>Ga0180218_1001483_pt1 | contig 13945 bp, 10 predicted proteins | sample eDN3rd37CKraftBY_FD_151334 | JGI IMG/M metagenome (GOLD analysis project Ga0180218, IMG submission 151334) | Enriched backyard soil microbial communities from Emeryville, California, USA - eDNA 3rd pass 37_C Kraft BY (version 2) (version 2) | ecosystem: Environmental > Terrestrial > Soil >...
AGCGTCTGGCGGCAACGTTGAGTTGCGTCGCCTGCCCGTCGCCCAGATCGTAGAGATCGAGCATGCTGCGAATCTCTTCGAGCGAGAATCCGACGCGCTTGCCGAGCAGCACGAGCTTCAGCCGCGCGCGGTCACGGCGGCTATAGATGCGGTCCTGCCCTTCGCGGCGCGGCGAGAGCAGCTCGCATTCTTCGTAGAAGCGCAGCGTTCGCGCTGTGACATTGAACTCGCGGGCAAGGTCGCGGATGCGGAAGGTTTCCGCCGGATGGGCGTTCTTTTCCGGCTCGAAGCCGGACGCCAGATCATATTCGCTCGCGGCCTGATTCCCGGTCAGGCCTTTATCGCCGTGCATGGCAACCTCGAGGCCGCCCCCACGGTGAAAGGCTAGGCCAAGGTTTACGTGCACGTCAAGCAATGACCCAAAATGACGCTTGCGGGCCCGTTTCCCGGCGAAATTAACCGCATATTTACTATAAAAATGAAAGGGTTGGGCGAGAGCGCGCGTTCTTCGAGTCACGCAGGTAACGGCAGTTGCGCTCTCCTATGGGCCCCTGATGAGTAACAACGTCCCCTGGAGCATCAACGCGGTCGAACCTCAAACGTGGGATACTGCCCGCGAGGCCGCGCGCCGTTCCGGTCTTTCGGTCGGCGAATGGCTGGAAGCGGCGATCCGCGGCAATGCCGGCACGGAACGCAGCGAGCGCGAATTCTCGCGCCGCGGCAACCGCCGCGCTGACGTGCATCTTCAGGACCAACTCGACGATATTTCCGACCGTCTCAATCAGATGATGGAGCGCGACGAGCCGCGCGGCCGCAACCGCCAGCGGCCCGAAAGCGCCATCCTCAATTCGCTTGACGGTCTCACCGATCGCATCGACGCGCTGATTGCCGAAATCCGCAGCGAAGACCAAAGCTCGCCCTATCAGATCAAGACGGCAATCGACCGGCTGGATAGCCGGCTGGAATCGCTCGTTACCCGCAGCGCGCCGTCGCGCGAACCTGAAGTCGAGCGCCGGCTTTCCGAGCTTGCCCGGCAGATCGAGACAATGGACCGGCGGATCGAGCAGGAAAATGTGCGCCTGGCCGCTTCGCCGCGCACGGCGCCGTCGATTGCCGAACTCGATGCCGCGATCGCCGAAATCACCGTGCGGCAGGCCGCGCTCGATGACGGCGCCCATAGCCGCGACCTCGACCGCCGCCTTGCCGCGATCGATCAGCGCTTCGGCTTTGCGCCGCGCACCGATTTGCAGCTCACCGGCATCGAGCAACAGATCAAATTTCTCGCCGACGAAATGCAGGCCCTGCGCCATGCGAGCGCCCATGCCGACGCTGTCGATCAATTGCGCCGCGAGGTCGGGGATCTCGCCCGCAAGCTTGGCGATCTCACGCCGCGCCGTTCGATCAACGCGCTGGAGCGCACGGTGGCGGGCCTTGCGCGCCGCATCGACCGCGCACCGGCCTCGGAGCAGCGCGACAACGGCGACGTCGTGCAGGCGCTGCAGGAAATTCACCGCTCGCTCGCCGAAGTGAAGCCGGCCGAAAGCTTCAAGGCGGTCGAGCACGATCTCCGGGCGCTTTCGGAAAAGCTCGACGGCCTCAACGAGCGCGGCATCGACGCCACGACCGTCAATCGCCTGCAGACGCAGACGGCCGAAATCCGCGAATTGCTCGCCAATGCGCTTCCGGGCGACACGCTGAAGACGCTGGTCGATCAGATCGAAAACCTGATGCGCCGCCTCGATCATGCGCCATCGCCGAACGAAGGCGCGCTGGTCGATGTTGTCTCTTCGCTCGAGCGCAGGATCGATAGTTTCGCCGAGCGCGTGGAAGCTGCGAACCGCGAGCCGAAGACCTCGCCGCTGCTCGATGAAATCAAGGGCCGGTTGGAGCAGATCGAAAGCGCGCTCTCGCGCGGCGATCGGGGCGTGCCCGGCGGCTTAGAGACCACGATGAATGCGCTGCTGGCGAAGCTGGACGCCGCCGAAACGCGGCTCGCCAAGCTCGGCACCATCGAACACGGCATGAACGATCTGTTCGGCCAGATGAAGGAAATTCGCGCGAATGCGCTCGATGTCGTCGAGCGCGCGGCCTATATGTCGGTCGAAGCGCCGCTTGCGCCGCGGCAAGCCGAACCCCGGCAAGCCGAGTCCCGACAAGTCGAGCCCCGACAGGTCGAGCCCCGGCAAGGGGAGCCGAAGCAAGCCGAGCCGCGCGAGCCCGCGCCGCTGACCCGTATCGAAGCAAAGCCCTTCAAGGCAACGCGCAAGGAACCCGAGTTCGCCGAAGCCTCCGTTTCGCTGCCGCCCGCGCCGCGCGGCGAGCCGCGCTCGATCGCGCTCGATCCCGAAACATCCACCGTCACTTCGAGCGGCGAAGGCGATTTCCCGCTCGAGCCCGGCTCCGGTTCTCCGCGCAGGCCGCACGTGAGTGCCGCCGAGCGCGTCGCGCTTTCGGAAGCCGCGCTTGGCGATATGCCGACCCGGCAGAGCGCACCCGCTTCGACCAGCGATTACATCGCGGCGGCGCGGCGCGCCGCGCAAGCCGCGGCGGCCAAGCAGCCCGAAACGGGAACGGCGGCGAGCAAGCCGAAGCGCTCGTTCCGGCTCAAGCTCAATTTCGGCGCGAACCGGCGCGCGGTCGTGCTCGGCCTTTTGTTCATCGTCATCACCTTCGGCGCGGTCCGTTTCGGCGGCCTCGCCAATATGGTGCCGTTCCTGCATTCGTCGAACCTCAAACCCGAACCGCTGATGAAGCCGAAGGCGCCGAACGCCACGCCAGAGCGCAGCGTCAGCCCGGTCGAGAGCGCAGACCCATCGGAAAGCACCCCGGCGGACGACTCGCAGGAGCACTCGGAGATCGAGCAACCGAATTTCAACGTCGCCGATATCGCCGCGCCGAAAATGGTCGCGCCGAGCGCGACCTCGAGCATGCTCGCGGCGGAGATCGAGCCGCGCATCGAATTCGAGACGACCGGCTCGGTGCCGGACACGAAAACAAAAAGCGTCAGCCCATCTTCGACGCCGTATCGGCCCGCCGAACTGCCGGCCGAGATCGGGCCCACCGGCCTTCGCATGGCGGCGCTCGCCGCCGATCCTGCGGCGGCCTTCGAGATCGGCAATCGCTGGTTCGAGGGCCGGGGCGTGCCCGCCGACATGGCGGAAGCCAAACGCTGGTTCGAGATCGCCTTCCGGGAAGGCTCGATGCCGGCGGCCTACCGTCTCGGCAACATGTATGAAAAAGGCTTCGGTACGCCGAAGAACATCGCCGAAGCGCGGCGCTATTACACCCAGGCTGCCGAAGCGGGGAATATCAAGGCCATGCATAACCTCGCGGTGCTCGCCGCCGAGGGCGCCGACGGCAAGCCCGACTACAAGCTTGCCGCGCGCTGGTTCAGGATCGCCTCCGACCACAATGTGCGCGACAGCCAGTACAATCTTGGCGTGCTCTATGCGCGGGGCGCCGGTGTCGAGCGCAATTTCGCCGAATCCTACCGCTGGTTCGCGCTCGCGGGTGCGCAGGGCGATAGCGAAGCGATCAAAAAGCGCGACGAAATCGCCAAGCGGCTCGACCCGCAGGCGCTGGCGACCGTCAAGGTCGCGGTGCAGGAATGGAAGCCGACGCCTTCCGACGAGCAAGCGAACGAGGTCAAACCGCGGCCCGAATGGGAAAAGGCCGTGACCTCGCCGCCCGCCCGCAAAAAAACGGCAAAACGCTAACCTTCCATCACAACTTCGATTGACAATCCGCTCGCGCGGTTGTTGATGCACTCGGTAACGCATCAGCCGCGCGGAACGCGGCGTTACTCCAAGTCCGGACGGCTGCCTTGCCCATCTATCTTCCGATCGCCGACCTGCCGATCAATATCTTCCTGATCCTTGGCCTGGGTGCGGCTGTCGGCTTCATCTCGGGCATGTTCGGCGTCGGCGGCGGCTTCCTGATGACGCCGCTCCTGATTTTGATCGGTATTCCGCCTGCTATCGCCGTTTCCACCGTGCCGACGCATATGGCGGCTTCGTCGTTTTCGGGCACGCTGTCCTACTGGCAGAAGAAGCTCGTCGATCAGTCGCTCGCCTTCATCCTGCTCGGCGGCAGCCTGGTGGGAACATGGGGCGGTGTCTGGTTCTTCTCGCTGTTGCGGCGCTTAGGCCAGCTCGATTTATTCATTGCCATTGCCTACATCGTGCTGCTCACCGGCGTCGGCGGGATGCTTTCGTTCGAGAGCATTCGCGCGATCGTCCGTTCATGGCGCGGTACACCCGCGGCGTTACGCCGCCCCGGGACTCATGCATGGTTTCACGGCCTGCCGCTCAAGCTGCGCTTCCGGCAATCGCGCATCTATGTTTCCGCCATTCCAGTCGTGGTGATTGGCCTTGCGATCGGTTTTCTCGGTGCGATCCTGGGCGTCGGCGGCGGCTTCCTGCTGGTGCCGTCGCTGATCTATCTCCTGCGCGTGCCAACCACCGTCGCCGTCGCAAGCTCGATGTTCATCACGCTGATGACGATGCTGCTCGCGACCGTGCTGCAAGCCGCACAAAATCACACCGTCGATGCCGTGCTCGGCCTGACCCTGATGGTCGGCGGCGTCGTCGGCGCGCAGTTCGGCACGCGCGCCGGACAAGCGATCCGCGCCGAGCACCTCCGCTTTCTGCTCGGCCTTCTCATCCTCGGTGTCGCCGCCCGCGTCGCGTCGGACCTCATTCACGTCCCGACCGAACTGTTCTCCATCATTCCGGTGGAGCGTTTGCGATGAAGCGGGCTTTTGCGAAAACTCTCGCTGCCATGGCGCTTGCCGGCCTCGCGCTCCTCGCCGCCGCGCCGGCAAACGCGCAAAAACTCGTCACTTCCGTCTCGACGCATCGCGTGCTGGTCAATTCGAGCTTCACCGGCGCCGAACTCGTCGTCTTCGGCACCATCGAAGATGCCGCCAATGCGCAGATCGGGAAATATGACGTCGTCGTCACCGTGCGCGGCCCGGCGCGCTCCTACATCACGCGCCAGAAAGGGCGCGTCCTCGGGCTATGGGTGAATACGGCGTCGCGCGAATTCACTCGCGTGCCCTCCTATCTTGCCGTCCTGAGCAACCGGCCCACGCGCGAGCTGGGCGAGCCGGATTTCCTGCGCCGCAATCGCATCGGCCTCACCAATCATGTCTTCGCCCAGCAGATCGGCCGCGATGTCGCCGATGTCACGCCGAACGACCCCTTCCGCAGCGCCTTCCTGCGCGTGAGGGAGGCCGAAGGTGCGTATATTTCCGATCCGAGCGGCGTGACCTTCATTACGCCGCGGCTGTTCCGCGCGACAGTGCAGATTCTCGGCACCGCGCTGACCGGCGACTATGAAGTCGAGACGCTTCTGATCTCGAACGGCACGGTGCTGGCCAAGCAGCAAACTGCGTTCGAGGTCGTGAAGACGGGCTTTGAGGCTTTCGTCGCCGTCGAAGCGCGGCGGCACGCGCTCTATTACGGCTTTACAGTCGCGATCCTGGCGATCGTTGCGGGCTTCATCGCTTCGCTTTTGTTCAAGCGCTAGCTCGCGCCTAATACCGCGAGCAACCCTTCCACCGGCCGATTTTGCTCCTGGCGGGTGGCGACGTTTTCCAGAAGCAATATTCGCATTCCGGCCGCGCTTGCCGCATCGCGCAAGTGCCGCTCACCATGCGCGAAGCGCAAAGTATCTCGCAGGATCGCGTCGCCGCCTTCGTGGGTTTCGACAGTGAAAGCAAACAGCCCATCCGGCAAAAGTTTGTGTGCTACCGCCGCGCAAACCGGCTTCAGGTCCGGAAGATAAACGAACACATCGGCAGCCAGGATAAGATCGAAGGTCTCGGGCTCAGCCGCGAGGAAATAGGCGAGATCCGCGACTGCGAGCCGGTCGTAAATCTGTTTGCGACGCGCCGCCCCGACCATGTTCTCCGAGAGATCGACGCCGATGAGTTGTTCGGCGCGGCCGCGGATCGCTTCGCCCATCAAGCCGGTGCCGCAACCGAGATCCAGCACGCGCTTGAACCGCCGCTCGCCTGCGGTCTTCACGAGCGCGGCGGCAATGAGTGCCGGACCGCTGTAATGAAGGGCCTCGACCAGTTCGCGATCGAACCGGCCGGCATACTGATCGAACAGCGTGCGTACGTAAGCCGGCGACATCGCGCGCGCCATGGTTTGCGGTTTGCGCGCCCTGAGCCGAGCAAGACGAAGTCCCGCACCGAGGCGGTCTTCCGGATCGAGTTTGAGTGCCCGGCGGAAGGCCGTGATCGCGGCTTCCTTGTTGCCCGCAAGCTCGTTCGCTTCGCCCAGCAAAAACCATCCGGCGATAAAGCGGGGGCCGCGAATCAATGTTTCGTCGAGCAATTCGATGGCCGCCTGCACGTCGCCGCGCTCCAGCAGACCGCGCGCCCATTCATGACGGCGGTCGAGGGCCGGATCGCCGGAGGAAAGGAAAAGGGCCGAAAGCAGGCTCATCCATCGCCTTTATGACAGCGCCAACAAGCCGAGCCGGGGCTTTAGGTCAAGCTCTTGCGGCCGAGCCTCGCCTGCCCCATCTGCACGTGCTAAATGCAGGCCAAGCGGATGGAGGTAAGGATGTCCGATAATGCCATCGACCGGTTTTTCGGCGGCTCACCCTTATGGGTGATCGTGCGGCTGATTCTGCTGTCGATCGTAATCGGTGTGCTGCTCACCGCCTTCGGCTTCGACCCCTGGAACCTGATCCCCAGCATCGAGCGGCTGATCCGCAAGATCTGGAATCTCGGCTGGGATGCGATCGACTCGGTCTGGCGTTATTTCGTGCTCGGCGCGATCCTCGTCTTCCCGATTTGGCTGATCGCGCGGCTTGTTCGATCCCGCCGCGACGGGCCGCGCTAATTAAGCCGCCTCGCTGCCGACCGCCTCGCCGATCGATTGATAGCCGCGCTCATCGAGGCGGCGGCGCAGACCCGACTTGATTTTGCCGACAAGCCCGAAGCCTTTGTAGACGAGCCCCGTGTAGAGCTGGACGAGCGATGCACCCGCGGCGATCTTCGCCCAGGCCGCCTCGGCGCTGTCGACGCCGCCGACGCCGATCAACGGGATATCCTTGCCGACGCGGCGATAGGTTTCCTTCAGCATCAGGGTCGAGAGCGGAAACAGCGGTTTGCCTGAAAGGCCGCCGCTCTCCTCGGCGTGATCGCCGCGCAAAAGCGCGGGACGCGACAGCGTCGTGTTGGAGACGACAAGCGCATCCACCGGATGCTTGCGCACCGCGGCTACGACATCGTCAAGCTCGGCGAGCGAAAGATCGGGCGAAATTTTCAAAAACACTGGGCGGCGGCCATGCTTCACCGCAGCCTGCTCGCGCGCTTCCATGGCGCGCGCCAAAAGATCGTGCAATGCATCCGATGCCTGCAGATCGCGCAGCCCCGGTGTGTTGGGCGACGAGATGTTAATGACAAAATAGCTGGCGAGATCCGCAAAGGCGGTAATCCCCTTCACATAGTCCGCGACGCGATCAGCGGAATCCTTATTGGCACCGACATTCACGCCGACGATGCCGCCTTTCGTGCGGCGCGCCTTGAGCCGCGCATAGGCGCGGTCGAAACCGTCGTTATTGAAACCGAGGCGATTGATGACGCCTTCGCTCGCCGGCAGACGGAATATGCGCGGCCGCGGATTGCCCGGCTGCGGACGCGGCGTGATTGTGCCGACTTCGGCAAAACCGAAACCAAGACCGAGCACGGCATCGGGCACGTCGGCATTCTTGTCGAAGCCCGCAGCGATGCCGAGCGGATTGGGAAACTCGAGGCCCGCGACTGTGACACGTAGACGCAGATCGTCGCGCCCGCGCGACGCGGGCAACAACTTTAACGCGTTCAGGGCAAGGCGATGCGCCTCTTCCGGGTCGATCAAACCTGTGAATGGACGCGCGAGGTCAAGGAGACGGATCACAAATTGGCCTTCGACAAATGGCGGAATTGCTGGGTTTCGTCTCGCGCAATTCGCCACATGCTGGCATTTGAATCAACTGCAAAAGTTCCCGCTGGAATAATCACTGGACGTGGCCCGGACAGGTCATTATTCCTACGGCGAAAATCAGGGAGTACGATTCGTGGCGACTATGCTTACCCATCCCCAGGTCTGGGGTGCGATCGACCGCCTGGCAGCGCGCTATGGCTATTCACCTTCGGGCCTTGCGAAAAAGGCGGGGCTCGATCCCACAAGTTTCAACAAATCGAAACGCATCACGCCGGAAGGCCGGCCGCGCTGGCCTTCTACTGAATCGGTCGCCAAGGTTCTGCAGGCGACGGGCGCCACGATCGACGAGTTCATCTCGCTCCTCACCAAGAAGGAACGCAAACCGAAACGCCCGGTGCCGCTGATCGGCTTCGCGGAAGCAGGCAGCGGCGGCTATTTCGACGACGGCGGTTTTCCGGTCGGCAGCGGCTGGGACGAGATCATGTTCCCCAATGTCGATGACGATAACGCCTACGCGCTCGAAGTCTCGGGCAACTCCATGGAACCGCTTTACCGCAAAGGCGATATCCTGCTCGTCTCGCCGGCCGCGCAAATCCGCAAGGGTGACCGCGTCGTGGTGAAGACCAAGGACGGCGAAGTGCTGGCGAAGGAATTGAAGCGCAAGAACGCCAAGGCCGTCGAGCTTGCTTCGCTCAACCCGGCCCACAAGGATCGCAACATTCCGGCCGCGGACATTCTGTGGATCGCGCGGATCGTCTGGGCGAGCCAATAGAACACTTAATTGGGGGGTGATCGTGAGATTGGACGGCTGCACCTGCTGCGCTGAATTGCTGGCACAGCGTTTCGATCGCAGACGCTTTCTCATGGCCGGAGCCGCCGCTGGCATGTCGGCGCTGCTGCCGTCATTCTCCCTTGCAGCCACCGGCAAGAAAAAATACGAGGCGATGGTGCTTTCCTGCATCGATCCTCGCCTCCAGGAGCCGGTGCATTCCTATACGCGGCGACGCCATCTCGCCGGCAAATACAGCCAGTTCGTGATCGCGGGTGCCGCCGTCGGCGTCGTCGCCGAACCGTTCAAGGACTGGCACAAGGCCTGGTGGGATAATGTCGCCGCCTCGGTTGATCTGCACAGCATCAAGAAGGTCATCGCGATCAATCATCGCGACTGCGGCGCCGCCAAGATCGCCTATGGCGAGGGCGGTGTCGCCAACTGGAAGGCGGAAACCGCGACGCATAAAGCGGCGCTCGCGCAATTCCGCGAACAGATGAAAGAGCGCCTGCCGAAACTCGGCGTCGAAACCGGGCTGATGGCGCTCAACGGCCGGATCGAGATGTTCGCCTGAGACTTTTCAAGGAAACGAAGCGTGACAAATCCCGCGGAAGCGGGATTTGTTTTATGCACTGCGCGCCAGCGCCCCATCGATCATGGCGACGGCGTTCTTGATGCCATAAACGGCGACAAACGAGCCGAAACGCGGGCCTTTTTCCTGCCCGAGCAGCACCTGATAGAGCATGTTGAACCACTCGAGCGAAACGCCCGGCTTGCCGTCCTTGGCTTTTTTCTTCTCGTCGAGGAACGGTTCGCGCCGGCCAATCTCGTAAACGACATCCTGGATTTCCTGCGCCGTCGCGTTCTCGGGAAGTTGCGAGAGTGCGTCGCGCAAATCGTTGAGCGCCGCGCGCTCCATGTCGGTCGGCTGACGGAACTTCTTCTCCGGCAGCACGAAGTCATGGAAGTAACGAATGGCATATTCGACGAGCGCGCCGAGCTTCGGATGGGTCGCGGGCGTCACGCCCGGCCGGTAGCGGCCGATAAAGCCCCACAGCGTTTCGGCATTCTCGGCGTTCGACGACGAGACGAGCGTCAGCAGCATCTGAAACGAAACCGGCATCTCGATTTGCGGCGGGTTGCCCGTATGAACGTGCCAGACGGGGTTGGCGAGCCGCTGCTTCCATTCCTGCTTCGGATAGGCATCGAGGAACTGCTGATACTCGTCGACATTGCGCGGAATGACATCGAAATAGAGGCGCTTTGCGGCCTTCGGCTCGCGATACATGAAGAGCGAAAGCGACTCGGGCGATGCGTAGCGCAGCCATTCCTCGATGGTGAGGCCATTGCCCTTCGACTTCGAAATCTTCTGGCCTTTCTCGTCGAGGAACAGCTCATAATTGAAACCTTCCGGCGGCGTACCATCGAGCGCACGGCAAATCTGGCTCGAAAGCTTCACCGAATCGATCAGATCCTTACCGGCCATTTCGTAATCGACCCCGAGCGCGACCCAGCGCATCGCCCAGTCCGGCTTCCATTGCAGCTTGCAATGACCGCCGGTGACCGGAACCGTGACCGGCGCCTTCGTTTCCGGATCTTCGTAGGTGATCGTGCCGGCCTTGGCGTCATGCGCCGTGACCGCAACCTGCAGCACGATGCCGGTCTTGGGGTCGATCGGGAGAAACGGCGAATAGGTCTGCGCCCGCTCCTCGCGCAGCGACGGCAGCATGATCTTCATGATCTTGTCGAAGCGCTCCAGCATCAGCAGAAGCGTCTTGTCGAAGCGGCCGGACTTGTAGCATTCGGTCGAGGACATGAATTCGTACTCGAAGCCGAACTGATCAAGGAAGCCGCGCAGCATCGCGTTGTTGTGTTCGCCGAAGCTGTTGTGGGTACCGAACGGATCGCGCACCACGGTGAGCGGCTTGCCGAGATCCTCGGCCAGCATCTCCTTGTTCGGCACGTTGTCGGGCACCTTGCGAAGCCCGTCCATATCGTCGGAGAAAGCGATCAGCCGCGTCCTGATCTTGTCGTCGGTGAGTACCCTGAAAGCGTGGCGCACCATCGTCGTGCGGGCGACCTCGCCGAAGGTACCGAGATGCGGCAGCCCCGAGGGGCCGTAACCGGTCTCGAAGATCACTTCGTCCTTGGGCTGTTTCTTCAGGCGCGCAACGACCTTCTTCGCCTCCTCGAACGGCCAGGCGGCGGAATTTTCGGCGACTTCTTTCAGGTTCTGCGCAAGCGCTGTATCAGCCATCACGATCTTTTCACGGACTTTCTGGATTTCCCGCATTCAATAGAAGCTGATCGGGAAATAACGCAAGTAGAGATCGGTATAGGCGCCCTTCTCCCATAGCCGGAACAGGCCATAGTTCAGGGCGCGCCGGAGCGCTTCATTCCCGCGCTTAACGGCAATGCCGACACCCTCGCCGAAATAGTGGCTCTCGGTAAAAGGCCCGCCGCGGAACACACAGCAGTTTCCCGAGCCCGATCCGTTCAGCCAGATCGCGATGGTGATGCCGTCACCGAAAAAAAGATCGGTTTCGGCACGGCGCAGCGAGGCGAGTGCAGTCTCAAGATTGGGATAGCTACGGATCGACATCTCCGGGAAGAAATTACGCAGATATGCTTCATGCGCCGAGCCGGCCACGACACCAACTTTGCGGCCTGCCAGCGCTTCGGGCGTGATGAGGTCGAGCGCCACTTCCTTGCGCGCAACAAAGCGCGCGGGCGTGCGATAATAGCGATCGGTGAAATCGGCGCGCTCGCGGTTCTGCGGTGTGATCGCGATTGAAGCGATCACGGCATCGCCCTGGTTCTTATCGAGGGCATCGAGCAGTGTATCGAAGCGGCGAACCTGAATGGTGCATGTCGCGCCAAGCTCATTGCAGAGCGCTCGCGCAAGATCGACGTTGAATCCGGTGACCTCGCCGTTCGGCCCCTTGAAGTTGAACGGCGGATAGTCGTCCTCGGTCATGAAGCGAATGGTCCCCATGCGGGAAATATCCGGCTTTTCCGGCCGGTGCTTCGGGTCCCAGAAACCGGGAATGAAAACTTCGGTGTTTTTAGTCCGCGCTTGCGCCTGCGGTTGGGCCAGTGCGCCTACAACGAAAGTCGCTGAAAGCAGCGCAACCAAAAGCGCGAATTGCCAAGCGGCTTGGCACAGCACCAGTGCGCCCAACCTCAACCGTTGCCGGGCGTTTGAGAGCCGAATCATCACGCTGACCGCCGCCTATTCCATGTTGCGGCGCGACTTTCACCATAGCCCGTCGATTTGTAAATATAGGGCGTCCAGGCCTTCGGCCCGGGCGGGGGGAAGGAATGGACAGTTACCAGCCGGCTGCGGGCCGCGCTTCTGGCTCACATCCGGCCGCGTATCGCAAGCCTGGGGCAAGGCTATCGCCCGCCCGCGCATATGACCTGCCCTTCGAACTGGCGGCGGTGCGCCATCTTGTCGATCCAGCGTTGCTGGAAGCCGCCGCTCGCCGGGCAAGCGCTATTGGCGTCGGCGGTGACGAAGTGTTGCGGGCCTGCGGCGTTCTTTCCGCTGATATCATCGCCAAAGCGATCGCCCAACGGCTCGGTATTGATTTCGATCCGCTCGACGACGACCTGCCGGCCGGCGGGCCAATTACGGAAGCGCTTAAAACCGGGGTGCTGCGCCGGCGCTATGCCGACGGCAGCGGAGCCATCACCATTGCACCGCGCGGACTGAAGCTCCGCGACCTTGCGATCGTGATCCGCCAGAACCCGGAGCTACGGAAAAGGCTGCGCCTTACCTCACCCGAACGCATGGCTGCCTATGTCCGGCGCCTCGGAGCCGAAGCGCTTGCAGAACAAGCGGCGGAAGGACTCCGCGATTGGCGACCGGATTTATCGGCAGCTGCCCATGGAAAGCACGGTTTGCGGAAAGCAGCGCTGCTCTGCGCCTCGTTTGCGACGCTGTGCGGCTACTTCTTTCCGCACGAATCGCTCGCAACCGTCGAGACGATCCTCGGCGGAGCATTTCTCGCCTGGATCACGCTGCGGCTGCATGCTTGCCAAATTCCACGAGCAAAAACGATCGCGCTCGATACGCAGGATCGCTCGCTGCCTTATTACACCATCGTCGTTGCCCTCTATCGCGAGGCACGCGTCGTGCCGCCGCTCATCGAGGCGTTGCGGCAGATCGATTATCCCCCAACGAAGCTCGATATCAAACTCGTATGCGAGCCGGACGACACGGCGACCATCGAGGCGCTGAAGGCGCTTCCGCTCGAGCCGCATTTCGAGATTTTCATCGCTCCCGATGCAGGGCCTCGCACCAAGCCAAAAGCGCTTTCGGCCGTGCTGCCTTTCGCGCGCGGAGACTATCTTGTGATTTACGACGCCGAGGATGTTCCGGAGCCAAACCAGTTGCGCGTAGCGCTCGCCGCGTATCGGCGCGGCCCGCGCAATCTCGCCTGCGTGCAGGCGCGGCTCGCGATCGACAATGTCGGCGACAACTGGCTGACGCGGCAATTCGCCGCCGAATATGCCGGCTTGTTCGATGTCTTTCTGCCGGCGCTCGCGGATCTTCGTTTGCCGCTGCCGCTCGGCGGCACTTCCAATCACTTCCGTACGGATGTGCTGCGCGCCGTCGGCGGCTGGGATCCTTATAACGTCACCGAGGATGCCGATCTCGGCATGCGGCTTGCGCGGTTTGGCTATCTTTCCGGCGTCATCGACTCGACCACGTATGAAGAGGCGCCCGCGCGCCTCGGCGCGTGGCTCTCGCAACGGACGCGATGGTTCAAGGGATGGCTACAGACCTGGCTCGTGCATATGCGCTATCCGATGACCACGCTGCGCGAGCTCGGTTTGAGCAGCTTTTTGACGTTCCAGCTACTGGTCGGCGGCACCGTGCTCGCGGCTCTCGTCCACCCTTTCTTTCTCGCGCTGGTGCTGACCGATGCGACACTCGGCAATCTGTTCGCCGAGAGCGAGACGATCGGCCAAGCGCTACGCCAGGGGCTTGCTGTCACCACTCTCTTTTCGGGATATGCCGGTTCGGCCGTGCTTGCCTTTGTCGGGCTCAGGCGGCGAAAGTTATTGAGCAGCAGCTGGGTGCTGCTCCTGATGCCGCTGTACTGGATCTTATTGTCGTTCGCGGCCTGGCGAAGCGCCATCCAACTCGTCACCGCACCCCATCTTTGGGAAAAGACCGAGCATGGCCTCGCCCGCACTTCACGTTACGGGAAAATCCGGCGGCGGC
>Ga0180218_1001484_pt1 | contig 13932 bp, 13 predicted proteins | sample eDN3rd37CKraftBY_FD_151334 | JGI IMG/M metagenome (GOLD analysis project Ga0180218, IMG submission 151334) | Enriched backyard soil microbial communities from Emeryville, California, USA - eDNA 3rd pass 37_C Kraft BY (version 2) (version 2) | ecosystem: Environmental > Terrestrial > Soil >...
CGCCGCGGGCGGTCGGGCAGCATGGCCCCATGACAGGCACGGACACCGGCATGGACTTCACGCGACCGCTGCCCCCGGACCCGTACTCGCTGCTCCCCGTCCCGGCGACGTTCACGCTCAAGAGCGCCGACGTCACCGACGGCGAGCCGCTCGCCGTCGACTTCAGCGTCGACGGCGCCGACGTGTCGCCGCACCTCGCGTGGTCGGGCGCGCCCGACGGGACGCGGTCGTTCGTGGTGAGCTGCTTCGACCCGGACGCCCCCACGCCGTCGGGCTACTGGCACTGGACCGTGGTCGACGTCCCGGCGGACGTGACCTCGCTGGAGCGCGGCGCGGGCGGCGTGGGCGGGTCCGGGCTGCCGGCCGGCGCGTTCCACGTGGCGAGCGACGGCGGCCGGCTCGGCTTCGAGGGGGCGGGGCCGCCGCCGGGTGACCACCCCCACCGGTACGTGTTCGCGGTGCACGCGCTCGACGTCCCGACGCTCGGTCTGTCCGAGGCGAACAGCCCGGTGCACGTCGCGTTCCACGTCTACTTCCACGTCCTCGCGCGCGCCACGCTCACGGCGACCTTCCAGCGGTGAGCGGCGCGACGACGCCCGGGCTCCCTACGCTCGGCGACCTGCCGTGGGCGGCTGCCGTGGACCACCCCGACCTGCTCGCCCCGGCCGTCGCCGACGCCCTGCGCGCCTGGGCCGCGCAGGACGACCGGGTCGGCGGGCTCGTCGCCGTCACCGAGATCGACCCGGACCACGCGGACACGGCCACGCTGAACGACCGCCACGGCCTGCCGCCCGAGGCGTCCGCCAACTGCGTCGTCGTGGCGGGGAGGCGCGGCGACGACGAGCGGATCGCGGCGTGCGTCGTCACGGCCGCCACGTTCGCCGACGTGAACACCCGGGTGCGCAAGCTGCTCGACGCGCGCAAGGCGTCGTTCCTGCCGACGGACCGCGCGACGGCGGAGTCCGGGATGGAGTACGGCGGCATCACCCCGGTGGGCCTGCCGCCGCAGTGGCGCGTCCTCGTGGACTCGCGCTTCGCGGCGCCCGGCGCGCTCGCGCTGATGGGCTCGGGGGTCCGCCGGTCCAAGCTGCTCATGCCCGGGGAGCTCCTCTGCGCGATGCCGGGGGTCGAGGTCGTCGAGGGGCTGGGCGTCGCCCGCTGACCGCCGTCTCAGATGCCGGCTCCTCGCGTTCCCCTTGGTAAGATCGCCAGCTGCCCCGGGCCGCACCGGCGCGCCCCCGACCACCCTCCTGGAGAGCTCCCTTGTCCCAGCACCGGACGGACGACACGGCCCTGCCGGACGGTGTCACCCCGCTGACGGCGGACGATCCCCGGGAGCTGGGCGGGCACCGTCTGCTGGGCCGGATCGGCCGCGGCGGCATGGGCATGGTGTACCTCGGCACGATGCGCAGCGGCCGTCGTCTGGCGATCAAGGTGATCCGCGCCGAGTACGCCGAGGACGCCGAGTTCCGCGCCCGGTTCGAGCGTGAGGTCACGGCGGCGCTCCGGGTGCGGGGCCCGTTCCTCGCGGCCCTCATCGACGCCGACCTCGCCTCCGCCACCCCGTGGCTCGCCACGGAGTACGTGCCCGGCCCCACGCTCGCGCACCGCGTGGCCCAGGACGGCCCGCTGCCGCCCGCCGAGGTCCGCGCCCTCGTGGGGCACGTGGCCGAGGCCCTGCACGCCGTGCACCGCGCCGGCCTCGTGCACCGCGACATCAAGCCGGACAACGTCCTCCTCGGCCCGGACGGCCCGTGCGTCATCGACCTCGGCATCGCCCAGGCGGCCGACGGGACGGTGCTGACCCGCGCGGGCTCCCCGCTGGGCACGCCGGTCTTCATGGCGCCCGAGCAGGCCCGGGGCGAGGACGTCTCCCCCGCGACCGACGTGTGGGCGCTCGGCGGCGTGGCGTACTTCGCGGCCACCGGGAACCGCCCCTTCGGCCAGGGGCGCCCGGACCTCATGTACTACCGGGTGGTCCACGAGGACCCGCAGCTCGAGGGCTGCCCGGAGGAGCTGCTGCCGTTCGTCCGGGCCTGCCTCAGCAAGGAACCCGAGTCCCGGCCGGGCGTGCGCGCGATCCTCGACGCCCAGCCCGACCTGCCCGGGTCGCCGGCCGCCCCCGCGGCGCCCCCCGCAGCGGAGCCCGACGCACCCACCGGGCCGGTCGCCCACGGAGGCCTCGCCGGGCCGGCCGTGCCCCCCGAGCAGGTCGGGCCGGCCGTGGCCCCGGAGCAGGTCGAGCCCGTCGCGCCGGTGGACCCTCCGACCGAGCCCGCGGCGCCGGTCCTCGTCGACGTCCCCCTCGCGGTCCCGGCGGCCGACGACGAGTGGTCGGGCCCGACGGCGGACACGTACGTCCCCCGGGCCGAGCCCGCGCCGCTGGAACCGCCCGCCGCGCCTCCCGCGCGCCGCCGCGGCCTCGTCGTCGCGCTCGTCGCCGCCGTCGTGCTGGCCGGCGCGGCCACCGGCGCCGTCCTGCTCCTGGGGGACGACGACGAGCCGTCGGCGCCCCGGTCCCCCACAGCGGCGGCCGGCGCGATCGACCCGTGCCTCGTCGGTCGCTGGAAGCAGACGTCCATGTCCGACACGTGGAACCAGCCCGAGCTCGGCGAGCCCGTCGACGTCACCGGCTGGGACGGGCGCGTGCTCGAGTTCCGCGAGGACGGCACCGAGATCGCCCGGTTCGACGACGCCGACCCGCTGCGCGGCACGCACTCGAGCCTCGGAGAGATCGTCCAGACCTGGAGCGGCACCGCGACGTTCCACGTCACGACGAAGGACGGCGTGCTGCACGTCGAGGACGTGGACTACTCCGAGGTCACGGTCAAGGACGAGGTCGCAGGGACGACGCAGACCAGCCACCCCGTGTCCGTGCCCGGCGCGGACGTGAAGTACACGTGCGACGACGCCATCCTGACCCAGAGCGGCGGCGCCTACAAGGCCTCCTTCGACCGCCTGAAGTGAGCGTCGCGACCGGCAGGGTGCCTGTGGTCAGGGGGGGCGGTCAGGCCCGGACGAGGAGCGCCACCGCGGCGCCCGCGACGAGCGCCGGGCCGTACGCGAGGTGGGCCTTGCGCCCCGCCCCGCGCAGCAGCAGCCCCACTCCCATGGCCGCCGCGACCGCGCAGGTGGCCACCAGGGCCGTGACCACGCCGGTCACCCCGAGCGGGCCGACCACCAGGCCCGTGACGAGGGCGAGCTTGACGTCCCCCAGGCCCAGGCTGAAGAACGCCAGCACGCCGAACAGGAGGCCCAGCGCCAGCGCCCCGGCGGCGGCCCGCCACAGCAGCCCGTACTCGCCGGTGACGACGGCGGGCACGACGACCGCCGCGGTGACCAGGGGGCCCCACACGCGCGTCACGGCGTCGGGGATCCGGTGCACGTCGAGGTCGATCCACACGAGCGCCGCCCCGCCCACGAGGTACACCCCGGCCGCGGCGGTCAGCGGCCACGGCGTGAGCCCCGCGACCACGCCGGCGGCGGCCGTCAGGGGCACCACCGCCCAGGACCGCTCGAGGCGCGAGCGCGGCTCGTCGGTGTCGTACCGGTACGTCCCCGTCCGCAGCCACCGCCAGAGCACGACGCCGGCGAGCAGGCCCGCGACGGCCCCGACCAGGACGGCCGTCGACCCGAGGTCACCGTGCATCGGTCGGCAACGTTCCTAGAGCGCGCGGGCCATGAGGCCGTCGAACTCGGAGCCGGGGTGCTGGAGCGCCGCGAGGAGCTGGGCCGTCCGGGGCGTCAGGTCGCCGCCGAGGGGCTCGGTCGCGGTCAGCAGTCCCTGCACCGCGGCGGTCTCGGTCGTCGCGTCGCGGCTCTCGTGGGCGGCGAGCACCCGCAGGCGCCAGAGCGCCTCGTGCGTGGGCTCCACGCGCAGCCCGACCCCCACGGCGTGCTCCGCGGCACGCCAGCGCCCCTCGAGCACGCGCCGGCGCGCCACCTCGCAGGCGGCGTCGACCACCCGCGCGGACAGCCGCTGGCGGTCCGGTTCCGCCCACGCGTACCGACCCGGCCGGCCCGCCGTGAACGGGGCGCCGCGGACCAGGTCGAGCGCCCGCTCCAGGTCCTCTGTCGGCGCGGACGCCACGTCGTCGCCCACGAGCGTGGACCACTCCCGCACGTCCGCACCCACGTCGTGCAGCGCGAGACGGTCGCCCGTGTGGCGGGGCAGCCGCTCCCCGCCGTCGGACGCCGGGCCGAGCCAGCGCCGCAGCCGTGCGACGGCCGTGGCCACGGCCCCGGCCCGCGCCTCCTCGGCCAGCGCCGGCCAGAGCGCGGCGCCCGTCGCCTCGGCGGTGGCACCGGGGTGCAGGGCGAGGAAGGCGGCGAGCTCCAGGAGCCGGGGGCGTTCGGCCGGGTCGACCGGGCCGGAGGCGCCCTCCAGGTGCACGGCGCCGAGCACGCGGACCCGCGGCGACGTCTCGACCGGACCGCGGGCCGCGACGTGCGTCTGGTCGGCGTCCGTGGCGTCGAGGTCGCCGTCCAGCGTGACGTCGTCGACGGGCGCGATCGCCTCCACCTCGGCGAGCGACGGCTCCCGCACGTGGGTCTGGTCGCCGGCGGCCTCGCCGCTCCCGGCGAGCTCGGTGCTCGCCAGCGCGACCAGCTCGCGCAGCCGTGCGGACCGCGCGGCGGAGAGCCGCTGGGGCCGGAGCTCCATGCCGGCGGGCGCGAGCCGCGCCCGGGCCGCGCCCGGGCCGACCTCGAGGCTCCAGCCGGCCTCGCCGCCCAGGGCGGCCGGCGCCGCGCCGTGCACGATGCTCGCGACGGCAACACGGGGGTTCTCGTCGACGAGGGCCGCGAGGCGGGCGCGCTCGGGCTCGGGCACCGGGACACCGAGCACGACGATCTCCGGGCTCCAGGTGTCGGGCGCGACGCCGGCGGCGCGGGCGGCGCCGACGCTCGTCGCGCCGGCCCGGGCCAGCGCCCCGCGGTCCAGCTCGGCGCGCCGGCTCAGCTCCTGCCGCAGCGCTCCGACGGTGTCGTGCCGTCGGACGCGACCGGTGCGCAGCGCCCCCTCCAGCCCGACGAGGGCGTCGACGAGCGGGTCGCCAGGCGCTCCGACGAGGTTGACCTGCAGGTCGTCCGCCCAGGTCGACGTGGCGAGCTCCACGACCAGGGCCGCCAGGACCTCGCCGGCGGCTCCCGGGTCCCCCGTCACCGCGAGGGTCCCCAGCGTCTCGAGGTTGAGCAGCACGTGGCAGGGGCCCTCGTCGTGACCCAGCGTCACCAGCGCCGGGTAGGGCGCCGGCACGCCGACGAGCCTCGCGCCGTACGCCTCCTCGAGCCGGCCCACGCCGGCACGGTCGAGGGACCAGACGGTGCCCGACGGGTCCGACGCGCTCCACGGGGCGGCGAGCTCGGCGGGGGCGGCGAGGTAGAGGTCGACCGTCGCCTCGCCGAGCCGCACGGCGCGCAGCGCCGGCAGGGCCTGCCGAGCGTCGGCGCACTGGCGCGCCAGGGCCCGCAGCGCGACGTCCACCCGCGCGACCGACAGCGGGTCGGCGAGCGACCGCGCCTCGTGCTCGAAGGCCGCGACCTCGCCCGACGGCAGCGGGACCACCTGCCCGGGCAGGCGGCGGCGCTGCTGCTCCCGGCGGCGGCGCGCGACCAGCGCGACGACGCCGGCGGCGAGGAGCGCGCCGAGGCCCGCTCCCCCCGCGACCCGCCACGGCGCCTCGGCGCCCAGGTCGGCGTCCTGAGCGGAGCCGGCCACCTCCTGCGCCTCCGTCGCGGAAGCCGCGTCGGCGGCCTCGGGTGCCGCCTGCTGAGCGGTGTCCGGTGCGTTCTCGGCGGCGGGCACGGCCGCCTGCTGCGCGACCGGCTCGGCGGCCCGCTCGGCTTCGGCCGCCTGCGAGCCCTCCTCCCCCTCGGCGCCGGGCACCTGCAGCGTCCAGCCCGGCAGGATGAGGTCGGGGTCGGTGAGGTGCGCCCCGCCCGGCTGGGCGATGTCGCGCGAGGCCTCGTAGATCTCCGAGTACCGGTCCGCGTCGCCCAGCTCCTGCGCGGCGATCGCCGACAGGTTGTCGCCGGCCTCGACGACGACGGTCCCGGCCGCCTGCTCGTCCTGCGTCGCCGCGCCGTCCTGCGACTGCCCCGCCGGCACCGTGAGCACCCATCCGGGGGTGAGGAAGTCGGGGCGGTCGGCGAGCTTGTCCGCGTTGAGGGCGACGATCTCCCGGAACCGCTGCCCGTCCCCCAGGTACTGCTCGGCCAGGGACCACAGCGAGTCGCCGTGCTCGACCGTGTGCTGAACGGTGCGCGCGGCGTCCTCGACGTGCGCGGCATCGTCGGCGTGGTCGGCCTGCGCGGCCTGGTCGGCGGCCGCCTGGGCGCGGGCCTCGCGGATCAGGTCCGACGAGATCGGCGCCGCGCCACCGCCCTGCCCGGCGGACTGCGACGCCAGCGCGGCGTCGAGGGCCAGCTCGCCCACCCCCGCGCTCTGCCCCGGGACCGCCTGCTGGACCGAGACGGCCGCGACGGCGTCCTGCGGCGCCCCGGCCGTGCCGCCCTCGAGGGCGGTCGCCGTCGTCGCCATGGGCACCGTGGTGAACAGCAGCAGGGCCGCCGCGACGAGCCCCCGGGCCGCGTTCTGCGGCAGCCGCAGGCCCACGAGCCGCGGCGCGCGCACGCCCCGGAGCTGTGCGACCAGCTCCACGACGATGCTCAGCGCGAGGAACGCCCACCCCACCCACGCCGCCGCCTGCAGCAGCAGCATGAGGAGCGAGCCGTCGTCGGGCGACGTCAGCATGTCGAGGAGGACGTCCGGCGAGAACAACCCGTCCTCGATCGGGTTGGCCCCCACGGCCACGAGCAGGTACGGCACCCCGATCGTCACGCCCACGAGGAGCAGCAGGGCCACGAACCCCTTGAGCCGGCGCATCATCGCTCCACCGGCACGCCGTCGACGACCAGGGTGCGGATCGCCCGGGCCTCGCCGTCACCCGTCACCGGCATGCTGCGGATGCCGATGATGCCGAGGAACTTCGGCGCGTAGGTGTCCGACGTGGTCACCACGACGCGGTCGCCGTTCACCACTCTGGCCATGCCAGTCACCCCGGTGGTCCGGAGGTAGCCCTGGGCGGCGGTCTGCGCCCGGTTCGTGTCCAGGCTGATGCCCCGGCCGCTGAGAGCGTCGCTCGCCACGACCTGCTGCGCCCCGACGCGCGCCGCCTGCTGGGCGACGTCGCGGGCGTGCTGCTGGGCGAGCACCTGACCCGACAGGTCGACGGCCATCCCGACCACGACGATCATGACGAACGCGCCGAGCGCGAGCCAGATGGAGACCGAGCCACGCTCTGCCTCGTGTCGGGCGCGTCGCGCGCGAGGGCGCCGGGGGACGGGCACGGCGGGCACGGCGGGCATGGTTCAGCGCTCCCGGTAGGTGTCGATCGGGCTTTCCATGGTCTTGGTGATCCTGATGGTCCCGGGGAGCCCGGGCACCCCCAGGTCGCCCACGCCGAGGTCGCAGGTCACCGTCGCGGAGACGCTCGAGGCGACGCCGACGGCGTTCCGGAAGTCGCTCGTGTCCAGCGCGATCCCGGGGGTGCAGTTGAGCCCCTTCTCGCCGAGGCTGCGCTGCGCCGCGGCGAACGCGCTGCTCCGCGCCTCCGCCTCGGACCGCGCGATCGATGCGGACCGGGCCGCCTCGGTGGCGGCCGCCTCGACGGACTGCCCTGCCAGAGCGACGCGGCCCCCGGCGAACACCAGGCCCATGATCAGCAGGAAGGCGGGGACGCCGACCGCGGCCTCGATCGCCGCGGACCCCCGTTCGCCGTCGCGCAGCCGACGCCGCACGGCGCGCACCAGGGGCCTCATCCGGTGAGCCTCTCGACGGGCAGGCTCGCGGACTGCGAGATCGCCGGGTTCCACAGGGGCACGATCGACTGGGCGCCGACGCGCACGGTGACCGTCACCTCGTTCGGTGATCCGACGACGGTGACCCCCCTGTCCGTCAGCCCGCCGCCGACGTCGGCCAGGTAGTCCTCCGCCGCCGCCTTGCCCGCGCCGCCGGTGCCGTGCTGCGCCGCCGCCACCCGCACGCCCTCCTGCGCGGCCGCATAGGCGACCGTGCGGGCCTGGTACCACAGCCCCGCCTGGACGCCGGCGAACATCAGCGTGAAGAGGGCGGGCAGGATGAAGACCATCTCGATGGTCGAGGACCCACGCTCGCGCGCCCCGCAGACGCGCGGCCCGCGGGGTACGTACGCGTGCCTGGGCCGACGTGTCACTTGATCTTGGCCGACTCGCTCGTGACGTAGTTGGTGATCACGCCGACGACGATGCCGACGATGGCGATGACCGCCACGGCCCAGAGGACCTTCTCGATGGTCTCGGAGCCCCGCTCGGGCTGGGAGGCGAGCTTGGTGCGGGCGCGGTCGGCGACGTCGAGGCCGAAGGTGTGCAGGGTGGCGATGAGCTGAAGCATGGGTGTTCCTTGTCCGGGACGGGAGTGGTCGAGGGTACGTCGGTGAAGGGGCGTCAGATGCCTCCCATCACGTTGAGGAGCGCGGGCGTCACGAGGATGATCATGAATACCACGCCCAGGAGGGACATGGGCATGTTGATCCGCTCGCTCACGGCGTTCGCCTTGCCGCGCTCCGCGTTGAGCATGGCCGCGCGCATGGCGGCGGACCGGGCGCGCAGGTTGTCGTACACCTGCGAGCCCTCGCCGCTCATGCGCATCACGTCGGCCAGGTCGTCCAGCTCCGGCAGGCCGAGCTCGTCGGCCAGGTGCTGCAGCGCGTCCCAGGGCGCGACGCCGTTCCAGCGGGAGCGCTGCAGCTCCTCGCCGATGCGGCGGAACACCCACGAGTCGCCGATCTCGGCGGCGCTCTCCATCGACTGCCGGGACCCGGCGCCGGAGAGTCGCTCGAGCGCGACCAGGTCGATGTACGCGCTCAGGGCGCGCGCGAAGTCCGTGCGGGCGTGCTTGGCCTCGGTGCGCACGTCGATGTCGGGCGACACGAACAGCACGACGCCGAGCCCCAGGGACGCGACGGCGGGGATCGTGAACGGAAGGGCAGGCCCGCCCGCGACGGCCAGCATCAGCGTGAGGACCGGCGGGATGACCAGGCCGACGACGCCGTACAGCACCTTCTTGCCGTAGTACCGGTGCACCGGGATGCGCAGGAGCGCGAGCTCCTTCGTGGGCGTCTTGCCCCACGCCGCGGCAGGGAACCGCTTGATCGCCCACACCCCGACGCGCTCGTAGCGGTCGCCCGCCACGAGGTCGGTCTGCAGAGTGGCCCGTTCCTTCGCCGCCTCCTGGGAGTACCGGCGCACGACGTCGGTCGCGTCCGGACGGCTCGGGGCGAGGCGCCACACGAGCAGCCCGATGCCGAGGCCCACCAGCGCGCCGCCGAGCAGCGCGATCTGCAGCCCTGTCGTCATGAGCGCGCCCCCTCACGGGCGCGCTCGCCCATGAAGCGGGGCAGCGCCTCGCCCTTCGACATCCGGCGCATCATGACGAGCAGGCCGACGTACGCGGCGAGGTACACCGTGATGAGCACCTGACCCACCGGCGTGGAGTACGGGGCGATGTAGTCGCCCGTGAAGGCCAGCACGACGAGCACGCCGGCGGTGATGACCGTGACCCAGCGCGCCGTGGCGCGGGGCTTGGCGCGCTCCGCCTCGATCTCGCGGCGGGCGCGGACGTCGTCGGCCACGGACTGCGCCAGCGACTCCAGCACGGAGGCCAGACCCGCGCCGCGGCGGCTGGCGCCGAGGATGAGCGTGGCCGCGACGACGTCGCCGGTCGCGTCGTCGAGCTCGTCGCCGAACGCCCGCAGGGCTGCGACGGTGCCCCAGCGGGCGCGCAGCCGGGCCACGAGGTTGGTCACCTCGGGCCGGATCTCGTCGGGCGCCGACCGCAGCGACATGCGGATGGCCTCCTCGAGGCCCACGCCGACGGTGAGCACGCCCGCGAGGCTGCGGGTCCACTCCTCGAGCGCCTCGAGCTTGCGGATGACGTCCCCGGAGTTGCCGGCGCTGAGCAGCACGGGCAGGCCGACGCCTGCGACCGGGCCGAGCACCACGGCGATGATCCACCCCGTGATCAGGTAGACGACGATGCCGCCGACCAGCCCGACGACCGCGAGGATCTTCGTCCGGCGGTCCACGGCGGCGAGCTTCGTGGCCAGGCGACGCCGCCGCGGGGCCGCCTCGTCGACCGGCACGCGGCGCAGGCCCACGACGAGTCCGATGACGCCCGCGACGAGGAGCGCGCCGCCGAGGGCCGGCAGCAGGGCCGTCATCGCAGGTCTCCCTGCTGGGCGCCCTCGACCAGGTACGACGTCAGGTCGAAGCCGTAACGCTCCAGGTCGCGCAGCTCCTCCGGCATCGTGCCGGGGACTGCCGGGCCGCCCTGCGGGTTGGGCGTGAAGACGTGCGTCGTCGCGTACCCGACGGCCTCCTCGCCCGGGGCGACGTGCACGATCTCCGAGACCCACCGATCACGCTTCCAGCGTGTCCCCGTGGCGTCGAGGGGGCGGGTCTGCAGCCCGACCTGGACGACGAGGTCGACGGTCTCGGCGAGCTTCGACGTCGCCAGCTCGCGCGTGACGTGCGGGCCGGCCTCCATCGCGCAGGTGACGAGCTTGCGGATCGCGCCCGAACCGTCCGCGGCGTGGGTCGTGGAGATGGAGCCGGCACCCGACTCCATCGCCTTGATCATCGCCCAGACCTCCTTGCCGCGGACCTCACCGACGATCTGCCGCGACAGGTTGAACCGGAACGAGTTGTAGATGGCCTCGTCGAGCGTGAACTCGCCCGCCTGGCGGCCGTCCGGGCCGATCTCGCCGGAGCCGGGCCGCGCCTCCCAGGCGTGGACCACGTCGTGCACCTCGGGCAGCTCGTGCAGGTGGAGCTCGAACTCCGTCTCGAACGTGCCGATCTGCTCGTACCGCGGGATCTCCGCGCACAGCGCGCGCACGATCGTCGTCTTGCCGGCACCCTGCGGCCCCGCGACGACGATCGACTTCTTCGCCCGGACGGCGGCACGCAGGAACGACGCCTGCACGGGCGACATCATGCCGAGCTCGACCAGGCGGTCGAGCTCCACCTTGCGCATCCGGTGCCGACGGATGACGACCGACGTGTTGGCCGTGACCCACGACGCCGCCGCGAGACGGGAGCCGTCGTCGAGGCGCATGTGCAGGTGCGGGCTCGCGGGCGAGAAGCTGCGCGCGTTGGAGTCGGAGCGGGTCGCGATGAACGCGAGGTTCTCGCGCAGCTCCTGGTCGGAGTCCGCGACGGCGTCGACCTTGACGAGCTCGCCCGTGGTCTTCTCGACCCAGGCGTTGTCGTGGGGGCTGATGATGATGTTCTCGACGTCGTCGGCCTCGACCAGCGGCTGCAGGCGGCCGAGCCCGAACAGCGAGTCGTGGATCGCCTTGGCGAGCACCCGCTGGTGGTCGATGCTCCACGCGGCGCGCCCGTCGTGCAGGAGGTCCGCCGCGGCGTCGTCCAGGATCTCCTGGATGATCGCACGGCCGAGCTCGCGCTCCGCCTCGATGTCCTTGCCGCGGTCCTCGCCGAGGCGCTCGGCGAGGCGCGTCGACGCGAGGCCGCGGAACTCCGCGACCTGCTTCCAGTCGACGCCCTTGGGCTGGGCGAGGAAGTCTGCGCGCCCGGCGACCTGGGTCGGCGCCTGGGGGGCCGCCGACGCGGACACGTGCGTGTTCTCGGCCCGAGCCGGCGGCATCGCACGCTGGGGTGCGACGGGCGGCTGCCCGGCGCCCGGCCACTGGGGCGGGACCGACGCGGGCGGCGCGGTGTGCCCGGCCGTCCGCGCGACGGCCGCCACGGGCACGGTCGGCGGGTGGTGCACGACGGCGGGAGCACCGGCCCCCCGCGGGGTCGTGGTCCCGTCCACCGGGCCGGCCAGCGCGTGCGCCGGGCGGCGCACCCTGGTCTGCTCCGTGCCCTGGTCGGGGCCCTGGGACAGCTCCGCCGACGTCGGGTACGCGGTGAAGATGGGCAGCGAGCTGGGGTCCGGGGGCTGCGTGCTCACAGGGCGCTCCTCTCGCCGACCGCGAGCTGCTGGCGCGAGCGGGCCACGCTGGACCCGATGCTCTGCACGGCGGCGCGCACCGACTTGTTCAGGCCCGAGGAGGAGAACTTCTTCGGACGCTTGGCGCCGAGCGAGTACACCTCGGCCGAGGCCGGGTCCCAGGTGAGGCCCGCGACGACCGGCACCTGCAGCACCTTCGCGACCTCGCCGGCGCCGTAGGGCTTGCCCGGCCCGACGACGAGCGCGCCCAGGCTCTGGATCGCCCCCACCCCGGTGAAGGCGTCGCGCAGGCTCTGCGCCCACGAGCTCGCGGCGACGAGCGCGGGCAGGGAGCTGTGCGTCGTGAGGAGCGCGAGGTCCGCCTGCGTGAGCAGCTTGGTCGGGGAGCCGACGAGGCCGAGGCGGCCGGCGTCGACGATCACGTCCTGGCCGTTGCTCTCCAACGACTTGAAGACGGCGGACAGCGGCTCCCAGAGCTCGTCGAGCGCGCGTGCCTGCTGGTGGTTCATGGCGCCGGCCAGGTACTGCACCTGGCTGTCGGGGAAGCTCATCAGCGCCCGCGGCAGGTCCTCGGCGAGCGTGCCGTGCCGGTGGGAGACGGCCAGGTCCACGACGGTCGCGTCGGTGGGCATCTGCGCGCCGCCGAAGTAGCCGGCGGGCACGGCGCGGGCCCCGGTGGGGTCGGCGTCGACGAGGACGACGGGCCGCGGCCAGGACAGCGCCAGCGCCAGCGCGCTGGTGGTCACCCCCGGCGAGCCGTTGGCGGACGTCAGGACGATCAGTGCCATCGGCTCATCACTCCTGGCTGTCGACGACGATCGCGGCGCTGCCCTCGGCCGACGCCGCCGCGACGCGCGGCGCGTCACCCGCGGCGACCTGCACGTTGACCAGCGTGTTGCCGCTGACGGTGTCGGTCGAGACGCCGACCACGACGCCCTGGACGGCCCCGGGCGCCGCGTCGTCGCCGGACGTCGAGGTGGTCACGACCCGCACCTCGTCGCCGGACCGCACCTGGCCCGCGGGCAGCATGGCGGCGGTGACGCTCACGCCGACCACCGAGTTCCCCGCGGAGGGGACGGTCTCGTCGGTCACCTGCTCCGCGGTGAGGACGCTGCCGGCGGCGATGTCGAGCGCCGCACGCTTGCCCACCACGGCGTCCGCGCTGCTCGCCGGTACCGCCTGCAGCGCGGGGTCCATCCCGATCTGCACGGCGACGAGGTCGTCGGCGTCGACGACCTGCCCGCGGTGGATCGTCTCGCGGACCGTGAGCACCTCCTGGCTGTCCGACATCGACTGGAAGGCGAACGCGCTCGCGAGGGCGCCCACGCACACGAGCACGACGGACAGCGCGATGAGCGCCGGGCGGCGGCGCATCTTGGGCGGAGGGGCGATCTGCCCGGCCGGCGCGCCGGACGCGTCCGCGCTCGCTTGGCTGCGCGCGCGGGTGTTCTCCGGCACAGGCGTCGTCGTCGTCATGTCGTGAGGGCCTCTCGCTGCAGGTCGGAGCACGGCGTGCTCGTCGGCGGCGGCAGGATCGCCACCGTGAGGAGTTCTGTGAGGTCGTCAGGCTCGGCCGGGCACACGGGCCGGAGCGCACCCTCTAGATATCACGGCGGCGCCGTTGACCCGGCGCATCGTCCGCTCCGCGAGACAAGATCTCACGTCTCGCGGACTGAGAATTTCGCGCTTAACGGACATCCCGCCGGAACGTGGCCGGCTGGCCCGGGATCAGCACTCCGCGCGGCCGCGGCGCCAGTAGCCCATGAAGGCGACGGCCTTGCGGTCGACGCCCTTCTCCGAGACGAGGTAGCGGCGCAGCGTCTTGATCGAGCCCGCCTCTCCGGCGAGCCACGCGTAGAGCACCGTGTCCTGCTCGAGCGGGTGGCCCGCGGCGTCCACGGGGACCTCCCAGAGGA
>Ga0180218_1001485_pt1 | contig 13925 bp, 16 predicted proteins | sample eDN3rd37CKraftBY_FD_151334 | JGI IMG/M metagenome (GOLD analysis project Ga0180218, IMG submission 151334) | Enriched backyard soil microbial communities from Emeryville, California, USA - eDNA 3rd pass 37_C Kraft BY (version 2) (version 2) | ecosystem: Environmental > Terrestrial > Soil >...
AGCTGATTGGCAGGCGGCTGGACATCGAGGTCGAGCAACGGTTTCACGAGACCATTGCAAACGATGCAGGTCCGCTGTGGTTCGCAATCGGCAGTCATGACGCAGCTTTCAACTCAGGCCGGTAGCTCTGGCTGAAGCGCTCGCAGCGCTCGGCCATGCTGATTGCGGGTGCCGCGCCGCATAGCGATTGTATTTTCTGACAGTTCATCTGGAACGAGTAGGTCGTTGCGTTTCCGTGATCGATTACCGGCACGCCGTGGAACGCAGCGATGCTGTCGGCCAGCTGGCCGATACTGATGTTGAGCGAGCCGGTGTTGAGGATCGGCGGGAGATCGTCGCGCAGCTCGATGAGGCGCAGCACGTAATGCGCAAGATCTTCGAGGAAGAGGATATTGCGATAGGAGCGGCGGTTGCGGACCTGCACGCATCCGTCGCGCATCGCGGCGATGTTCATCGCATTGAAGATCAGCTCCGGGCGCAGATACGGACTCATGCCGCAAACCGTGCCCAGGCGAATGCCGGTGATGGCATTTGCGAAACAGCGCGCGAGCGCGTCCATCGACACTTTCGAGCAGTCGTACGGATTGACTGGATCGAGCCGCGTCTCGGATTCGTCGAGTGCGGGCGGCGCGATGCCGTTCTCCGACATCATCACCGAATAAACACTTGCCGTGCTGGCGTAGATCAGCCGCGCATCAAGCCGTTTGCGCCGGGCGAAATGGAGAAGATCGAGGCAGTTGTTGGCAAGTGCGCCATCGGGATCGCCGAGCGACATGGGCACGCTCGAATGCCCCGCGAACCAAAGGATGACATTAAAGTCGGCGAGGTCGGAGACCGTCAATTCCTGGTAGCGGCAGCGCATGGCATTCGGCACGCCGGCGAGGCGATCGACGTTCTGATCGCAAACCGACACGTCAAGGCCAGCTTGTACTAGGACCGGCAACAGGTAGCTGCCCACGTAGCCATGGCCGACAAGAAGAATTTTCACGGCACACCCCGTCAGGTCCCACACTGACTGATCTGTTTCAGGTTTGGCTTGCGCGTGCCTTGTGGATCGGGCCTGTTTTAGGCGTGTGACACCGGCCCAACAGCGGGTGTGCAGCCGTCGCCAAGGCCGCAGGGGACATCTTCGCTGACTTCCAACTGGAAGGTCGCGTGACGGATCTCGAATTCATCGTGCAGCATTTTCGCTGTTCTTTGCAGGAACGCATCGCCCGGGTGGCCGCTCGGCATGACGAGATGGCAGGTCAGCGCCGTTTCCGTCGTGCTCATCGGCCAGATGTGAAGGTCATGGATGCTGACGACGCCGGGAAGCTCCAGCAGCCGCTTCTGCACTTTTGCGGCGTCGATGGTGACCGGCACGCCCTGCATCGCGAGGCGCATGGAATCCTGCAGTAGCCCCCACGTGCTCCAGACGATCACGCCCGCGATGACGAGGCTGACGACGGGATCGATCCAGTTCAGACCCGTGAGAACAACGGCGATACCGGCGATGACAACGCCGAGCGAGACGGCAGCGTCCGCTAGCATGTGCAGATAGGCGCCGCGGATGTTGACGTCGCGCTCGCTGCCCGAGACGAAGAGCCAGGCGGTGAAGCCGTTGATCAGGATGCCGATAGCGGCGACGATGATCATCGTGCCGCCTTCGACGGGGGCCGGCGTGATCAGACGCTGGATGGCTTCAAGCACGATTGCGCCAACCGCGACGAGGAGCAAACCGGCATTCGCCAGCGCCGCCAAAATCGTCGATGAACCAAAACCGTAGGTGAAACGGGGCGTCGGGGGACGCTTGACGAGCACGCTCGCGCCCCAAGCCAGGACGAGTCCCAGCACATCGCTGAAGTTATGGCCCGCGTCGGCGACGAGCGCCATTGAGTTGGAGAGAAGACCCGTAACCAGCTCGACGAGGACGAAGCCGATGTTCAGCGCCGTGCCCAGCGCGAAGGCAAAGCCGAAATCCTTGGGCGCGTGTATGTGGCCCATGTGGCTATGGCTATGCGCGTGATCGTGGGAAGCGTCATGCTCGTCATGCCGGCTGTGGACTTCGGTCATGCGTCACTCGCAAGGTTTTTACGCGCTCAAACGTAGTGCCTAGCCGGCCGGGCTCAAACGGTCATTTGGGCCAGCGCGGCAATGCCGGAAACGCTCAGGCCCCTTGTTGCGATCCAACGGGTGTGACGATCCCTAGCGTTTGTCGATGCCGCTGATGCGCTCCAGCAGGCGAGGCCGCTGAGGCGGCAGCGGCTGCGGGCTCGCGTTTTCATGAGCTTCGTCAGCTGGGAGTGGCGGCGGCTTGTCCGCAGCTCCCTCGGCCGTGACGCCCGCGCCATTGCCGTTCACGCCATTGCTGTTGAGCGCGCGAATATAGGCTCCGTGGCGCTGCTGCTCTGCAGTTTCGGGTGCGTGGTCGTTCGAGGCTGCTGCTGGCTTCGGGCCGCGGTTCGACGAAATTCGTTCGGCAAGAGATGGCCGCGGCGATGGCGCCTTTTCGGCCGCCGTTTCCCCGGCCTGTTCGGGGTTGATCCGGCGAAGCTCTTCATGGAAGCGCAGGGCTTGGCGCGATAGTCGTTCCTGGCCGGATGCGATTTCCGCGCGAAGCTCGGTGATGACGCGCCGCTGATTTTCAAGTTCGGCTTGCAGCGCGTTCAAATCCGCTTTTTCCGCGAGACTTGGCGGTGCAGCGTCCTTCTCCTCGTAGACTTTGAGCGCCGCCTTCAGCTTCGCCGTCTCGGCGGACTTTGCGTCCACCGCGGTTTGGAGATCGGAGATCCGATCTTCGAGCGCCATCTTCTCCGCATCTTCGCTGCCGATCGAAGACTTAAGAGAGGCGAGTTCTGCTTCCGTCTTTGCAAGCGTCAGCAACAGCCGCTTGATTTCGGCGCTCTGCTCGTCGCGATCGGGCGCTTGGGCCAGTGCGGCTGCCCCTTTCAAGCGCTCGATCAGAGCTGCCTGTTCACGCGTCTTCTCGCGCATGGCCTCGAGTTCGGTGCGCAGCGCGATGTCGCTTTCCGCTGCTGGGCCTCCGGCAATGACGCGATTGCGGACGGCGCGTGTTTCAAGCGTCGTGCGCAGCTGCGCGAGTTCGCGTTCGCGCTGCTTGTTGAGCTGAGTGGCTTCCTCCAGCGCGGCGGCCTGCTTGGCGCTCGTCGCCGACAAAGTCTTGATCTCGCGGTCGCGCACGGCTAGCAGCTTGCGGGTCTCGGCGAGGCGCTGCTCGACCTTGGGCAATCTGTCGAGGATCGCCTGTTCGAGAACGCGGCGGGCATTCTCATGCTCCTCCACGCTCATCTTCTGGTCAGCGATGGCCTCGGTCAGTTCCTGGATATTGGCGTCGCGGCGATTGACCTCGACCCGTTGGCGCGCGGCCGTCAGGCTCGCTTCTTCCAGCTTGGATTCGAGGCGGTGGACCTCCATGGCGAAGCCGGCGCGCAGGCGATCCTTATCGGCGCGGATTTCGGCTTCGGTGAGCGGCAACGTCTGTTTCAGCGCTTCGGAGGTGAAGCGTTCGATGCGCCGCCTGTAGGCAGGCAGAAGCAAAACCACGATCAAGGCCGCGATCAAGAAGCCCAGCACTACGAGCATCGCGGCGGAAAGGGTTATCAAGAAAAGTCGCCCTGAATTGAAAAGCTTCGCGGCCCCCGCCGGCGGTACCATTCCCAAACACGCAGTGAAGCCCGGGTCTGAGCTTCACCGCAATTCCCAACCCGCAGTGCGCTGTCCACCGCCATCAGAATGGGTTCCAGGTCGGGCTTCTTGTATACTTCAAATAGCCGACGTTGGCACCCAGCCTTAAGCCCACACCCGCCCTTATAGGCGCCAATGTAACATGGCCGGATTTCTGCAGCTGAACGCTGACGCCGCCGACGAGATAAGCGCTGCCTTCAACGCCTCCGAATCGATCAAAAATGTCATTAGGATCGCGGAGGTTGTAAACCAAGGTCATGACTTTCGAACCGTCCGCACCGAAATCATAGCCGACGGACGGGCCCTGCCAATAGACCCGGAACGAGCCCGCGTCCTTCGTGTAGAGCGTGCCTTCGCCATAGGCGAGACCGGCTACGAAGGCGCCCGCCGCGTCCTGGCCCAGGATGTAGCCGTTTGGCCTGCCGGCCTTCTGGAAAGCCCATTCGATGGCCGAGGCCAGTCCGCCGCTGACCTTGCCAAAGAAATGCTGGCCGGCACCGATGATTTCGTCTTGCGAATAGGAATTCCGGTCCACCGCTGGCCCGGGATCGTAAGGTCCGTCGCCACGGCCCGCCGTTGGGGGCGGCGGCGCGTATGGGATGCCATAGCCGCCTGGATCGCCTCCCTGGTCGCGTGGGCCATTATAGGGGCCGTAGGGATCGCCGCCTCCCGAACTGCGCGGCGGCGGCGCGGCGTAGCGATCATCTGGCGGAGGCGTGCGGTAGCTGTCGACGCCGCTTTGGCCCGTGTACGTGTCTGCAGGCGGCCTATAGGCGTCGTCCTGCGCGCCCGCGGTCGAGCCGCCCACGATCAAGCACGCAACCATGCCGAGGATGGATGCGTAGGCCGCACCTTTCGTTCGCGTTGTTCTGTCGAAGCCGCGGTGCCGCATCGGCTGAGACCCCTCATTGTTCTTATTCGACAAAATTCTCGTACAGCCGCTGCACGCCGTGCGTGCCGCCCCCGGCCGCAAACGAGTGTTCGCCTCTATTTTACAGATTCGCCGCTATGTGTTGCTAAAGTATGGCCAATCCGCGTTGCCTATGCGCCTGGCGCGGGCAATCCGGCCTCACCGCCCCGCCACAACGGTTGCCGCCCCCAAGCAATGAAGTACGGATTGCGATAGCCGCGATCGAAGTGCCCATACGTCAACGGTGTGCCGTCGATTTTCGCGACCGTGCCGCCTGCCGCCTCGAGGATCGCTTGGCCGGCGGCGGTATCCCATTCGTAGGTTTCACCAAATCGCGCGTAAAGGTCCCCCTCGCCCGCCGCGATCAGGCAGAACTTCATCGAGGAGCCCAGCGGCCTTGCGTCTTTCACGCCAAGCACGTCGAGCAGGCTCGCGCTGGCGCTGCCGGTGCCGCGGCTGTTGAAGGCGACGAGTGCTGAAGGATCTGGTTTGCGCGTTTGCAGGCGCTTCAACTTCAGCGCTGCGAATGGCGTTTCATCGGACGGGGCCATGCGCGCTTCGTAGGAGCCGCCATCGGACCGCGTCACGAACAACCGCTCGGTGGGCGGCACATAGATCAAGCCGAAGCGTGTCCTGCCGTCCTCGACGAGCGCGATGTTGATTGAAAACTCGGGCTTGCCGCGAATGAAGAGCCGCGTTCCGTCGAGTGCATCGACGAGAAAGAAGCGCTTGGCGTATTCGCATGCGCCTCCTGCTGCAATCTGCTCTTCCGCGACGACGGGAACATCGGGCGCGACTTGAGCGAGGGCTGCGAGAAGAATAGCCTCGGCCTCCTGATCGGCGGCCGTCACGGGAGATCTATCGGCCTTCTTCTCGAACTTCACGCCGTTGGTGAAATGCGCCATCTCGAGGCGGCCTGCGGCACGGACTGCGGGAAGCAAGGCAGCGATCAATGCATCGTGATCGTTGACGTCGATTGGCGACATCGCGAAGCTAACCTCAATTCGAATCAGTTTGCACGGAGCGAGCCCGCGATACGAAGAGGTCTACTGCGCCGCAGCTGCACCGTGGCGCGTAAGACCCATGTCTTCCAGGAAAATCCGGGCCTCAGGAGCCCATTGGCCGCAAGACTTGGCAACCGTCGTTCGGCGCATGTATCAGAGCATAGGGCATTATCGCAAGCGGCCCCCGCCAGTTCGCGTCGCGCTGTCGCGCTTGAGCTGACGCACGCTCTGGCCAAGAGCATCTCAGAAAAGGGCTTCCAATGAACCAGCGCGTTCCGCCGACAGATCTCGAACTCGCGGCCATGATCTCAAGCAAGATCTGTCACGACATCATCAATCCGGTCGGCGCCATCTTCAACGGACTGGAGATCCTCGACGAAGAGGAAGACGAGCAGGCCAAGAATTATGCGCTGAACGTCATTCGTAACGTAACGGAGCAGGCTTCCGCGCGACTGGAATTCGCGCGCTTTGCGTTTGGCGCTGCGGGCTCGGCTGGCAGCATGATCGATCTTGCGACCGCGGAGAAGATCTCGCGCGGCTTCGTCAGCATCACGCAGGGCAAGCACAAGCTCATCTGGCGCGGCGCGCCGGGCCTCATCGTCAAAGACAAGGTGAAGTTGCTGCTCAACCTTATTGCGTCTGCCGTGACGGCGTTGCCGCGCGGCGGGGAGATCGACGTTTCGATCGGCGGGTCGTTCGAACAGCCGACCTTTCTCATTCGCTGCAAGGGCACGGCCGCGCGGCCGCCGCAATATCTGACGGACTTCGTTGCGGGCAAACCGCTCGCTCTGGATGCGATTACGATCCAGGCTTACTACACGTGGCGCATTGCGCCATCGGCAGGCATGAGGCTCGAGATCCTCAAGGACGGCGCAGACATCCTTCTCGTCGCGAAGCCTGCGGGGTGAAGCGAAAGGCAGCGATCGGCCATCGCTGGTCGCTGCCCATTCCCGCCATACGTCTTAAGAGCACCTTAATAAATTTGGCGCATTTTTCAGAACATCGTCCGATTGTTTCTGGTCGCCTTGCTGTCGATTGGTGCAGCACTCTGCTCGCGAGACGCCCTGCATATGCTTCATTGCTTTGTCATTGATGATTCAGAGATCATCCGGAAATACACCCGGCTCATTTTCGAGAACCTAGGCTTCAGAGTCAGCGAAGCCGACGGCGCCATCGCAGCGATGGAGCGTTTGAGGTCGGAAGCGCCGGATTATATCCTCGTCGATTGGCGGATGCCCGGCTCAAACAGCCTCGAGCTCATTGCGAAGATGCGCGCGCTGCCGCTCGATAGCCGGCCCTACATCATTTATGTCGTCACTGAAAACGATCCGCTGGAAATCAAGCGCGCGTTCGCGCACGGCGCCGACAATTTCCTTGTGAAGCCGTTCAACCGGCAGATCGTCGAGATGAAGCTGCTCGAGATCCGAACCGCCGCCTGAGATCATCGGCGGTTCGCAATCACTCGCGAGCGGACTGCGCTCTAATTACTGCGCGTCGCCACCCTCTTGCGGCGGCAATGGCGTCGGATAGCCGGCGTCGTCATCGCTGCTTGCCTCCGGCTTGGCAGGCACCGTTGCCGGTGAATCGACGACGGGCTTCTGATGCGTTTTGTGTTTCGCGGCCGTCGCAGGCACTTCAGGCAACGAACCGGTCTCAACTCTGCTCGCACCACCGATGGGCGCAACGGTTGCTTCAGCTGCCGTCGCTTCCGCGCTGTCGTGCGGCGTGGTCGCGAGTTGCTTCACCTCTGACTTCTTCTTGGTGAAGACCGACTTCGGATCCGGCACAGGCTGAGCCGTCTTACGGACAGCTGGTGCTGCCGTATCGGACTGCCCGGCTGCTTGCTTGGTCGCCTTCTTCTTCGCCGGCTTCTCTTCGGCAGGTGCGGTATCGGCTACCGCTTTCGCTGCCGGCGCGGCATCGTCCGCCGATGACTGCTCGGAGCTGGGAAGCGTGGAACCGCCCCAGCAAACGGTCGCTTCGGCGGTGCAGGTGTGCTCATCGAAAACGATGAAATTCAAAAACAGCTCGCACGAGACGCTCTTCTTGCCCGTGCGGTAGTCGCTCACGCCGCGCTCGGCCATCTTCGACTGAATGAGCTTGTCGAGGAGATCCTTGGCGTCTTTGGTCGGACCTTCTTTGCCGTAGTCGTTGACCGTGAAGCCGTAGCGCTTGCACTCCGCATTTGCAGATACCGTCGTTGCAACAGCGAAGGTCGCGGCCAATGCCAATGCGGAAACTAAGTTGACCGAGCGCATAACGTAATTCTCCCTCAAACCCCACCTTGAGCCAGGCTGACTTTCTATTGTCAGCACAATGGGAAGCCGAGGGCGAGTGGCGCAAGCGCACCAGTTGACATGTTTGTCGAGAGTGGTGCGGAGAATTCACAGAAACCGGGCAGCCAAGCGGGCCGCCCAGGCCGTTATGCTCAAGTAAACCAATGGCCTATCGGGTCAGTGCATGTATGGAGAGTTGCCGCCGTAGATACTGCCGACGCCCGAATCGAAGAAGAAGCTGTTGTCGAACGGGCCAGCGATGGTCTGCTCCCGGAAGGACGGGGGACCGACGTGACGGCGGCGCGAGGGCGTGCCGTAAGTGTTTACGGAATCAGCCTTATCGTAGGAATAGCCGCCGCGCTTCTTGCGGATCGCGTAGCTGTCCGGCGGGGGCTGACCGCCATCGGCGGCCATTACGGGGGCAGCGATGCCGAACGCAAAGGCGCTCGCGACGATGGCCGAAATAAACCTGATTTTCATCGCAATAGCCTCTCTTCGCCGGCGTTCAGTAAGTCGCGTCTCTATAGATAATCGAATTATCGCTGCGCCAGTTGAAGAAATGGTTGCCCTTGTCAATTGGCGCAAGGCTGTCACTTCTTAACAACGGCCCGGCCAATAGCGATGCGCTCAGCGAGCGCAGTTCCAGCGATTCTCCCGGCGAGTGTGGTAGGATTCACACGGATTGGGCGTGCGGAAGCAGCTGACCTGCTCATACGGTTGTAGTTCGACCCGAGGCGTCGCGGAGATGGCGGATGAATTATGCTCTCCTGATCCTTCAGCTCATAAGCGGGGCCTTCGGCGGCAATGTCGCCGGGGCTTTATTCAGAAAGCTGAGCCTTGGAACATTCGGCAACGCGATCGCGGGTGTCGTGGGCGGTGGCATCGGCGGACAGCTTCTCGAACTCGCCTTCCCGACGGGTTCAGCGGGCAGCACCCTCGATCAGGCGGCGATCATCACACAGATTTTGGGATGCGGCGTCAGCGGCGGCCTTTTGACGTGATCGTGGGTGCCGTTCGGAATGCGACCGCGAAGGGCTGATAAAAAGTTCGCAAGAAAATACTCGCCGGGCGGGCCGTCCGGCGAGGTCGTTTTCAAAGCCGCTTGATCGGGTCTTAGTCAGAAAAGCTTCGGCTCAGCCGCAGGCCTTCTGACGCGCCGTGCAATGCGGGAGGCCGATCGACGACGTATCGCACTGAACCTTGACGTCCCCGTGCGGAGTCCAGCCATGCGAACTCATCGAGTTCTTGAGCGCGGCGCTCGCCATATACTTTGCGAGATCTTCCGTGACCATGACGGACTCGCCGGCGGCCATGACACAGCCTGCGTGCGCAGAGCCCGAAGCCATTGCCATCGCCGCTGCGAACGCGATGAACCCTGTACGAATGATTGCCTTCATATCTTTCGTTCCCCTGGACCGGATGTGCGAGCCCGTATCCGAGATCTCGCGGAAAAACGCTCAATGATGCGCTTCCCGGCGAGCCGCTCCCCGTCTCGGATTTGTAGGCTTTCGTCACACCACTGCTTGAAGCTTCGGGTTCGAAGCTTCCAATTACGGAACAGACCAAATGCTCCGAAGGTGACCTTCGCATCGTTCGATCTGGCCATACGCATCATAGCGGCAACGCACGCGAAGCGCTGTTTCCCAACTGCGGCAGTGCAGGGATCAAATCGTGTTCGAGCGCTTCAATTCGTACGTCAAAGCGACGCGGAATTTCTCACGGCAATACTAAGCTGACGCCGCAACGCGAGTTGCAGCGCGAGCAATTGGTTGTCGCAACGAACTTCAGCCGGCTCTTTGAAGATCGACGGCTTTCGGACCTTTGCCGCGCTTATCGGGCTCGGTCTCAAATGAAATTCGCATCCCCTCATTGAGCTCACCAATTCCGGATCGCTCAACTGCGGTTACATGCACAAAAACGTCATTGCCCCCTGCATCCGGCTTGATGAAGCCGTAGCCTTTCTGGGAATTATAAAATTTAACGGTACCTGTCTGGCGCATACATCGTCTCCTGGCGGCCCGGCATACAATGGAAGCTTGCTCCAAGCTTCGCATCGACACCGCGGCGGACCTCGGAGCCAAATGTTCCCATGCGCATCTACCGGGTCGCGAAAAAAGCGCCGGTTCTTTTGAACGCGCCGGGAGCTACCTTGCCGCTGCCCGCCTTAGCGTGCGGCAATTTATCCTTTAAATACGGGCACCTTGCAAGACGAAATGCTGCGTAGCGATCATTCTTAGCATTATTGAACAGCTGAGTTCAAAGCAAAGCTCGCACCTGAACCCTCCGCCAGCTGATCTCTCAGAACAGGCATGATCGTTTCGAGTTCGGATTTGAGCGTGTACGGCGGATTTATCACGAGAACGCCGGAAGCCGTCAGGCCAAGGCCCGCGAATGATTTCATGACGGCGAGCCTGACGTCGAGGAATTCGAGCCCAGGGCGAGACGTGGCCGTAGCCACGAAGCGGTCCGCCGCCGTTTCATCCTTCAGCGGGTACCAGATGACATAGGTGCCGGAGGCAAAGCGCGTCATAGCCTCATCTAAGGCGGTGGCAAGATCCGAAAATTCATCGCGCTCTTCGAATGGCGGATCGATCAGAACGACACCGCGCCGTTCCTTCGGCGGCAGCAGCGACTTCACTGCGTGGCGGGCGTCGATATTGAGAACGCTCGTTGCCTTGAAACGGCGAAGCTCCGCCTTCAACCGGGCGAACTCCTCAGGATTGAGTTCGTTCGCGATGAGCACGTCGTCGGGCCGCATGAGATGGCGCGCAATGAGCGGGCTTCCGGGATAGTAGCGCAGCTCCTCCTCATTCAGTGCGCGGACGGTTTCGAGATAGGGCGCCAGCAGTTCGGCCACGGGCGCGGGCAGCTCGGCGTCGTAAAGGCGCGCGATGCCCTCCTGCCATTCGCCGGTCTTCATCGCTTCCGTGCCGGCGAGATCGTAGCGCCCAGCCCCGCCGTGCGTATCGATGACGCGAAACGGGCGCGGCTTCTGCTTCATGTAGGTCAGGACGCGCGCGAGGATGACGTGCTTCAGGACGTCGGCAAAATTGCCGGCGTGATAGTCGTGGTGATAATTCATGCTTCGAGGACCGCGTTCGTCATCCGCAACACCCCGCGCTGCGGCGGGGTGGCGGTTTCAAGCCTTCTGTTCCCATCGCCCCGCCGGCGACTGCTGCCAATAGGTGACCGCGCATCCCGCCGCTTTCGCAGCTTTCCATTGGGCGCGCGCGATGGCGACGGCATCGGGATCGTGTCCGTCGAAGACATAGACAAACCGTTCGGCTCCCTTGAACTCGCGCGCCTCAGCGCCATCGACGAGAAATCGTACGCCCGCGCCGTTGGGCGTCTCGTCCGTCATCGTCAGATAGACCGGCTGCTCGCTCGCATGGCCTATGCGCGCGGTTCCGTGCGGCAGAAAGCTGTCGTCGGCATAGGTCCAGAGCGCCTGATCGAGCGCTTCCAGGCGCTCCTCGCTGCCGACCTGGACTACTGCACGCCATCCGCGCGCGAGCGTTTTCTCCAAAAGACTCGGGAGAACGCGCTCAAGCGTTTGTTGCTCGAGATGGTAGAATAGGACGTCCATGCCGCTTGCATGGCGCAGCGGAGGCTGGAACGCAACCTTTTGCGAGAAAGCTGGAGCCGTGACTCGACGGCCAGGTCTTGAACCGCGGCCGGGGGTCCCTATCTAACCCCGTCCGGAGCGGCGCCAGTTGATCGGCTGACGCCCGTGCGGGCGGTGAGCATGGCGGCTTTCATGATGCCGCGCGCTCCCGCCCGCTGCGATCTTTTGGGCTTACTTCTTCTTGAGATATTTCGCCGGGACTTCGCCAGCGTCGATCAGAGCCGTCACGCAGGTGTGCGTCAGGCCCTTTCTGTTACTCTCCATGCAGCGGCGGAGTTCAGTGCTGTCAGGCGAATACTGAGAGCAGAAGTTCTGGTAGTCACCCGCGCAAGCCTGTCTGACCTTGGCGTTATAGGCAGCGGCAGCCGCACCGGCAAAAAGAGCAGTGCCTGCTGCCAGCACGGACTGACACCAGCGCCGCATCAAGCTTTTTCATAAGTCTTCCCTCGTAGTTACGTGATTGGCGTCCTCTACGCGAACGAACCCGATTCGAAAATTAACTTTTTTCCTCCGCGTGAGCACGAGGAATTGCTCACGCGAGTTGAATTTGCGGGAGTGATGTTGCGCTGAGTTCGCTCTACCGCTTCTTCGGCGCGTAGGGATTGTCGCCGGCGCGGAGACTGAAGCGTATGGGAACGCCAGGAAGATCGAACGTCTCGCGAAGCGAGTTCGTCAGGTACTTCACGTAGGACTGCGGCAGCGCTTCCGCGCGCTGCGAGAATGCAACAAACGTGGGCGGGCGAGTCGAGGGCTGCGTGACGTAGCGAATCTTGATGCGGCGTCCGTGAACGGCGGGCGGCGAGTGGCGACTCAGTGCGCCGTCGAGCCAGCGGTTGAGTTGAGGCGTCGAAACACGGCGATTCCACGTCTCGTAAACTTTCGCGATGGCCTGCATCAGGTGGTCGAGCCCGCTCTCCGACCGGGCCGAGATCGTGACGACCGGAACCCCCGGCACTTGAGCCAAGCTCTCGGCTACGCGTGCCTTCAGTTCCTTCAGCGTTTTCTGCTTTTCGGGAATGAGGTCCCACTTGTTGATCGCGACGACGAGGGCGCGGCCCTCCTCGGTCACGCGGTGACCGATCGTCAGGTCCTGGTGCTCGAACGGCCGCTCGGCATCAATCAGAAGCACGACGACCTCGGCGAAACGGATCGAGCGCACGGCGTCGCTCGCCGAGAGCTTCTCGGCGGTTTCGGTGATCTTGGCCTTGCGGCGAAGTCCGGCGGTATCGAACAAGCGGATCGCTTGGCCCTTGTATTCGAAGTCGCTCGAGACGCTGTCGCGCGTCAGCCCCGGCTCGGGCCCGGTGATCATCCGGTCCTCGCCGAGCAGCGCGTTGACCAGCGTCGACTTGCCGGCGTTGGGACGGCCCACGATGGCGACGCGGATGCGCTTTTCGCGTTGCGGCTTTTCTTCCGGCTTCTCTCCTGCCGGCTCGGCGTCGGCCGACCGGCGCTTCCGCTGCGAGGGCGCAGATTTCAACCCCAGCGCAGCCAGCACGTCGTCGGCGAGATCGGCGATGCCCTCGCCGTGTTCAGCGGAGATAGCGATCGGCGCGCCGAGCCCGAGCCCGAAGGCATCGAGCACGCCGTCGGTGCCCTTATGGCCTTCGGCCTTGTTCGCGACGAGGACGACGGGCTTGCCCGACTGCCGCGCGATGCGGGCAAATTCCTTGTCCGAGCCGGTGACACCGGCGCGAGCGTCCATGACGAAAAGGACAAGATCGGCCGTGGCGATGGCCTGCTCGGACTGCTTGCGCATGCGGTCGGCGATCGAGCCGCGCTGCGCCTCTTCCAGGCCGGCAGTGTCGACGAGGCGAATTTCGTTGCCGAAGAGGTCCGCTGTCCCTTCGCGGCGGTCGCGCGTCAGGCCCGGTAGATCGGAGACGAGGGCCGCGCGCGTTCCGGTCAGCCTGTTGAAGAGGGTCGACTTGCCAACGTTGGGGCGTCCGACGATGGCGACGACGGGAGTGTGATCAGAGAGGTTCAAAAGAGAGCCGACAAGAATTCGATTGCTGGGGGAACGTTGCCTCTCCGCTCACAGCGGCAAGCCAACGCTGACCTCCTAGCCCAATTCTCAGTTGAGGGCGACGAGTTTCGCGGAATCCGTCAAAACGAACATTCTGCCCTGCGCCACGATGGGCGGAATATAAACCGTGTCGCCGACGCTCAGCTGGCCGCCAATCTTGCCGGTTGCGGCATCAACGCTCACCACTTCGCCCTTGCTGGAGACGAGCCAGAGCGTCCCAGCAGCCATGACCGGCCCCGCATAGCTCTTGGCCGCGGGCAGCTGCGTCGTCCAACGCGTCTTGCCGTCGGTGCGGTTCAGCGCCATGAGGCGGCCACCGGTATCGACGACGTAGACGGCGTCGCCCGCGACCCAGGGTGCCTCGGAGCTTGGAATGGTGGCCGACCAGAGCCGATCCCCC
>Ga0180218_1001487_pt1 | contig 13916 bp, 12 predicted proteins | sample eDN3rd37CKraftBY_FD_151334 | JGI IMG/M metagenome (GOLD analysis project Ga0180218, IMG submission 151334) | Enriched backyard soil microbial communities from Emeryville, California, USA - eDNA 3rd pass 37_C Kraft BY (version 2) (version 2) | ecosystem: Environmental > Terrestrial > Soil >...
ATCGGAGACGCGGCCCTCGGGGAAGAGGATCACGACGTCGACGCGCTTTGACGATCTGAACGCTTCGATGGCGGCGCCGCCGGTATCGCCGGAGGTCGCGCCGACGATCGTCGCCCGCTTGCCGCGCTTGGCGAGCACGTGATCCATCATGCGCGCCAGAAGTTGCATCGCCACGTCCTTGAACGCCAGCGTCGGCCCGTGGAAGAGCTCCAGGATCGTCAGGCCGGGCTTCAAGGCGTGCAGCGGCGTGACGTCGGGGGTGTTGAACGTGGAGTAGGCCTCTTTAGCCATGCGGCTGAGGTCGTCGCGGCTGACGTCGTCCCCCGTGAAGGGGCTGATAACCTCGACGGCGATCTCGTCGAACGGCTTATCGGCAAACGATGCGATGGTCTCGGGCGAGAGCGTCGGCCAGCTCTCGGGGACATAGAGACCGCCGTCTCGCGCCAAACCAGCGAGGAGGATCTCCTCGAAACCAAGCTTTTCGGCTTCCCCGCGCGTTGAGATGTATTTCAAATCTGCTCTCTTTGCCTGATCCTGCCGCCGAGCGTATTTGGACCGGTGCCGGTGAACAACCAAGCTCCGCCCGACCGAGCCCGAATCATTCTTCCCTAGGTTGTAATCTCTTGGTGCTGGCGTCCTCAAGTCGCTGCCGTGCGAACACGGCGAAGACGACGATGAGCGTCGCGGCGAGCCCATACCATGTAACGACGTACTGGAGGTGGTTGTTCGGAATGTTGATCTCGGTCGTGCCGCCTTTCGGCCAGCCGCCGGGATTTTGAACGGTGGCGTCAGCGTCGAGCGCGAACGGGGCGAACGCCTGGCTCTTCTCCGCGTTGAACTGCAGGGGCGTAGGCGGGCCCTGTGGCCCCCATTGCATGGCATCGAGATCTCGCCAGTACCAGCGGTTGCCGGCGAAGTCATTCTCGGGCGAAAACCAAGTCTTGGCCTGCGGGAGACGTACCAGGCCGGTGATCGTCACCGGGCCGGTAACCTGACCTTCCGCGCGGTTGGCCGGGTCCTTCAACTCGGCGGGGACCCAACCGCGGTTGACGAAGATGGGCGGCAGGCCGCCTTCCGGAATGAGCAGCGTGTAGATGTGCCAGCCCTGTGAGCCGGTCGTGGGGGCGTAGACATGGCGCTCGCGGCTATGATCGAACGTTCCGGTGACGCGCATGTGCTTGTATTCGACGTCGCCCGATTTGACGTATTCCGACAGCACAGCCGGGTAGGATTGCGGCTCAGCCGTCCGCCTTTCGTCGATCTTGGCGATCAGCGAATCTTTCCACGCCATCCGGTGCCACTGCCAGTTACCGAGCCCGATGAGGATCGGCAGCATGACCAGCGTCAGGATGGTTGGGACGACCAGACCTGCGGCGCGCCAGCGCGCGAACATCGTTACTCCTTGGAGAGACGGCCTTCCTCGGCCTTGTGCTTGTATTGCAATGCGATCAAGCCCGCTTTGAGGAAGCGCAACAGGAAAACCGCGACGAGTGGCGTCAAGATCCCCCACAGCAGTACATGCATCCACCACGGCACGCCGAGCTTGAATTCGACGAAGAGTGCGCCTCCGACGCAGACAAAGCCTAGGATGAAGATCGCAAAAACCGCCGGCCCGTCGCCCGTGTCGATGAACTTGTAATCAAGGCCGCAGACTTCGCAGGCGTTGCGCATGTTCAAGACGTTGACGAACAGCGGGCCCTTGCCGCAGCGCGGACACCGGCACGTCAATGCAGCTCTGAGTGGCGAAATGGTCCCGGGTTCATCGACCACAGCAATCTCGATTTCTGAGGCTCAAGTTCAGCAGAACCTCGCTCGGCTAAACCTGCGGCGCAACCCCGAACAGTGCCGCGCCTGAAGTAGAAAGAGGCGGCTTTCGGGCCGCCTCTCAGATCGTTTTAGCTCAAAGCCTACGGCTCTCAGTGAGCGCCGCCAGCGGCCGGACCTGCGCCCCACACGTAAATGCAGGCGAAGAGGAACAGCCAGACGACGTCGACGAAGTGCCAGTACCAAGCGGCCGCCTCGAAGCCGAAATGCTGCTGCGGCGTGAAGGCTCCGCGGATAGCCCGGATCAAGCAGACGAGCAGGAAGATGGTACCGATGATCACGTGCCAGCCGTGGAAGCCGGTCGCCATGAAGAAGGTCGCACCGTAGCTGTGGCCAGCGAAGCTGAACGCGGCGTGGCTGTACTCGACGGCCTGGAGGGCCGTGAAGGTCATGCCGAGCACGACGGTCAGCGCGAGGCCGATGATCAGGCCGCGGCGATCGTTCTTGAGAAGCGCGTGATGCGCCCAGGTTACCGTGCAGCCCGAGAGCAACAGGATCAGCGTGTTGACGAGCGGGAGGCCCCAGGGGTTGAATGTGTGCTGGAAGTAGCCCGGGACCGTGGCCGCCGTCGGATCAACGGCTGCCGGGGGCCAATGGCCGCCGAAGAGCTGATCACGAGCAACGAGGCCGACCGTCTGACCAGGGTTGTTCAGGAGTTCGTGGACGCCCGCGGGAAAGAGAGCGACGTCGAAATAGGCCCAGAACCAGGCAACGAAGAACATCACTTCGGACGCGATGAACAGGATCATGCCGTAGCGCAGGTGCAGCTGGACGACCGGCGTCTGATAGCCCTGATTGGCTTCGCGGATGACGTCGAGCCACCAGGCCCACGCGGAAGCCACGACCGCGGCGGCGCCAACCCAGAAGAGCCAAGAACCGTGGACGCCGAGGACGCCCTCACCATCGGCATGGGTGCGCATCCACGCGATCGCGCCGATCGCCATGACGAGCGCCGACAGCGAGGACGCAATCGGCCAAGGGCTCGGATTTACGAGATGATAATCATGATGCTTCGCGTGGGTATCAGCCATTTCCGTCTCCGTCCCCTTCAGGCTCTGGCCCGTTCTTGCTTAGATCGAAAGTTCAATTCGGCGGTTCTTATCGCCTTGTCTCGCTTCCAAATCCTTTCTTGGCTTTCTTCAATCTGCACTCTTTCAGCCCCCCGTTTTCGGCTGCGGCGGCGCAGCCGCGGCAGTCGTCGCCTTCGGCTCGGACGGGTAGAAAGAATACGACAGCGTCAACTCTGACAGCGATGCGGTGGATTTATCTTCGACGAGCTTGGGGTCGAGGAAGAACGTCACCGGCATTTCTACCGTCTGGTTGGGTTGAAGCGTCTGCTCCGTAAAGCAGAAGCATTCGATTTTGTTGAAGTAGGAGCCGAAGGCTTCGGGCGTGACGTTGAAGATCGCGTGGCCCTTCACCGGCTTATCGGAATTGTTCGTTGCCCGGTAGAAGGCGAGCGTCGTCTCGCCGACCTTCACGTCCATCTTCGCGACGTCCGGCTTGAAGGTCCAGGGAAGGCCCGGGGCAACGTTGGAATCGAAGCGAACCGTCACGACGCGGTCGATCGCGGAGCTTGTATTGCTGTCAGCACGCTGCGTGGTGCCGCCATAGCCGGTCGCCTTGCAGAACATCGTGTAGAGGGTGGGCGAGGCAGCGGTAATCGCGCCCATGACGCCGAGCGCGGCAAGGCAGCCAATCACGGCCCGCCGGTTGTTGCGGCCGGCCTTGGCGGCGTCTTGATTATCCTGCTGCACGGTCTCGCCCTTCTCCATCGCTACATCTGCCCTCTTACGGCGTTGGCACCGAGGTGAACGAAGGTCGCGACGTAGAATGCCACAACCATGAAGCCAAGCGTCAACGCGATGGCGATCGAACGGCGGCGCCGGATTTTCTCCGCGGCCGGATCGAGACGTTGGTGGGTATTGGGATCGTTGGTCAAAGGAGCCTCACGCAAAAAAACGATGGAATATTGCTTCGCTGAAAAGAACGGCAAACAGCACGTACAAATATAGGATCGAGAACCAGAAGAGCTGGCGCGCCGCCTTATCGGCCTCGCGGCCTTCGGTCGTGAAGTAGACGCGAACAGCGAGTGCCAGGAATACGGCGCCGAGCACCACAGAGCTGACGAGGTACGTCAAGCCGCCAAGGCCCGTGAAGTACGGCACAACAGCGAGCGGCACGAGCGCGATCGAGTAGAGAAGGATCTGCTTACGCGTCTCGGCGAGACCAGCCACGACCGGCAGCATCGGCACGCCGACGCGCTCGTAATCCCGGCAACGATAGAGAGACAGCGCCCAGAAGTGCGGCGGGGTCCACATGAAGATGATGAGGAACAGCAAGATGCTATCGAGGCTGATGCTGCCCGTGACAGCGGCCCAGCCGACCATCGGAGGGAACGCACCTGCGGCACCGCCGATGACGATGTTGTAGGGCGTCCGCCGCTTCAGCCACATCGTGTAGACGAAGAGGTAGAAAGCGATCGTCACGGCGAGCAGCGCGCCCGCGGTCCAGTTGACGAGCACGCCGAGCGTCAAAACAGAGCAGACGCTCAAGACTCCGCCGAAATTCAGGGCTTCGTCGCCGGTGACGCGACCGCGCGGCAAAGGACGAGCGGCAGTGCGCGCCATGCGGGCATCGATGTCGGCGTCATACCACATGTTAAGGGCGCCCGAGGCGCCCGCTCCAATGGCGATGGAGATGATGGCGATGAAGCCAAGAATGGGATTGATAGGTCCGGGCGCGGCGAGCATCGCAGCCAGCGCCGTGAAAACGACGAGCGTCATGACCCGCGGCTTCATCAGCTGAATGAAATCGCTAACGCTGGGTTCCAGCGTCAGGTCAGCTTGGCCAACTTCACTTTGAATGCTCATATCGCGGGTGCCGTCAAAAATTTCTGTTGCAATAATTCTGGGAGGCGGCGGGGCAATGGCTTGCCCCGCCGCTTACCCATTTCGTCAGTGATGCTCCGTCGCAGCGATGCGCGGCAGCGTTTCGTACGAGTGGAACGGAGGCGGTGAAGACAGCGTCCATTCCAGTGTCGTTGCTCCAGCGCCCCACGGGTTGCCAGCCGCCTTCTCCTTGCGGATGAAGTAGGCGTAGAACATCGCGAAGAGGAACACGACAACGCCAGCCGTCGTGATGTAGGAGCCGATCGACGAGACGCGGTTCCAGAACGTGAACGCTTCCGGATAGTCAGCGTAGTGGCGCTGCATGCCCGACAGTCCAAGGAAATGCTGCGGGAAGAAGAGCACGTTGGCGCCGATGAAGGTCAGCCAGAAGTGAAGCTTACCGAGCGTCTCATTGTACATGTAGCCCGACATTTTCGGGAACCAGTAGTACCAGCCCGCGAAGATCGAGAACACGGCGCCGAGCGACAGCACGTAGTGGAAGTGCGCTACGACGTAATAGGTGTTGTGCAGCGAGCGGTCGACGCCCGCGTTGGAGCACATAACGCCCGTCACGCCACCGATCGTGAAGAGGAAGATGAAGCCCAGCGCCCAAAGCATGGGAACGCGGAACTGCAGCGAGCCACCCCACATCGTCGCGATCCACGAGAACACCTTGATGCCAGTCGGCACCGCGATGACCATCGTCGCGAACATGAAGTAGGCCTGCGTGTCTACACTGATACCGGCCGTGTACATGTGGTGCGCCCACACGACGAAGCCGACGAGACCGATGGCAACCATCGCGTACGCCATGCCGAGGTAGCCGAAGATCGGCTTGCGCGAGAACGTCGACACGATGTGGCTGATCATGCCGAAGCCCGGCAGGATGAGAATGTAGACTTCGGGGTGGCCGAAGAACCAGAAAAGATGCGCGTAGAGCAGCGGATCGCCACCGCCTGCGGGGTCAAAGAAGGTGGTCCCGAAGTTACGGTCCGTCAGCAGCATCGTGATGGCGCCGGCCAGAACGGGCAGCGACAGAAGCAGCAGGAACGCTGTGACGAGCACCGACCAGGCAAAGAGCGGCATCTTGTGCAGCGTCATGCCAGGAGCGCGCATGTTGAAGATGGTGGTGATGAAGTTGATCGCGCCAAGGATCGAGGAGGCACCGGCAAGGTGAAGCGCCAGGATGCCGAAGTCGACCGCGGGTCCCGGATGGCCGATGCGCTCCGAAAGGGGAGCAACAAGAATCCAACCCGTGCCGACACCGTCCGTGTCAGCGGCGCCCGGAACGAACATCGAGATGAGCAACAGCGTGAAAGCTGCAGGCAGCAGCCAGAACGAGATGTTGTTCATGCGCGGGAACGCCATGTCCGGCGCGCCGATCATCAAAGGCACAAACCAGTTGCCGAAGCCGCCGATCATGGCCGGCATGACCATGAAGAAGACCATGATCAGACCGTGGCCCGTAACGAAGACGTTATAGATGCCTTCGTTGGCGAAGTATTGGAGGCCCGGCTCCTGAAGCTCCATTCGCATCACGACCGATAGGAACAGGCCGATGATGCCTGCGAACATCGCGAAGAGCAGATAGAGGGTGCCGATGTCTTTATGGTTCGTCGAATAGAACCATCGTTTGAAGAACGGCGGGGCGTGGTCGTGCCCCTCGTCCGTTGCGTATGCGGTGCTTCCCATTTCGTAGAGCCCTTGTCCCGGTAGTTTTGTCCGAACTTTTTTTTCTTGAGCGTCAGATTTGTCGAGCTAGCGCCCGGCAGTTCTTCACTGCCGTTCCTGCGCCTGAGCTACCGACCCGAAGTCAACTTTGCTCGCAGTGTCCTCGTTGAGGATCTGCTGGGCCTTCTTCTTGTCCTTGGCCTTGATCGCCGCAATCCATGCATCATAGACCGGCTGGTCCACAACACGAATGGTGATCGGCATGGCTGAATGAAGCTTGCCGCATAGCACGGCGCACTGACCGTGATAGGAGCCGACCTTCGTGGCCTTGAACCAGACGGCCGAAACGCGACCGGGAACGGCCTGCATCTTTACGCCGAAGGACGGGATCGTCCACGAGTGAATGACGTCGTTGGACGTGACCAGAACGTCGACAACCTTATTGACAGGAACAGCAACCTCTTGATCGACGGTCAAGCGGCGAAGCTTCTTTTCCTCGTTCCACAGCGGAAGCGAAGCTTTGTAGAGGGCGTTGTGGAGTTCTGCACCCTGCAGCGAGCCGAACTGTTGATCGTAGGCCTCGTCGCCGATCTTGGCGCGGATGATGTCCTCGTCGTTCACCATGTTCGACGTGATGGTGAAGCCATCGTCGACGTATTCATGCTCCCAGAACCAAGCGTTGCCGGTCGCCTTGATGGTCAGGTCGGGCTTGGGGAAAGCGTACTGGTCGAAGAGGAGATGGAAGGAGGGAATAGAAATGCCGACGAGGATCAGGATCGGGAGGATCGTCCAAGCAACCTCAAGCATGGTGTTATGCGAGGTTCTGGAGGGGGTCGGGTTCCGCTTCTCGTTGAAGCGGTACATTACGTAGACCATCAACACGAGAACGAAGAGAACGATGACCGTGATGATCGTGTTGATCAGGTGAAACAGGTCGAAGATCTGCCCCATATTGTCGGTCGCAGGGAGCTGCAGACCAAGCTCGCCAGGGGTCGGCTGACCAAGGCCGGCCATGGCAGGAGAAAGCCCGCCGAGGGCAATCGCCAAACACGCGGCTGCCAGTACGGCAACCGCGCCACACATCCTATTCGACATTCCTTCGCTCCCAATTTGTCGGTTCAGATCCCCCTGTACCGACAGCCTCCCAGCTACTTTTTCCTGACACCCCGGGCCGGCGTGTCATTTTCCGTTTGTTTGTTGCCCGGCTTTCGACCGAGATCGCCCCGCAGTCGCTGCGGACGTATGCCTCATCGATTTGTTAAGGCGGGTCGATAAAGAGCACAATCCGTTCGTCGCTCTCAAGTCAAGCTTTCTGCGTCATTTCTTCGCGAAACCACTGTACCGGATTGGCAAATCCATACTCCAATACTGTGGGTGGCGTCAGCCTCCGCGACAGAATTCGGCCGGATTCCTAGACGACGAAGCGCGCTCTTCTCAGCTGCTTTTACCACTGGGCTTCGCCCGCGAAAGCAAGGACCATCTTTTTGTCACCGCAAAAAACGGGCTTCTGGAGCCGCCGCCTTCCGCTCACGCGTTTGAACAAAGTTGTTGCCATCTCAAAGAAGAGCAGCAAGGGGGCGCAGCTGCTCGTGCTTCTCGCAGTTGCACAAATGGCGGCGATACTGGTGACGGCCTCCCCGGCTTTCGCGGTCGATGCGCCGGAGGGAACGGTAAAGTCGCAGCATGGCGATTGGCAGGTCGTCTGCAAGGACCCGCCCGCTGGATCCAAAAATCCGGTCTGCGCCCTCGTCCAGAGCGTCACGGCTGAGGACAAGAACAACATCGGCCTGACGGTCTACTTCCAGAAGTTTTCGAATGGGACCCGAGTGCTCAGGGTTTTCGCGCCGCTCGGCGTGCTGCTGCCCCCCGGGCTCGGCCTCAAGATTGATGACAAGGATGTCGGGCATGCGCCGTTCCTGCGCTGCCATAGCTTCGCGTGCTATGCGCAGGTGGTGGTCGAGGATCCTCTGGTCGAGCAGCTGAAGACGGGCAAGACGGCCATCTTCATTATCTTCCAGACTGAGGAAGCGGGCATCGGCATTCCGATCTCGCTCAAAGGCTTCGGCGACGCTTTGAGCGAACTCAAATGATAAAGGCCGATCGGCTGGTTAAGCCCATCGGCCCTGAAGTTGTATCGGAGCGTTGAGGCCCCTTTAGGCGACCCTGCGCTCGGCGCCTTCGCCTGGGGTTTGACGATCGAGCAGGATCAGGCCGTCTCTATTCTGCCTCGGCGGCATCGGTAGGACCGTCGGCGAAACGGCCTCGGCCGCCTTCTCCACCGCCGCTGCCACGCGCGGGACGCTCTCCATATAATGGCCGGCAATCGTCGCCCAGAGTTCGGCATGGGCGGCATAGACGTCCGCGGGAGCCGCCGGCTGCATCACACGATGTGCCCAATGCACGAATGCCCGGGCCTGGCGTGCATGCAAACTTGCGACCTCAAGTTGCGTCCGCCCTGCTGCCTTGAGGAAAGGCTGCCAGAAGAGTGAGGTCGTGTCCGCCATTTCAAAGGCTTGCTGATAGAAATCATAGTACAGGGAAGTATTCGCCGCTCGCGCGACTGCCTCATAAGCCATTGCTGCGTCCTCCCAGACACAAAATATGCTGGGGCCCTCTAGGCCCGTTCTTTATGCTTGTGCGCGGTTAGTTCTACCTTGCGCTAATTGTTGGTCAGTATCACGACAGCCCAGTGGCGACCGTTCACAGATGCGTGCTTCGCTGATCAAATTCGACGTCCGATTATTCCAACTCAGGCCGTCTGCATTGCCCGCCGCGGCTCCGGGTGGTCGATTCCCCCTTCGGCCAAATCAAACTGGCCTAAGGCATGCTGCACAACCTTGGTTATATACTTCTTAATTTCACGTACTTCTGATTGTGAGCAGAAGTATTTTCTGAGTTCATCTTGCGTTCACTTGACGATGTTCAGCGCGCCACGCGTTATGTTCACATTGGTTAATAGGTGTTCTGTAGAAGTGTTTGCGTTGCATGTTGCATGCTGTGGGAAGCCGGGGTTGGGGCTTTTTCCGCGTGATCGCCCTGACGGGCAGCGCGGCGGCGCAGTCGCTTCTGGCGCATCCCTTACAAGCCCAATCCAGCGAACCGCCCGCGCAATACGGCTGGCGAGAAGCATATGGCGGCTTCGACGCCGCACGCGATCAGTGGCTGGCATATTCAGGGATGACGTTCGCGCTCCGGAGCCCCGACATCTACAGCAACGGATGGCGACTTCGTCTCGGCGGCGGGTACGGCCGGTACGGTTACGACAGCGTCGCCCCACACGCGAACTGCGGCATCGCCGTACTCAATGACATTTGCGGTGAAGATGGGCGGGCGCCGCAGCACTTCGAGGTCGCGCACTCATATGCCGAGGCGCTTCTTGGATATTACCTTCAGCTCGGCCGTCTGACGGCCAAAGCGTTCGCAGGTGCATCGATGTCAACTGAACGGCATCTCACGCGCGATCCCAACGGCGAAGACGACGGAACGCAAGTCGGCATCAAGGGCGCTTTGGAGCTTTGGCTCACCGTCGATACTCATTCCTGGACGTCGCTCGACCTCAGTTATTCGACGGCGCGCGATGAATCTTCTGCCCGGTGGAGATCGGGCTGGCGCGTGTCACCCGCGTTCTCGATCGGACCTGAGCTTCGCTACGACAAGAATATCGAAACGGGCGAGAACGCTTGGAACGGGCGCGCCGGTCTCTTCACCCGTTATGAATGGACGGGCGGCGAGCTGTCGGTGGCTGGAGGCGGAATATGGCGCGTCGATGAGTGGTCAGCCGCCTCTGCGTCGGCTTACGGAAACATCAATGTGCTCTTCCAATATTGAGTGCGATGGCGATAATCGATCGACAAGGGCGGCTCGGGATTCGGGAGGGATGAACATGGGAAAGGCTCGCGGGAAGACTTTGGCTCTCGCGCTTTCGTTGCTTTTCCTCGCTTCGTTCTCAAGTCAGGTTTCCGCAGTCAGCTGCGCGTCCTCGCCCGTCGTCGCGCGCGGTGAAGAGGCTCGCTACACTTGGCTTGCAAAGACGAAGGCGCGCGCGAATTGGCGCGCAAAGGTGCGAGCCATTCCTAAACTTGGCCCGAGCTTCGCAAATTGGGCCCGAGCGCAAGACACCGAAGAGCGTTGCCTTAGCGGCCCGGCCGGAACCTTGTGCATTTTCACGGGCACCCCTTGCGCACCTTGATGGGCGTGAGGCTTTTCAATCTCACCTTGCGAGAGATCGCATCGCCGCCTCGACATTCGGCGTTTTGCGAATCCGGCATCGCGAAAAGTGCGCTATAGACAAGCAGGACAGACGTCTCGCGCGCATCCGGTTACCGGCGCGGCGCTTTTTTTTCCGAGGCACGATTTTTATTCGATGCATTTATTGTCGTTGCGTATTTCGAACCTATTTCAAAGGGCGCCCGTTATGAGGCGAACCACACTTTCGAGAATATAAACCGATCTTGCAGAGTGTGCGCGGCGGCCATCCGGCAAGCACCTGCGCAGCTTTCGTAGTTTGCAAGACGGAGAGATCCGCCCGGCCTCCGGTTCGGGCGGTCAAGAGAGGAGCGGTGGGCTGCGGGACCTACTGCTCCTCTTTTTTCGCGAAGCTTCTTTCGATCATCGGCTGTTGGACCGCTGGGAAATTCCGGACGTGGCTGAGTTGCGCCAGCCACTCTCGAAATATTTTCCAAAACGAACACCTGTTCGCCTTGCCATTTCCGCAATCTCCCCCCAAACAGAATGCCCATTCGTTTATCTCTTCTCCGGACGGGCCATCTGCAGCCATGCCAAAGCTGAAACCAGACACGCAGCGCGCGCGGCGAGAGCACATCCTCGACGCAGCTCTTCGATGCTTCTCTGAAGGTGGATTTCACGCCACCACGATGCAGACGATCTGCCGGGAAGCCGAAGTGAGCCCGGGCGCTCTCTACGTCTATTTCGACAGCAAGGAAGCTCTGATTGCCGGTCTATGCGAACGGGACAGGGCGGAGTTTGCGGAGCGGTTCGCTGCGCTCGCGGAAGCGCCCGATTTTCTCGAGGCTCTCTCCGAGATCGGGGAGCATTATCTCGTCGATCAGGGCCCGGAGAAGCAGCGCTTCGCCATCGAGATGGGCATTGAGGCGACGCGCAATCCGCGCATCGCCGAAATCTTCATGAGCGTCGACAAATTCTGCTCGGACAACTTCGAAGCCTTGTTCAGGCGTCTTCAAGATGAAGGTCGCATTGCGCCCTCGACCGACATCGAGACGCTGGTGAGCGTCTTCAATATCATCGGCGATGGAATGTTCTGGCGACGCGCCATCTATCCTCACGACGATATGCGCCCCGTGCTGCCTGTCGTGATCGGCCTCATCGGCAGCTTGCTCAATCCAACGAAGCATCCAGCCAACCGCGCGGCCGCGAAGACGACAGCGGCAAACCGGAAAGCTTCCATCTCAAAGATCTCCGCACGCGAGGCACGCCGATGACGCTCAGAAGGCTTTTCGCGGGCATGCTCGTGGTGGGCGTGGTCGCCGGAGGCGGCTATATCTACCTGCAAAAGAAGCACACGGCGCAGGTGCAGGCCGAGAGGCTGGCAGCTGCAAAGCCGGTCGCGGCTCCGGCCGTTACCGTTTCGAAAGTTGCAATTGAGAACTTCGTCGAGACGGCCGCCGTGTCCGGCTCGCTGGTCCCGCGCGAGGAGATCCTCGTTTCACCCGAGGTCGACGGCCTGCGCGTTCTCGAGCTTCTTGTGGACGAAGGCGACAAGGTCAAAAAAGGCCAGGTTCTCGCGCGTCTCGTTGCGGAGCAGCTCGATGCGCAGCTGGCGCAGAACGACGCGAACCTGGCGCGGTCGGACGCTGCCATTGCGCAGGCCGAGAGCCAGATCGTGCAATCGGAGGCGCAGTCCAAAGAGGCCGCCGCACAATTGGAACGTGCTGTTCCCTTGAAGCAATCGGGATATCTCTCGGGGGCCACATACGATCAGCGTGAAAGTGCTGCGCATACGACGGCCGCACAGCTCATCGCCGCGCGCGACGGGCTTCGTGCCGCGAAAGCGGAAAAGGCGCAAGTTGAGGCGCAACGCCGTGAGCTCTTGTGGCGCCGGCAAAACACGGAAGTGACCGCGCCTGCCGACGGCGTCATCAGCCGCCGCATGGGACGCATCGGCGGAATGGCATCCGCTGTCGGCGAGCCGATGTTTCGCATCATTCAGAACGGCGAAATCGAGCTCGATGCCGAGATCGTTGAAACCGAGTTGCGGAAGGTGAAGGTCGGCCAGAAAGCCATCGTCACCGTCCCGGAGAACGGCGACTTCGAAGGAACGGTTCGCCTCGTCTCGCCCGAAGTCGACAAGGCGACGCGCCTCGGCCGCGTGAAGATCTTTCTTGGGGTCAACCCGGCGCTGCGCATCGGCTCCTACGCCCGCGGACGCATTGAGACAGCGTCGAGCCGCGGGCTCGCGGTGCCGGCTTCCGCCGTCGCCTTCGATCACGGAGTGCAATCCGTACAAGTCGTCAGGAACGACGCCGTTCAAAAGCTGCCGGTCACGGTCGGTCTCGTTACCGGCGATCTTATCGAAATCAAAAATGGCGTCGATGCGGGAGATCTCGTCGTCACACGTGCCGGCACCTTCCTCCGGGACGGAGACATCGTGCGCCCTATCATGCCCGAAGCGCGGCTGAGTGAGGCGAGATAATGCGCATCAATATCTCTGCCTGGGCGATCCGCCAGCCCGTCCCTTCGATTGTGCTCTTCGCGGTGCTGCTGCTGCTCGGCGCGCTGAGCTTCAAATCCATGCCCGTCACGCGTTTCCCCAACATCGACATTCCGATCGTGTCGGTGAAGGTTACGCAGTCGGGCGCTGCGCCGGCCGAACTCGAAACGCAGGTGACGAAAGTCATCGAAGACGTCGTCGCCAACATTACCGGCGTCAAGCACATTACCTCGACGCTCACTGATGGACTGTCTGCGACGGTCCTCGAATTCCGGCTCGGAATAGACACCGACCGCGCGTTGAACGACGTCCGTGACGCCGTTGCGAAAATTCGTGCCGATCTTCCACTCACGATCGATGAACCCATCATCGAACGGGTCGACGTGGAAGGGCAAGCGATCCTGTCGTTTGCTGCGACGTCTCCCGGCATGACGCTCGAAGAGCTTTCATGGCACGTGGACGACGTCATCAAGCGCAAGCTGCAGGCAACGAAAGGCGTCGGCCGCGTCGAGCGCTATGGTGGTGTGGACAGAGAGATCCGCATCAATCTCGATCCCGATAAGCTTCTCGCCTATGGCATCACCGCGGCGGAGGTGAACAGGCAGGTTCGCGCCACCAACGTCGATCTGGGTTCGGGCCGCGGCGAAGTCGGCAGCCAGGAACAAGCGATCCGCACTCTTGCCGGCGCGCGGCAGGTTGCGGCCTTGGCCGATGCGAAGATCATTCTCGCGGGCGGGCGCGAAGTGCGCCTTAAGGATCTCGGCCGTGTCATCGATGATGCCAGTGAGCAGCGCTCGTTTGGGCGCTTGAACGGTCAGCCGGTGGTATCCTTCTCGGTTTTT
>Ga0180218_1001488_pt1 | contig 13915 bp, 10 predicted proteins | sample eDN3rd37CKraftBY_FD_151334 | JGI IMG/M metagenome (GOLD analysis project Ga0180218, IMG submission 151334) | Enriched backyard soil microbial communities from Emeryville, California, USA - eDNA 3rd pass 37_C Kraft BY (version 2) (version 2) | ecosystem: Environmental > Terrestrial > Soil >...
CCGGTCTCGGCGACGAGCTCGAGCTCGTCCGGCCGCACGGTGACGCGCAGGCGCGAGCCGTTCCACTGCACGCGGAACGTCAGCGCCTCCCAGCCCTGCGGCAGGCGCGGGTCGAACGACAGCACGCCGTCGTGGTCCCGCATGCCGCCGAAGCCGAACGCGAGCGCCGACCAGGTGCCGCCCGCGGACGCCACGTGCACGCCGTCGGCCGCGTTGTCGTGCAGGTTCGCCAGGTCCACCAGCAGCGAGGACACGAAGTACTCGAGCGCGAGCTCGTGGTACCCGACCTCGGCCGCGACGATCGACTGCACGACGCCCGACAGCGTCGAGTCGCCGGTGGTCAGCGGGTCGTAGTACTCGAAGTCGGCCAGCTTCTGCTCCGCCGAGAAGTGCTGCCCCTGCAGGAACAGCGCGAGCACCACGTCCGCCTGCTTGAGCACCTGGTACCGGTAGATCACCAGCGGGTGGTAGTGCAGCAGCAGCGGGCGCTTGGTCACCGGCGTCGCGGCCAGGTCCCAGATCTCCCGCTCGAGGAAGTGGGAGTCCTGCGGGTGGATGCCGATGCCGTCCGCGTACGGGATGGACATGTGGTCCGCGGCCCGGGTCCACTCGGTGGTCTCGTGCACGCCCAGGGACAGACGGTCGGCGAGGCGGGTGTAGTCCTCCGGGTAGTCCTCGCGGATGCGGTCGACGACGAACGCCGCGGCACGCAGGTTGAACCGCGCCATGACGTTGGTGAACAGGTTGTCGTTCACCACGGTCGTGTACTCGTCGGGGCCCGTGACCCCGTGGATGTGGAAGTTGTCGTCGCCGTTGGCGCGCCAGAAGCCGAGGTCCTCCCACATGCGGGCCGTCTCGACGAGGATGTCCACGCCCTCGCGCCGCAGGAAGTCGGTGTCGCCCGTGGCCCGCACGTACTGCACCAGGGCGAAGCTGATGTCGGCGTCGATGTGGTACTGCGCGGTGCCCGCCGCGTAGTACGCCGACGCCTCCTCGCCGTTGATGGTGCGCCACGGGAACAGGGCGCCCTTCTGCGACAGCTCCTTGGCGCGGCGGCGCGCGGCGTCGAGCATCTGGTAGCGGAACCGCAGGGCGTTGCGGGCGTACCGCGGGCTCGTGTAGGTGAGGAACGGGAGCACGTAGATCTCCGTGTCCCAGAAGTAGTGCCCCCCGTAGCCGCTGCCGGTGAGGCCCTTGGCGGGCACGCCGGAGCCCTCGGCCCGGGCGGTGGCCTGCGCGAGCTGGAACAGGTTCCACCGCACCGCCTGCTGGATCTCCGGGCGGCCGGCGATCTCGACGTCCGACCGGGCCCAGAAGTCGTCCAGCCAGGTGCGCTGGTGGGCGAACTGCTCCTCGATGCCGCCGGCGCGCACCCGGTCCAGGGTGCGGCGGCAGCGGTCGACGAGCTCGCGCGTCGGGACGCCGCGGGACGTGTGGTACGTGACGACCTTGGTGAGGCGGATCGTGTGCCCCGCCTTCGCGTCGACGCGGAACACGTGCTTGGCGAGGTCGTCGTCGACCTGCGTGCGCACGTCCCAGTCGTCCACGGTCTCGAGGCGGTGGTCGGCCGCGACGGCCAGCGTCATCCCCGAGTTCGTGCACCGGTAGGACAGCACCAGCCGCTCGTCGTCGCCCCAGCGGGTCTGCGGCTGCAGCACCCGGCCCGCGAACGCCTCCGCCTTGCGCGGGTCGAAGCCCTCCCCCAGCGACGCGGCGGGCACGTGGTACTCGTCCTGCCCGTCCTGCCGGTTGAGGATCTGCGACGAGATCGCCACGGGTCCGTCGGCGTCCAGCAGCGTGACCTCGAACGTCATGACGCCCAGGTGCCGCTCGACGAACGACACCATGCGCTCCGACGCCACCTTGACCCGCTTGCCCGACGGCGTGCGCCACAGGATCTCTCGGCGCAGGACGCCGTCGCGCAGGTCGAGCGCGCGCTCGTAGTCGACGAGGTCCGCGACCGGCAGCAGCAGCGGCTCGTCGTCCACGTACAGCCGGATCACCTTGGTGTCCGGCGCGTTGACGATGGTCTGGCCGACCTTGGCGAAGCCGTACGCCTCCTCGGCGTGCCGGATGGGCCACGTCTCGTGGAAGCCGTTGACGAACGTGCCGTGCGAGTGGGACTCGCGCCCCTCCTCGACGTTGCCTCGCATCCCGAGGTAGCCGTTGCCCACCGCGAAGAGGGACTCGGTGACCCCGAGGTCCTCGGCGGAGAACTCGGCCTCCACGAGACGCCACGGCTCGGCGGGGAAGCGCAGGCGGTCCACGGAGCGCTGCTCGTCGGCGGTGCGGCGGATCATGCCCGGCCCTCCTGTCGGTCGGCGGGCTCGTCCAGGACGGACGCGTCCAGCTCTCCCAGGTCGGCGACGACGCGGTCCGCGCCGTGCGCGGCGAGGGCCTGCGCCCCGACGCCGCGGTCGACGCCGAGCACCAGGCCGAACGGCCCGGCCGCGCCGGCCTGCACGCCGGACAGGGCGTCCTCCACGACGACCGCCTCGGCGGCGGGCACGCCGAGCAGCTCGGCGGCGCGGAGGTAGGTGTCGGGCGCGGGCTTGCCCGCCAGGTGCTCGCGGGCGGCGACGTTGCCGTCCACGACGACGGCGAACCGCTCGGCGAGCCCGGCCGCCGCGAGCACGGCGGGCGTGTTGCGCGACGACGAGACGACGGCGACCTGCGCACCCGCTGCCGTCACGGCGTCGAGGAAGCGCACCGAGCCCGGGTAGGGCGCGATGCCCTCCTCGTCGAACATCCGGTTGACGATGGCGTCCTTGCGGTTGCCGAGCGCGCACACGGTGTCCTCGCCGGGCGCGTCGTCGGCGGTGCCGCGCGGCAGCTCGACGCCGCGGGAGGCGAGGAAGGCCGCCACGCCGTCGTACCGCGGCTTGCCGTCGATGTGCGCGAAGTAGTCCGCGGACGTGTACGGCGCGAGGCCGCGGGCCTCGCAGTAGGGCGCGAACAGGCGTTCCCACGCCCGCATGTGCACCTCGGCGGTCGGGGTGAGCACGCCGTCGAGGTCGAACAGCACGGCTCGGAGGCTGGTCACGGGTGTCCTTCGCGGGTCGGGGGTCGGGTCGCGGGCACCGTGCCCCCTGCGGGCCGACGCCGAGGATCAGCCTACGCAGTCACCAGGGCCGTCCGGGAGCACGCGCCGCACCTCGCGGAGATCTTCGCGGATCGGTCCCACGACCGTCCCGGGTCCGTCCCGGACGCCAGGCCGGATCAGGACGCCGCGCGCTCCGCGAGCGCCTCCGCCACCCGTCCGAGGTTCGCGAGCTCCGCGCGGTGCGTGCCGGGGCCCGCGAGGCTGCGCCGCGGCGCGGCGAGCAGCGTCACGTCGGCCAGCCCGGCCGCGGGCAGCCCGATGCGGCGCCACGGCTCGGCGACCAGGCGGACCAGCTCGCCGAGCTGCGGTCCGGAGCACTGCGAGACCGTGGCGGGCGGCAGCCCGGCCCACAGGCCCATCCCCCGCTCGGTGGCGCGGGCGAGCAGCTCCCAGGCGCGCTCGTTCCAGCCCGCGGCCTCCCCCGCGCCGCCGAGCTCCCCGAGGTCCAGCCCGACGGCGTCCGCCCCGGCGAGCGCGACGGGCGGCACGCCCACCCAGGTGGCGCCGAGGTGCACGACGACGCGGGCGCCGGCGTCGTGGGCGGCGTCGACGACCGGTCGCAGGCCCTCGACGACGTCGGGCCCGGGCACCGCCCGCAGGCGGGAGTAGCCGGAGAAGCTGGGCAGGACGCCCGCGTGCACCTGGCCGAGCAGGGGCTCGGTGAGCTGCACGACCGGCGTCGCGCCGGGGACCTGGGCCCGCACGTCCGCCAGGTGCCCGCGCACCGCCTCGGCGAGCGCGAGGGACAGGTCGCGGCGCGCGCCGACGTCGGCGAGCACGCGGTCCCCGCGCGCGGACCAGAGCTGGGCGGCGAGGGTCCACGGGCCGGTGAGCTCGACGGCGAGCGGGCCGTCGTGCCCGACGGCCGCCACCGCCAGCGCGGACAGGTCCTCGCGCAGCAGGGACTCCGCCCGGCGCACGTCGACGCCGGGGTGGTCGGCGAGCTTCCACCCGTGCGGACCGAGCTCCACGGGCATCTCGGCCAGCAGGGACGCCGTCCGCCCGACGGCGTCGGCTCCCGGCCCGCGGCCGGTGAGCTGGGTGAGGAAGGGCACGGCGTCGACGCCGGTCGGCAGGGCCGCCAGGTCGTCGAGCACGGTCTGCTGCGCCACGAGCTCGTCGCGCGGGCCGCCGGGCCACGGGCCGTGCCCGGAGACCCCCGTCACCGGTCCGCCCCGGCGACCGCACCGGACCCCGTCTCGACGGCCGTCGCACCGGCCGTCGCACGGGTCGTCGCAGGTTTCACCACCACGTCACCTCCTGCGCCGCGTCACGCCGCGGCGGCTTGCTGCTCTCGAAGAATAGGAGCGGCCGTCACAGGCGCTCACCGGGAGCACCGTAACGGCCGGACGAAGGAGTCCCGATGTCCGTGATCCTCGACCAGGCGCCCGCGTCACCCGCGACGCCGGTCTCCGCACCGTCCGGCGCGCTCCCGGCCCACCTGCCGTCGACCGCCCGCGCCGTCGCCACCCGCGTGCACGCCAACGCCATGCCGTCGGGCGCGGAGGCGGTGCTGCGGCGCCAGCTCGCGCCCGGCTTCCGCAACCACGACGTGCTGCCGGGCTGCGCCGGCGGCCCCGACGCGCTCGTCGCCACCATGCACTGGTTCCACGACGCGTTCGACGAGCAGCGCGTCGAGGTGCTGCACGCCGTCACCGAGGGCGACCTGGTGGCCCTGCACGTCGCGTTCAGCGCCCTGCACTCGGGGTTCTTCCTCGGCGTCGCGCCGTCGCACCGGCGCTTCACCGTGCGCGAGATGCACCTGGTCCGTGTCGCGGACGGGCTCGAGGCCGAGCACTGGGTGATGCGCGACCAGGTGTGGTGGGAGCACGAGCTGCGCCGCTGACCACGGTGGCCGGGCTCCGGGTCCGCCCGTGGGAGACTGCGCCCATGCGGATCACCGTGCGCAACGCCCGTTTCCAGCAGCTCCAGACGCTGCTCACGAACCGCACCAAGCGGGGCCGCGCCGGGGAGTTCCTGGTGCAGGGCGTGCGCCCGATCACGATGGCGGTCGAGCACGGCTGGCAGGTGCGCACGCTGCTGCACGAGACGGACCGCCGCCTGTCGTCGTGGGCCAAGGACATGCTGCAGGCCACGGGCGCCGAGACGATCGCCATGTCCCCCGACCTGCTCGCGGAGCTCGCCGAGAAGGACGAGGGCGCCAGCGAGCTGCTCGCCGTCGTCGCGATGCCCGACGACGACCTGGCGCGCGTCCCGGTGGGGCCGTCGTTCCTGGGCGTCGTCTTCGACCGGCCCACCCAGCCGGGCAACGTCGGCGCCGTGGTGCGCTCCGCCGACGCGTTCGGCGCCGACGGCCTCGTCGTCACCGGCCACGCCGCCGACCCGTACGACCCGAAGGCCGTGCGCGCCACGACCGGCTCCCTGTTCGCGCTGCCCGTGGTCCGGGCCGCCTCGCACTCCCAGGTCATGGACTGGGTGGACGCGCACCGCGCCGCCGGGCGCCCGGTGACCGTCGTCGCGACCGACGAGGACGGCGACGCCGCGCCCGCCGACGTCGACCTCACCGGGCCGGTGCTGCTCGCCGTCGGCAACGAGACCGCCGGGCTGTCGAAGGGGTGGCGCGAGGCCGCCGACGTCACCGTGGCGATCCCCATGGCGGGGTCGGCCAGCTCGCTCAACGCGTCCAACGCCGCGTCGATCGTGCTCTACGAGGCGCGGCGGCAGCGGCTCGCACGGAACTGACCCTGCGCCGACCCCCGCGCTGACCCGTGCGGGGCGCGGCGTCAGCCGCGCCAGGCCCGCGCGACCGTGCCCTGGCCGAGCACGCGCGGGCCCCGGTACACGACCAGCGACTGCCCGGCCGCGACGCCGCGCAGCGGGCGGCCGGTGAGCTCCACGTCCATCGCCGGAGCGCCGTCCGCGGTCGTCGCCCGGACGCGGGCGGGCACCGGCGCGCCGTGCGCGCGGACCTGCACCTCGACGTCGTCGAGCCAGGCGCCGTCGCCGTGCTCCTGCGGCGCGGCGAGCCAGACCGCCTTCCCCGCCTCGATCCGGTCCACGCTCAGCAGCTCGGCCGGGCCCACGACGACGGTGTTGGTCGACGTCTGCACGTCCACCACGTACCGCGCGCGCCCGTCGGCCGCGGGGCGGCCGAGGCCGAGGCCCTTGCGCTGCCCGACCGTGAACGCGTACGCCCCGTCGTGCTCGCCGACGACGTTCCCCGCCGTGTCGACGACCTCGCCCGGCCGCGAGCCGAGCCGGTCGCGCAGGAAGCCGCGGGTGTCGCCGTCGGCCACGAAGCAGATGTCGTAGGAGTCGGGCTTGGCGCTCACGGACAGCCCGCGCCGCTCGGCCTCCGCGCGCACCTGTGCCTTGGACGCGAAGCCGCCGAGCGGGAACATCGCGCGCGCCAGCCGGTCCGGACCCATCACGGCCAGCACGTACGACTGGTCCTTCTCGTCGTTCGGCGACCGGTGCAGCTCGCGGGTCACCGTGCCGTCGGGGGCCTCGCGCGTCACGACCCGCGCGTAGTGCCCGGTGGCGACGGCGTCGAAGCCGAGGGCCGTGGCCTTGTCGAGCAGCGCCTCGAACTTGATGTGCTCGTTGCAGCGCACGCACGGGTTCGGGGTGCGGCCCGCCTCGTACTCCGACAGGAAGTCCGCGACGACCGTGTCCTCGAAGCGCTCGGACAGGTCCCACACGTAGTAGGGGATGCCGAGCACGTCCGCGGCGCGGCGCGCGTCGCCCGCGTCCTCGATGGAGCAGCAGCCGCGCGAGCCCGTGCGGAACTGGTCGCGGTTGCGGCTCAGCGCCATGTGCACGCCGACCACGTCGTGCCCAGCCTCCACGGCGAGCGCCGCGGCCACGGCCGAGTCCACGCCGCCCGACATGGCGGCCAGCACCCTCACGCCGCACCTCCGGCCCGGGCCGGCGCGGACACGAGCCCGGCGGCGCGCGCCCGCTCGACGACCTGGGGCAGCGCGGCGACGAGGCGGTCGACGTCGTCGGCGGTCGACGTCGCGCCGAGGGAGAAGCGCAGGGCGCCGCGCGCCTCGAGCTCCGGCACGCCCATCGCGAGCAGCACGTGGGACGGCTGCGGCACGCCCGCCTGGCAGGCCGACCCGGTGGACGCCTGCACGCCCGCGGAGTCCAGCAGGTAGAGCAGCGAGTCGCCCTCGGCGCCGGGGAAGGTGAAGTGGGCGTTGCCCGGGAGCCGCGCCTGGACGCCGTCGTCCGACGTCGGGCGCGGTGTCGGGTCGGGGCCGCGCAGCACCGCCTCCGGGTCCGCGCCCCGGACGCCCGCGACGAGCCGGTCGCGCAGCGCGGCCAGGGCGGCGGCGCGCTCGGGCCGTGCGGCGACGGTCTCCGCCAGCGCGACGGCGAACGACCGGATCGCCGGCACGTCGAGCGTGCCCGAGCGCACGCCGCGCTCCTGGCCGCCGCCGTGCAGCACCGCCTCGAGCGGCAGGTCGCGGCGGGCGAGCAGCGCGCCCACGCCGATCGGCCCGCCGAGCTTGTGCGCCGTCACCGTCATCGCGTCCACGCCCGAGGCCGCGAAGTCGACCTCGACCTGGCCGACGGCCTGCACCGCGTCCGTGTGCACGGGTACGCCGTGCTGGTGCGCGAGCCGGACGACGTCGCGCACCGGCTGCAGCGTGCCCACCTCGTTGTTGGCCCACATCACCGAGACGAGCGCGACCTCGTCGCCGTGCTCCGTCAGCTCGGCGCGCAGGGCCGCGAGGTCGAGGCGGCCGTCGCCGTCGACGGGGAGCAGCACGATCTCCGCCCCCGCGTGCCCCGCGAGCCAGAACGCCGGGTCGAGCACCGCGTGGTGCTCGACGGCGGACACCAGCACGCGGGTGCGGCGCGGGTCGGTGCGGCGCCGTCCCCAGAAGATCCCCTTGATGGCGAGGTTGTCGGACTCCGTGCCCCCGGCGGTGAAGATCACCTCGCTGGGGCGCGCGCCCAGCGACGCGGCCACGGACTCGCGCGACTCCTCGACGGCCCGGCGGGCCGCGCGCCCCGCCGAGTGCAGCGAGCTCGCGTTGCCGGTCCGCCCGGCCTCCGCCACGTACGCCTCGAGCGCCGCCCGCGACATGGGGGTCGTGGCGGCGTGGTCGAGGTAGGCGCCTGCCGGCGCCTCGGGGGTGGTCACGGTCCCCCAGTCTACGAACTGTTCCCCCGCGCTCCGCGAGTCGACCCTGAGGCCCGCGAGGTAGTACGGCTCTCGCCGAGGTAGTGGACCAGACCACTACCTCGGCGAGAGCCGTACTACCTCGGCGCGAGCGGAACTACCTCGCGGTCAGCGGCGGCGGGGCCACGGGAACGGCCCGGGGCCGTCCCAGCCGTCGCCGTCCTTGCCATGGCCGTTCCCGTCGCCGCGCCCGTGGCCGTTCCCGTGACCGGGGTGCTCGCCCCGGCCGGCCTTGTACACCTGGATCGTGGACGGCCGCGGTCCGCGCCAGGCGCCGGCGGGGGCCCGCTCGCCCTCGGCGAGGTAGTCCGGGAAGTAGGAGTTCGGCGCGTCGAAGCTGCCGTCCTCGCCCGGGTGCTGGACGTTCACGTAGACCATCGCGTCGCGCGAGTCGACGACGGGCCCGCAGGTCTCGGCGTCGCGCGGCACGGACAGGAACTGCTCCACCCGGCCCCGCTGGCGGCCCGTGAGGGTCACCTTGAACAGGCCGTCGCACTTCTGGATCGTCGACGGCGCGCCGTCGGTGGAGATCCACAGGTTCCCCTCGGCGTCGAACGCGAGGTTGTCCGGGCAGGAGATCGGGGACACCTTGTCGGCCGGGAAGCCGGAGAAGTACGTGGAGCCGTTGACGGACGGGTCGCCCGCGACGAGCAGCAGGTTCCAGGTGAAGGTCGTGGCGGTCTGGTCGCCGCGGTCCTCGATGATCTCCACCACGTGGCCGTCGCGGTTGGTGGTGCGCGGGTTGGGCTCGGTGGCGCCCTCCTTGTCCGCCTTGCCGCGGTCGGTGTTGTTGGTGCACGCCACGTAGACGCGGCCGGTGAGCGGGTTGGGCTCCACGTCCTCCGGGCGGTCCATCTTGGTGGCGCCGACGGCGTCCGCGGCCAGCCGCGTGAAGACGAGCACCTCCTCGGTGGTCATCCCCGGCACCTGCGACTCGCCGTCCTTGACCAGCGCGACCCACTCGCCCGTGCCGTCGAAGGCGCCGTCGGACGGCACCGCGCCCGAGCCGTCGATCTCCGACGCCGGGGAGTCGCCCCTGAACCGGGCCACGTAGAGGTCGCCCTCGGACAGGAGCGTCTTGTTGTGGCGGCGGGCCCCACGGCTGCTGCCCTCGCGGAAGCGGTTCTTCGAGACGAACTTGTAGACGTAGTCGAAGCGCTCGTCGTCGCCCATGTAGGCGACGGCGTGGCCGCGCTTCGAGAGGATGACGTTGGCGCCCTCGTGCTTGAAGCGGCCCATCGCCGTGTGCTTGACGGGCGCCTCGTCGGGCTCGTACGGGTCCACCTCGACGATCCAGCCGAAGCGGTGGCTCTCGTACTCGTAGCCGGGGTTGCGGCCGTCGAACCGCGGGTCGTCGAGCTCCCAGCCGTAGCTCGTCGCCGCGTCCTTGAGGCCGTACCGCGCGTCGCGCGGGTCCTTGCCGTTGACGCGGAAGTTGGCGTTGTAGTTCTCCTCGCCGGAGACGACGGTGCCCCACGGCGTGGTGCCGCCCGCGCAGTTGTTCAGGGTTCCGCGCACGCGGGTGCCGCTCGGGTCCTCGACCGTCTTCATGAGGTACGAGCCCGCCGCCGGGCCGTCCACGCGGAACTCGGTGTCCACGGTGATGCGGCGGTTGTAGCGGCTGATCCGGGAGTAGCTCCACGGGGAGCCCTCGCGGTCGCGGCGCACCTCGACCACCGACAGCCCCCAGGCCGCGCGCTCGATGGCGCGGCGCGTGGCGGCGTCGTACGAGTCGTCGAACATGATCCCGGCGTTGGTGTACTCGTGGTTGCTCACGAGCAGGCCGCGCGTGCCGCGCTTCGTCTTCCCGCGCGGGCGGACGTCGTCCGGGTCGGCCGGGAGGATGTCGAGGTAGTCGACGTTGTAGCCGAACTGCTTGGCCTGCTGCTCCGGCGTCTGGCGCGCGGCGTCGAACGCGCGGCCGCCGGGCAGGATCGGGTCGCCCCAGCGGATGATCGGGGACCACTCGTACCCCTCGGGCACGACGAACGCGTCGACCGCGGCGTCCTGCGGCGCGATGGCGCCGAACGCGAGGCCCTTGCCCGCGCCGTGCCCGCGGCCGGCGGTGACGGCGCTCGCGCCGGGTGCGCCCGCCACCTGGGCGCCGACGACGACGGTGGCGGCCGCGGCGGCGAGGCCGCCGAGCATGACGCGGCGGGAGAGCGCCCGCGCCGCGACGTCGCGGAAGTACTCGTTGGCGGACTCGTTGGGCGCGGGGTGCGAGCACGCGTCGGCGCACTTGAGCCGGCACGTGACCGGGCTGCGCTTGCCGCGCGCGTAGTGAGGGCTGTGAGGCGTGGCCGCGAGCTCCAGCAGCGGGCGCGACTCGGGGGCGATCGTCATCGGGCACTCCTGAGGGTGGGACAGGGGGTGACGTGCCCGAACGTAGGGAGCACCGGTGGCGGGCGACCGTCGTGACACCGACCCTCAGGTGAACAGCAGGTGACCTGCGCGTTCGACCTCAGCCGAGCGAGGCCACCCACTCCGACGTGCCGTCGTCGAAGCCCTGCTCCTTCCAGATCGGCACCTCGGCCTTGAGCTCCTCGACCAGGTCCGACGCGGCGGTGAACGCCGCCTGCCGGTGCCCCGCCGCCACGGCCGCCACCACCGCGACGTCGCCGATCGACAGGTCGCCGGTGCGGTGCACGACGGCGACGCGGACGCGGTCCCCCGTCGCCGCGGCCGTGCGGCGCGCGACGCGGTCCGCCACCGCCCGCAGCACCGTCGCCGCGTCCGGGTGCGCCTCGTAGTGCAGGCGCAGGACCCCGCGCCCGCCGTCGTGGTCGCGCACGTAGCCCGTGAACGTCGCCACCGCGCCGCACGCGTCGTCGCGCACCAGCGCGCTGAGCTCCGCGACCAGCGGGTCGAGCGGCGAGTCGACGACGTCGGCGCGCAGCACGACCGCCTCTCCGGTCGCGCTCGCCGAGGCCCGCGCCTCCACGGGGTCGGCCGACGACGCAGGGTGGTCGCCGCCGGCGAGCTGGTCGACGGCGTGCGGCAGCACGTCGGCCAGCGCGTCGAGGCCGTCCGTCACCCCGCCGACGGAGCCCGGCAGGTTGACGACCAGCGTGCGCCCGGCGACACCCGCGACGCCGCGGGACAGCGCCGCCGCCGGCACGGCCTGCTTCGCCGGGTCGGTCGGAGCGAGCGAGCGCGCGCGGACGAGCTCCGCGATCCCCGGCACCTCGCGGTCCAGGACGGCGCGCGTCGCCTCCGGGGTGCGGTCGCGCGGTCCGAGGCCGGTGCCGCCGCTGGTCACGACGAGGTGCGGGAGCTCGTCGGGGCCCGACACGAGCAGCGCGGCGAGCGCCTCGCGCACCGGCTCGCCGTCGGGCACGACGACGGGCGGCGACGTGCGCCAGCCACGGGCGGCGAACCACGCGACGGCCGCCGGTCCCGACCGGTCCTCGTACTCCCCCGCCGCCGCGCGGTCGGAGGCGACGACGACGGCGACGCGGCGCCGGGGGTGCCCGTCGTCGTGCGTGCCGTGGTGCTCCTGGGTGCCGGTCATGCGTCCTCCCCTCCCGCGTCGGGCGCCGCCGCGCGCGCCCAGTCGCCCGACTTGCCGCCCGACTTCGCGACGACCTGCACGTCGGTGAGCACGGCGGCCTTGTCGACGGCCTTGATCATGTCGTAGAGCGTCAGCCCGGCGACCGTCACCGCGGTGAGCGCCTCCATCTCGACGCCGGTGCGGCCGGTGGTGCGGACCGTCGCGGAGATCGCGACCGTGCCGGGACCGTCCCCTTCGGGCACGACGTCGATCTCCACGCCCGAGATCGGCAGCGGGTGGCACAGCGGGACGAGGTCGGGGGTGCGCTTGGCGCCCAGGATCCCGGCGATGCGGGCGGTGGCGATCGCCTCCCCCTTGGGCAGGTCGCCCGACGCGATCCGGTCGACGACGTCGGCGCGGGTGCGCAGCACGCCCGTCGCGGTGGCCTGCCGCTTCGTCACGTCCTTGGCGGACACGTCGACCATGTGGGCCGCGCCGTCGGCACGGTAGTGGGACAGATCGGCGTTCTCGGACGGTTGCGTCACCTGAGCTCCTGGTAGTCGACGGGGTCGGCGGCGTCGAGGTGCGCGACGCCGGGCGGCACGTGCACGAGGACGGTCGCGGCCGCGAGGTGGGTGAGCAGGTGCGAGCCGGGGCCGCCGGTCAGGCGCACGCGGCCGTCGGCGTCGAGCGTGCCCCGCCGCACCTGGTGCAGCGCGGGCGGCGAGTCGAGCGGCTCGGCGAGGGGCGCGCGGCCGGTGGCCCGGTGGGCGGGCGACGCGCCCGTCGCCGCGGCGAGCAGCGGACGCAGGAACAGCTCGAAGGACACGTACGCGCTCACCGGGTTGCCGGGGAACGCCACGAGCGGCACCTGCCGGCCGCCCCCGACGGCCACCGTGCCGAGGCCCTGCGGCCCGCCCGGCTGGACGGCGACGTGCCCGAACCAGGCGTCCGTGAGGGTCTGGCGCACCACCTCGTACGCCCCGGCGGAGACGCCGCCGGTCGTCACGACGAGGGCGACGTCGCCCGGCGCGTCGGCGAGCACCCGGAGCAGCACGTCGGGGTGGTCCGGCGCGACGCGGATCGTGACGCGCGCGCCCGCCTGCCCGAGCGCGGCGGTGAGCGCCGCCCCGTTGGCGTCGTGCACCTGCGCCGGGCCGAGCGCCGCGCCCGCGGGGGCGAGCTCCGAGCCCGTGGAGACGAGCAGCACGTGCGGCGGGGCCGCGACCTCGACGGTCGTGACGCCGGCGGCGACGAGCGCCCCGAGCTGCGGGGCGCCGAGCGGCGTCCCGGCGGGGACGAGCACGTCGCCGGCCGCGACGTCGGAGCCCGCGGCGCGCACGAAGGCGCCCGTCGCGACGGGGGCGGCGAACCGGACCTGGGCGGACGTGGCCGGGTCCGGGAAGCGCGGTGGGTCGGCGTCCTCGATCCTGACGACGGCGTCGGCCCCCGCGGGCACCGGGGCCCCGGTCATCACGGGAGCCGCGGTGCCCGCCTTCAGGGGCGGCGGCTGCGTCCCGGCCGGGACGGGGGCGACGACGGGCAGCACCACCGGGTCGCCGACGGACGCGCCGGCGAGGTCCGCGGAACGCACCGCGTACCCGTCCATCTGGGAGTTGTCGAAGCCCGGCAGGGCGACGGCGGCCACCGCGTCGCGCGCCAGCACGCGCGGCGACAGCCCCGCGCCGGCGCCCACCTGCGTCAGCAGGGTCGCGACGTCCACCCGTGCGGACGCACGCTCGCGCGCCGCCGCCAGGGCGGGCTCGACCGCCTCGGCCACCGCGGCCGCGTGCTCGGCCACCGACCGTCGCTGCGTCACGTCGTCATGCACGGGCGTCAGCCTATGTCCCCCACCCCTCGAGGTCTCCGGCGGACCGCGAACGCCCGACCGAGGCGCCCACCCCGGGGCGTGGGGGGCGCGTCCCCTCGGGAACACGCGCCGGCTGGACGGGAACGCGGGCTTCCCGAGTCCGCACCTGCGGATCTATGCTCCTCTTCGTGCCGCACATGCGAGTTTCGGAAGCGTCCGTGTACCTCGGCGTCAGCGACGACACCGTGCGCCGGTGGATCGACCGCGGGCTGCTCGGGTCCACGACGGACACGTCGGGCCGCAAGGTCGTGGACGGGTACGAGGTGGCGATGGTGGCGCGCGAGCACGCGACCGTCC
>Ga0180218_1001489_pt1 | contig 13900 bp, 12 predicted proteins | sample eDN3rd37CKraftBY_FD_151334 | JGI IMG/M metagenome (GOLD analysis project Ga0180218, IMG submission 151334) | Enriched backyard soil microbial communities from Emeryville, California, USA - eDNA 3rd pass 37_C Kraft BY (version 2) (version 2) | ecosystem: Environmental > Terrestrial > Soil >...
GGCCGAGCGCGACATCGCCATGGTCTTCCAGAACTACGCGCTCTATCCGCACATGAGCGTTTACGACAACATGGCCTATGGCCTGCGCAACCGCGGCACGCCCAAGGCGGAGATCGAACGCCGCGTGCGCGAAGCCGCTAGGATGCTCGCCATCGAGGATTTTCTCGACCGCCGCCCGCGCGCGCTCTCCGGCGGCCAGCGCCAGCGCGTCGCCATGGGTCGCGCGATCGTGCGCGAGCCGCAGGCATTCCTCTTCGACGAGCCGCTCTCGAACCTCGATGCCAAGCTGCGCGTGCAGATGCGCATCGAAATCCGCCGCCTGCACAATCGCCTCAAGGCGACATCGATCTTCGTCACGCACGATCAGGTCGAGGCCATGACGCTCGCCGATGTCGTCGTGGTCATGAACCAGGGCCGCATCGAGCAGGTCGGCAAGCCGACTGATGTCTACAACCGGCCGGCAACGCGCTTCGTCGCGACCTTCATCGGTTCGCCCGCGATGAACCTCGTGCCCGCGCGCGTGGTCGGTCCCGGGAAGGCCGAGATCGCCGGATCGGGCACGCTTCGGTTCGATCCCGACCTGTTCCAGGTCGCCGAGGGCACCTCGATCGAGGTCGGCATCCGTCCGGAGGACATGAGCGTTTCGGCGACCGGGGAAAGCACCGGCTTCGTCATCAAGCCGGAGTTCGTGGAGGAGCTGGGGCCGAACCGGCTCGTGCACGGCGTCGCTGGCGGCGAGCCACTCGTGCTGTCGGTTCCTTCCTCCATGCGCGATCTCGGTAATGGCACGATCGACCTGCACGTACCCGTCGAGCGCGTGCACGTGTTCGATACGACGACCGGTCGCGCGCTGCGGCGGGGCTGAGTATTCGCGTCTTCGACGCGAACAAGGCTGCCGCCCTGTGCCCGCGCGGGGGACACCCCCGCACCTCGTTTTTTGCTGATTTGGCGTTCGCGGCACGCGCGACAGGTCCCTTCTCTCTGTTCGTCACGAGGAGAGGGGATGAGGGTGCGCTCGCGGCAACGCCCCGGCCGCGCTCCCGCGCCGGGCTCTCGATCAAACAACAAGGGGACGGGGCGGCGCCGCCAGTCCGATGAAAGAAGATGAGCGGCGTCGCCGCCCCGTTCTGCCGCTCGCTTTCTCCACCTGCCCTGGCCGGTCGGTTCCGGTTCGCGCACGTGCGTCGCGTGCGGAGGCAGCAGGCCGGAGGCGATGCTCCGGGAGCAGCACGCGCGGCGCGACTTCGGACGCCTCCGGAAGGGCCCACTTGGTGCCGCGTGCGGTTGCAACGATACGGCTGCCCGGCAGACCGGGGACAAGTGAGGCCAACCGCGCAGCCACCATGGCCGCCGCGGGCATAGCACCACGATTGAAGGCGGCAGCACCCCCTCCCAGCAGCCCGGGCCCACGATCACCAAGCTCGCGCTCTTGCCGCCGCGGGCATAGCACCACGATTGAAGGCGTCAGCACCCCTTGCCAGCAGCCCGGGGCCACGATCATCAAGCTCGCGCTCTTGCCGCCGCGGGCATAGCACCACGATTGAAGGCGTCAGCACCCCTTGCCAGCAGCCCGCGGCACTCCAAAAATTGCATCTCGGCGCCGGAAGTGGTGAATTGCCGCTGAAACCGCACTCCCCATCTCGGAGATCGAATGTCACTCACCAACTTCTCGCTCGCGGGCCGCACGGCGCTGGTCACCGGCGCCTCCTCGGGCCTCGGCGAGCACTTCGCGGCTGTCCTTGCTGCAGCGGGCGCCGCCGTCATCGTGGCCGCTCGCCGAACGGACCGGCTCGAAGCACTTAAGGCGCGCATCGAGGCTGCCGGCGGCAAGGCGCACGCCGTCGCGATGGATGTCACGAGCCGCAGCGATGTGGAACGCGCGTTTGCCGAGGGCGAGGCTGCGCTCGGACCGCTCTCGATCTGCGTCAACAACGCCGGTATCACTGATCCCGCGTGGTTCACGCGCATGCGCGAGGATCAGTGGCGCAAGATCATGGACGTGAACCTCGACGGCGTGTTCCACGTTGGGCAGGAAGCCGCGCGCCGCATGGTGGCAGCCGGCAAGGGCGGCTCGATCATCAACATTTCCTCGATCGTCGGGCTCGGTGCGATCAAGACGCTCTCGGCCTACTCGGCCTCGAAGGCGGCCGTGATCGCGCTCACGCGCAACATGGCGCTTGAGCTGGCGCGCGACCGCATCCGCGTCAACGCCATCGCGCCGGGCTACATCGCGACCGAGCTCAACGATGAGTTCTGGGAGACGGAGGCCGGCAAGCGCATGATTGCGCACGTGCCCATGCGCCGGCTCGGACATCTCGGCGAGCTCGATGGCCCCCTGCTGCTGCTCGCGTCCGAGGCCGGTTCCTTCATGACGGGCAGCGTCCTGACCGTCGACGGCGGCCACCTCCTGCCGACCGAATGATCATGCGAACGCTTGCAGATTTCAGTTCCGTAAAACTGCGGTATGCCCCACCCCCTTGTGGGGAGGGGTTAGGGGTGGAGGGAATCCCGATCGCCGATGTTCTGCAATCCCCCCCTCCTTGCCTCCCCCACCGTCGCGCCGAAGGCGCGCTTTCGGCGCTGGGGGAGGAAACTGCGTGGTGCGTGAGGCGAGGTGAAGTCGCATGAACGAAACGCGCTCAAGCTCCCGACCACGCACGCTCGATCCGGGCAATCTCGATCCGCTCGCGCGCTGGCTCGCGCAAGCCATCGAGGCCGAGCATGTCGAGATCACGCGCGCCGACCTCCTCTCCGGTGGTGCCGTGCAGGAGAACTGGCGCATCGACGCGAGCATTAGAGGCGGTCCGCGCAACGGCACGCACGCGCTTGTGCTGCGCACGGACGCCGTCGCGCGCCTTCCCATGAGCCTCGATCGGCCGCGCGAGTTCGCCTGCATCAAGGCTGCGCACCGAGCGGGCGTTCTCGTCGCCGAGCCCATTGCCGAGTGTGCCGACAAGCACGTGATCGGCGCGCCTTTTGCGGTACAGCGGCTGCTCTCCGGCACGGCGCAGGCGCGCCGCATCACGCGCGACCCCAAGCTCGCCGCGTTCGGACCCGCACTCGCGCGCGAGATCGGCGGCCAGCTCGCACGCATCCACGCGATCCGCCCGCCGAACGACACGCTCGCCTTCCTGCCGCTGCCCGAGCCCGATGCCGTCGTCACCGCGATCACGGAGATGCGCCGCGCGCTCGACAAGGCGAGCGAGCCGCGTCCGGCACTCGAATTCGTTCTCTCCTGGCTCATGGCGCACAAGCCCGCGCCGCGTCCGGTCGCGCTCGTGCACGGCGATTTCCGCACCGGCAACTATCTCGTCGAGGATGGGCATCTCACGGGGATCCTCGATTGGGAGTTCTGCCACTGGGGCGATCCGCGCGAGGACCTCGGGTGGTTCTCGGCCCGCTGCTGGCGTTTCGGTAATGACGCGCTCGCGGCCGGCGGCATCGCCACGCGCGCCGATCTGCTCGATGGCTACAATGCCATGGCCGACGCGGCGATCGCCGAGGACGAGCTGGCCTTCTGGGAAATCCTCGGTGCCGCGCGCTGGGCCACGATCGCACTTCTGCAGGGGCAGCGTTTTCTCAGCGGTGGCGAGCGCTCGCTTGAACTCGCACTGACCGGTCTCATGCCCGCCGAGATGGAGTTCGACGCTCTCGAAGCCATTGCCGCGCTCGAATCCGGGAGACCGATCCCATGACCGCACGACGCCTCGATGCCGATGCGCTCCTCGATCTCGCAACCGAGATGCTGCGCGCGGAGGTGCTGCCCGCGCTGAGCGCCGAGCAGCGCTATGCCGGCGCCATGATTGCCAATGCGCTCGAAATTGCGCGGCGCGGCCTCTCGGAAGAGGTCGAGGCGGCCGAGTGGGCGCTCCTCGACGGTCTCTACGAGGAAGGCGAGGGCTCCACGGCCCAGCTCGCGCGCGACATCCGCGCCGGCACGCTGCCCGAGGGCAAGGCACGCGGTCTCGCGGACTCTCTGCGCACGCTCCTGATCGCCGAGCTGCGCGTCAGGAACCCGCGCTTTCTCGCATCGCGCGGCGTTGGTGGATGAACCCGGAGGCGGACATGACAGAAGCAGAGTTGAAATCGGCTTTCGCGGCGTTCCGCGTCGAATTTGAAAAGGCTCTTGTCGCTCAGGGTGCGGGCAATGCCGAGCCGTTCATTTCGCTCTGGTCACCCAAGCCGGATGTCATGATCTTCGGTGCTCTCGGCGGCATGGAGCGCGGATGGGAGGAGATCGGGTCGCGCCTTCGGTGGGTCACAGGCCAGGTCAGCGCGCGCATCACGCGCCTTGAAAATCTCGTGACATCCATCAACGGCACTATGGCGCTGACCGCCGACCTCGAGCACACGATCCGTACCATCGACGGCCACTCGGCCGAGCGTACGCTGCGCGTCACGCAGGGGTATCGCTTCGAGGATGGCGCCTGGAAAATCTTCTACCGCCACGGCGACGTGTTTCAGCCTTCGGGGCGCTAGGTCCGCGGATGAGCGCGATCTGACGCGACGACGAGCAAAGCGAGGCGGGGACCAGTCCCCGCACCCCAGCCGGGGAGACCCCGGACCCCCTTCTTTTTTTGATTTGGAGTTTGCCGCAAGCGCGCCAGATCCCCTCTCCCCGCGTGCGGGGAGAGGGCCAGGGTGAGGGGCGGCGGCACACGCCAATGTTTGCGATCATGCCGCCCCTCATCCCGATCTTCTCCCCGTCAGAACGGGGAGAAGGAGAAGTGGCGCTCGCGCCTCGCTCCAAGTACTACCCCCACAACTCCGGCGCGGGCGGCATCACGCGCGAGCCCGGATACTCGAGCCCATGCGCGCGATCCTTGGCGAGCAGCAGCGGCCCGTCGAGATCGACCCAGTCCGCCGACTGCGCGACGAGCGTCGCCGGCGCCATGGCGAGCGACGTTGCGAGCATGCACCCGACCATGATCTTGAAACCGCGCTGCTTCGCCTCGGCCGACATGGCCAGAGCGCCCGTTAGCCCGCCGGTCTTGTCTAGTTTGATGTTCACGGCGTCGTAGCGATCGCGCAGTGCGGCGAGACCCTCGGCCGTATGTGCGGATTCGTCGGCGCAAACGGGAACGTGACGCTCCACCTGCGCCAGCGCGCTGTCATTTCCTGCCGGCAGGGGCTGCTCGACAAGCTCGAAGCGTGTCTCAGCCGCGACCGCGAGCAGCCTCTCCAGATCGTCGGGATGCCAGGCCTCATTCGCATCGGCGACGAGACGCGCGTCCGGGCGGGCAACGCGGATCGCGCGCATCCTCTCGGCGTCCGCCGCACCGCCCCCGAGCTTGATCTTGAGCAGAGGATGCTGACGCGCCTCGCTTGCGCGCTTCGCCATGACCTCCGGCGTGTTGAGGCTCAGCGTGTAACAAGTGAGCGGCGGTTGATACGGGCCGAGCCCCGCGAGTTCCCACGCTCGGCGGCCGCTGCGCTTGGCTTCGAGATCCCAGAGCGCGCAGTCGATCGCATTGCGCGCAGCCCCCGGCGCGAGCCTTTCAGTCAGCTCCTGACGCGAGGCAATGGCACCGACGCCTTCGATGGCCGCGACGACATCCTCGACGGTCTCGCCGTAGCGCGCATAGGGCACGCACTCGCCGCGCCCCACGATCTCTCCGCTCGCCGCCTCGACGAGCACAACGACCGCTTCCGTGCGCGCGCCGCGCGATATGGTGAAATCCCCCGCGACGGGCCAGCGTTCGACTTTTGCACTCAGCACAATCGGCATCATGAAGCGCCGCCCCGGATAACGACCGCAACCAAGCGATATCCGCCGGGCATAGCACAATCGAAGGGACGGAGAACCTCTTCCCAGCAGCCGGCGGACTTCAGCAAAAACCGCTCATCCCCGCGCGGCTATGGCATCGGCAATCGCGACCGTGCGCCGCGCGATGTCCGCGTGCAGCAGCTCGACCATGCGCCCTTCGAGATTGATCACGCCCTTGCCCTTGTTCTCCGGCTGCTCGAAGGCTGCGATGATCTTGCGCGCAAACTCGACCTCAGCGGCCGGCGGCGAGAACACCTCGTTGGCGAGCGCGATCTGGTCGGGATGGATGAGCGTCTTGCCGTCGAAGCCGAGCATCCGTCCCTGCCGGCACTCGCGGGTGTATCCTTCCATGTCGCGGAAGTTGTTATAGACGCCGTCGAGGATCGTTAGGCCGTGTGCGCGCGCCGCCGTGAGCGCCGCCGAAAGCCAGTAGAGCGCGGCCGTGCGCTCGCCATCGAGGATCGCACTCGTCTCCTTGACGAGATCATTGAGCCCGAGGACGAGCACGGCAAGTCGCGAGCCCGCGTGTCGCGCCGCGCCCGCAATCTCGTCAGCCTTCAGGATGGCGATCGGCGTCTCGATCATGGCCCAGAGCTGCATGGCCTCGCCGGCGCCGGCCTGACGCATGGCCGCCGAAGCGCGCGCGATGTCATCGCCGCTCGCGGCCTTGGGAATGAGGATCGCATCGGGGCCGGCAGCCACAGCCGCCTTGAGATCGTCGGTGCCCCAGGGCGTGTCGAGGCCGTTGACGCGGATCACGAGCTCGCGCGGGCCATAACCGCCGGCCTTCACGGCGGCGGTCACGCGCGCACGCGCCTCGGCCTTCGCGTCCGGCGCCACGGCGTCCTCGAGGTCGAGAATGAGCGCGTCCGCCGGCAGCGATTTCGCCTTTTCGAGGGCGCGCGCATTGGCGCCCGGCATATACAGCACACTGCGGCGCGGACGCGCGGTCATGGTGGTCTCCACTATGTCTCGGGTGAGGGATCCCGCTTGTTATCGCGCGCGTTTTCCACACGCGCAACGGCCGTTGGTGGCGCTTCGTTAAGCGTGTTGCTATTGGCTGATGGAAATTCGGGCTCGCGGCTCAGGGCGCGACGCTGCACCACAGTGAGGGCTCGGCGAAGCGGGCGTATGCACCCGACCATGGACGGCGGGGGTCATATTTGAAAGTGATGCACCGATGAGCGTCTACCTGCCGATCGCGGAGCTCGCCATCGGTCTGCACGTGCTGGTTCTGCTCGGGCTGGTGGTCGGCTTTCTGTCGGGCATGTTCGGCATCGGCGGCGGGTTCATCACGACGCCCTTCCTCATCTTCCTCGGCGTGCCGCCGCCCATCGCGGTCGGCACGGGCGCCAGTCAGGTCGTGGCGTCCTCCGTCTCGGGGGCGATCGCGCACTGGCAGCGTGGCAATGTCGACGTTCGCATGGGGCTGCTGCTGATCGCCGGCGGCATGGTCGGCGCGGTCGCCGGCATCGCGCTTCAGCGATTGCTCAAGGCGGCGGGGCAGCTCGATTTCTTCATTGCCATGTCATACGTCGTGCTGCTCGGAACAGTGGGCGGACTGATGCTCGTCGAGAGCATCCGCGCCATGAGGCCTGCGCCCGGTCCGCTGAAGACTTCGAGCCGCCGCGGGGGCCAGCACATCTGGGTGCAACGCCTGCCGATCAAGCTGCGCTTCCGCGTGGCCAAGCTCTATATCAGCGCCATCCCGCCCGTTGCGATCGGTGTTGTGATCGGTCTGCTGACGGCGGTCATGGGTGTCGGCGGCGGCTTCCTGCTCGTGCCGGCCCTGATCTACGTTTTGCGTGTGCCGACACGGGTCGTCATCGGCACATCGCAATTCCAGGTCGTCTTCATCACGGCCTTCGCGACGCTGCTGCAGGCGACGCAGAACTTTTCGGTCGATCTCTTGCTCGCGGCGCCGCTGATGATCGCCGGAGTCTTCGGCGCTCAGTATGGCGTTCGCGCGGGACAGCGCCTCAATGCCGAGCAGCTTAGAGCGCTTCTAGCCATTCTCGTGCTTCTCGTGGCCATCCGGCTGGCCTTCGGGCTGGTCATCGTGCCCGAGGAGCTTTATGAACTCGACGACCGTCCGTAGGCGATCAAGGCCGTGCGGACCGGTCAGGTCTGATCTGCGCTGTCCGCCGCCAGCGAGCGGGAATGTCCTTGCGCGCAGACAGCCCCACCCGCTATGTCAGACCATATATATCGAAGGGCCTGAAGGAGCAGTCATGACCGCTTACGAAACGCTCAATCACTATATCGACGGACAGTGGGTTCAGCCGACTTCGGGCAAGTCGCAGGATGTCATGAACCCGGCAAAGAACACGCCGCTCGCGACACTCGGCTATGCCGGCCGCCCCGACCTCGACAAGGCGATCAAGGCTGCCGAGAAGGGCTTTGCGACGTGGCGTAAGGTCTCGTCCTTCGAGCGCTCGGGCATCATGCGCAAGGCGGCGAACCTCGTGCGCGAGCGCGCCGACGACATCGCCCGCGTGCTGACCATGGAGCAGGGCAAGATCCTCGCCGAGGCGAAGATAGAGGTGCTCTCGGGCGCCGACGTCATCGACTGGTTCGCCGAGGAGGGCCGCCGCGCCTATGGTCGCATCATTCCTGCCCGCGCCGACGGCGTGCGCAACATGGTCATCCAGGAGCCGATCGGAGTCACGGCCGGTTTCGCGCCGTGGAACTTCCCCGTCACGCAGGCCGTGCGCAAGATCGCCGCGGCGCTCGCGGCCGGCTGCTCGATCATCCTGAAGTGCCCCGAGGAAACGCCCGGCTCGCCGATCGGCCTCGTGCGCTGCTTCCATGATGCCGGCGTGCCGGCGGGTGTGCTCAATCTCGTCTACGGTGTGCCGGCGGAGATCTCCGAGTACCTCATCCCGCATCCGAGCGTGCGCAAGATCTCGTTCACCGGCTCGGTGCCGGTCGGCAAGCATCTCGCCTCCATGGCCGGCCTGCACATGAAGCGCGCCACCATGGAACTCGGCGGCCATGCGCCCGTGATGATCTTCGACGACGTCGACACGGATGCCGTCGCGTCGCTGACCTCGGGCCTCAAGTACCGCAATGCCGGCCAGGTCTGCATCTCACCGACGCGCTTCTTCGTCCACGAGAAGGCTTACGACAAGTTCGTCGGCAAGTTCATCGACCTCGCAAAGGGCATCAAGGTCGGCGAAGGCCTTGAGCCCGATAGCAAGATGGGCCCGCTTGCCAATCCGCGCCGCGTCAACGCGATGGAATCGATCATCGCCGACGTGCGCGAGAAGGGCGGCAAGGTGCAGGCCGGCGGCAACCGCATCGGCAACCAGGGCAACTTCTTCGAGCCGACGGTCGTGACCGACGTGCCGAAGAACGCGCGCATCCTCTCCGAGGAGCCGTTCGGCCCGGTCGCGGTCATGATCCGCTTCAAGGACACGGACGAGATGCTCAAGGAGGCGAACAGCCTGCCGTTCGGTCTCGCCAGCTATGCCTTCACGCACGATGCCAAGACAGCGACCAAGCTCGCCGACAACATCGACGCCGGCATGTTGACGATCAACCACCAGGGCCTCGCACTGCCCGAGATGCCGTTCGGCGGCATCAAGGACTCAGGGTATGGCCACGAGGGTGGCACCGAGGGCCTGCAGGTCTACATGGTGCAAAAGATTGTCAGCCAGCTCGGCTGATTTGACTGTGGAACCCCCATCCATTTATTTTGGATGGGGGTATACACTGCAGGTTGCCGCTCGTCGCTCCGTTGGGGATGGCCGGTATGGGGCGCCTGGGAAATTATATTCTTCGGCGGAGAACCGACGCAGTGGCGACGGGAGGCCTTATTGCGATTTTCTTCGTTGGCGAACGCGATTATTGCTCCGAGTCCTAAGCCGAGCTTGAATATCTTACTGTCCCTATTCGTCCTTGCTGTCGCGCTTCGCCTGCTCAACTTGATCTTTCTTTCCGGTTCTCTCGATTGGGAGGGTGTTGAATACGCGCGCCTCGCTCAGAATTTAGTCGCTGGAAATGGCTACGTCGGCCTCAATCTCCCCGGCGTAAATTTGATGTTTCCGCCTCTTTATCCGCTGCTGATTGCGGCGCTCTCGACGGCTGTTCCCAAGTTTGATCTTGCGGCACAGATCATCTCGATTTCTCTAGGCGCGGCGACGGTATTCCCGATCTTCCTCATCACTCGGGAGCTTTACAATGGGCGCGCCGCAGTAGTCGCGGCAGCCATCATTGCGGTGCATCCGTTACTCGTGCAATTTCCGTCCACCGGCGGTTCAGAGGCGACGTTTCTATTCTTTGTATCATTTGCGATGTATTTTGCCGTGCGTGGCTTCCACGGTGCGCCCTGGATGTACGCTATCGCTGCGGGTGCGTTTTTCGGCTTGGCATATCTGACGCGCATAGAGGGTGCGCCGCTTGTCGCCGTCGCGCTCGTCCTCTCTTTTGGCAGTATAGCGTGGTGCGAGGTAAGGGCACACGCCCATGAGGACGATGGGCCTAGAGCATTCAGGAGAGCGGCATCGTACACCTGCGCCATGCTCATCGCCTTTCTCATCGTGGCCGCGCCGTACATCCTGTTTCTCTATGATCAGACCGGCGAGTGGCGCCTTGAGGCGAAGTCCCCTCTGAACTTGGAAACCGCTCTACGTGTAGTGCTGGAGGAGGAAGATGTCTCGAAGGTCCATTATGAAGTGGACGTGAACTTGAACGAGCGAGGAGTATGGAATCGTCCTTACATGGATACGATCGGAGATGCCGATTTTGATCTGAAGGAAATGCTTCTATATCTATTCACGAGAATGACGTCATGGACATCGAAATGGCTGATCGGTGCGATCACGGGGTTTGGCCATGGCGGTGCGGCGTTCGGAACGCCCGCGTTCTTTGGTTTTGCGGTTGTCGGTCTACTGGTGGCCTTGTTGACGCAACACAGGATCTCAGGCCAGCTCCTTTTGATGGCCGCTGCCGCGATTTATGTCGCTCAAAATTTTCTGATTGTGTTTCATAATATCCGATTTCTGATCTCCTTGGTTCCGATCATGAGCGTGTGGGCGGGCGCCGGATTTCTGTTCATTTATTCATGTCTGGTCGAGTGGTCTGAAACGGTTCCGTGGAGTCTTCGATTTCGTCAAATGGCCGTTGTGCTGTTGGGCGTCTTTCTGTCCGCTCTCCTGATTGTGGCTCATTTCGGAGCTATGAAACAGGACACCATCGCGGCCCACAGCTACAAATGGCGACCGATCGTAGAGGCGGCGCGCGCAATCGGCCAAAGTTATCTTGGTGGTTCCTCGAAGCCAATACTCGTGGGGCCGACCACTTTGGGCTTTTACGCCGGATTGGAGCATCGTCCATTCCCCTTTGCGGACGAGCAGACTGCGCTACGATACTTTGACAAACACAAAGTCGGATACATCGCGTTCAGCAACCGCCATGATGGGCGGGCTCCGTATCTCGCTTCTTGGTGGTCCCGCGGTATCCCGAGTAGCTCGGCAATACTGCTCCGCGAAGTTGCGGCTGCCGATGGGCGGGCGTTCCGCTTTTACAAATGGCTGGCGGGCAAGGGTTCCCCTAAGCAAAGTACGGGGGACGGTCGAAAGCCATAACCGAAGTCAGAGCCACTCGGGCTCAGCCCGCCCTCGTTATACTTTTGCGCCGAATAGCAGGCGGCGCGAGCGCGAGAGGAAATCGCGCCGGATGAGGATCGAGAGTACCCACAGCGTCGCGACGATGAACGCCAGCGGGTGATAGAACCACGCCAGCGCGGCGATGGCGGCGTAAAACGCGCGCAGACCGCTGTTGGAATGCTCGCCGGCGATGCCGATCAGTTGCGCGGTCCTGAGCGCGTGCTCGTCGCAAGCGGGCTGGTTCTTGCCGTCCGCGATCGGCGTCGCGCCGATCATGATCGCGGTGTAGTGCGCGAGCCGGAAGGCCCAGGCGAACTTGAAAAATGCATAGATGAAGATCGTGATCAGCAGGATCAGCTTCATTTCCCAGATGACGGGCGACGCCTGGGCCGCGTAGGGCAGCCGTTCGAAGAGCCTCTGCACCTGATCGCCCGAGCCGATCATCGCCGAGAGACCGCCGATGCCGATGGCGGATGTCGACGCGAAAAACGCGTTGCCTTGCGACAGGGCGGCGAGAAGCTGCGCGTCGACGATCCGCACATCGCGGACAGCCATATTGCGCATCCACGCAATCCGCTGGACCTGAATGGCACCGACAATGCTGCGATCGACGAGCGGCCGATAGCCGGTGATGATGTGATAGCCGCCGATGAAGACGACGAAGACGAGGAAGGCAATCATATCGAGCGAGAGCATGCGACCTCAGGGCAGGAGCGGGACGCCGATGAGCCATGTATGCCCGCGCGTCAGCATGAAGGCATAGGCCAGCAGCCCGATGACGAGCGCGATGATGTCGTTGCGCGCCGGCCCGCTCTTGACCGGAACCGCGCGCCGCTTCACCGAGATGCGATCGACCACGGCCCACGCGAGCAGCGAGCCGAACAGGAGCAACTGCGCGAGCCGCCCCGAGATCAGCAGGTGCGCAAAGGCCCAGAGCTTCACCGAGAGCAGCATCGGGTGCTTGACGGCGGCGCTGATGCGGCCCGGCAGGTAGGCTGCCGCAAGCAGCACGAATACCGGCAGCATGAGCGTCATCGTGATGTGACGCGTCCAGCGCGGCGGATCCCAGAGCTGGGGATTGCCGCTCGCCGCATACCGCGCCTCACCGTAGCCGTAGATGATCAGAATGAGCCCGACGAAGGCGACGAGCGAGAAAAGCCCCTTATATGGGCCTTCGCCGAAGCGGCCCGCGAGATCCGAGCGCATGGCCGTCCTCGTCGGCACGAGATGAATGCCGATGAAGATGACGAGACCCAGGATGAGCACGATCATAGGCTTGCCTCCTATGCCTTTTCTTTCCTGTCCTTGGCGCTTGCGGGCAGGAGATCGGGCCGCCGCTCACGTGTGAGGCGTTCCGCTTCCGCGCGCCGCCATGCGGCAATGCGCTTGTGATCGCCGGAGAGCAGGACGTCCGGAATGGCGTGCCCCTCCCAGTCGCGTGGCCGCGTATACTGCGGATATTCGAGTAGCCCGCTCTCGAAACTCTCTTCGTCGAGTGAGGCGTCCGCACCGAGTACGCCTGGCAGCAGGCGCACGCACGCATCGATGAGCACCATCGCCGCCAGCTCGCCGCCCGAGAGAACGTAGTCGCCGATCGAGATCTCCTCGAGCCCGCGCACGTCGATCACGCGCTGGTCCACGCCCTCGAAGCGCCCCGCGAGCAGGATCGCCCCCGGCCCCGCGCTCAGCTCGCGCACGCGCGCCTGCGTCAGCGGCCGCCCGCGCGGGCTCAGATAGATCAGCGGCACATCCGGCATGTCCTCGCGCGCATGATCGATGGCCGCAGCGAGCACGTCGGCGCGCATGACCATGCCCGCGCCGCCGCCTGCGGGCGTGTCGTCGACGGTGCGGTGCTTGGTGAGCCCGAAGTCGCGGATGTCGACGCAGTCGAAGTCCCAGATGCCGTTCTCCAAGGCCGTACCGACCAGCGACACGCCGAGCGGCCCCGGAAACATGTCCGGGAAAATCGTGAGCACCCGCGCGTGCCACGGCGCGCGCGTTGTGTCGGTGTCTGTCGTCTCGTCGGAGTTCATCTGCAACCCGGGTCAGTGCGTACTTTGGAACGATAACATGATCCGGCGTGACGCGTTTGTCGCTTTACTCAGCGCGACGGTTGCCCGTTATCGCGTTGGCGCGCCCTGCAGTTGCGCCTTCGGCGCAAGTGGGGCCTCAGGCCCCACGCCCCGAGCGGGGGGCACCCCCGCACCCCCGCTTTTTATGAGTTTGGAGCGTGCCGCGTGCGCGACAGGTCCCTTCTCCCCGTCCTTACGGGGGACGGGGGAAATCGGCGAAGCAGGCCTGCGCTGTCGCGCTTGCCGCCGCGGGCATAGCACCACGGATGGGTTGCGAAGCACCTGTTCCCAGCAGCCCGCGGCCTCAAACTCTGCGCTGTCGCATTTGCCGCCGCGGGCACAGCACGGCGGATGGGTTGCGAAGCACCTCTTCCGAGCAGCCCGCGGCCTCAAACTCTGCGCTGTCGCGCTTGCCGCCGCGGGCATAGCACCACGGATGGGTTGCGAAGCAC
>Ga0180218_1001490_pt1 | contig 13898 bp, 12 predicted proteins | sample eDN3rd37CKraftBY_FD_151334 | JGI IMG/M metagenome (GOLD analysis project Ga0180218, IMG submission 151334) | Enriched backyard soil microbial communities from Emeryville, California, USA - eDNA 3rd pass 37_C Kraft BY (version 2) (version 2) | ecosystem: Environmental > Terrestrial > Soil >...
ACGGCGAGATCGAACATCGCTCGATCTATGGCGAAGCTACGCCACAGGACGCCAAGGAACTGCTCGACGAAGGCATCGATTTCCATCCGCTGCCGATTTTGCCCGACGAGAGAAACTGACCTGCCTGCCACAAGAGCGGATACCGCAATCCGTCTACGACCCATCGGATCGCGAGCCGGAACCGACGCGGACGATCGCAGCGAGAGAGCGGCGAAAAGTCGCCCCGCAATCGTTCAACTTTGACTCAGCTTTGTCACATGAGGTGAAGGCTCTGCGCCTGCGCTCTGCCTCGAATCTGAACAGCTGATGCGCCATCACCGGACAGCCGGGACATTTTCCGCGCCAGACGACAAGTTCTGGCTGCTGGCACAACAAAATTGCAGATCGGCGGTTGAGCACGACGCTGATTTTTCCAGCTAACGCATTTTCAACCTTGCCACATCGTGGTCGCATTCGACCGGCAAGCGCGCGCCATTCTCCAACAACAAGGGACTTTTTGGATGCAGGCACGAGCCTACGCATTGGCGTTTGCAGTTTGTCTTTCCTTCGCGGGGGGCGCTCAAGCTGAATCTGGAATTGCATCGGTTTATGGCAATGGCGATGGTTATGCCGGCCGGAAGACCGCCAGCGGTGAACGCATGAATCCGGGCGCAATGACAGCCGCTCACAAGACGCTGCCGTTCGGCAGCCACGTTCGCGTCACCAACAAGAAGAACGGCCGCACCGTGACGGTCAGAATCAACGATCGTGGGCCGTTCGTGCGTGGTCGCGTGATCGACCTGTCGCCTGCCGCAGCGCGTGCGCTCGGCTTCGCAGGCCTGGCACCGGTTACGCTGGCGCGCTGATCGTACAGCCAGCGATTTTCAAAAGCCCTCGCTCGCCATGAGCGGGGGCTTTTTTTTGCTTTCCGGTCCGTCGCTCGCTCCCGGTCAATGCACCCAGATCAGCAGCACAACACCGATCACGATCAACACTATCCCGAGCCCTTCGCGCATTGTCGTCTTGTGCCCGAACACAAAGCTCGAGATCGCCTGCGCAAACAGAACCTCGACGAGAGCCAGCGTGCGCACGCTGGCCGCTGTCGCAAGTGCGAACGCTAGAAACCAGAATTGCGATGCAGTTGCGCCCATGAAGCCCGCGAACAGCGACGGCCGCCACGCCTTGATGATCCCGCGCATGACCTCTGGCTTGCGCAGCATCAGATAGCTCGTCAGCATCACTGCCTGCATCAGCAGGCCGACCGTTAGCGTGAAGGTCGCCGCCATCACATAGTCCGACAGACCGAGGCTCAGGATGCCGCCGCGATAGCCTACGGCCGAAAGCGCAAAGGCTGCACCCGATGCCAGGCCGAGAAATGTCGGACGCCAGCTATCGTTCGCAGCCCCGCCCGGCTTAAGCGACATCACGATCACGCCCGCAGTCGCAATGACGATCGCAGCAATCATGCCGATCGTGAGCTTGTCGCCGAGGAAGATCAGACCGAACAACGCAACCTGGACCGGCTCGGTTTTGATATAGGCAATGGTGACCACGAACGAACGTTCGCCCATCGCCATCAGCATCAGCGCCGTTGCGAGCGCCTGCGCGCCCATACCGAGCAGCACCCACAGCCAGAACAACGGCGGCGGCGACGGTAGCGACGCTCCTGTGACCAGCATCAAACCGCAGAGGAACAGAACAGCAAACGGAAAACCGAATAGAAAGCGCACATGCGTCGCGCCGGCGGTACCGAGCGTCGCGGTCAGCTCGCGCTGCATTGCGTTCCGGATGGTCTGCCCGGCGGCCGCCAGCAGCGTGAAGACGATCCACAACCAGCCGGTATCAGGCATGCAAGATCAGGCCAGGCTGGAGAAAACTTCCGCAGGCGTCATGGCGAATTGTCACACCGTCTCGCGCTGCAGCGCTTTGCCGCTCGCATCCCATTCGGTGATGACGCCGCGCTCGTTGTCGACGAGTGTCATCAGGTCGAAATAGCGGATCGTCGGATAACCGCCGGTGCGCTTCTTCACCGCCTCGCGCCATTCATCGCTATGCGCGCGCCTGGCCGCCTCGATCGACGGCCAGATGTAGAACCCGGCGCCGGTCCCGGCGTCGTCGCCCAGGCCCCAGAGGAAATGCTTGCGCACGAGGTCCGGGTTCGCGGCCCATTTGTCCACCACGCTGCGCACGGCTTCGAGCTCGCTCGCGCGGTCATGTCCGTTCGGGAAGGTGAAAGTCACAAGTTCAACGATCATGGCCGGCTCCTCAGCGATGGACGATACATCATCGCACAGCCTCGGGAGAGGAGCATAGGTTTTCTGCAGGCCCGCCCGTCTGGCTCTTATGCCCCGCGCGCAGCGGTGAGCATGTAGTTCACGTCCATATCGCTCGAGAGCTCCCAACGGTCGCCCATCACGCGATAGACCACCCCGCGCTCGTCCACCACCTTGAGCCCGGCCCCCTGCATCGCGGATTCCAGTTCGGCCGGCGTGACGAACTTGTCCCAGCGATGGGTGCCGCGCGGCAGCCAGCGCAGCACGTATTCCGCACCGACAATCGCGAGCGCGAAGCTCTTCATGGTGCGGTTGAGGGTTGCCGCGATCATCATGCCGTTCGGGCCCACCATCTCGGCGCAGCGGCTCACGAACAGCTCAACGTCGGCGACGTGCTCGACCACCTCCATCGCCAGGACAACGTCGAACGTCTCTTTCCTGTCGGCAAGCTCCTCCGCCGTCACCGCGCGATAGTCGATGATCAGATCGACCTGCGCCGCGTGCCGGCGGGCGACCTCGATATTCTTCTCCGAGGGGTCGGCCCCCACCACGGTGGCGCCGAGCCGCGCCAGCGGTTCCGACAGGATGCCGCCGCCGCAGCCGATATCGAGGATGCGCAATCCCGACAGACAGCCGATCTGCCGCGGATTCCTGCCGAAATGGGCCGAGACCTGGTCGCGGATATAGCTCAGCCGGACAGGGTTGAATTTGTGCAGCATGGCCATCGGGCCACGCTCGTCCCACCACAGCGCGCCGAGCTTCGAAAACTGCTCGACCTCGGCCCGGTCTATCGTGGTCTCACCCCGCTTCGGCATTCCCTCACCCGTCGTTCCGGCGGCCGCGACGCCCCGCGCCAAACGGCACCGGGATTCGGACGAAGTCCTTCTAGCCGCCTACCGGGCGCAGACGATATCAATTTTCGCTGACTCCGGTGCCTTGCAGGAGCGGCACCGCGTCGCTATGACTGCGCCCGCGCCGGGCGTCCGCCCCAGCCGCCGCGCGTTAACTTTTCCATTCGGGGCGCCGATCCTTTCATGTCACGTCTTGTGCTGAAATTCGGCGGAACGTCGGTCGCCGATATCGACCGCATCCGCAACGTCGCGCGCCATGTGCAGCGCGAATACAAGGCCGGCCACGATGTGGCGGTCGTCGTGTCTGCCATGGCCGGCAAGACCAACGAACTCGTGGCCTGGTGCAAGGACGCCTCGCCGATGCACGACGCGCGCGAATACGACGCGATCGTCTCCTCCGGCGAGAATGTCACGGCCGGCCTTCTTGCCATCGTTCTGCAGAACATGGGGATCAGCGCGCGGTCCTGGCAGGGCTGGCAATTGCCGATGTACACCTCGAACGCGCATGGCTCGGCCCGCATCACGGACCTGAATGGCTCGGAGCTCGTGAAGCGCTTCCGCGAGCGCAAGGAAGTCGCGGTGATCGCCGGCTTCCAGGGCATCCACAAGGAGACAGGCCGCATCACCACGCTCGGCCGCGGCGGCTCAGATACGTCGGCGGTCGCGATCGCGGCCGCCATCGAGGCCGATCGCTGCGACATCTACACCGACGTGGACGGCGTCTACACCACCGACCCGCGCGTGGTGCCGAAGGCGCGGCGTCTTGAGAAGGTGGCGTTCGAGGAGATGCTGGAACTGGCCTCGCTTGGCGCCAAGGTTCTGCAGGTTCGCTCGGTCGAACTCGGCATGGTGCACAAGGTGAAGATCTTCGTGCGCTCGAGCTTCGACAAGCCCGAAGACATCGATCCGCACGGCATGCCTCCGGGCACGCTGATCTGCGACGAGGAGGATATCGTGGAGCAACAGGTCGTCACCGGGATCGCGTTCTCGAAGGACGAAGCGCAGATTTCGATCCGCAATGTCGAAGACAAGCCGGGCATCGCCGCCGCGATCTTCGGCCCGCTCGCCGATTCCAGCGTCAACGTGGACATGATCGTCCAGAACGTCTCCGCCGACGGCAAGACCACCGACCTCACCTTCACCGTCCCGGCTGCCGATTACGAGCGTTCGATGGCCGTGATCCAGAAGGCGAAGGAGGCGATCGGCTTCCAGCGCGTCGATGGCGCAACCGATGTGGCGAAGGTTTCGGTGATCGGGATCGGCATGCGCAGCCATGCCGGTGTCGCGGCCCGCGCGTTCAAGGCACTGGCCGAACGCAACATCAACATCCGCGCGATCACGACGTCCGAGATCAAGTTCTCGGTGCTGATCGATGCCGCCTATACCGAGCTTGCGGTGCGCACGCTGCATTCGCTCTACGGGCTGGACAAGGCCTGATCCCTTGCCCCCGCGCGAAGGCGGGGGCTGGAGCTAGCGCCGCGACGTATCCCCGCTTTTGCCGGGACAAGTGAAGAGCAGGCCGGGAGCGCCTCCGTAGCGCTGCCTATTGATCCAGCTGCTCGATCCCGAGACCCTTGATCGTCCTGCTGGCATCCGCTGCCGTATCCACGATCAGCTTCCCGAAGGCATCGACCGAGCTCGCTTCCGGGATCACGCCGGTCTTCTCCATCGTCGTCCTGAACTGATCGGACGCGACCGCCGCGCCGACATGCTTGTTCAGCGCGTCGAGAACCGGCCGGGGCGTGCCGGCAGCAGCGCATACGCCCCACCAGCCATAATTCACGATGTCGACGCCGCCTTCCTTCAGCGTCGGCACATTCGGCGCGACCGGAAGCCGCTCGGGGCTGGTCATCGCGATGATCTTGACCTTCTTCTCGTTGAACAGCGGGATGGCGAGCGACAGCGGCGACACGGCGAAGTCGATGCGGCCGGCCACCACTTCCTGCAGCGCAGGGCCCGTGCCGCGGAAAGTGACACCGGTCATCTTGATATCGGCGTCCTTCTCGAGCTGACGCGGAATGATTTCCGTAACCGAACCCGATCCTACCTTGCCGTAGTTCAACGCGCCGGGCCTGGCTTTGGCGAGCGTGATGAAATCCTTGATCGTGTTTGCCGCGGAGTCCGCCGGCACCACGATGGCGTAATACGCCCTGGTGATCATTGAGACCGGCGCGAGATCGTCGATCTTGTAGGCCGCCTTCTTGTACAGATGCACATTGGTCGGATCGATGTAGGAGCACAGCAGCAGCGTGTGCCCGTCGCGCGGCTGCGCCAGCATTTCGTTCAAGGCGATCATGCCGGCCGCGCCGGTCTTGTTCTCGACCACGACCGGCTGCCCGAGCGCCGTCTGCAATTGCTGTCCGATGATGCGCGCCGGCACATCGCTTGGCCCGCCAGCCGGAAACCCGACCAGCATGCGGATCGGTTTCGACGGATAGGTCTGCGCGTGTGCAAATGTAGACGCTGCGACGGCACACAGGCCGAGCAGACCGGCGCGGACGGCAAAGCGATGCATGTTACCCTCCCGATCAAAATTTGCTTTGTTATGTAAAGACGCATTCTATGCGACAAATGGCTGTCACGACGAGCGGTGGGCGATGATGGGCAGCGAAATGTTTGGGCCAGCGGCATGACGCCGGACGACCTGAAACGCGCGCTATCGCGCGGCCTTTTGTCTTTCCCGCTCACCGATTTCGACGCACATGGCGTTTTCGACTCGCGCAGCTCCGCAGCACGGATCGAATGGTTGATGCGCTATCCCGCGGCGGCGATGTTTTCGGCGGGCGGCGCTGGCGAATTCTTTTCGCTGACCGCGGAAGAATACGCCAACGTGCTCCGGGTCGCAGTGCAGACAGCGCGCGGCAAGATCCCGGTAATCGGCGCGGCTGGCTATGGCACGGCAACCGCAATCACATATGCGCAGAAGACCGAGAAGATCGGCGCGGACGGCATCCTGCTGTTGCCGCCGTATCTCGTTGAAGGGCCGCAGGACGGGCTGCGCGCACACATCAAGGCGGTGTGCCGGTCAACGCGCCTGCCCGTGATCGTGTACAATCGCGGCACCTGCCGTTTGCAGGTGGAGACGCTCGCGGGACTCGCGGAGGATTGCCCGAACCTGATCGCGTTCAAGGACGGCATCGGCGATATCGAGACCATCAAGGCGATCCGCGACCTCCTTAGCGACCGCATTCTGATGCTGAACGGGATGCCGACCGCGGAAGCCTATGCCGTCGAGTTCCACGCACTCGGCATGGCGACCTACTCGTCCGCGATCTTCAATTTCGTGCCGCGCACCGCGATTGCGTTTCATCGCGCCGTGCATGACGGCGACAGCGCGACGGTACAGCGGTTGACCGCGGACTTTCTCGAACCATATGTCTGCATCCGGAAGAAGCAGCCGGGTTATGCCGTCAGCATCGTGAAGGCAGGCGCCGATATTGTCGGCCGTCCTGGCGGCAGGGTACGCGCGCCGCTCACCGATCTTGCGCCGGACGAGCGCGCAGAGCTTGCAGCGTTGATCGAGAAGATGGGGCCACAGGAGTGAACGCAATGTCCGGCAACCCCACCGTCGTCATCATTGCGCAGGGTGGCATGGGTGCAGCCTGCGCCGCGCGGCTGACCGCGAATGGCGTGCGCGTCCTCACCTCGCTCAAGGGCCGCAGCGAAGCGAGCGTTGCACGCGCGAAAGCTGCCGGCATGATCGATGCGAGCGATGCGGAGATCGCGGCGGCGGACTTCATCCTGTCGATCGTGCCGCCCGGCGACGCGCTGCCGCTCGCGCAGCGGCTTGCCCCTGCGCTGACTGCCGCGAACCGAAAGCCGCTCTATGCCGACTGCAATGCGGTGAGCCCGGATACGGTGCGCGAGATCGCCGCCGCGATCGAGACGACCGGTACGCCTTTCGCCGATGCCGGGATCATCGGCGGGCCGCCGCGCGCGGGTTATGGCGGCCCGGTCTTTTATTATTCCGGCGCCGACGCCGCGCCGCTGGAACGGCTGGACGATTTCGGCCTGGTGTTCCGGCGGGTCGATGGCGGGGTCGGCGCCGCTTCGGCGCTGAAAATGAGCTATGGCGGCATCACCAAGGGGCTGACTGCGGTCGGCTCGGCCATGCTGCTTGCAGCCGAGCGCGCCGGCGTCGCCGAAGCGCTCCATGCCGAGCTCGCGGCCAGCCAGCCGAACCTCCTCTCCTATTTCCAGCGCAGCGTGCCGGACATGTTCGGCAAGGCGTACCGCTGGGTCGCCGAGATGGAGGAGATCGCCCACTTCACCGGCGGCGGCCCCTCGCGCGAGATGTACGAGGCGATTGCGGCCCACTATCAGCGGCTGGCGGACGACAATTCCGGCGCCAGGACCGACATTTCCGCGCTCGCCAGATTTTTCGAAAAATCCGCGAAATAGAAGCGCCGCTCCCCTCCGCGAATGCCTGATTCGGCCCTGGATTGCCGCCCCTGCAGGGAATGAGCGGCTTCCAGGCTGCGTTCCGGCCGCGTTCGCACGCCTCCCTTGCGGCTGGCGCGCCGCACCCGCTATGACCTTTCGAGAACCAAGGACATCGACCCATGCGAGGCGCAATGGGCGGCCCGCGCGTGCTGTTGCGCCGGCTCCGCGAGGTGATGGCGGAACCGGTCAGCGCGCAGGACCGGCTCGACAGGATTGTCGTGCTGATCGCCGCCAACATGGTTGCGGAGGTGTGCTCCGTCTACGTCTTGCGCGTGGACGGCACCCTTGAGCTGTACGCCACCGAGGGCCTCAATCGCGAAGCCGTCCACCAGACCGTGATGCGGATCGACGAAGGTCTCGTCGGTCTGGTCGCCAGTCAGGCCAATCCCATCAACCTGTCGGACGCGCAATCGCATCCGGCCTTCTCCTATCGTCCTGAGACCGGCGAAGAAATCTACCACTCCTTCCTCGGCGTGCCGATCCTGCGGGCCGGCAACACGCTCGGCGTGCTCGTGGTGCAAAACCGCGCTCACCGGAACTATTCCGAAGAAGAAGAAGAGGCGCTGCAGACCACCGCGATGGTGCTCGCGGAGATGATCGCGTCGGGCGAACTCGCGTCGCTCGCAAAGCCTGGCGCCGAACCCGCAGTGCATCCGCGACGGCACCTCTCCGGCACGGTGCTGGCCGACGGCATCGCGCTCGGCCATGCCGTGCTGCATGAGCCGCGCGTGGTCATCAAGAATTTCGTCGCCGACGATGTTCCCGGCGAACTCAAGCGGCTCGATGACGCGATCGCAGCAATGCGCTCGGACGTCGATGTCATGCTGGAGCGCGGCGAGATTGCCGAGGCCGGCGAGCACAAGGACATTCTCGAAACCTATCGCATGTTCGCGCATGATCGCGGCTGGCTGCAGCGCATGCGCGAGGCGATCCGGACAGGCCTTACCGCCGAGGCCGGCGTCGAGCGCGTGCAGTCCGATACGCGCGCCCGCATGCTGCGCGCCACAGATCCCTATCTGCGCGAACGGCTGCACGATCTCGACGATCTCGCGAACCGGCTGATGCGCCAGCTGATGGGCGTGGAGCACGCGCCGCATCGTGACCAGTTGCCCGACAATGCCGTCATCGTCGCACGCATGATGGGTCCGGCGGCATTGCTCGATTACGACCGCAAGCGCCTGCGCGGCCTCATCCTGGAAGAAGGCGGGCCGACGTCGCATATCGCCATCGTCGCGCGCGCGCTCGGCATTCCTGCCGTGGGTGAGGTCGAGAATGCCTCGGGGCTCGTCGAGGCCGGCGATCCGGTCATCGTCGACGGCATTTCCGGCGATGTCTATCTGCGCCCGCCGGCGGATATTGAAGCCGCATATGTGGAACGCGTGCGGCTGCGCGCGCGCAAGCAGGCGCAGTATCAGGCACTGCGCAGCAAGCCCTGCGTGACCAAAGATGGCCACGAGATCGCGCTGCATCTGAACGCCGGCCTTCTTGTCGATCTGCCGCATATCGAGGAAACCGGTGCGGCCGGCATCGGGCTGTTCCGCACCGAGCTGCAATTCATGGTCGCGACCAACTTTCCGCGGATCGGCGAGCAGCTTGCGCTGTACCGCTCCGTGCTGGAAGCGGCCGGCGACAAGCCGGTGACGTTCCGCACCCTCGATATCGGCGGCGACAAGGTGCTGCCCTATATGAGCGCCTTCGAGGAGGAGAATCCGGCCATGGGCTGGCGCGCGATCCGGCTCGGGCTCGACCGCCCCGGCCTGATGCGCAGCCAGATCCGCGCCCTGTTGCGCGCCGCGTCCGGCAAGGCGCTGCGTATCATGTTCCCGATGGTCGCCGACGTGTCCGAGTTCGACCAAGGCAAGGACATGGTCGAACACGAACTGACCTATCTGCGCCGACATGGTCACACGCTGCCGGAGCGCGTCGATATCGGTGTGATGGTCGAAGTCCCGTCGCTGCTGTTCCAGCTCGACGATCTTCTGCCGCAGGTGGATTTCCTGTCGGTCGGCTCGAACGATCTGTGCCAGTTCCTGTTCGCGGCCGATCGCGGCAATTCGCGTGTCGCCGAGCGCTACGACCCGATATCGGCACCGGTCGCGCGCGCGCTGCGGCTGATCGCGCGCAAGGGCCGCGAGCACAAGAAGCCGGTGACGCTGTGTGGCGAACTCGCCTCCAAGCCGATCGGCGCGCTGGTGCTGGTCGCACTCGGCTACCGCTCGCTGTCGCTCACGCCCTCGGCGGTCGGCCCGGTGAAGTCCATGCTGCTCGAACTCGACGCCGAAAAGGCGCTGGCCGCGATCGGGCCGTTGCTCGATCACTCCGTAACCGGCATGACGCTGCGCCAGCGCATCGAGCAATTCGCGGCGTCAGAAAATCTGCAACTTTAGAGTTGATGCGTTTCCGCTGCGAAGCGGTATCCACTTCGCCTGGAAGCGCCATGAGAAAAGTCCATGCTGCCGCAAATCAAACTCGACGCCCTGATCGCACGCCACGCCGAAATCGAAGCCCGGCTGTCCGGCCAGATTTCGCCGGACGACTTCGTCAAGCTGTCGCGCGAATTGTCCGACCTCGGTCCTGTCGTCGAAGCGATCAAGGCCTACCGGGCGGTGGATTCCGAACTGCGCGACATCGAATCGATGATCGAGGATCCGGGCACGGATTCGGAGATGCGCGCGATCGCAGATGCCGAGCGCCACGAGTTGCGCGAACGGATCGAAAAGCTGGAAAAGCAGATCCAGATCGAATTGCTGCCAAAGGATGCGATGGACGAACGCAGCGTCGTCATCGAAATCCGTGCCGGCACCGGCGGCGACGAGGCTTCGCTGTTCGCCGGCGTCCTGTTCCGGATGTACGAACGCTACGCCGCAAAGCAGGGCTGGAAGGTCGATATCGTATCGGCAAGTGAAGGAGCAGTCGGCGGCTACAAGGAAATCATCGCCGACATCACCGGCCGCGGCGTTTTCGCCAAGCTGAAATACGAATCCGGCGTGCATCGGGTGCAACGCGTGCCGGAAACCGAAGCGTCGGGCCGCATTCACACCTCGGCCGCGACCGTCGCCGTCCTGCCGCAGGCCGAGGACGTGGACATCAACATCCGCGACGATGATCTGAAGATCGACACGATGCGCGCGCAGGGCGCCGGCGGGCAGCACGTCAACAAGACCGAGTCCGCGATCCGCATCACGCATATCCCGTCCGGCATCGTTGTCGCCGTGCAGGAGGATCGCTCGCAGCACAAGAACAAGGCGAAGGCGATGGCGCTGCTGCGGACCAAACTCTACGACGCCGAGCGCGAGAAGCTCGACAGTGCGCGCGCCGCCGACCGCAAGGTGCAGGTCGGCTCCGGCGACCGGTCGGAGCGCATCCGCACCTACAATTTCCCGCAAGGCCGCGTCACCGATCACCGCATCAACCTCACGCTCTACAAGCTGCCGGAAATCATCGAGGGCGAAGCGCTGGGCGAGATCATCGACGCGCTGGTGGCGGAGAACCAGGCGGCGCTGCTCGCGGCACAGAACGACGCGGCATGAGCGCGCCGGACCTTTCGGCGGCAAAGGACATCGCGACCGCGCGGCGTGTATTGGCATCGCAATTTGCGGGCGCCGGCATCGACAGCGCTGCGCTCGATGCGCGGCTCATCATCGGGCATGCGCTGTCGCTCGATCACACCGGCCTCACCTCGGCGGGTGCGCGCGCATTGAGCGACGCAGAGCGCGACGCAATCACCCGGCTCGCAACGCGACGGATGCAAGGCGAGCCGGTGGCACGCATCATCGGGGTGAAAGAGTTCTGGGGTTTGCCGCTGGCGTTGTCGGCGGCAACGCTGGTGCCGCGGCCCGACACCGAGACGATTGTCGAAGCGGCCCTCGCCGCAATCGGACCTGCGCGAAAGCACGAACCGTTGCGCGTCGCCGATCTCGGCACCGGCACAGGCGCGATCCTGCTTGCGCTGCTGCACGAATGGCCGAACGCAACGGGCCTCGGCACCGACATCGATCCGCTGGCCATCGACACCGCGCGAAGCAACGCACAGGCAGTCGGACTTGCGGCACGCGCACAATTCCGTCTCGCCGACTTTTCGGACGATCTCAACGAGACCTTCGACGTCGTCGTCTCCAACCCGCCCTACATTCCGACGCGCGACATCGATGCGCTCGATCGCGAGGTCCGCGACTTCGATCCGCGTCGCGCGCTCGACGGCGGCAGTGACGGACTTGACGCCTATCGTGCGATCGCAGGGCGGGTTCCACTGTTGCTGAACAGCGGCGGCGTCCTGATCGTTGAAATCGGAATCGGTCAGGCGGCCGATGTGGAGGCCATTTTCACCGCCGGCGGGTGGCTTGAAGTCGCCTCCCTCAGACCCGATCTAGGGGGAGTAGCCCGGGCCGTGGTTGCCCGCCCGAGAGGCTCATAAGCGGTTGAAAATCGGCACTTTTGCCATTCCCCGACCGCATTTCGCCCCGCAAAAATAACGCTTGGATTATCGCGGGAGACAGACTAGCTTGACTATAAATATCGGCCCTGGTGCTGGCCGCCAATCGAGGCCCGGGTACAGTTCCCGAGGGAAGAGGGCTTCCCCGAACTGGCTCCCGCGAAGGCGGCACCAATCAGCATCGTGGGTATGTAGCCGAACGGGCATAGATCGACACAACAGGTCGAGCGACAACATTAAGGCCGAACGAACAACAATTCTGTCGAATTGATCAGGTGCTGCCGGGCAGCATCAGGCCGATAACGATGACAATACGGTCATCGCGCCACCGGGCGGAATCGGCTTAAGAGGCGGCGCGATTTGCGCCGGGGGTTGAGAGGTTATCGGACAAGGGTCCGAAACGATAACGGTCCGATCGTCAGCGGTCCAAGGGACACGTTCCGTCGCGGACGGAGCGGAGCCGGATTGTTGTGGCGCGATGAAGATCGTTACGTCGGAATGAATTGGGTTCGAGTGATCCGGAAAACGCGGCGCGGGCCGCGCCATCAGGAGTTGTCAACAGGCAAGCCATGAGAAACGGTCAGAACAAGCATCGGATGCGCGGTCGTAACCGCGGCGGCGGCGGCGGCGGTAAGAACCACAATCCGCTGACACGGGTTTACGAATCCAACGGGCCTGATGTGAAAATCCGCGGTACCGCGAATCACATCGCCGAAAAGTACATCCAGCTTGCGCGTGATGCGACGGCCTCCGGCGATCCGGTGGCGGCCGAGAATTACTATCAGCACGCCGAACATTACTTCCGCCTGATCGCCGCGGCGCAGGAACAGTTTCGGCAAAATCAGCCGTTCCAGCAGCGCGAATCGAACGAGGACAGCTTGGACGGCGACGACGATTCGCAGCCGAACTACGAGCCGCACTCGCCGGCCCAGCCCTATCAGCAGCAACAGCCGCGCGAACAGCGCGATCAGCCGTACCAGCGCGATTTCCAGCCGCGTCATGACAACCGGCAGCCGCGCCATGATCGGCAGGAGCGTCACGACCGTCAGGATCGTCAGCCCTATCACGACAATCGTCGGCCGCAGCAGCAAGCCAATGGCGCGCAGGGTGACGACGTCGAGCGCTTGCCGTCGTTCATCACCGGAGCGCCCGCGCAGGCGGCTGCACCTCAGGCGGGTGGCGATCAGGAGCAGCAGGGCGATCGTTTCCCGTTGCACCGGCGGCGCCGCCGCAGTCACCGCGGACCGCGCGCCGACATGGTGGGCGGTGAAGGCGGAGACGAGGCTCAGGGCCAGTCGCCGGCGGGTGAGTAGCACTCACTCTGCTTCGAATTCTTCAGAGCGTTTCGGGAGGGTAGCCTTTGACTACCCTCCCTTTTTTGTATCCGCGCGATCCGTGCGCCAGTAGCTGCGCGCGGCGCCGCCGGGCGATGGCGCGAGCACCGGTTCGAGTCGCGGCACGAGAACGCGCTTTTCACGACGCAACGGAATGGCGCGATAGGCCTGCTTGCTCGCCTCGACAATGTGTACGCCGGGGAACGGCGAGAGGAATGTCGGCCCAACGCGCTCCCACACGCCGGCCGAACGCAGGAACAGGCTGCGTTGCACGGGCGGGACAAACAGCGCCTCGCCCCAGCCCTTTGGCGTGAACATGGTCTCGCGCAGGATGTGGGTGATCTGCGAACGTGAATAGGGCCGGCCGTGACCGAACGGCGTCGTGTCCATCCGCGCCCACAGCCCCCGCCGGTTTGGCACCACAGCGAGCAGTCGGCCGTTTGCGGACAGCACCCGCCACACCTCACGGAGCAAGCGAACCGGGTCGTCCGCCATCTCCAGCGCATGCACGAGCAGCACGCGGTCGACCGCGGCATCGGTCAGCGGCAATTCCGTCTCGTCGACCAGTGCCGCGAGACCCGGCCGG
>Ga0180218_1001491_pt1 | contig 13897 bp, 20 predicted proteins | sample eDN3rd37CKraftBY_FD_151334 | JGI IMG/M metagenome (GOLD analysis project Ga0180218, IMG submission 151334) | Enriched backyard soil microbial communities from Emeryville, California, USA - eDNA 3rd pass 37_C Kraft BY (version 2) (version 2) | ecosystem: Environmental > Terrestrial > Soil >...
CTTCCCAACCAGCGCGCCAACGCCGGTCTTGATCGAATACCTGATTCCGTGAAGATCATCCCCGGGAAGGTGCGCCCATCTTCACGCCCCCACACCGAGGCTCATCCACAGGTATTGATCATTGCTCTTTCGGCTGGCGGCGGTCGCTTGTATCATCGCCACGCGTGCAGGAGTGAGCGACAGCGATGATGAGCTTGAGAAGAAGAGCAGGCGAGGCAGGAGGAAAAAAGACCGCAGTGGCAACTAGAACTCGTCATCCGACATAGTCGCTGCCGTCCCACGTCAGGGTTTCTTCGGTCCAGGTTCCGGCGGCACATGAGGGTGTGCAGTCGTTCATGGAGTGTTCAAGGGCGTACTTGCCGTCCGCTCCGGGTCCGACGAGTTCAATGTTGATGAGATCTTTGCCCAATTCACGGAACCCATATGGGCTGGGAACCAATATCAGTACTTGCGGCGGTGCATGGGCTGACAGTGAGCGGAACTCAATGAACAGGTTTCCGGTTGCGTCGGTGGCCGGTTGAGCGAATGCGAGGCCCAGGCCTGCGTCCAGTGGCGTCGGAGGGAGGACGTCTCCTGACGCCATGACGGCGGACACGCATCCCACATCCATCCTGAATTTGTTCTCTCGCATGGACAGGAAGATGCGCATCGGTCCGAGGTAGGGGTGGTCGTAATCCTGATGCGCGAGAAGGGTTCCGGTACAGCCCGAGTTTGCGGGCGGATACGCGGGTAGCGCCGGGGTTGTGGTGGCGGCCGACGGGGGAGGCGGAGGCTGGGCGCTTGTGGGCGCAGGAGGCGCCGTCGCCGCGACGAGCGGCGTGGAGATCGCCGAAGCGTCCGGTGCGGGGTGCGCGGTGTCGGTTTCACCGCTGGTCCAGGCGTATACGCCCAGAGAACCGGCAGCGATCGCGAGGACCGCGGCGCCGGTCGCTAGGGCGATGGCAGTGCGGGAGCGAGATGCCCGAGTTGTCGGTGCGGGCCCAGCCGCGCTTCGTGGCATGGTTGATGGTTTTGGCGCTTTCTGCTCTCGGGTGCTGAGCAGCGCGGCCGCGGGCATTGTCGGGGCGAACGCCGGGTCATAGGCCGTTCCGTCGGACGCCTCTTGCAGTGCTGCGACGAATTCGGCGCAGGACTGGAAACGCTCTGCTGGCTTCTTGGCCAGGACATGTTGGAAGACCGCGTCCATTTCTGCTGGCAGGAATGGTGCCACCTGGCTGATTGGTGGGGCCGGTTTGGTCAGATGGGCCGACATCACCGATGCGATCGTGGTTCCGGTGAACGGCGGGCGTCCGGTGAGCAGATGAAACGCTGTGCATCCCAAAGAGTAGATGTCGGAACGGTTGTCGACTTCCTCGCCTTCGATCGCTTCGGGGCTGATGTACTGCATCGTGCCGATCGTCATCCCGGTGGAAGTGAGGGAGGTGGATTCTCCTGCGGCCTTGGCGATGCCGAAGTCGGCGAGCTTCACACTTTCGATCGCCGGGTCCTCGTCGGCGTCGTCGATGCCGACGAGGATGTTCGCGGGCTTGACGTCACGGTGGGTGATGCGCTGCTTGCGCCACGCGTGGTCGAGGGCCGCCCCCGCGCCGGTGACGAGGTAGATGCCGAGAGCCGGATCGAGTGGGCCTTGGGTTGTGAGCATTTCGGCGGCGTCGGTGCCGTCGATGAACTCCATCGTGATCCACAGTCGGCCCTCGAATTCGCCGCGGTCGTGCAGCGTGACGATGTTTGGGTGCGACAGCTGCGCGAGCAGGTCGGCTTCACGCTGGAATCGTGCCTTGAAGTCGTCACTCCTCGATACTCCGGCGTCGAGAAGTTTCAGTGCGTCTCGACGGGGCAGGCGCGGATGCTGGACCAGGAAGACTTGACCCATGCCGCCGGCACCGAGCTGGCGGATGACTCGGTAGCCAGCAATCTCGGTGATATCCACGTGCTGAGTGTGACAAACGCCCGTCGGTGGTGTGGTCTCAACCCGGGGGCAGTGACAATTGTTTGTCGGGTGTCATCGTCAATCCTGCTGGTGTTTGACGGCGGCTTCCAGTAGCGGCACACAGCTACGGCCGAGCCGACGCGCAAGCGCCAACGGGGTGTGGCCGTGGTTATTGACGATGGTGGGGTCGGCTCCGTGGTCGATCATCTTGACGATCACCGGATCCCTGGGCTCGACGATGTCAGCAATCGCTTCCCATAGCGGGGTGTTGCCGTGGATGCGTTCTTGAATGTTCGGATCAGCTCCGGCGTCCAATAACGCGTGCACGATCTGAGACTGTTCCTGCTCAGCGGCATAGTGCAGCGGAGTCTTACCGTCGAGGTCTCGGGCGTTCACGTCGTGGTCGCCGCTGGCGACCAACGCCAGGTACTCATCGCGCCGGTACTCCATGCCGAACATGTGCAGCGGTGTGCGAGCCATCGATCAGCTACCTCTAAAGTTCTGCAGACGACCTGTTGGTCGCCACGACGGATCACTTGCCCGGCACCATGGGGCACGTTGGCCAGCCGGGCGTGCCGGCCGACTGTTGTCAGCGTTGCCAGTCGTCGGCGATGCGCGGGTACTTACGGAAGGTGCGTCGACGGACGATGACGACAACGACGACCAGAATGGCCATCATCACGCCGTACACGATCATGAACACGACCAGGTGTCCGGAGTCGCTGGGTTTGCCGACCACGAGGTCGGGGTTGCGCAGCCCGGTGCAGGTGACCGTCAACGGGCCTTGGTCGCGTGGAAGTTCGGCGACGGCAACGTATTTGGTGGCCGGTTTGGCGCCTCGGATCGTGGTGAGCACCTCGGCGGGTGGTGAGAGTGCCAGTTCACGCCCGGCCTCGGTGGTGGCGGTGCATTGCACCGATGTTGGCGCTTCGCCGTCGAGTTGGCGTTCGCGGATGAACACGATCGATTCGTCGTCAGTGGGTGTGACGCGGGAACCGTTGGTGAAGTAGCGGTTGTCTTCTTTGCCCAGCCAGAAGATGCCGACCGCGCAGAAAAGGAAGCTGAAGACCGCAGCGACGACGATAACGGTGACGCCTTTCCACGCCGGTGTGGGCCCGGTGGGTCCGGAGCCGGGGGGCTGCCACGGCGGTGCCGGCACCGGCGGCGGGGCCGCCGGATAGGGCGACGGTGCCGGCGGGTAGCGGTGGGCCGGTGGTGGTGGCGTGGGCGGGCGGCGGCCGTGCGGGTCGTGGGGGTGCGGAGGTAGGTAGCCTGCCGGCGGGTACACGTCCTTGCCCCCTCGTGCTGTGTTGTGCTCTCGTGCCGTAGTGATCGTAAAGGCGGTGGCGGGACCCTGAGCGCACCAGTTTGCGGGCCGGAGGCAGGGGGCGGTTGTCCTACGCGGCTCGTTACGCGTTGGGTGGGCTCGCGGAGAGCGGCAGGGCGATCAGGGTGCCGTGGTGGGCAGCGGCGTAGCGCTCTGCTTCGCCGCGGGCGGCTTCGCTGCTGGTGAACGCGCGGTAGTCGGGGACGGGTCCATTCTGGGTGCGCACGAGCACGGCGAGGTCCTCCAGCGTGGCCGGGGGACGATCGGGGGATTGCCGGGTCACGCCGTAGCTCGGGGTGGTCATTCGCGGTTGTTTCTTTCGCTGGGGGTTGTGGCTGGGCTCATCGGGGTGGCGAGGAGCGTGGTGGAAGTTTAGGCCCGTCTCCCAGCGACGATGGGTGCGCTACGGTCTGGGTCATGGCTAGCGATGAGAGAATCACGGGCTCGGAGGCGGTCTTCGAGATGGATCCCATTCCGGTGCTCATGACGGTTGCCCGGCAGGTTGTCAACGGGCAGAGGGCGATCGCAGAGTACAGCCGTCGGATCGCGGCGATGTCTCCTGAGGTGCGGGCTTTGCCCGAGGCGCAGGAGGTGGTGCGGGGCTTCGGTGAGTTGAAGGCTTCCTGGTTCGGGGCGACGATGCCGAGTTTGGTGGCCAGCATGCAACTGGCCCTGGAGGTGCATGACACGTTCGGTCCGGGCCGCACGGTGATCGAAGATCCGTTTCAGGCGGCGTTGTGGAACAACAAGTACCACGCGGGTGCGACGATGCTGCGCTCCGAGGAGCCCGGCTCGGCGGACTAGGTGGCGATCTTGTAGATCAGCCAGATCGCGAGCGCGAGGAACATGATGGCGGTGAACACCAGGTAGGCGTTTTGGCCGCGGTTCTCGTCGTGCTCGCCGCGGCGCGTGGGGACAGGCCGGTCCCCGGGTGATGTGGCCATGAGCATGGCGAAGGTGGTCGACCATTCGTGTGCCAGTCGGCGTGCCCGCTCGCGTTCGGCGCCGCCGGTGCGCTGGGCGTGGGTGTCCCAGAGTCTCCAATTGCGCAGCGCAACAAGGGCATCGGGTGTGGGCCGGTCGTTGGTGCCGTTGTTGATGTGGTGGTTCACCATGGGAACATCGCCTGCCAGGTGCCTTGGGGGAGTTGATCGTAGAGGTGCTGAATGAATGCCGCGGCCAACAGCAGGGGCGGTAGCGGTTGAGGCAGGGGCTGGGGGCAGTCCAGAAGGTAGTCGGAGAAGTACATGCGGTGCTGGCCTGAGTCTCCAGCGTGCAGGCGTTGGCGGTGGATTCGCGCGATGAGCGCTCCGGCGTGGTCGAACACCGGCGCGGGGTCTTTGGGCTCACGAAGGCTTGTCCCTGCTGGTACCTCGGTGACGCCGAGCCATTGCTGGTTGGTCTCCAGGCCGAGGGTGTATCCGTTGATGTGGCTGAACTGGGCGACTGGCGCGGTGGGCCGCAGGCGGCCGAGGTCGCGGCCGTGCGGGTCGTTGACCTGCAGGATTTGTCGTTCCCACTGCCCGACCTTGCCGCCGAACCGGGTGAAATACAGCAGCGGTCGCCCGTCGGGTGCGGTCATGCTGAAGCGCAGTTCGGCGTGTTGGCGGGTGATGGGCCAGTGGGGTAGGGCCGCGGCGGGGCCGATCAGTGCGACCTGCTGGTCGTAGACGTTTTCCACCGAGCAGGCGATGGTGCGGGCCTTGCGGTCCTGCACGGCCCGCAGGTACAGCAGGGGTTCGCCGAGGGGGTACCCGTCGGTGGGGTGGGCGTGGGGCAGTGCCGGCGGGACGCCCGCCGAGGGTGGTGGGTTGTTGATGGTCGTTCCTCCGGATCCGGCGATCGCAGTGTTGAGCGGCGTGCGCGGGAGTTATTGGGCCGGCGGATATGTGGGGTAGGGATAGGGCTGAGCCGGGTACCCGGGGCGGGCCGGTGGCGCCGGCGGTGACCAGCTCGGCGGGGCGGCCGGCCCGTTGGGATGGGTCCATGGCGCGCCGCCGGGGGCGGGGTAGTGCTGTGGCGTCCAGGCGGTGTCAGGCGGCATCGGTGGCTGCCAGTATCCGGGGGGCGGCGGGTAGTTCGGCGTCTTGGGTCGCCGGGGCGCCTTGATTGCCCGGATGACCAGGGTGACCGCGCCACCGATGAGCAGCAGTGGCGCCAGTAGCGCGCCGATGGCGCGGCCGGGGTGGGCCTCGGCGGCGAGGTCCATGGCCAGTTGCATGGTCATCAAGCGGTTTCCCCCTCGTGCGTGTCGGGGCGGCGGTGTGGCCCCTTGAGCAGCATATGGGCTACCCGGTGGGCGGGTGCGCAGTATTTTGGCGCGGGTGGGTGGTTGCTGGGGTGTCTTCCTCACACGGCGAACAGCTGCATGGGTTCGGTGGCGTGTGTCCACCAGGATTCGAACTGGGGGCGTTGTTTGTCGGCGACCACGTTGGGTGCGGCGACGTAGAACTGCTCGGCCCACCTGGTGGTGTCGTCGCGTTCGCGTACGACCATTCGGGTGATGCCGTCGGCTGCGACGACTGCGCGGCCGGGCAGTGTGGCGAGTTCGTTGTGCATGGCCTGGCGGGTGCCGGTGTGCAGCGTCGCACGGAGCGGGCGATCATCGGTGAGGCGCCGGTGCGGGGCCGTGCGATGCGACGGACCTCGTAGATGGCGTGCTCGGTGGTCTCGATCTTGTGGTGGAACCTGGTGAGGACTTCGGTGAGGCCGGCAGTGGCGACGGTGTCGACGAGCCGCTGATCGCCCATGAGGCCTTGGCGCGGATTGAGGCACAGCGAGACGTGCTCGACGAACAGGGCGCGGGCGCCGGCGTCGGGTTCGCGGCGGTAGCGCTCGAGGGTGTTGGTGCGGCCGGTGGCGGTGGCCAGCGCGAAGGGGCAGTACGTGCAGCAGCTTTTGGTGAAGGCTCGACCGGTGGTGCGGCGCAGGTAGTCGGCGGCGTCGGTGCGTGACCAACCCCAGTCGAGCAGAGGGTAGCGGCCGGTGCGGAGCGCGGTGTTGTAGGCCTGGTCGCGGCGTACGCGGGTCATCTCGCCGGTGTGGAATCCGATGTAGTGCTGGAAGGGTTGCCCGGCGGTGATGCGGGCGATGATCGCGTCCAGTACAGCGCCTTTGGCTCGGGCGCTGCATTTTCGGGCGCCGCCGAGTTGGGGGAGCGTGCCGGCGGACAGCAGTTCTGCGGACAGGCTGTAGTCGCCGTCGATGTAGAGCCGGGTGGGGGTGGTGGTGTCGCTGAACACGGTGGCGCCGTCTCCGGATTTGGTGGTGTGCAACCGGTTTCGCCCGACTTGGACGTATCGGATGCCGGCGTCTCGCATGGCGGGTAGGACGATGTCTTCCATGTCGGTGGCGGTGCTGGCGAATTCGTCGCCGGTCATGGCGGAGATGACGACGAGGTCATCGAGATCGAAGTCGCGGCTGTGGGGTTCGTGGATCCAGCGCATCAGGATGGCGACGCTTTCGACCCCCATGCCGAGGCTGAGGCAGTGCCGGGGGGTGTGCCCGGAGGTGGTGATTTCCAGGGTGTGCGGTGCGTGCTGGTCCATGGCGGTGATCTCCCGAGTTGTGCTGTGCGGGCGGCTGTTCTTCTGCCCGTCTGGCAAGGGAGATCCACGCCGGTCGACGCCGCAGAGTGGCAAGGTCCCGGTCGACGCCGCAGAGTGGCAAGGTCCCGGTCGACGCCAATGCCGGGAGCGCAGCGAGTGGGCGTCGGGGTCGAGCCGAAGGCCGAGCGCCAGCGAGCCGGCGGCCTTGCACGGCGCGGGCGTGCGCCGGCGATGATCGGACTGCCAGACGGCGAAGATTCCGGGGTCACCGACCTCGGTTCGGGAGGACAGGAAGGCCCCTGCGCGCGAGAGGTGCCACGGTCGCCACCGCATCACCGACGAGCCGAGAACGCCGGGGCGGGATGTGCCAGGCGCTTCGGCGCCGGCCGCCGGAAGGAGGAAATTTCGACCGGCCCACAGCAACGAGCCATTTATTCTGGTGACGCATCTGTAGATGACGTGCGCGACAGGCCAGCGGCCACGAGCAGCATGGGGGAAGAGCGGGAATTGACTACGTGGAGTGTGATATCGACCAGCGCTGACCTGCGGCGACGACCATCTGACGGTCAGGATTCCCAGTTCGCATCCAACCCAGCGGGCGCTGCGCCAGCGAACGCGGCGGTAGGTGCGGTGATGTCACGTGTGTGGGTCGCCGTGTTGGGCGCGGTCGGCCTGGTGTGCGCCGGATTGAGGCTGCCGGTGTCCGCGGTGGCGGAGCCGGTGGTGGCGACCGCGCGGAGGTGTTGCGTGTGGTCGACGGTGACACTGTCGACGCCCGCGACGATGTTCGCGGGCGAGTGCGGGTGCTGGGCATTGATACGCCGGAGACCACGGTTTCGTAGGGGTCGTACGACGAAGTGTCTGCTGATGCGGCTTTGTCGTGTGTGGTGCTTTGCACTGGACAGACTTTCGGCATAGTCGACGCGATGTGGATTCGCGGCTGGAACCGGATCGGCGGGTTGGGCGTCTAACTCGTTGTGGATGCTGAGGATCGGCAAGCGCTCGTGGATGGCGGGTTGGATCCGGATGACCCGCGTGTGGTGGCGGCGATCGATCTAGTGCGGTGGGAGTTGTCGCTGCTGTTCAGTCGAGACGAGCTGAGTTGGTGAGGTCGTCGGCGAGCTTTCGAACACGAGTTGCGATGTCGTCGCGGATGATTCGCATGCGTTCGATACCGTCGATGCCGCGTAGGGATGGTTCGTCGGTGTCCCATCGCGCGATGGTGGTGCCGGGGTGGTCCTCGAGTTCGGCTTGGGTGCCGACGATGACGACCAGGTCCGCATCGTCGAGCATCTGTTCGGTGAGTTGGGTGGGCTGGTGGTCGCTGATGTCGACGCCGATTTCGGCCAGAGCTTGTGCTGAGAGGTCGTTGACGGCGGTCTTGGCGTGGGTGCCGGCCGAGGTGACGTGGATGGTTGGTCCTGCGATGTGGTGCATGAGTCCTGCTGCCATCACTGACTTTCCGGCATTGCTGACGCAGATGAACAGGACGGTTGGGGGTGTGGTGGTCACCGGTGTTTCCCATTGTCGTAGGTGGTCAGATGATGTGTGGGCTGCGCCGCTCCAGGAGGATCACGTCACGCCAGCGGCCGTGGTGTCGGCCGTGGCGCTCGCGAACGCCGACGACGCGGAATCCGGCCCGGTGGTGCAGGGCGAGAGTGGCGGTGTTCTCGGGAAACACCTGGCTTTGCAGGGTCCAGACTCCGGCGTTCTCGCTGGAGGTGATCACAGATTCCAGCAGCAGTGTCCCGATACCTTGGCCGCGCGCGTGCTCGGAGACATACACGCTGAGCTCGATGACCCCGGCATGCACGCACCGTGATGAGACAGGCGTAGCGGCAACCCATCCCATGATCTGTCCGCCAGGATCAGTGGCGACGAAGCGGTGATCCGGGAGGTGCTCGGCATCGAAGGTGGCCCAGTCCGGGGCGTCGAGGTCGAAGGTGGCGTTTGCAGTGTTGATCCCGTCTTGGTAGATCGCCAAGACGGCATCGGCATGTTCGTCGGTCATCGGCGCGACCCGATGTTGACTGCGGATCATCGCGATGGGTGCTTGTGCAGTGTGCTGGTCAACGGGTGACGGCGACGTTGAGGTCAGCCAGCAACCGGTGGACGCGTTCTTCGATGTCGTCGCGGATCGGGCGCACCGCGTCGAGGCCTTGGCCGGCGGGGTCGGGCAGTTCCCAGTTCTCGTAGCGTTTTCCGGGGAAGATCGGGCAGGCGTCGCCGCAGCCCATGGTGATGACGACGTCGGCGGCTTGGACGATTTCGTCGGTCCAGGGTTTGGGGTATTCACCGGTGATGTCGATACCGACCTCGGCCATGGCAGCGATCGCGGCCGGGTTGATCTCGTTGCCGGGTTCGGATCCGCCCGACCAAGCCACGGCACGGTCGCCGGCCATATGAGTGAAGTATCCCAGCGCCATCTGGGAGCGGCCGGCGTTGTGGGTGCAGAGAAACAGCACGGTGGGTTTGCCGTCGCTGATCTTGCCCTCCACCCGGGCCAGGGCGTGCAGGCGTTGGCGGGCGAACCGTTCGGCCAGCAGCGGCAGGAAGTTGGGAATGGTGGCGCGACCGGCGAATTGGTCGTAGGACGAGCAGAGGAAGCGTTCGATGGTTTCAGTGCCGAAGCTATCGGCGAACTCTGTCTCCAGCCGGGTGGCAGCCGTTTTCAGGGCGAGCTGTTGGTCAATCGAGAGGTCATCGCGCAGCTGGTGGGTGACGGGGCTATCGGTCATGGATTCGGTTCCGTTCTCGTCGTCGAGCCGTCAGTGGGTAGGTGTTGGGAGGTGTGGTGGTGAAACCGCTTGCGCAGTGCCAAGGAGACGTAGACCAGCCCGACCAGGACTGGGACTTCGATCAGCGGGCCGACGACCCCGGCCAGCGCTTGACCGGAGGTGGCACCGTAGGTGGCGATCGCCACCGCGATGGCCAGTTCGAAGTTGTTCCCGGCCGCGGTGAACGCCAAGGTGGTGGTGCGCTCGTAGCCGAGATCCAGCAGTGTGCCCAGTAGGTAACCACCGCCCCACATGATCGCGAAATACGCCAGCAAAGGCAGCGCGATGCGGACCACGTCCAGGGGCTGGTGGGTGATCTGATCGCCTTGCAGGGCAAACAGAATCACGATGGTGAACAGCAGCCCGTAGAGCGCCCACGGCCCGATCCGAGGCAAGAACTTCGACTCATACCAGTCACGGCCCTTGGTTCTCTCCCCGATCCTGCGGGAAAGATAGCCGGCCAGCAGCGGGATGCCGAGGAAGATCAGCACCGACTTGGCGATCTGCCACGGCGAGGTGTCGATGGTGGTCTGTTCCAAGCCGAGCCAGCCGGGCAGCACGGAGAGATAGAACCAGCCGAGAACGGCGAACATGACGACCTGGAAGATCGAGTTGAGCGCCACGAGGACGGCGGCGGCTTCGCGGTCTCCGCAGGCCAGGTCGTTCCAGATGATGACCATGGCAATACATCTGGCGAGGCCGACGATGATCAGGCCGGTGCGGTATTCGGGCAGGTCGGGCAGCAGCAGCCACGCGAGGGCGAACATCAGCGCCGGGCCGAGTACCCAGTTCAGGACCAGTGAGGAAAGTAGGAGTTTGCGGTCTCCGGTGACGGTGTCGAGGCGGTCGTAGCGGACCTTGGCCAGCACCGGATACATCATGATCAACAACCCGAGGGCGATCGGCAGTGAAATCCCGTCGATCTGAACGCTTTCCAGTGCGGTGTTGAGGCCGGGGATCCACCGGCCCAGCAGCAGTCCGGCGACCATCGCGGCACCGATCCAGAGCGGCAGGAACCGGTCGAGGGTGGAGAGCTTGCCGACGACGGCTGGCGCTGTGGTGGTGGTGTCGGTCATGCCGGCACCCCTGCCACTGCATCTACCGAGGTCGCTCCGAGGAGCACGGCCAGGCTGGCCAGTGCTTCGGGCACCACCGCGTAATACACCCAGGATGCCCGGCGCTGCGAGGTCAGTAGCCCGGCGTCGCGCAGCACTTTGAGGTGGTGGCTGATGGTCGGTTGTGACACCTCGATGTCGGCCGAGATGTCACAGACGCAGGCCTCGCCGCCGGCGTGGCTGGCGATCGCTGAAAACAGTTGCAGCCGCACCGGATCGGCCAGGGCCTTGAGCTTGACCGCCATGTCCGCGGCGGCGACCGCCGACAGTGGTTCGTGCAGCAGTGCCCCGGGTGGGCAACACGCGTCGCCGACCCGAACCGATGATTTCGACATATATCGATATTGACGGATATCGAATCAGTGGTCAAGTGAACGCGTGATGAACATGCCCTGGGCGCCGGTAATCGTTAGTCGGGGCCCGCGGTGGGCCGGTTGCTCACCGCGATGACATGGTGGGCAACCGGCATGCGGCGGCCAAGTCTGGTTTCAGCAGCAGGACGCGGCCTCGGCCGACGTGCCGGCTTCGGCAGCGGCGGCGGTACCGCCGCAGCACACCCCACCCTCGCTCGCCTCACCGTCAGCGAGGAGCTGGGGGCTGGTGCCGAAGGTGTCGGAGTCGGCCAGCACGGTGTAGACCTCCCACTTCTCGCCGGCCGGCCCGGTCACCCAGACCTTGTCCTGGGTGGCGAAACAACAGGTGGTGCCGATCTCCTCATCGGTGAACAGGCCCTCGCCGGTCAGCCGGGCAATCTCGGCGTGCACCTTGTCACTGGATGCGACCTCGACACCGAGGTGGTTGATGGTGCCGCCCTTGCCGCGGTTTTCCAACAGCACCAGCTTCAGTGGCGGCTCGGTGACGGCGAAGTTGGCGTAGCCGGGCTTCACCTTGGCCGGCTCAGTGTTGAACAGCTTGGAGTAGAACGTGATCGCCTCATCGAGATCATCGACGTTGAGGGCAAGTTGAACACGGGACATTGTGAACCTCCCACTAGGGCTGAGACATATATCGAACTGACGCGTCGACCTCAGAATGCCACCTTTTCGATATATGTCAATAGTTGTGGCAGGATGGGGTGCATGCCCAAGGCGTTGCCCGTGATCGACATGTCCGCCCCGGTGTGCTGCGCCCCGGTGGCCGCCGGGCCGCTCAGCGACGCCGACGCCCTGCAGGTGGCGATGCGGCTGAAGGCACTGGCCGATCCGATGCGGGTGAAGATCATGTCGCTGCTGTTCAGTTCGCGCCCCGGGGAGGAGACCAGCGGGGATCTCGCGGCGGTGCTCGACTTGAGTGAGTCGACGGTCAGTCATCATCTTGGCCAGCTCCGCAAGGCCGGGTTGGTGATCTCTGATCGGCGCGGCATGAATGTCTTTCACCGGGTGAAACCCGAAGCGCTGCAAGCACTCTGCGTGGTGCTCGACCCGAACTGCTGCACCTAGCCCTAGAAGGGTGGGTCGTCGGTGCGACTGGTGGTCCAGGGGTCGGGTGGCAGTGCCGCAGCGGGTAGCGGCAGGTTGGTGACGACGTAGAGGTTGAGGATGTCATCGCGGTCGATGAACATGATCTGGCTGCGTTTGGAGGCGTCCAGGGCGTTGCCGAGCCAGTTGCGGGCGGCCTTGGTGATCTCGCCGCCGGCGACGATGAAGGCGTGATCGACCAGGACGCGTTTGTTGTGTTCGGGGTCGAAGATCTCGTGGGCCAGCATCATCAACGCTTGGTTGTGTGAATCGCCCTGGATTCGCCGGAGGCTCGAGCTATTGGATTCCGACCAGGGGTTGGTCGGTCCGTGATGCATCGTAGAACGCGGCTTCGAACTCCGCCGGAGGTAAGTCGCCGAGGTAGCTGTGGAGGCGGCTGGCGTTGTGCCAGTAGACCCAGCTGAGGGTGGCCAGTTCGACGTCCTCGACGGTCTTCCACGGCCGCCCGGTGCGGGCCGGCCCGTAGATCAGTTCGGCCTTGTAGTAGCCGTTCACTGTCTCGGCGAGGGCGTTATCGAAGCTGTCCCCGACCGTGCCAATTGAGGGCACCGCGCCGATCTCAGCGAGCCGCTCACCGTAGCGGATAGACGTGAACTGCGATCCGGCATCGGAGTGACAAACCAAGTCCGGCAGTTGGTTTCCGCGCGACCATCGCGCCATCTCGATCGCATCGAGCACCATGGTCGTGCGCATGTGCGAGGCCACCCGCCAGCCGACGATCATCCGCGAGTAGGCATCGACGATGAAGCACACGTAAGCCACTCCGGCCCAGGTCGGCACGAACGTCAGGTCGGTCACCCAGAGCTGGTTCGGTGCGGTCGCGGTGAACTTGCGCTTCACCAGATCCGGGTGACGGGCCGCCGCCGGGTCGGGTTTGGTGGTGCGGACACGTTTGCCCCGGCGCACCCCCTGGATACCGGCGGCCCGCATCAGCCGAGCCACCTGATCGCGGCCGACGTCGTGACCGGCACGGCGGGCGGTCTTCCACAGCTTGCGGGCCCCATAGACGCAGTAATTGTCCTCCCAGAGCTGACGCAACGCGGGCCCCAGGACCGCGTCGCGCTGCGCCCGCGCAGACAGCGGGCGGGTTTTGGCGTCGTAGTAGGTGCTCGGGGCCACCTGCAGGCCTGCGCTGCGCAGGACCGTGCAGATGGGCTCGACCCCGAACTCCTCGCGGTTGGCGTCGATGAAATCGACTATTTCTTGTGTTGGCGGTCGAGCTCCGCCCCGAAGAAACTCGCCGCTCGTTTCAGAATCTCGTTGGCCCGCTTCAGTTCTCGGATCTCTTGCTCGAGCTCTTTGACCTTCGCTGACTCCGCGGTCGTCACACCCGGGGCGTGACCGTCGTCGATGTCTGCCTGGCGTACCCAGGAGCGCACCGACTCCACGCCGTAGCCGAGCTGACGGGCCACCCGCGCTACCGTGCCCTGCTCGGTGCCCAGCTCTTCGCGCAGCGTGCGGACCATCCGCACCGCAGCAGCCTTCTCCTCCGAGCTGTAACGGCGCGTCGTGGGCTTCCCAGGCGACTGTTCCTTCGGCATACCTGCATCCTCGTTTCCAAGGTCAGGAGCCTCCAGCATTTCCAGGGCGATTCAGTGGATCTCAGCGATGTTGGCGTTGCCGGTCTTGGTGACTCCGGATGAGTCGAGTTTGCCTTTCTTGACCTGGATTCCGAAGTAGAGCCGGTGCTGGGTGGGCAGGGTGTAGCGCATCCAGATGTCC
>Ga0180218_1001492_pt1 | contig 13884 bp, 7 predicted proteins | sample eDN3rd37CKraftBY_FD_151334 | JGI IMG/M metagenome (GOLD analysis project Ga0180218, IMG submission 151334) | Enriched backyard soil microbial communities from Emeryville, California, USA - eDNA 3rd pass 37_C Kraft BY (version 2) (version 2) | ecosystem: Environmental > Terrestrial > Soil >...
ACGCTGTCGAGGGCTGAACGCACGTGGCGATCGAGGCATCTCAAGGCAGGTTGCAGGACCGCCGGCCGGTATCCGTCATCGATATTGGTTCGAACTCCATCCGTCTGGTGGTTTATGAGGGCATTGCCCGCTCTCCATCTGTCTTGTTCAATGAGAAGATGCTCGCCGGTCTCGGCAAGGGCATCGTTACCACCGGCGAGCTCGATCCCGCAGGCGTGAAGCGCTCGATTGAAGAGTTCCGCCGCTTCCGCGCGCTGTCGGAGCAGGCAGGCGCGGTATCGCTCCATGTGATCGCAACGGCTGCCGCGCGCGAGGCGCGTAACGGGCCCGAGTTCATCGCTCAGGTTGAGAAGATCCTCGGCACCGAGATCCAGGTCTTGTCGGGGCGGCAAGAGGCCCATCTCGCCGCGCTCGGCGTGACTTCGTCCTTCTACAAGCCCGACGGTATAGTGGGCGATCTTGGCGGTGGCAGCCTGGAGCTGGTTGACGTAAGCGGCGACAAGATCGGCGACGGCTTTACCCTGCCGCTCGGCGGATTGCGGCTGCAGGAGATGTCGGACGGGTCGCTTGAGGATGCTGCGAAGATCGTCCGCAAGGAAATGGACCGCGCGGACTGGCTGCTATCCGAATGCCAGGGCAGGGCCTTCTATTGCGTTGGCGGCACATGGCGCAACCTCGCCAAGCTTCACATGCTGTCAGTGGAATACCCGCTGCAGGTGATGCACAATTACAAGCTCGACCCGGAAAAGCAAATCAAGTTCCTCGAGAAGGTGGCGAGGGGCGACGTCAAGGAAATCAAGGGTTCAGGCCGGATTTCCAAGAGCCGGCGCAACCTTCTGCCCTATGGCGCTATCGTGCTGCTGGAGGTGATCCGCAGGCTCAAGCCGTCTGAGATCGTTATTTCTGCCAATGGTGTGCGCGAGGGATACCTTCAGTCGCTGCTCCAGGAACCGGAACGCAGTGCCGATCCGCTGCTTTCGGCGGCGGAAGAGCTGGCGATCCTGCGCTCCCGCTCAGTCGCCCATGCGCGCGAGCTTGCCGAATGGTCCGGCCATTCGTTCGAGGCTCTCGGCATAAGCGAGACGGAAGAAGAAGCGCGCTATCGCCGTGCGGCCTGTCTGCTCGCGGATATCGGCTGGCGGGCGCATCCTGACTATCGCGGCCTACAGTCGCTGAACCTGATCTCGCACGGTGCCTTCGTCGGCATTGACCATCCGGCACGCGCCTATATCGCGCTGGCAAACCTGTTCCGCCACGAGGGACTCTTCGAAGACATCCTGTCCGACGAGATGCGGGAGCTTGCGACGCCGCGTTACGTGCAGCTTGCCCAGGTTCTTGGCGGATTGCTGCGCGTCGTCTACCTGCTCACGGCCTCGATGCCGGGGATCATCCCGCGGCTCAGATGGGAGCGGAGGGGCGAAGGTGCGCTTGTGCTGGTTGTGCCGCGTGAGTTTGAAGCGCTGATCGGTGAACGGCCGCAGGGCCGCATGGAACAACTCGCAAAGGTGACAGGCTTGAACCTGGCCTTCGAACTCACCGGTGAATAAAGGGCCGGACTTCAGGCGCAGGCCATAGGCTGTGCCCGAAGTTGCCATTTTCCAGTCCCATCATAATCCGCATGAAAACGATTCTGGCCTTGACGCTTACCAGCGGCCTTGTCGCAGGGTATCCCTCAGTCACGCTCGCGCAGACGGAAGTCACGGATGCCGTCGAGGCTCCGGCTGCCGATGTGCACCCGTACCAGGACATCATCGATCAGGCCCGCGCGCTCGACGCGATTGAAACGCTGATCGTGGCCCGTGACGGTGAGGTGGTCGTCGAGGAAGGCTTTCACGGCCACACCACCGCGGAAACGACAAACATCAAGTCCGCTTCGAAGTCGATCGTCTCTGCACTCGTCGGCATCGCGATCGAAAAGGGCATTCTGGAAGGCGTGGACCAGAAGATCGCGCCGATCCTCAAGGACAAGCTGCCGGAGGATCCGGATCCCCGACTGGAAGAGATCACCATCGGCCATCTGCTTTCCATGCAGGCGGGGATTGGGCCCACCTCAGGCGCGAACTACGGCCGGTGGATCGCGTCGCGGGATTGGATCGCGGCTGCGCTTGCCCAGCCGTTCGAGGATGAGCCGGGTGGCGGAATGCTCTATTCCACCGGCAGCACGCATCTCCTCTCGGCCATCCTGACGCGCAAGGGCGGCAAGCCTACCCTGGAACTGGCGCGCGAATGGTTGAAACCGGTAACGGGTTTCCGCATTGGCCACTGGCAGCGCGATCGCCAGGGCATCTACATGGGCGGCAACCAGATGGCTATGAGCCCACGCTCGATGCTGGCGTTCGGCGAACTCTACCGCAATCGCGGCAAGGTGGGCGATGTGCAGGTTGTCCCGGAATCCTGGGTCGAACAGTCGTGGACACCGCGCACGCGATCCATCCGCAACGGTGACCAATACGGTTACAGCTGGTTCATCACCGAGATGGAAGGACAGCCCGTCTATTACGCATGGGGTTTCGGCGGACAGATGATCTACATCGCGCCGGAGGAAGAACTCACGGTTGTGATGACATCTGACGAAAGCCGCCCGTCGGCCAGCAACGGCTATCTCGGCAAGCTCCACAAGCTGATGGGGAACATCGTGGCGGCGGTGGCTTCTGAGGCAGAGAGTGCTACTGAAGAGAAGAAGAACCCGGCTGAAAAGAACTAGGCCGGGGTCTCCGTCTGGTCTATCGGAAAAACCTGGATGCGGCGGTTTTCGAAGCGCAGGCCCACTTCGCCGTTCAGAAGCTTCAGGACCTGCTCGCCGAACACTTCGCGGCGCCAGCCGGTGAGGGCGGGGACCTCTGCCTTCTCCCGGTAGGCGGCAAGGCGCTCGATGTCGTCGCCGGAGGCCAGCATCTTGGCGGCCACGCCTTCCTTTTCCGACACAAGCTTCAGCAGAACCTTGATGAGCTCCGCTGCTGCGGGCGTGCCTTCCGGCAGAACCGGCGGACGCGGCAGCTTGGGCAGCTTTTCCTTCGGGATCGCAAAGGCGGCGTTGACTGCTGCAAGGAGACCCGCAGCGTTGGAGGAGCGCTCCCAACCGTTCGGAACGCCGCGCAGGCGTGCAAGTGCCGCCACATCGCGCGGCTGCTGCTGCGCGACCTCGTAGAGAACGTCGTCCTTGAGGATACGACCGCGCGGTACGTTCTTTTCGCGCGCCTCGCGTTCACGCCAGGCGGCGATCTGCTGGAGTACGGCCAGCTCGATCGGCTTGCGGGCACGCATCTTGAGTCGCTTCCAGGCATCGTCCGGGTGCAGGTCGTAGGTTTCCTGCGCCGTCAGGATATCCATCTCTTCCTTCAGCCACTCGCCGCGGTTGTCGCGTTCGAGGCGGGAGACGAGATGTTCGTAGACCGGAATGAGGTACGTCACGTCGGCCAGCGCATATTCCAGCTGCCGCTCGGAGAGCGGGCGGTGGCGCCAGTCGGTGAAGCGGGACGTCTTGTCGAGCTTTTCGCCCGTGATGCGGGCAACCAGCTGGTCGTAGGAGATGCTGTCGCCAAAACCGCAGACCATTGCCGCGATCTGCGTGTCGAAGACTGGAGCAGGAATCAGATTGCCGAGATGGAAGATGATCTCGATGTCCTGCCGGGCCGCATGGAAGACCTTCGTGACGCGCTCGTTGCGCATGAGATCGAAGAACGGCTTCAGGTCCATGCCGGGGGCAAGAGGATCGACCAATGCGGTCACGCCCGGTGCTGCCAACTGAATCAGGCAAAGCTCCGGCCAGAAAGTCGTTTCGCGAATAAATTCGGTATCAACCGTAACGAAAGCAGAGTCCGAGAGGCGATCGACTGCGTCTTGAAGTTCTTGTGCGGTTTTTAAAAGGTCCATTTGGACTGTTTATGCGCAGTTTTTGTAAATGTGAAGCAGTGATAACAAGCTGTTTCCGTTTGCCACCAGCTGTTTGATATGGAGGAACGGCTCCGGATCGACTACAAGAACAGCACTCGATCGCGACGCCTTGACAAAGGCGGGCTGTCATGCGCTTTTCCCGCCAACTTTTGTGGGCTTTTCGGGTGTTGCCCAGCACCAAAGAATGGATTGAAGACGATGCACCGCTACCGCAGCCATAACTGCGCTGAACTCAGAAGCTCTCATGTCGGCCAGACCGTGCGCCTTTCCGGATGGGTGCATCGCGTACGAGATCATGGCGGACTGCTGTTCATTGACCTGCGCGACCATTACGGCCTGACCCAGATCGTGGCCGATCCGGATTCGCCTGCGTTCAAGACCGCCGAGCGCGTGCGCGGCGAATGGGTGATCCGCGTCGATGGCGAGGTGAAGGCCCGTGCGGCTGACGTCGTGAACCCGAATCTCGGAACGGGCGAGATCGAGATCTACGCCAACGAGATCGAGGTCCTGTCGCAGGCCGCCGAACTGCCGCTGCCGGTCTTCGGTGAGCCGGACTATCCGGAAGACATCCGCCTTCGCTACCGCTTCCTTGATCTGCGCCGCGAGACGCTGCACAAGAATATCGTCAAGCGCACGCAGATCATCGCCTCGATGCGCACAGGCATGGCAGGCGCCGGCTTTGCCGAATATTCGACGCCGATCCTGACGGCTTCCTCGCCCGAAGGCGCGCGCGACTTCCTGGTGCCGAGCCGTATTCATCCCGGAAAGTTCTTCGCGCTGCCGCAGGCTCCGCAGCAGTACAAGCAGCTGCTGATGGTCGCAGGCTTCGACCGCTACTTCCAGATCGCACCCTGCTTCCGTGACGAAGACCCGCGCGCCGACCGTCTCCCGGGCGAGTTCTACCAGCTCGACGTCGAGATGAGCTTTGTGACCCAGGAAGATATCTGGGGCACGATGGAGCCCATCATCACGCAGGTGTTCGAGCAGTTCGCAGAAGGCAAGCCGGTCACCAAGAACTGGCCGCGCATCCCCTATGACGTCGCCATCCGCAAGTATGGCTCGGACAAGCCGGACCTGCGCAACCCGATCGTCATGGAAGAGGTTTCCGAGCACTTCCGTGGCTCGGGCTTCAAGGTTTTCGCCAACATTCTCGCCAACGATCCGAAGGCCGAAGTCTGGGCCATCCCGGCCAAGACCGGCGGCAGCCGCGCTTTCTGCGATCGCATGAACTCCTGGGCGCAGGGGGAAGGTCAGCCGGGTCTCGGCTACATCTTCTGGCGCAAGGAAGGCGACAAGATCGAGGGCGCTGGCCCGATCGCCAAGAACATCGGCGAAGAGCGCACCGAAGCGATCCGCACCCAGCTTGGCCTTGAGGACGGCGATGCCTGCTTCTTCGCGGCCGGTGATCCCAAGAAGTTCGCCTCGTTTGCCGGTGCTGCGCGTACCCGCGCTGGCGAGGAGCTGAACCTCGTTGACCGCGACCGCTTCGAGCTCTGCTGGATCGTCGACTTCCCCTTCTACGAGTGGAACGAGGACGAGAAGAAGATCGACTTCGCGCACAACCCGTTCTCCATGCCGCAGGGCGGCATCGAAGCGTTCGACAGCGCCGATCCGCTGACCCTCAAGGCGTATCAGTACGACGCCGTCTGCAACGGCTTCGAGATTGCTTCGGGCTCGATCCGTAACCAGTCGCCGGAACTGATGGTGAAGGCTTTCGAGAAGGTCGGTCTCTCCAAGGATGACGTGGAGGAGCGTTTTGGCGGCCTCTACCGCGCGTTCCAGTACGGTGCTCCTCCGCACGGCGGTTGCGCTTTTGGTATCGATCGCGTCGTGATGCTGCTCGTCGGTGCGAAGAACCTGCGCGAGATCTCGCTGTTCCCGATGAACCAGCAGGCACAGGACCTGCTGATGAACGCACCTTCGGAAGCAACGCCGCAGCAGCTGCGCGAGCTGCACCTGCGTCTCATCCCGCGCCAGGATTGATCCTGACGGCACTTTTGAATTGAAAAGGCTCCCCACGGCAACGCGGGGAGCCTTTTTCATGGATCGTCTGCGATGGAGGCTTACTGGTTGGCGGTTATGGCCAGACCCAGCTGCGTCACCAGCGTTGCGGGTGCGCCCATGAGGGCCGCGCCCAGCATGAAGAACGGCACCGGCGCGGCAGGCTTTGCGGCGATCTCGATGTTTTCAGGATCCGAGAGGAACGTGGCGACAGCCTGAGCCGTCGACTTGGCGAAGGCGTCGCCCGCGAAGGGAGCAAGCTGCGCCTGGATGCCTGCACGGGTCTCGTCGATCAGCTTCGCTGGCGCAACGCCTTTTTTATCTGCGGCATGATTGAGCATGCGGCTGGTGAAACTGTCGTCATCGAAGCGGAAGCTCAGCCCGTGGAACGTGAGCTGCTGCATGAGGCCCAGGGCCGCCATGCCCTGCGCCGAGGCGTCAGCGGTATCTCCATCCTGCGGCATCAGCTCGCGAAGGCTCTTGATGAATTCAGTCGTGTAACCGGCGAGATCCGCCGTGAAACGCATGGTGCCGACATCGTCAACCTGCACATCGAACTGATCGACCGTGAGACGGCCGTCAGACGGGCTCCATTTTCCGGCCATTTCCACGCGGCCGCTGAGTTCGTCATAGTCGATCTCCTGCAGGGTATCGACAAATTCGTCGTCATCCTCGTCATTGTCGATGGCCGAAAGCTTGAGCGTGAAGCTTGCCACCCCTGCGGTGCTCTCAATGGCGCCGTCAGCCGTCACACTGGCCTTGCTGGTCAGGTTCTCCATCCAGAGGAAGTCCTGGTCGTCCAGATCGATCTCCACGCTCTTGACCTCCATGCTGTCGTAGCGCGTGGCTCCACCGAAAGGGTCCGATGCTGAATCACGCGGCAGGACGAGGCCCTCGAAGGTGATATCATTGATCTCGACCGTCCCGTCGTCGTCCTGCTGCAGGATGGTGTCGATGAAGAGCCTGCCGACGCGATAGTCACCGTTGCCTTCCTCTGTCACCGAGGAGAGCGTTACGTCGCCCAGATCGACTGCTTCGGACGACTCCGGAAATTTGACCGTGGTATCTCTAAGGATAATATCATTACCATCCTCATTCGCCGCGCTGAAGGAGAGCTCCATCTGCTGCTGGGCGAGCAGGTCTTGCAGGCGCTTTGCGGCATCGGCTGCTTCTACCGCATGGGCCGCTGTAACGGAAAGGGCCGACACGGCGCCGGCCAGCATCAGGGATTTCAAACCAAGTGAAAAGGCGTTCATCATCCAGTCCTGTTCGAAAAGCGTTCAGCGGAAGGGTGTTCGGGGCAGTAGAAGGCCACCAAGATGGCCATTGATGGGAATGCTGTCAATTTTCCCGCGTAAAGTTGGGGCAGAGCGTCTGCTTCACTTCGTCAGACTTGTTCCGAATCACTTGCTCCGGTAACCGAAATCTATGGGAAAAGATACGCTTCCGCCAACCGATGGCGGTGACTCGGCCGTACCGGTCGACCTGAAAAAAGCGCTTGAAGAGCGCTATCTCGCATACGCGCTTTCAACCATCATGCACCGGGCGCTGCCCGATGTGCGCGATGGCATGAAGCCGGTGCACCGTCGCATCATGCATACCATGCGGCTCCTGCGGCTCAACCCGGAACAGGGCTTTGCCAAGTGCGCGCGCATCGTCGGTGACGTGATGGGTAAGTTCCACCCGCACGGCGACCAGTCGATCTATGACGCACTCGTGCGCCTCGCCCAGCCGTTCATGATGCGCTATCCGCTGGTGGACGGGCAGGGGAACTTCGGCAACATCGACGGCGACGGTGCGGCAGCGATGCGCTACACCGAAGCCCGCATGACCGAGGTGGCGGCCGAGCTGCTCGAAGGCATCACCGAAGACGCGGTCGATTTTCGCCTGACCTATAATGAGGAAGACGAAGAACCCATCGTGCTGCCGGGCGCATTCCCGAACCTGCTCTGCAACGGTTCGTCCGGTATTGCCGTCGGCATGGCGACCTCGATCCCGCCGCACAATGCGGCCGAGGTCTGCGACGCCGCGCTGGCGCTGATCGACAATCCCGAAGCCACGATCGATGACCTCCTGGAATACATCAAGGGCCCGGACTTTCCGACCGGCGGTGTTCTGGTCGAAAGCAAGGAATCGATCCGAGAGGCCTATCACACGGGCCGTGGCGGCTTCCGCGTTCGCGCGCGCTGGCACAAGGAAGATCAGGGGCGCGGCGGCTATCAGGTCGTCGTGACCGAGATCCCCTATGGCGTGCAGAAGTCCCGCCTGATCGAGAAGCTGGCCGAGCTGATCATCAGCAAGAAGCTGCCGCTGCTTGACGACGTACGCGACGAAAGTGCCGAGGACATCCGCCTAGTGCTCGTGCCGAAGAGCCGTACGGTTGAAGCCGAGCTGATGATGGAGTCGCTGTTCCGGCTTACAGACCTCGAATCGCGCTTCCCGCTCAACATGAACGTGCTGTCGCGGGGCAAGGTGCCGGGCGTGCTTTCCGTCAAGGAAGTGCTGCGCGAGTGGCTGGACCACCGGCGTGAAGTGCTGCTGCGCCGCTCCCGCCATCGTCTCGCTGAGATCGAGCGGCGCCTCGAGATCCTCGCTGGCTATCTGATCGCCTATCTCAACATTGATGAGGTGATCCGGATCATCCGTGAGGAGGACGAGCCGAAGCAGGAGATGATGGAGCGCTTCAACCTGACCGATGTTCAGGCCGAAGCCATCCTCAACATGCGTCTGCGCGCCCTGCGCAAGCTCGAGGAATTCGAGATCCGCACCGAGCACGACAAGCTGGCCGAGGAGAAGCAGCAGATCGAAGGTCTGCTTGGCTCCGAGACCAAGCAGTGGCAGACGGTGCGCTGGGAAGTGCAGAAGGTTCGCCAGACGTTTGATCCGGAGAAGAACCCGACACTGGGCAAGCGTCGCACGAGCTTCGGCGAGGCTTCGGTCCATGATCTGGAAGACGTCCAGCAGGCGATGATCGAGCGTGAGCCGATCACTGTCATCCTGTCCGAGAAGGGCTGGATCCGCGCCATGAAGGGTCATGTGACGGATCTGTCGTCGCTCTCCTTTAAGGAAGGCGATAGCCTCAAGCTTTCGTTCCATGCACAGACGACGGACAAGATCCTGCTGCTGTCGACCGGCGGCAAGTTCCTGACGCTCGGTGCAGACAAGCTGCCAGGCGGACGAGGACACGGCGATCCGGTCCGCATCATGGTGGATCTGGAAGCCGATCAGGACATCGTCGCGGCCTTCCCGTACGATCCTGAACGCAAGCTGCTGCTCGTCTCCCATGCTGGCAACGGCTTCATCGTTCCCGAGAAGGAAGTGTTGGCGAACACCCGCAAGGGCAAGCAGGTGATGAACGTGAAGCTGCCCGACGAAGCGCGCTTCTGCATCCCGGTTGTCGGCGACACGGTGGCGATCGTGGGCGAGAACCGAAAGTTGCTGGTCTTCCCGGCCGATCAGATAGCCGAGATGACACGCGGCAAGGGTGTGCGGCTGCAGCGCTACAAGGATGGCGGTGTCGGCGATATCAAGACGTTCAACATCGCCGATGGGCTCACCTGGCGCGATTCAGCCGACAGGGTCCATTCACGCAGCCGTGAAGAGCTGCTGGAGTGGATTGGCGACCGGGCTGCCGCTGGCCGCATGGTGCCGAAGGGCTTCCCCCGCACTGGCAAGTTCAACGGATAGAGTAAAAGAGCGGATCCCTGGCGATCCGCTCTTTCTTTATGGACATCCTACCCTGAACTAGCGTGCGCGACTTTCCATGGTCTTTCCAGTGATGAGGCTCGTCTCGATTTCGAGGCGGTAGCGGTTTGGCTTTGCTTTCCAAAGCTCGTTCAGCGTGCTGCGCAGCGCCCTGAGCCGCTGGTTGGCTAGTGCCTTTTCGCCTGCGGTGTCACGATATGCTATCCGCAGCACCGAAGGTTCCGTGGCCAATGTTTCCAGAAGTGTCGTGAGACTCTGCTGCCAGACTGGCGAAAGGCTGGTGGAGCCGGCGATAAAGGCCACGCCGGTTACGTCAATGCGTACCACGCGCGCGATGGATGTGGCGAAACTGATTTCCGACATCTTGCCCGCGGTTAGCCGTATTACCCTGGGGTTCTCGCTCAGAATCCGGTAGCCTGCAGGAAGCGACCGGGGGTCCAGCTTCATGAGATAGCTCTTGCCGATCCTGTTGTTCGGGAGATCCGCGCAGGCCACGCTGAAGCGGCCGTGGCTATCGGTCGTTATCTGGATACCATCGACGCTGGTAACACGGGCTCCGGCTATGCCGCCTTCACCCTTGTCCTGATAGCCGTTGCGGTTCTCGTCATTGAACACCTTGCCGATGATGTCGCCGCAATCGAACACTGGCTCCGGGATGATCTCGACCTCCGCGTAGCCTTTTCTGCGGTAGACGACATCATTGTCGATGCGCTCTGCCTGTGCGGTGTTGACGAAAGTACCGAAAGGCGCGGACGCGGAGACGCCCAGGATGAGCTGAACCTCCACGTTGCGCTCAGGATCCACATCAATCTCCCAGGTAAGCCGCCGACCCTCGATGACAGGCTCCAGGGCCTGGCCGTCCACGACCGCAGTGCCCGGTATGTAGACGAAGCCTGCGGGTATGATATCCGCAAGGCGGATCCTGGTGGTCTGGATCAGTTCCATCGGCTTGAGGATAAGCGTGTAGGGAACCTTCCCACCGCGCTGGGTCTGGGTGATCTCGGCGCGCTTCTCGACGCCGAAGCCCGGCATGGTAAACGCCATGGGTTCCGGCATGTTCGCTTCCAGTGGCGCCCCGGTGGGATCGGTTGCGGACACGCTCGCCTGATTTTTCACGGCATCCTCAAGCCCGGACCCGTAGGCAATGTCTTCGGTGGTGAGCGTGTAGTAGGCAGTAAACACAAGGGATTCGCCAGGCAGTATAGCAGAGGGACCCGGCGAAAACGGCGTCATCACACCGGTGCCCGGCTGGCCGTCGAACGTGGGGCCGGGATCTTTGGGCTCAACGTTGAAGGCCGTGACGTTGCCATCGTTGGTGACGGTTATGTCGAAGCGCAGCCGTTCGCCGGGGTCAGGCAGTCCATCGCCATCGTCTGTCTCGGGATCGAAGCTGCCTTCCTTGATCATGCTGATGGCGGGTATGTGGGGCAGGGGCTCCTGGTGGTCGCTGGTCGCGGTGACCTGGTCCTCGCGGCCCACGAGATTTGCGGTGAAAGTGGCAACGTTTTCCTTCTGACCGCTGTCGACGTCGGCCTGGGTCAGCGTATAGCTCGCGACATAGACGGCGACTGCGCCGGCGGGAAGGTTGCCGTCCGGGTCGAGGCCGGATCGGCTGGGATCGAGTGTTGGCGTGCCGATGATGGTGTCGGTTACGGCAAGATTGGTGAGCGTGACGTCGCCAGTGTTGGTGACGATGAACTCGTAGTCCATGCGGTCACCGGCGTTCTTGATGGGAGAGCCATCCGGCGCCATGCCGCCCACGAGATCGACAAAGGTCCCGATCTTCTCGATGCTCGCATGGGCGTCCAGGATCGTGTAGGTGGCAGCTACTATGCCTTGGGCGCCGCAGGAGGTGGTACTTCCAGCGCGATAGCCGCCTTCGCCGGGCTTGTCGACCAGCTCAATCCGAAACTGCTCGCGGTTTTCGCGGACGTCATCTGCCAGAACTGCAATTGGAATAGGGAATGGCTCAGCCGCATAATCTCCTGGAGGAATGGAAATTGTGACGGTGTCCATTGGTGAAATGTCTGCGCCATCCGTATCGAAATGAATGATCGCCACTTCCACATCGAGCGTTTCTCCGACAGGGATCTTGCCGCTCACCAGGATACTGATTGGAAAATTGGTAGCGGAATGTTCGCCTTCCAGTCCCCGAGCTTCGTCCGTGCTCAGTTCGGCGATGGGTGAGACGCCATAGATCGTTATCGAATCCAGGTAGTTGCCCACTGCGCCTGGGCTCAGGGATTGAAAGCCAATCGTACGTTCCCCGGACGGATTGTTCCACTCAAAGCTACCAGAATATCGCGCCCACTCATTGATGACGGTGGTTACAGCGCATTCACCCAGACAGCTGTTGTTGGCTATGCTGCCAGCACCAGAAGTGTCAGTCGTTCCTTGAACGACGCTTACGGCATCGGAACCATCGGGCTGGATCCCGATATTGAACACCATGCTTTCGGTTTGGCCCGTTACGCGAGCCTTGTGGTGGAGAAACCACTTAACCTTGTCACCTTCCAACAGGCAAACGGTCTGATATAGGCGAGATGGAGTGTATGCGTTGAGTTCCGCCCACTGCACACCATCCGCTGCCGATACGCCACCGAAGCCATTTTTGAACATTTGAATGGCGCCTGCGGGCGGTGGCGTAGCGGAATGACCACCGCAAGTTCCATGTCCCGTCGCATCCCAAACGTTTGGCGGGCCCTCCGTGGTGCGCCAACCGGGCACTCCTTGAGCGCTAGAATCCTTGTCTGATGCTACGCGGATAGAGAAGCAATCCTGGCCGGGGAGTGCGGGCTCCTCAAAGCTGAGGTTGAGAAAGCTGCGCTGAATTTGGGTAAGCGCTAATTCACTTTGCCGTTGTTCATTCGCGATTCAGGAAGAAACGTCGTTTGCGGCCGAAACCGTAGATGACGTGATGGAAACGGCTTCAGGAGATTTTACGTCGCAATCGATTGCAGGCAGCTCGTTCTGGATTGCGCGTAAGCCATTTCAGCTTGTCGCTACGTCATATCAGGTTGCGGGCGATGTGTTTCAACTCGAAACAATTTGTAGTAACGCGATTCAGGATCCGAGTTTATCGTTTCCAATCTTGGGATCGATCGTGTCCCCAGGCGTGGTGTAGCTTTGGCGGTCGCCGTGCCTTCCGGACAGAGCCGGGGATGGATCAGCTTGCGGCTGGCAGGCTGATGAGCGGATCATCGCTCATCGTGGCGATTGTCTCAAGTGTCATGTAGCGGGACCGCTGGACGGCCCATTCGTCGTTCTGTTCGAGCAGCAGCGCACCGACCAGGCGCACGATGGCGTCGTCGTTTGGGAAGATGCCGACGACCTCTGTGCGTCGCTTGATCTCACCGTTCAATCGCTCAATCGGGTTTGTTGAGTGGAGTTTGGCCCAATGCTGCTTGGGAAAGGTCATGTAGGCGAGCACGTCTTGCTCGGCACTGTCCATGAGACTGGCGAGTTTGGGCACCTTCGGCCTGATCTGGTCGGCGACGTTGCGCCATTGGGTACTTGCAGCCTCTGACGTGTCTTGGGCAAAGGCCGTGGCGATGAAGGCGGAGACAACACGGCGTCCGCTCTTTCCGGCATGGGCGAGCGCATTGCGCATGAAGTGCACCCTGCAGCGCTGCCAGGTGGCCGAGAGAACCTTGGAGACGGCGGCTTTTATGCCTTCATGTGCGTCAGAGACGACGAGCTTGACGCCACGCAGACCCCGCCTTGTCAGCTTACGCAGGAACTCTGTCCAGATAGCCTCGGCCTCGGAGGTGCCGATCTCCATGCCGAGCACTTCGCGTCGGCCGTCGGTGTTGACGCCCACCGCGATGATGACCGCAACAGAGACGATGCGCCCGCCGCGCCGGACCTTTAGATAGGTGGCGTCGATCCACAGATAGGGCCACTCCCCCTCGATGGGCCTGTCGAGAAAGGCCTTTACCTTCTCGTCGATCTCTTCGCACAAGCGGGATACCTGGCTTTTGGAGATACCCGACATGCCCATGGCTTTTACAAGATCATCAACGGATCGGGTCGATACGCCCTGGATGTAGGCCTCCTGAATGACCGCCGTCAGAGCCTTCTCGGCCATGCGGCGCGGCTCCAGGAAGCTCGGGAAGTAGCTGCCGGTGCGAAGCTTTGGAATGCGCAGCTCAACGGTGCCCGCCCGTGTCTCCCAGTCCCGGTCGCGATAGCCGTTGCGCTGGGCCAGTCGGAAGCTATTCTTCTCGCCATAGCCCGCGCCAGTCTTCGTGCTGACCTCCAGCGCCATCAGCTTCTCGGCAGCGA
>Ga0180218_1001493_pt1 | contig 13884 bp, 13 predicted proteins | sample eDN3rd37CKraftBY_FD_151334 | JGI IMG/M metagenome (GOLD analysis project Ga0180218, IMG submission 151334) | Enriched backyard soil microbial communities from Emeryville, California, USA - eDNA 3rd pass 37_C Kraft BY (version 2) (version 2) | ecosystem: Environmental > Terrestrial > Soil >...
GAACGAAGATGTCGGCATCGTTGATGGCGCGCGCCGTCGATGGCTTCAGCGTGAACGTATGGGGCGATGCCGCGCCCTCTACGACGAGCTGGGGTGTGCCCACCCCCTCCATGACGCGGCTGACCAGCGAATGGATGGGCTTGATGGTGACGGCGACTTTCGGCGCCGCCGTCTCAGCCATGGCAGGGCTTGTCGCGAATATGAGAAAAGCCCCCAGACACAGAAAAAATCTGCCGGCCATGGTAATTCCTTGAATTTGCAGCGGACACTCCGGCGACCGTTCTAGAGATTGCCGGCATCCCGGCAAGTCATGAAACGGTGAAGCCGAGCCGTTTCAGCTGGGGACACGCATTAACTACTGGTTTAGATTTGCGGACAGTTACTGCGCTTTTGATGCAAAATTGATGGAGCGCTTGCTTCCGCGAGATCCATCATGCCGACGATCCTCCGAGTCCTCATCTCAGCGTTGCTGATGCTGGCCCCAGGGGCAGCCTCGCGCGCCGGCCTCGACGTGGAAGCACCCGCGGGCCCCGAGAGAATCTATGAGCTGATCGTCGTCGAAGCCGATGGCTGCATATACTGCCAGATCTTCCGGCGCGATGTGCTTCCTGCCTACAGGGTCTCCGAGCAGGGCAGAAAGATGCCGGTCCGGTTTGTCGACATCAATGAGCTCGGACCCGGATTGGATTTCAACACTGCTGTCGACATCGTGCCGACGTTCGTCGTCGTCAAATCGCAGCACGAAGTCGGCCGCATCTCAGGCTACGTGGGCCCGGAAAACTTCTTTCACACGATCAATTATCTGCTTGGCTCGGCGCCTTGAACTGGGGCCGCAAGCGCGCCTGATCCCGGCCTGCCGGACAGCAGCTCGCCAAAACCGTGGCTTACTCACGCATTTCTCGATGAGCGACACCGGAAACCCTTGTAAACTGGGGCTTGCTCCTGTACCGACGCGGTTTCCGTTTTCGGGGCTTTGGACGCCATTATGAGCCGGATCAGGCCGCACGTCGGCATTATCATGGGAAGCCAGTCCGACTGGCCGACAATGCAGCTTGCCGCCGACATTCTGGCGGAACTTGGCGTCGCCTTCGAAACCAAGATCGTATCGGCGCATCGCACGCCCGAACGCCTCTATTCCTATGCCAAGGGCGCAAAGGCCGCAGGCCTCAAGGTCATCATCGCAGGTGCGGGCGGGGCTGCGCATCTGCCGGGTATGACCGCCTCCATGACGACGCTGCCCGTCCTCGGCGTGCCCATCGAATCCAAAGCGCTCAAAGGCCAGGACAGCCTTCTGTCGATCGTGCAGATGCCGGCCGGCGTGCCCGTAGGCACGCTTGCGATCGGTGAAGCCGGCGCGAAGAATGCCGGACTTCTGGCCGCAGAAATCCTGGCTCTTTCCGACGCCGCGCTGGCCGACAGGCTTGAGGCCTGGCGCAAGAAGCACTCGGCCGACGTCGCCGAAACGCCCGTAAAGGCTTGATGACGACCACGATGACTGCCCTTCCGCCCGGTTCGACCATAGGCATTCTCGGCGGCGGCCAGCTTGGCCGCATGCTTGCGATGGCGGCTGCCCGCCTCGGCCTCAAATCTCACGTCTACGCCCCGGAAAGCGACAGTCCGGCGTTCGACGTCGCGACCCACTACACGGTCGCGGCTTACGAGGACGAAGCACGCCTCAAGGCCTTCGCGGAATCCGTCGACGTCGCGACGTATGAATTCGAGAACATTCCGGTCGCGACAGTTGAGTTCCTCTCCGCGCGCGTTCCCGTCCGCCCCGGCGCCAAGGCGTTGGGCTGCGCCCAGGACCGCATGAACGAGAAGACGCTGGCGCGCGAGCTCGGCGCCATGACGGCGGAATTCGCCGCCATCGGCAGCTATAACGATCTCGCGAAGGCTCTTGATGGCGGCTTCCCGATCCCAGCCGTTCTGAAGACGCGCCGCTTCGGCTACGACGGCAAGGGCCAGGCGAAAATCCTGAAGCGCGAAGACGCGGAAGATGCCTGGGCCGAAATGCGCGGCCAGCCCTCGATCCTCGAAAGCTTCGTGAACTTCCGCGCCGAAGTCTCCGTCATCGCCGCGCGCGGCATCGACGGCGCGTTCGCGGCCTTCGACGTGACCGAGAACGAACACCGCAATCACATCCTCCATCGCTCCGTCGCGCCGGCCGCACTCGATGCAGGCACGGCCCAGGAAGCGATCGAGATCGCCCATCGCATCGCCGAGAAGCTCGAATACATCGGCGTCTTCGCGATCGAATTCTTCGTCGTGACGGAAGGCGGCCGCGATCGCCTCTTCGTCAACGAAATGGCGCCGCGCGTCCACAACTCCGGACATTGGACGCAGGACGGCGCGCTGACCTCGCAGTTCGAGCAGCACATTCGCGCCGTCGCCGGATGGCCGCTCGGCGCAACAGCACTGATCGCGCCCGCCGCCGAGATGATCAACCTGATCGGCGACGACATCCTGACCTGGGAGAAGATTGCTGCCGAGCCCGGCGCGTTCTTCCATCATTACGGCAAGCGCGAAGCCCGCCCCGGCCGCAAGATGGGCCACGTCAATCGCCTGCTCGCGAAAAAGCCCGGCGCCTGATCTCCGGCTGCGCGCCTAAGCGCTGTTAAATTCACCCGCGCAATCACCATATCTGCTTCGCCAAAGCCCGCATGCTGCGGGCCGGTGAGCTAGAGCACGCCGCACGATTAGGGATGCTCTGAGCGCAGATTAATGGCATGATGAAGCATCAACGGAGGTGGGGAACATGGACACAAGATCAATCATCATCGGCGTGCTCGCCGGCGCCGTCATCGTGCTCGGCTATATCGTTTGGGATCAGCAGCAGTCCAAAGTGAAAGTCGACCTTCCCGGCATCAAGATTGAGGGACGATGAGCCCCCACCCGTCATCCTCGAACGGACGCGCGCAGCAAGACCGTTCGGGGATCCAGCGTAAAAAGCGCGAAGCTCCCTATGGCGTCTGCGACGCGCCTAACGCTGGATCCCCGGCATTCGCTCGCGCCGCTCGCTCTGCCGAGGATGACGTTCGCATCACCCCAACCCCCTTGCCTCTTCCTTCACGCGCACGTCCGCGATGATGCGATCGAGAAGCAAGCACGTGCGCTTGAATAAATCCGAACCCTTGCGGTAGTCGGCTGTCGCGTAGAAATCGCAGCGGCCGGCCTTGAAGAGCTCGATGCATTTCTCTTTGCTCTCGCCTGGATCGTGCACGGCAATGGCGTGCCCGCCGTTCTTTTTGAGCAGCGCCATCGACGGCACGTCCGTATCTCCGTCGCCGAAATAGATGAAATTGGAAAACGGGATCGGCCGCTCATCCTCGGGCATATGCGCGTTGATGCTCTCGCCCAAGTCCTCGATGCCCTTGTTGATGCGGAACAGAAACTGCGTCTTGCCGGTGTCGGAGATGACGCGTTTCGGAAACGGCACCTCGTAAGCGTCGAACCAGTATTCGCTGGCGAACACGTTGGCGAAATGCGGATAGATCTTCGTCCCCTCGATGATCTCGGTCAGGCCCGACGACACGAGGTAGTGCTTGACCGTAATGCCCGCTTCTCCGCCGCGCTTTTTCACGTAGGCGTGCATCTGGTCGAACCAGGCGGCGACACCGGGATAAAGCTCAACCTTCTTGCCTTGAGCGACGAGATCGGCGCGATCGATGCGAACGTTCTTCTCCTTCGCCTTCTTGTAGAGAAGATGCATGTAGGTGATGAGCGCGTCGGCGCGCTCGGCCTTCGACACGCGCGTGCACTCGGCCCAAAACTCGCGCGGCTCGATGCCGAGCTTCGGCAGAAACGCATATTCCTGCATCGGCCGCGGCGACAGCGTGCCGTCGAAATCGTAGACGAGCGCAATCACCTTTTTGTCGGCGGATTTGGAACTGCCCCGCGAAGACGCCGCGCTTGCGCCAGAAGCCCGCGGACGCGCGGGCGTACCCGAAGCCGCTCCCTCGCCCAGCTGTGCCTTCGCACCCCGTCCGCCCGCTCGCTCGACCATGAGCTGTCTCCGCTCTCGACTTGTAGGGCGGAGAGAAGCGTGATTCGGGTGGCGCAAGAAAGTCAGGCGTCAGCGGTCTGAACGCTCGGCGAAAATTTCTTCGCGCACCTGCGCGTAGCTCAAGAGTGAAAAGAGCACCGTGCCGCCGAAAACGTTGCCGGCAAGCGTTGGCAGGAAAAAGACGAGGAAGGCTTTGTCGAAGCTGACAAGGCCCTTGAGCACCCCGTAGGCCGCCTCGACCGAACCGGCAACGATGTGCGTAAAGCCGAAAAAGGCGATGAGATACGTGAGCAGCAGGATGATCAGGAACTCGACCCCTTCGGTGGCCGCGATGATCCAGACGAGCGCGGCGATCATCCAGCCCGCACCGATGCCCTTAGCGAACATCTCCGCCGGCGTGTTGCCCATCACGTTGTTGACGATGTTCGCCAGATGAGGCTCGAGATCGGGCGTGATGATCGGCAGCCAGGCAATGGCCGAAGCAAAGACAATGCTACCGGCGACGTTCGCCGCAAGCACGATGCCCCACAGGCGAAGCATCTTGATGAGCCAATGGAAGCTCCGCCGCGCCATGACGGGCAGCACGGCCGTCAGAACGTTCTCGGTGAAGAGCTGCTGGTGGCCGAGAATGACGATGAGAAAACCGACCGCATAGCCGAGCTTGGAGACGATAGGCGTCCACTCGGATGCGGGAAGATGCGCCGCCAGCGCCGCTTCGGTGAGAAAGGAAAAGCCGATGGAAATGCCGGCGGCCATGCCGGACCACCACAGCGCGGAAACGGGCCGACGCAATTCCGCCTCGCCCTGCACGCGCACGATTTCGTGGATGACGGCGGCGCGCGGTTTGACCGAGTCATGAACCTGCGCGCGCTCCTTGCGGCTGAGCCCAGACCCAGGCAGAGAGCCTTTTTGGCCCTCCGGCTTGGCGCCTTGCCCGGTCCGCTCGTCAGCCATCAGTGTTTGCAGCCAGGACCGTGAATGTGCCCCGGCTCGCCGTGGGCGGCATGCTCGTGATCGTGCGAATGATCGTGGCCGTGGTGGTGATGATCATGACCGTGATCGTGCCCATGGTCATGACTGTGATCGTGCCCGCAGCCGCAAGAGTCGCCGTGGCCGTGATGGTGCGCCTCGGGATCAACGAGCGCCGCGGCAAGCTTACGCTCGAGCGCGATCGACATTTCGCGCGGGCTGTTCTTGTCCTCGATGAGCAACGCCATCACTTCCGCACCGAGACGGAAATCATCGACCGCGCCGAGATAGTGCCGCCGCAGACGTCCCTGCCGGTCGAAGATCAACAGCGCCGGCGTGCCTTGCAGCTCGTAAGCCTTCATCGTCTCGGGAAGGCCCTCAGCGCTCGGCTTGTCGAGCGCAACGGGAATGGTGATGCCGTTCTCGGCCAGATAGGCTTCGACCTTCTCGGGCGTCTGCTCGTCGAACTTCTCAAATGCCATGTGCAGGCCGAACACCGCGACCTCGTCCTCGGTGAAGCTGCCGCGCAGACGCATGGCCTGCGGCAGGCCGAACTTCTGCGACCCCGGGCACGCGAGCTGCCAGATCGCTATGACGACGACCTTGCCCTTCTCTGCCTTCAGCGTGCGCTTCGTATCGGAGTTGAGCCAGCGCTGCGCGATGATCTCGGGTGGGCGTTCTGGGTTGAACATCAAAGCAATCCTTGCGCTATGTCTCAGTCATATAGCATCGCCGGCCCGCAATCGGCAGGGGGCGGCCTCGTCAATCGCAATCGCCTGACTTTTCTGGACCCGCCGCTGGAACATTCTCACGGCAAGCAAAAGCCGCTGGCACCATGCAGGGTTCCGCCGGGTTCGCCGAATAGATCCGGAAGTGCAAGGGGCAGCCACGCATCGTGTTGTATGCGGAGATGCAGCCCACCGGAGCCGGAAGCGGCACTTGCGAGTTCGATTGCAGCGCCCAATTCGTCCGCTTCCGCCAACGGTCTTCGACGACAAAGAGGTCCGGCCCCTTCTCCCGAATGGCCTGCGCCACGGCTTCCGGGACCTGGTGCTCGGGCGGGATGCCAAGCACGAAGCGTCCGGACGGTTCGCGGAAGCCGATGAGCGCCTTGCTGTGAGCCGGGCAATTCGCAATCGCCTTGGCGATCTCCTGCGCGGGCCAGATCTTCTCGATGCCGGGCAGCACAACGCCCAGCAACGTGACGGCGAAGAGCGCGAGCCCGGCTATGCCGATCGCGGCCCAGCGGCGAAGCTGACCCTCCCAGCCAAGCCGCCCGCTCCAGATGAAAAGGGCCGCCACGAGGAAGATGAGCACGGAGGTGAGAATGCCCGGAACCTCGCCGGTGAAAAGATAGATGGCCGCGAAAATCGCCAGCGGCAGCGCCGCGAAATATGTCGGCCAGATAGCAAAGAGGCTCCAGGCCGGACGCTTGCCGAGCCCGCTCTCGCCCGTCACCACCATGGCGACGCCAAGCGCGAGCGCCGGAAACATCGTCTGCACCATGTAGGTGCCAGGCTTCGACGAGATCAGTTCGAGATAGGCGAGGTAGCCCAAGACCCACGCGAGCAGAAACCGCGAGAGCGCCAGCTTGCGGCTGTCCCATGTCTGCTTGAAGGCCGTGCCAAGCAGCACCGTGCCAGGGATGAAGCCCAAAATGAGCGCGAGGGTGAACGTGCCGGGGAAGGCGCGGAGCTTCATGTCCTGCGCGCCGCCGAGTGCGCCGAGGAACGGCCACCAGTCCATACCCGCAAATGGCGTACCGTCCTGATGCGCACGAACGAACAGCCAGATCGAGCCGATGGCCAGCGCGATGGGAAGGCCGGCGAGCGGCCGCAAGCGCTTCAGCCAAGACAGATCGCGGTCCATCACATAGAGCGCAATCAGAGTCGCGAGAACGAGGATCGGCACCAGCAGCGCATTGATCACAACGCCAACGCCCACCGCCGTCCAGAACAGGAGCGCCATCGGATAGCGTTCATCGGGCTTCGTATAGAGCCGCGCCAATGCCAGCATCGCGACAGTCGCTGGCAACAGCGACAATCCTTCCGCGATGGCGAGCTGTGACACGAGCACCGTCAGCGGTGAGACGGCGAACAGCGCAGCCGCGATCAGCGCCGTCTCTCGCCCGACAAGCCCGCGTCCCAGCCAAAACACCGCGAGCACGGCGAGCGTCACCGCCAGAAATGACGGGATGCGATAGATCCGAATGTCGCGCGCGTGGGCCTCGCCGGCGAGCCACCGCACCGCGCCCTGCGCCCAAAACGTGCCGATAGGCCGGTATTGGTGAACGACGCTGCCATAGCGCGGGTCGGTCCAGTCCCCGCGTTCCACCATGTCGCGCGTCGTCTCCGCATAGATGATCTCGGTCCGATCGACCGCGGGAAGGCGAACGAGGCCTGGCAAATAGACGGCGAAGCAGAGCGCCAGGAGGCCAAGCGATGGGGCCCAGCGCCGCGCTGCAAGCGTCGCCCACCAGTTCCACATTGCGCGTTGGCGCTCCACTACAATAAGCCTTTCGAAACTTGACATGCCCTCGGAACTCGGCTGTTTGCGCATCGAACGCAGAAAACGCAAGGGCTCAACTACCGCATGCCAGGAAAATCGGCTGATCCCACAGCGCGCCGCGCGCGGCTGATCGAGATCATCAAGCAGCGATCTTTTCAGGAAGGGCCCGAGTTCAAGCTCGCGTCGGGTAAAACGTCGACCTTCTACTTCAATATGAAGCCGACGATGCTGGACAGCGAAGGCGCCTATCTCATCGCCGCGCTCATCCTCGACCAGCTTAAAAATGTCGAAGCCGATTTGATCGGCGGCCTTGAAATGGGCGCGGTGCCGATTGCATCGGGCGTCGCAGCCGTCTCCTATACCGAAGGCCGCAATCTCTCGGCCTTCTTCGTCCGCAAGCAGGCCAAAGAACACGGCACGCAAGCGCTCGTCGAAGGACTGGCGAAGGGCGACAGCATGGCCGGTAAAAAGGTCGTGGTCGTGGAAGACGTAACGACGACGGGCGGCTCAGCTTTGAAGGCTGCCGAAGCGCTCCGCGCTGCCGGTGCCGAGATCGTCAGCGTCATCACGGTCGTCGACCGCCTCGACGGAGCCGCCGAAACCTTCGCCGCCGCCGGCCTCAAGTTCGAACCGCTTCTGACGCTGGCTGACTTCAGAAGCTAAAGCCACCACCTGTCATCCCGGCCGAAGCGTAGCGCAGAGCCGGGACCCAGGCGGCAAGCCGAAACCGTGACAGGATGGGTCCCGGGCTCGCCAGGTGGCTCGCCCGGGATGACAATCGGGTACGCGCTAGCCGATGTGCTTCTTCAGGAATTCGCTCGTGCGTTCCCAGGCGAGTTCGGCGCAATGCCGGTCATGCACGGAGCGCTGCTCGTTCATGAAGGCGTGGCTGGCGTCATAGCGAAAGAACTCACCGGGCTTGCCCGCGGCCTTCATGCCGGCCTCGAACGCATCGACCATCTCCGGCGTGATGAAATCATCGCTATTGGCAAAATGGCCCTGCAGCGGCACCTTCACGTCCGCGGGTTTCGCGACGCTCTCCGGCGGCAGTCCGTAGAAGGGAACGGCGGCCGAAAATTCCGGCGCGCGCGACGCGGCGATCACGGCGACCGCACCGCCCATGCAGAAGCCTGAGACGGCAACCTTGGGGCTGGAGCGCAAAAGAAACTGCGCGGCACCACGCACGTGCTGATCGGCTGCCTCGACGAAGTTGAGCGAGTTCATCTCGCGGCCCGCCGCTTCCGCGTCGTGATAGGGAACGACGACGCCATTGAAGAGGTCGGGCGCCAGCGCATCGTAACCGAGCAGCGCGAAGCGATCGCAAAGCCCTTTGATCTGGTCCTGCAGACCCCACCATTCCTGTATGACAACGACGCCCGGAGCATTCGCCTTGCCGGCGAGCGCCAGATAGCCTTCGGCAGTCTTCCCGTCAGGGCGGGTGAATGGAATGCGGGTACCCATGTGACGAAGCCTCGTGAGTTCAGCTGATTTCGTAGGCTTCTCTTTAGGCGCGGCGACGTAGGCGGGCAATGGCCTCTTGGCCTAGCCACGCTGCCGGTCGTCGCCAGAAAAGTGCAGCCGCTCGTTCACTCACTCTGCAGCGATAACGGAACCTGTGAGCGGGCCCGCGCTCAGCACGGCCGCATCCACATACGGCGCGAACTTCGCGAAATTGGCGTGAAACATCTGCGCGAGCTTCGCCGTCGTCGCGTCGTAGGTCTTGGGATCGGCCCAGGTGTCACGAGGGCGCAGAAGCTTCGCATCGACGCCCGGAACAGCAACCGGCACGGCGAAACCGAAAACAGGATCCTCACGCATCGGCTGATCCTTCAGTCCACCCGAAAGCGCCGCATCGAGAAGCGCTCGTGTGACGGCGATCGGAATGCGCGTGCCTTCGCCGTACTTACCGCCTGTCCACCCTGTGTTGACCAGCCAGCAATCGACGCCATGCTCGGCAATCAGCGCGCGCAAGAGGTTGCCGTAGATACGCGGATGGCGAGGCATGAATGGCGCGCCGAAGCACGTCGAAAATGTCGGCTGCGGTTCGGGTCCCATGCCCTTCTCGGTGCCCGCGACCTTAGCCGTGAAACCGGAAAGGAAGTGATACATCGCCTGGCTCGGCGTGAGCTTCGCGATCGGTGGCAACACGCCGAAAGCATCAGCCGTCAGCATAATAATGTTTTTGGGATGCCCCGCCGTGCCGGTGGGGCTCGCATTGGCGATCGCCTGGAGCGGATAGGCAGAGCGCGCATTTTCAGCGAGCCGGTTGTCATCGAAGTTCGGCACCCGTGTCGCAGGGTCAATAACGACATTCTCGAGCACCGTCCCGAAACGGTTGGATGCAGCCCAGATCTGCGGCTCGGCCTCCTGCGAAAGACGGATCGTCTTCGCATAGCACCCGCCTTCGAAATTGAAGATGCCCTGCTCCGACCAGCCGTGCTCGTCATCGCCCAGAAGAACCCGCTGCGGATCAGCCGAAAGTGTCGTCTTGCCTGTTCCCGAAAGACCGAAGAACACGGCAGAACTTCCGTCCCTGCCCGCGTTCGCCGAGCAATGCATGGGCATGACGTTCTTGCCCGGCAGGATGTAGTTCAAGAACGAGAACACGCTCTTCTTGATCTCACCGGCGTAGCTCGTGCCGCCGATGAGGACGATGCGCTTCGTGAAATTACACGCAATGACCGTCTCGGATCGCGTCCCGTGATAGAGCGGCGCGGCTCGGAAGCTCGGCAACGCGACGACGGTGAAATCCGGAACGAATGAGGCGAGTTCGCCTGGCTCCGGGCGGCGGAGCAAATTGCGAATGAAGAGCGACTGCCACGCGTGCTCGGTCACGATGCGCGTGTTGAGGCGGTGCTCTTTCTGAGCGCCGGCAAACAGATCTTGTACGAAAAGCTCCTTGTGCCGCGCAAAGCTGATGAAGTCGGCGAGGAGCCTGTCGAACTCCTCCTCCTCCATCGCCTTCGCGTTGTCCCACCAGATCGCGCCTTCGGTCTCGGCGTCGCGAACGATGTATTTGTCATCCACCGACCTGCCGGTGTGCTGTCCTGTCTCGACTGCGACAGCTCCGCTCGCTGCGAGCCTTCCTTCGCCCCGGCGAACCACATACTCGACGAGATCCGCCTCGAGCAGGTTATGACGCACCCTCTGCGAAGATAACGCTGGAAACAGCTCAGCCATCGTATCTGCCTCATGAGAAAGGAGCGTCGCGGCGCACGAAAATACGCCGCACCTGCTAACAACGTCTGACTGGGCGGTTTTGTGCCGCAGACCCCCGCGGGCAATGATGCGCGAAAGGTTCGGTAACATTATGTTACCGTTCGAGCGGCCTGGAGACTCGTCCCTGCGCTGAGGATGCGTGCAGTATACCCGCCAAACAAGCGGAAATTTGCAGTTGTGACCGCAGAACTCATCCGCTCTGCCTTGCCGTTGAAAGCGGGGTCGCCTATTCAGGGGCCATTCAGCCTCCGGCGCCCATTTGGACGGGGCGCCACAATTGGTACACCATGCAGCCATAAGCGCTTGTACTAGCGCGGTGCATATCCGCTGCGGCCGAGGGGCATAAGAGGAACAGATGAAGGAAAAGAGCACAATAGCTCTCGTCGACGACGAGCGGAACATCCTCACATCGTTGCGAATGGCCCTCGAGGCCGAAGGCTACAAGGTTCGCACCTACGGGGATGGCGTCTCGGCGCTGGAAGCGCTGACCGAAGAGCCGGCTGATCTTGGCATCTTCGACATCAAGATGCCGCGCATGGACGGCATGGAGCTTCTCCGCCGCGTGCGCCAACAGTCGACGATGCCGGTCATTTTCCTCACCTCCAAGGATGAGGAAATCGATGAACTGTTCGGCCTCAAGATGGGTGCGGACGATTACATCGCGAAACCCTTCTCCCAGCGCCTCATCGTCGAACGTGTGAAAGCGGTCTTGCGCCGCGTTGCGCCCAAGGACGGCGTGCAGACCGAAGACGAAGCCAAGCGCGTGCTCGAGCGCGGCAAGCTGAAGCTCGATCCGGAGCGCCATACCTGCCACTGGGACAACAAGGGCGTAACGCTGACGGTGACGGAATTCCTGATCTTGCAGGCACTCGCCACGCGGCCGGGTGTGGTCAAGACACGCGATGCCTTGATGGACGCAGCGTACGATGATCAGGTCTATGTTGACGACCGCACCATCGACAGCCACATCAAGCGGCTCCGCAAGAAGTTCAAGCAGGTCGATGACGACTTCGACGTGATCGAAACACTTTATGGCGTCGGCTACCGCTTTAAGGAATAGGCGGCCGATCAGCCACCGGGGACGGGATGGCGCTCGACAGCAATGACATGACGGCTGCCGCATCGTTGAGTGGTGCGGACGGTGTTCCGGCGGCCGCCGAAAGCGACAGGAAGCCTAAAGTCGACTTTCGGGCCGCGGCCGCGCGCGCGAGCGCCGCGACCAGCCGCTGGCTCTCGCATAGCCTTATCGGCCGCATCATCGGCAAGAACCTCAGGCGGCGCATTCTTCTCGCGAACGTCTTGGGCCTCGCCGGCCTCCTGTTCGCGATGCTCTACCTCAGTCTGCATCACGGCTGGCTGCTCGACGCCAAAGTCGACGTCGTGCGGACCGTGTCCCGCATCACGGCCGAGGCGATCGCCTATCGCGCCGTCAATGAACGCGCGATCTTCGATCCCAACCGGATCCCGGAGAAGACGCTTTCGCGGGCCCAGCGCGATGACGCGTTCGCAGCCCTTGAATTACCCATCGACCCGCATCAGGCGGCGATCGTCCTGAAAAAAGTGGTCGGCCCGGCAGACCTCAAGGCGCGCATCTACTCGGCCAAGGGAACGCTGATTCTCAATGGCGATACGCTCTTCTCCAATGATGAGCCCTCGAGCGAGCAGCCGAGCCTGACGGCGGACGAGCCGGCTCCGCGCCTCAAGAACTTTTGGACCCGGCTCCATTATTGGGTGATCAACAAGGAGCTGAAGGTCTATCGCGAATTGGGAACGGCCAACGGGTTCCTCTATCCGGAAGTTCAGCGCGCGGCGCAGAACGGCGTCGAAACACCAATTCTGCTGCTGAACCGGAATGGCCAGCAAATTGTCTCGATGGCCGAGCCCATCAAACGAGGTAACAAGATCCTAGGCGTCCTACTGCTTTCGACGAACCCCGGCGATATCGACGACGTTCTGTGGGACGAGCGTTGGCTAATCTTGCAGATCGCGGCGATGGCGCTTCTGGTCGCGATCGGCAGCTCGCTGGTTTTGGAGCGAACCGTCGCAGGCCCCATGCGCCGGCTCTCGGAAGCCGCCAACCGCGTAACGCAGAATATCTCCGCGCGCGAGCAGCTGCCCGATCTGACCGGCCGCAGCGATGAAGTCGGCCAAACCGGCCGCGCCTTCGTTGCGATGACGAACGCTCTCTATCGCCGTATCGAAGCCAGCGAGAAATTCGCAGCCGACGTTGCGCACGAATTGAAAAATCCGCTCGCGGCGGCCCGCTCCACCGCCGAGGCGCTCGCTTACGCGAGATCGGACGCCGACCGGACGGAACTCGTCCAAGAGATCCAGACAGAGCTGAAGCGGCTCAACCGCCTCATCAACGACATCTCGAGCGCCTCCCGCCTCGACGCCGAACTCGCCCGCCAGGAAATGCAGCAGGTGGACGTCCGCACTGTGCTCGAAAGCGTCAACAGCCTCTTCTCGGAGATGCTGGCCGACGACAACCGCAGCATCCGCTTGATCGTAGAGCCGGCATCTGCCGCCGCCTACACGGTGCGCGGCAACGACGGCCGCCTCGCTCAGGTGTTCACTAACCTGATCGACAACGCCTTGTCGTTCTCGCCCGAAGGCGGAACGGTGACGGTTCGCGCCAGGCCCGTCGGCGAAACAGTCGAAATCGCCGTCGAGGACGAGGGGCCGGGCATTCCGCCCAACAAGCTCGCTCAGATCTTCGATCGGTTTTACAGCGACCGCCCGCAGACCGATGCGAAGCGCGGCAAGAACTCAGGGCTCGGCCTCTCGATCTCGCGCGAGATCGTGGTCAGCCACAGCGGCGAAATCTTTGCGGAAAACCGCGGCTTCAACGCAGGACAGCAACCAAAAGGCGCCCGCTTCACCGTCCGCCTGCCGCTATCCCCGTTAGGACCTGGCCTTGCCTGGAGAGCTTGATCGCGTTCATGCGACAGCCATTGCCGTCGGCGGTCGCGCGGCCCTGATCCGTGGAGCCTCCGGATCAGGTAAATCCGATCTCGCGTTCAGGTGCCTCGGCCTCGGCCTCTCCGCCGTTGTCCCTGACAGGGTTATGCTGGTGTCCGACGATCAAGTTCTCCTGAGGCGCGAGGGCTCAAGTCTCCGTGCGAGCGCCCCGCCCCAACTACGTGGAAAAATTGAGGTACGGGGGATCGGCATCTTCGACGTTG
>Ga0180218_1001495_pt1 | contig 13875 bp, 12 predicted proteins | sample eDN3rd37CKraftBY_FD_151334 | JGI IMG/M metagenome (GOLD analysis project Ga0180218, IMG submission 151334) | Enriched backyard soil microbial communities from Emeryville, California, USA - eDNA 3rd pass 37_C Kraft BY (version 2) (version 2) | ecosystem: Environmental > Terrestrial > Soil >...
CGCTTGACCAGCGATTCGGTGCGCAGCAGATAATCGCTCATGCCTTGGCTCCTTTGACTTGTTTGGCGCCGCCGGCGGCCGCGCCCGCCTTGCGGCGGCTGAATGACTCAAGGAAGCCCGCAATGCCGGCCTTGCCCAGCAGGCCGATGAACACGATGACCAGGCCGAACACCGCCAGCCAGTGGTCAGTGAACATTTTCAGGATTTCTTCAAGGCCAAGGAAGGCCAGCGCGCCCAGCATCGGGCCGAACACGGTGCCGATGCCGCCCAGAACCAGCATGACCACCAGGTCGCCGGAGATGATCCAGGACAGCGTGCTGGGCGAGGCGAAGGCGTTCAGGTTGGCCAGCAGCATGCCGGCCACCCCGCACAGCATGGCCGACAGCACGTACGAGGCCAGCAGGTAGTGATTGGCCGGAAAACCCACCGCTCGCACGCGCCGCGCATTTTGCCGCGCGCCGCGCAGCACCATGCCGAAGGGCGAGACGCGCAGCCGGGCTGTCCACCACGTGGCCAGTATGAGCAGGATCAGCGACACGACGTACACCTCGTATACCCCGCCCAGGTCAAGCCCGAAGAACTGGCTGGTGTGCGAGATGCTGGTGCCGTCGTCGCCGCCATACTGCTTCAGGCTGACGAACAGGAAGTAGCCCATCTGGGCGAACGCCAGCGTGATCATGATGAAGCCGATGCCAGAGGTGCGCAGGCTGATGGCCCCCGTGATAAGCCCCGCCACGGCGCAGCTGGCCAGGCAGAAGAACAGGTGCACCCAGCCGTTGTCGATACCGTAGAAAGCCGGCAGCGCCACGCTGTATGCGCCCAGCCCCATGAACAGGGCATGCCCCAGGCTGACCAGGCCGCCAAAGCCCAGCGCCAGGTTCAGTGCCACCACGGCGATGGCGTAGATGAGAATGCGCGCAAAGTAGGCGACGTAGAAGTTGTGGTCGGTAAAGTGGCCCCACACGGGCACCAGGATGAACAACAGGAAGATGGCCAGGGGCACAAGGGTGCCGGCCTTCCAGATATTGCTTTGATTTGTGGACATTATTTCTTGGCTCCTGCAAACAGCCCCTGCGGACGGATGGCCAGCACCACCGCCATCAGCACATAGATCAGCATGGACGCAATGGCCGGCCCGGCCGCATTGGCCAGGTCGCGCGCCATGACTTCGCGCAGCAGCATGGGCAGGAAGGCCCGGCCCAGGGTGTCGACGATGCCCACCACCAGGGCGGCATAGAAGGCGCCGCTGACCGAACCGATGCCGCCGATGACGATGACCACCAGCGTGGTGATCAGCACCGGCTCGCCCATGCCCGACTGCACCGACAGGATGGGCCCGGCCATGACGCCGGCCAGGCCGGCCAGCGCGGCGCCCACGCCGAACAGCAGGGCGTTCAGGAACTTGATGTTGATGCCCAGCGCGCCGATCATCTGCGGGTTGACCGAGCCTGCGCGGATCAGCATGCCCAGGCGCGTTTTATGGATGAGCCAATACGAGCCCACCGCGGCCAGCAGGCCCGCCACGATGATGGCAAAGCGGTACGACGGGTAGGTGATGCCGAACAGGTTGACCGTGCTGTCGAGCCACGAGGGCACCGGCAGGAAGTAGGGCTGGGTGCCCCAGATGATCTGCGCCATTTCGTTGAAGAACAGCAGCAGGCCGAAGGTAACCAGCACATGATCGAGGTGGTCTCGCGAATACAGCCGCGAGACCGCCGTTCGCTCGAGGATGATGCCCACGATAATGCATCCGCCCACCGCCGCCACGATGGCCAGCAGGAACGAACTGGTGTGGTTATAGGCGGTGGCCCCGAAGTAGGCCCCCAGCATGTACAGTGAGCCGTGCGTCAGGTTCACAAAGCTCATGATGCCGAAAACCAGCGTCAGGCCCGCAGCCAGCAAAAACAACAGCACGCCGTACTGCACGCCGTTGAGCAGCTGCGATAAAACAAGTGTAGTCATCCATTGCCCTCTATTATTTGGGTGTCGTGTATGGGATTTTTGTTTTTATTATTGCCTGCCGTTCAGAAAAGAAGGCCCGGAACAGGGCCTTCCAGCAGGCGGTCAGTCAATTTCGACCCATACTCTACCTTCTTCTATCTTCACTGGATATACTCGAATATCCTGAGTCAGGGGTTCGCACAGGGCTTTTCCGGTCCGCACGTCGAACCTGCCCTGATGCAGCGGGCACTCGATTTCATGATCTTCCAAAAAACCGTCACAAAGGCGCGCATGCCCGTGCGTACAGATGTTGTCGGTCGCGTAGATCTCGCCTTCCACGTCGTAAAGCGCCAGTTGCCGGCCCTCCGCATCTACCCCGATAACGTCGTCCTCGGGCACGTCGTCGCGCGACAGCACATCAATCCAGTTTGCCATTGGCTCTATTCCTTTTCCTTTTTCGCCTGATCTAAAAAAGTGTTCATTAGATCGGATATATGATCGAATTTGCAATCATTTCCGAGTCATAAATGCAGTGCCGCGACTTGAATTTCAGCTCGTCGCCGTCCACACGGATGCGGTCGATGTAGCGGCCCACATTGAAAACCACGGAAGCGCCGTCGTATTTGGTGCGGAACACCGCATAATTGGCCTCGGCCTCGATAATGCCGTCTTCAAAGCCGATGATGCGCGGCGCGCCCACCACGTGGCGCTGGTAGTACGGGTCGTGGAACAGCGTTTCGCGCATGCCATAGACGCGGTCCTCGAGCATGTTGCGGCTGATGAACCACATGGTCGACAGCGGGAAGCCGCGTTCGTGGTTTTCGCGCGGCTGCACCTTGTATTCGCATTCTTCGTCGAAGAAGCTCACCCATTTTTCCCAATCTTCGGCGTCCACCGCCGCCGCGTAGTCGGCGTAAAGATTGGTCAGCTTGATATATGTCTGCATGTCCATCTTCGATCAAACCTCCATGACCTTGCGCCAGTACTCGTACATGCCGCGTATCAGTGTTTCCGTAACCATGTGCTCGGTGTCTTCCACCCCATAGCCGCCCAGCTCGGCCACCGCGCGGTGGTAGGGCTTTTGCTCGAAGCCGCTTTGCGAGAACTCGATCACCTCGCCATCGTCGGCCGAAACGAAACCGGCCGGCCCGAACAGGTTGGCCTGCACCAGGCGCCGCTGGGTCATCTCGGGCGTATCGTCCTCGAAGCCGAAGTGCGTCCAGACAAAGTCGAAGGCGTCGGGGCCGCTGGGCTGAATGTGGCGCGTCGAAACGCTGTTGACCTGCTGCTGGAAGATCACGCTTGGGAAGATCGTCATCATGACGGCGGTGGGCTCGCCCCACCACGGCTCGTGCACGATGTCGAGCAGGCGCTTGTCCTTGATCTCCATGCTTTCCTTGAAGCTGGTCACGCCGGTGGTTACCTCGTTCTTGGCCTGGGCGTTGCCGCGAGTGGAGATCATGGCGGCATGGCGGTGCTTGTCGTCCATGCGCAGCGACGACTTATTGTCGGCGCGCCACAGCCCGTAGGTGATGAACCAGGTGTGCAGCAGGCCCGGGTGGTAGGGGTCTTTGATGTTTTCCTGCATCAGCTTCCAGTTGCCCGGGATGCGCTGGCGGTTGTAGCCCAGGATCTTCAGCTTGCGGCCGTTGAACAGGCGGTCGAAGTAGCCCAGAATCTCGGGGCCCAGAAAGTCTTCGAAGCTTTCGACCTCGTGGTTGAACGAGGCGAACACCACCCCGCCGCGTGTGGCCACGCGCAGCTTGTTCAGGTTGTTTTCCTTGGTCTTGAATTCTTTGGGCATGCCGCCCTGCACCTGGCCGTCGCGCTTTACGCCGCGCAGGAACGGCACGCCCTGCAGGTCGCCCTTCAGGCTGTAGTTCCATTGATGGTAAGGGCAGACCAGCTCTTTCTTGTTGCCCGAACGCTCGCGACAGAACTGCATGCCGCGATGCGCACAGACGTTTTCAATGACGTTGATGCCACCCTCGAGGTCGCGCGTCATGATCACCGAGCGCTCGCCGATGACCGTGCGCTTGAAGTCGCCCGGCTCGGGTACCTCAGCCTCCAAGCCCACATAGCACCAGTGGTTGTCATAGAAAAAACGCTCGAGCTCTTTCTTGTAAAGGGCCTCGTCGGTGTATGCCCAGAAGGGAATACGGCTCGTGCCCTCGCCCTGCCACACAGGGTCTTCAGGGAAAACTGCAGGCATGTTGCTCATGAAAGTCTCCTTTGCAGAAACCAATGGGACCGCGCCTGGCATGCCGGGCGCGGACACGCGGTGAATCAATCGCCGCTCGCGTAGAACGCGTCGGCATAGATATGTTCGATGCCCAGCCCCTTGCGCGTGAACATCAACGTGGCAGCTTCGACCATGGGCGGCGCGCCGCACACATAGGCGCGAAACCCGTCAAGCCGGGGCCAGTCTTGCTCGACCGCTTCGGTCACCAGGCCCTGGCGCCAGGCCGGGCCCGCCTCGCCCCCTGCGGACAAGACAATGTGCACAGTCAGATTGTCGTGCTGGCGGGCCAGTTGCTCAAGCACCTCGGCCTTGTACACGTCGACGGGCGAGCGGGCGCCGAAATAGACATGGATGGGGTTGCGCATGCCGCGCGCCAGGGCGCCGCGCACAATGGACAGCACCGGCGCCAGGCCGGTTCCGCCCGCCACGCAAAGAATGGGGCCCTGGTGCTTTACGCGCAGGTACGCCGTGCCCAACGGGCCGCTGACGCGCACCGCGTCGCCCACCTTCAACTGGTTGGCCACGTAGCCGCTGACCCGGCCGCCGGGCACCACGCGCACGTGGAATTCCAGCGTGTCGTCGTCGGCCAGGCCCGCCATCGAATAGGGACGGATGTGCTCGGGGGTGAACTGCAGGGTGGCATACTGGCCCGGCGAAAACTCCAGCGGCTTCGAAGCCTTGAGCCGTATGCCCTTGATATCGTGCGCCAGGTCTTCAATGGCAACCACCTTGGCCTTGAGGATCTTGGCCGGGTGAGTAACCACCTCGTCCGGCTCGGGGATCTCGATAGTACAGCTCTCGGTCAGCACGCTCATGCAGGCCAGCACGTAATGCCCGTCGTTCAGGCCCGTAAGCTTCATCTCGCGGCCCGACTCCAGTACCTGGCCCGCTATCACCTTGCAGCGACAGGTGCCGCAGCGGCCCGCCATGCAGCTGTACGACACCGGCACGTTATGGTCGCGCAACGCCTGCAGCAGATTGGCGCCCGACTCGAAGGGCAGCGCCTGGTCCAGTGGTTGTACTAGCAGTTCCATCAATAAACCCGTGTTGTCGCGCCCCAGGCGGCGTGGCCGGCGGCTAGGCGCGTTATATCTTTTGAGTTCTTTGTCTCTGTGCATCTTCGCGATTTTTGTAAATGGCGCTGTGGCGCCCGCGAAGTCTGCCTGGATGCTTTTGGCTGAGGGTGCCGCGAGGGGTGTTTGCGGCAAAGCGCTTGTGGCGCTGTTGCAAACAGTATAAGTAGCCCGATCAAATAAATATATAGAATATGGTGAATGGATCGAATTCATAGCATGAATAACTCGCCGTTTTCCGTATCCGCCCAGAGGCCGGCTTCGCGATCACGGGCCTTCTTCATGAACCCCGCCCTACTCTGCTCAGACCGCCATGGATCTCAAGGACATCGACCTCAACCTGCTCGTCGTCTTCAACCGCCTGCTCATGGAGCGCAGCGTTTCGGCCGCCGCCGACAAGCTGGGCCTGACCCAGCCCGCCGTCAGCAACGCCCTGAAGCGCCTGCGCGTGCTGCTCAACGACGAACTCTTCCTGCGCACCACGCGCGGCATGGAGCCCACGCCCTACGCCCTGCAACTGGCCGAGCCCATTGCCTACGCCCTTAGCACCATACAAAGCACACTGTCTCACCAGACCGTCTTCGACCCCGCCACCAGCGACCGCCGCTTCACCCTGGCCATGACCGACCTGGGCGAGATCGAACTGCTTCCTCCCCTGATGGACCGCCTGGAAGAGCTGGCCCCCGGCGTCACCGTCAGTACCGTGCGCAACGCCGACAGGCTGCGCGACGACATGGAGGCCGGCCACGTCGACCTGGCCATCGGGCTGCTGCCGGGGCTCAAGACCAATTTCTTCCAGCAGCGGCTGTTCATGCAGCGCTATGTATGCCTGTTCCGCCGCGGCCACGCGCTCGACAAGCGTCGAGTGACGCGCCGCGAGTTCTACGAGGCCGACCACGTGGTGGTGGTTTCCGCCGGCACGGGCCACGCCAAGATGGACGAGATCATAGAAAGCGCCGACGAAACGCGCCGCGTGCGCCTGCTGGTGCCGCACTTCGTGGCCATCGGGCATATCCTGGCATCAACCGAGATGATCGCAACGGTGCCCGAACGCTACGCCCGCCGCTGCGCCGAGCCCTTCGGGCTGCGCTATGTGGATCACCCGGTGGAACTGCCCCAGATCGGCATCAACCTGTTCTGGCACGCCAAGTTCCACAAAGAACCGGGCAACCAGTGGCTGCGGCAGCTGATCTTCGAGCTGTTTTCCACGTCGTTGAATGTGCCCGAACGCGGGGCTTAGCCTGGTATTTGAGTTCGCACGCACCGGCTCGGGGTTCTTTACCCGGTGCCGGGGCGGGGTGTGCCTGATTGGGCCGCATCGTGCGGTCCCGCTGCGCGGGACTTCCCGAATTTTTCTTATTTGGCCGGGCGGCGGCAGAACTCAACCTCAGCGCTACGCGCTTCGGGATTCAAACAGGCTGGCGCCGAAAACCCCCGGCCAAATAAGAAAAATTCGGCACACGCTGGACGGCCCAATCAGGCACACCCCGCCCCAGCACCTACGAATGGGATCAATTGAAGCGCTGCAATATTCCCCAACGCAAGCCGTCGGAGGCGGGGAGTCTTTCGGCGGGCGTCGGAGGGCGCCGCGGGCTACCGAAGGCAGCGTGGGGGCTTTCGGCGAAAGCATGTCCGAGTTCCGAGCCGCGTAGCGGCGAGGGCGAGTTCTTTCGCCGCCCACGCGTACGAGGTAGACGCGGGTAGTCCGGCAAAGCCGGACCGCCCGACCGCCCGCCGAAAGACTCCCCGCCTCCGGCGGCGCTCAAGAACTCAAAAAATACGGCAGCGCCACCGGAAGAGCCCCTTCACCGGCTAAAGGACTCGATTAAAAACCACTCTACAAGCGGGCCCCATCAAAGCTCGCACTGCTCGTGATACGCATCCTGGTACTTCTTGAACGGCGTAGCAATCGTCTTCAGGTTCAAGCGCCCCTGCGCATCCTTGACCACTTCCATCACATGCATCCCCTGCACAGGAAAGCCATTGTTTCCAAAACTGAAGTCGCCCCGCACCGAGTCGAAATCAGCCGCCTTCAAAGCCGCCATGAAAGCCTTCTTGTCTTCCACATTGCCGTTCACCTTGGCAATCGCTGAATCCAGCAATAGCGCCGCATCATAGCTTTGCGCCGCATAATTGGACGGAATGCGCTTGTACTTCGCCTCAAAGGCCTCGACAAACTTGCGGCTTTGCGCATTGTCGAAATCGGGCGCCCAGAAACCGCCGCTGATGATGCCCAGCGCGCTGTCGCCAATGGCCGGCAGCGACAAAGCATCCGTCACGAAAGTGGACAACAGCGGAATCTTGTCCATCAGGCCCGCCTGCGCATACTGCTTCGCAAACGCCACGCCCAGGCCGCCCGGAAAGAACGCAAACACCGCATCGGGCTGGGCCGCCACCACCTGCGAGATCTCGGCCGAAAAATCCAGTTGCGTCAGCGCCGTGTAGATCTCGTCGGCCAGGGGCTCTTTGTAATAGCGCTTGAAGCCCTGCACGATATCCTTGCCCGCCTGGTAATTGGGCGCCAGCACCACAATGTTCTTCAGCCCCTTCTCTTGCGCATACTGGCCCACCGCCTCGGCCGCCTGGTCGCCCTGCCAGGAAGTAATGAACTGATAGGGCGAGCACTGCTTGCCGGCGATCTGCGACGGGCCGGCGTTCGAACCCACCAGAAACACTTCTTTATCGGTAATGTATTTGTGGATGGCCAGCATCTCGTTCGAGAACGAAACCCCCGTGATGATGGGTACCTTTTCCCGCTCGACCAGGCTGCGCACCACCTGGCGGGCCGTGTCGGGCTTCATCTGGCTGTCTTCCTGCAGCAGCTCGATGGGCACCCCGCCCAGCTTGCCGCCGTTCGCGTCCAGGAACAGCTTGAACCCGTCCAGCTGCTCCTGGCCCACCGCCGCCGTGGGGCCCGAAAGCGTGCCCACAAAACCGATCTTGATCGGCTCTTGCGCCATCGAGGGCGAACAGAAGGCCAGCGTCAGGGCAGAGGCCGCCAACGCACTACGTAAAGCGTCTTTCACATTTGTCTCCTGGATAGTGTGTGTTTATTGATGCAACTTTTCTGCCTAGCCTGCCGCCGCCGGCTCGCGCTCATCGGCATGGCTCTTTTGCGGAGCCGCCTTGGCGGCCTTGCGCTTCTGCTCTTCGCCGACCATGCGCTCTAGCGTGCGGCGCATGCGCACCGGGCCCGCGTCCACCGTAAGCAGCACGGGGCCAAGATCCCAGAAATCGGCATCGCCAATCGCCTGCTGCTGCGCGTCGATAATGGGCTTGTCCTGCACTTCAAACGCATGGCGCCGCATCTTGCGGAACTTCGCGTCGTCTTCCGGCGACAGATTCGTGCCCGAGGGCATGGCCGCCGCAAAGTGATAGTGCGTGCTGCGTTCGGTTTCGGGCGTAAGGATGTGGATACCGTAATACCAGCCGTGGTCGGCGCGCTGGCCGCCCGGCTCGTGCACGCCCGAATCCAGCAGGAAGCAGCTGGGTGGAATCCAGCGCATGTTCGTCCACATGTCCACCGGCTTGCCGTCCTGGCGGTAGATCATGTCGAAGATGCCGGGCACCGACACATTGGGCATCCAGCGGTTGCACTGGATGCAATCGCCGTCCTGCTCCAGCGTCTGGTCCGCGCCCACCTGTTCGGGGCTGCCCAGGTAGCCGTCGTGCAGATAAGTAATGTGGCTGAGGTCGAGCAGGTTCTCGCCCATCAGCTCGTAGGCGGCCTCCATGTGCAGGTAGCCCCCGCTGGTCTTGTAGCCCGCTTCGGCGTCCAGAACACTGTAGTCGGGAATGGTGGCCGGGTCGGCGGGCTCGTCGCCCATCCAGATCCACACCATGGTGTGCTTGTCGTAGGCGGGATAGCTGCGCACCTTGGCCGCGGCCGGTATCTTGCCCTCGCCGTGCGGGTTCTTCACGCACTTGCCGCTGCAGTCGAATTGCAGGCCGTGGTAGGCGCACTCGACCGCGTCGTTCACGATCTTGCCCAGATGCAGCGGGATGAAGCGGTGCGGGCAACGGTCTTGCAGGGCCACCAGCCCGCCATCCGACTTGCGGTAGAAAACCACCGGTTCGCCCAGCAGCTGGCGGTGGAACATTTCGCCTTGCTTGACGTCGTCGGTCCAACAGGCAACGTACCAGGCGTTCTTGACAAAGGCCATGACTGTCTCCTTCAAATGAGGTCGGTGCTTTATGAATCTCGTTGGGTGAAATTTATCACAAACAGAGTGCGCGGTTTGTTTTTATGTGCCAGAATCCGGGTAAATACGGATATCGAAGATATAATGGAGCGACCGCGCCAAGGGTCGCCCTGACGGCCTCCGGGCCTTTGCATCGGCCCTGATGTACACAAAAGAACACCCTCTATAAACGCCATGACTCTTTCCAACGCACCCGTCGCCGGGGCCCCGGCGGCGCGGGCTCCCGCCAAGCGAGCACCAAGGCGCTCGCAAGAAGAACGCAGCCGCGACGCCAAAGAGCGCCTGCTAAGCGCCACCATCGATGTATTGATGCGCCGCGGCTACAACGGCCTGACCACGAAAGAAGTGGCCAGCACCGCGGGCCTGTCCAACGGCGCGCTGATGCACCACTACGCCAACAAGGCCGAACTGGTGGTGGCCGCCACCAGCGCCGTCTACGACGAATGCATTGTGCGCGGCCAGCGCATCGCCCGCACGGCCGAGGCGGTAAAAAAGCCGATCGAGGGGTTTATCTCGGACAGTCTCAGTGTGTATTTCGACTGGCCCTATCTGGCGGCGATGGAAGTCATCATGGTGGCGCGCACCGACGAAGAGCTGATGAGCCGCATCAAGCCCGTGATGGAATACTACCGCCAGACGACCAATGCGCTGTGGCTCGAGGTGTTCAAGAAGGCGGGCTATACGCCCAAGCAGGCGCGCACCATTCTGAACCTTACGCTGAACATGACGCGCGGCATGGCAGTGAACCGCATCTGGCAGCACGACGATGCGTATTATCAGACGCTGCTGAAGGAATGGGTCAAGATCATCGATGAGCAGTTCCCGCTCAAGGGCGCGGGCACCAAAGCGGGTCGGGCGAAAGACTAGGCTGGCTTTTTTTTGTTGTCTGGCTATTTGAGTTCTTGAGCGCCGCCGGAGGCGGGGTCTCTTTCGGCGGGCGGTCGGGCGGTCCGGCTTTGCCGGACTACCCGCGTCTACCTCGTACGCGTGGGCGGCGAAAGAACTCGCCCTCAGCGCTGCGCGCTTCGGAGCTCAGACAGCTTTCGCCGACTGCCCCCACGCTGCCTTCGGTAGCCCGCGGCGCCCTCCGACGCCCGCCGAAAGAGACCCCGCCTCCGGCCGCTTGCGTTGAAGAGCATTGGAAGATATCAAAAGCAGCGTCACCTCATCGCAAGAAGCAACTTCACCCCTTCACAGCCGCCGCCGCTACCGTCGCGGCATCCAGCCGCGCCTCGAGCGCGTCCTTCGGCAAGGCGCCGTTCACCCGGCTGCCGTCCTCGAAGATGATCGCCGGCGTGCCCCGCACCAGCAGCTTGCGGCCCAGGGCAAGGTTCGCCTCGATGGGCGTCTCGCACTGCGCATTCGGCGGCGCCTGATTCTTCAGCATGACATTGCGCCATGCCTGCGCACGGTCACCCGCGCACCAGATGTTGCGCGCCTTTACCGTCGAATCAGGCGAGAGGATGGGAAACAGCAGCGTATACACCGTGAAGTTGTCCATGCCCTCGAGCGTCTGGTGCAGCCGCTTGCAATAGCCGCAGTTCGGGTCCTCGAACACCACCATCTTGCGCGAGCCATCGCCCTTTACCTGCTTGATGGCCGACTCGAGCGGCAGCGAATCAAAGGCCACCCTCGTCAGTTCGTCCAGGCTTTTTGCCGTCAGGTCTTCTTTGTTGCGCGCATCGATCAGCGAGCCCTGCAGCACGTAATCGACCCCAGCATTCGTATAGAGCAGGTCGGAACCGATGCGCAGCTCGTAGATGTCGGCAAAGCGCGTCGGCTTGACGCTGTCGAGCGAAATGCCGGGAAACTCTTTCTCGAACGCCGCTTTCACACGCACCGCGATTTCTTCGCGGGAAAGCTGAGCCGGGGCTTCCGCCGCCTCGCCTCCCTGTGCTGCAGCGTCTTCCCCGGCGTTGGCGCCCTCGGCCGCAACAGAAGCGCCCTGCGCCGCGGCCTTGGCTGACGCGTCGTCGGCGCTGGCCGCATCATTCTGTGTGCCCGATTGCGATGCCTTGGAACCTGCCCCCGTGTCGCCCTGTCCCGCAGCCCTATCATCGCTGCCGGAAGATTCAGCGTTCGGTGCGGCCGCTTGCGGCGCTTGCGCTTCTGCAGCGTGCTCGGCCTGCTGTACCGCCGCCCCGCCCTTCTGCCCAGCCGCCTCGTTGGCCGCCTGGGCCTGCGCCACGGCCGGCCCCAGAATGCAGCCCGCCGCAACGGCCACCGCGCCAAGCCTGTTCGCTATGTCAAAAATCATAAGTAAACCTTCGTCTCAACTCTTGAATCTCGCTTGAATCTTAACCGAGCCCTTGCACAGACCTTAACAGAATCACTGGGTGAACCGGCCGCCCAGATCCCTCGGATAGCGTCGTGTTTTACCAGATGACGCCAGAGTCGACCACCTTTTTATTCTTTTATTTTCAAGCAGCAGCGCCCGGCCGGCGGGCCGCCGCAATGGCTACCAGGGCTTCTGGCCCGACGCCCCGCTGATCAGGCGGCGCTTGATGAAGGGAATGCGGTCGACCAGCTGCATGCCCGCATTGCGTGCCATGACCACCGGCGCGCTGTGCGAGGCAAACAGGCGATGCAGGCCGTCGGTGACCAGACCCATGGCCAGCACCGGTTCGGCCCGGGCCCGCCGGTAGCGGCGTAGCAGGTTGAGCTGGCCGGGCTCGCAGCCGCGCGGCCTGGCGCGCAGCGTGCCCAGCAGCTGCGCCACGTCGCCCAGGCCAAGATTGAGCCCCTGGCCCGCCAGCGGATGCACGCGATGCGCCGCATCGCCCGCCAGCGCCACGCCCGGCGCAACCATGTCGCTGCGCTCCAGAAAAAGGGGAAAGCCATGCACCCCGCTGCGCACTGTCAGGCGCCCCAGCGCGCCGCCCGTGACGGCCAGCAGGCCCGCCTGCAGGCGGGCGTCGCGCTCTGCCTGCGGCAGCGATTGCAACGCCTTGGCCTGCTCTTCGGCCATGGACCACACCAGCGAGACCTGGTGGCCTTCCGATGTGTCGGGCATGGGCAGCAGGGCCACCACGCCGTCCGAAGTAAACCACTGCATGGCCGCATTGCCGTGCGGCAGTTCGGCGGTAAGGTGGGTGACCAGGCCTGTCTGGTGATAGGGCCTGGACTGATGCGCAATGCCCGCCGCCTGGCGCACCGGCGACTGGGCGCCGTCGGCGCCGATGACCAGCGCCGCGGGCAGGACGCGGCCCGACTCCGTCAGCACGGCCTTGTTCTGCAGCGCCGCGAAGCGGTCTTCGTGCCAGGTAATGCCGAACACCTGCACGGCCTGGTGCAACACGCGCTCCAGTTCGCTTGATTCGATGATCCAGGCCATTTCCGACTGCACCGCCTGCCAGGCCTGCAGTGCCACGTGGCCGCTGGCGTCGCCGTACACCTGCATGGATTCCACGGGCGTGACGCGGGCCATGTCGAGCATGCCCCATACGCCCAGCTCGCCCAGAAAGCGCCTGCTTTCGGGCGACAGGGCATAGACGCGGGGAAAATAGACGTCGGGCCGGGCGGGTTCGGGCGGCTTGCGCGGCCCCAGCAACGCGGCCTTCTGCCCATCGCGGGCCAGGCCCAGCGCGGCGGCCAGGCCGACTATGCCGGTACCGCAAACAAGGATCTGACCGGTGCTCATCGCGCCGCCGGGGCTCCGGCCCCCTTGGGCCACAACACCCACATCTCGCCGGTTTGCTTCATGCGGCCGGCCTTGGCGCCCGCCTCGTCGCCAAAGCCCCAGTAGAAGTCGGTGCGCGCCGCGCCCTTGATGGCCGCGCCGGTATCTTGAGCGAACATCAGGCGCCGCAGCGGCTGGTTCGAGGCCGGATGCTGGGTGGCCAGGTACACCGGCGCGCCCAGGGGCACGAAGCGCGTGTCGATGGCAACGGCGCGCTCGCCGATCAGCGGAATGCCGTAGGCCCCCTTGGGCCCCAGTTGGGGATCGACGATTTTTTCTTCGCGAAAGAACACCATGGCCGGATTGGCGTTGAGCATTTCTTGCACCCGCGCCGGATTGCGCTGCGCCCAGGCCTTGATGTTCTGCATGGAAGTCTGCGCCAGGGGCATCTCGCCCTTTTCGGCCAGCCATTTTCCGATGGATGCATACGGCCTGCCGTTGTGGTCGGCGTAAGCCAGCCGGATCATGCTGCCGTCTTCAAGCTGGGCGCGCCCCGACCCCTGGATTTGCAGGAAGAAGGCCTCGACCGGGTCGTCGGCCCACACGATGACGGGCGGCTGGTTTTCAGACCCCGCGATTTGCGCGCGAGTGTCGTAGGGCACCACGCGCTTGCCCTGCAGCTTGCCGCGAATGCGCTTGCCGGCCAGCTCGGGGTAGATCGTGCCCAGATCGACCGTAAGCAGGTCGTCGGGCGGGGCGTAAAGCGGCCACTGGTATTGGCCCGAGCGCTTGCGCGAA
>Ga0180218_1001497_pt1 | contig 13856 bp, 12 predicted proteins | sample eDN3rd37CKraftBY_FD_151334 | JGI IMG/M metagenome (GOLD analysis project Ga0180218, IMG submission 151334) | Enriched backyard soil microbial communities from Emeryville, California, USA - eDNA 3rd pass 37_C Kraft BY (version 2) (version 2) | ecosystem: Environmental > Terrestrial > Soil >...
GGCGACGACGATCTCGAACTCCCCGGCCCGGATCAGCTGATCGGCCAGCGCGATCGCGTCGATCCCGGACAGACACACCTTGTTGACCGTCAACGCCGGCACATCCATCGGGATCCCCGCCGCCACCGCGGCCTGCCGGGCCGGGATCTGCCCGGCACCGGCGGTGAGCACCTGACCCATGATCACGTACTCCACCTGCTCCGGCGCGACCCCCGCCTTCGCCAACGCCCCCTCGATCGCGACCCCACCCAGATCCGACCCCGAGAAATCCTTCAACGCGCCCTGCAAACGGCCCATCGGGGTACGGGCACCGGCAACGATGACTGACGTGGTAGACATGGCATGGCTCCGATTATGTTGTGGGGAAATAACTTTCGAAATGCTGATCAGACGGGTTCGCCGACGGCGATCTCGAGCGGAGCGCCCGTGGCGGCGACCACGTCGTCGACGGTGACGCCGGGGGCGAGTTCACGCAGCACCAGCTTGCCGCCGTCGGCGACGTCGATGACCGCCAGGTCGGTGATGATGCGGTTGACGACAGCCTGTCCGGTGAGCGGCAGGGTGCAGGTCTCGACGACCTTCGGATTGCCGTCTCGATCGTTGTGCTCCATGACCACGATGACCCGGCTCGCGCCGTGCACCAGGTCCATCGCGCCGCCCATGCCCTTGACCATCTTGCCGGGAACCATCCAGTTGGCGAGGTCGCCGTTGCGGGAGACCTGCATGCCGCCGAGCACCGCGGTGTCGATGTGCCCGCCGCGGATCATCCCGAACGACAGTGCCGAATCGAAGAACGCGGCGCCCGGGTTGACGGTGACGGTCTCCTTGCCCGCGTTGATCAGATCGGGGTCGATCTTGTCCTCGGTCGGGTACGGACCGGTGCCGAGGATGCCGTTCTCGGAGTGCAGCGTGACGTGCACATCGGAGGGCAGGAAGCCGGGGATCAGGGTGGGCAGACCGATGCCGAGGTTGACGTATTCGCCGTCGACCATCTCGGCGGCGGCCCGGGCCGCCATCTCGTTGCGGGTCCAGCCCTTCTTCTCGGTCGCGTTACCTGCGGTCACTGTGCCGCTCCTTCCGATACCGTCACGGTGCGCTTCTCGATGCGCTTCTTCTGGGGGCCGGTGTGGACGATCCGCTTGACGAAGATGCCGGGCAGGTGCACCTGCGCGGGGTCGATCTCGCCGGGCTCGACGAGTTCTTCGACCTGGGCGATCGTGATCTTCCCGGCCATGGCGGCCAGCGGATTGAAGTTCATCGCGGTCTTGTCGAAGATCAGGTTGCCCGCGGTGTCGCCCTTGACGGCGTGCACGAGCGCGAAGTCCGCGTGGATCCCGAGTTCCATCACGTAACGCTTGCCGCCGAAGACACGGATCTCCTTCGGCGGAGACGCGACCGCGACCGAGCCGTCGGACGCATAGCGCCAGGGCAGGCCGCCGTCCGAGACGGGCGTTCCGACACCGGCCGGGGTGAAGAAGGCGGGGATACCGGCACCGCCGGCGCGCAGCCGCTCGGCGAGGGTGCCCTGCGGAGTCAGCTCGACCTCGAGCTCACCGGCGAGGTACTGCCGCGCGAACTCCTTGTTCTCACCCACGTACGAGGCGACGACGCGGCGTACGCGGTGTTCGTTCAGCAGCAGACCGAGGCCGTGGTCGTCGACGCCGCAGTTGTTGGAGAACACCTCGAGATCGCCGACACCGGAGTCGACGAGCGCCTGGATCAAGACGTCGGGGATGCCGCACAGACCGAATCCGCCGACGGCGAGCGACGCGCCGTCGGTTACGTCCGCGACGGCCGCCGCGGCCGTGTCGAACACTTTCGTTGCCATTGCATGACCTCTCTCGGAAAACCTCGGCCGCGTGGTGCCGGCCCTTCGGATGCGTTCACTGGGTGGACGAGCTCGCATCGGTCGTTACCCACTACAGAGGGCAAAGACCCGCATTTCAAGGGGTGTCCGTCAACTGTACAGAGATTGCTCGCTCGCCGGAACGCGTCTCGCGACCGCGTTCACTCAATGAACGTATGCTGTCCCAGTGGAGACGGACCAGAGACCGCAGGTGATCGGCCGGGTGAGCGCCCTGCTGCGGGCGGTCGCCGGGTACGAGCCACACGGGTCCTCGACGACCGAGCTGGCCCGGGCGACCGGGCTGGCCCGACCCACCGCGCATCGGCTGTTGACGTCGCTGGCCGAGGAAGGCCTCGTCGACCGCGACCCCAAGTCCGGGCGGTGGTCGCTGGGGCCGGAACTGTATCTGCTGGGCTCGCTCGCGGCCGAGCGCTACGACATCACCGATCTCGCCGGTGAGATCCTGCGCGGCATCGCGCGCGAGACCGGCGAAACCGCGCACCTGTCCGCACGCCGGGGCGACGGCACCGTATGCCTGGCGAGCGAGGAGGGCAGTTTCCCGCTGCGCTCGCACGTGCTGTACGCGGGCAGGCGACTGCCACTGGGCGTCGCCTCCGCGGGACTGGTGATCCTCTCGCACCTGCCGGACCACGACATCGACGAATACCTGTCACGGACCGACCTGACCGCGGAGTGGGGACCGGCCCACAGCCGCGCCGCCGTCGAGGAACGTATCGAGCAGACCCGGCTGGCCGGATACGCGACCAACCCGGCTCTGCTCGTCGAGGGAAGCTGGGGCATGGGCGCGGCGGTGTTCGATCACCGGAATTCGCCGGCATGGGCGCTGAGCGTGACCGGCGTGGAGAGCCGGTTCCGGGAGGATCGGCGCCCGGAACTCGGGGAGCTGCTGCTGCGCGAGGCGCACCGCCTCACCCAGTTGCTGCACGGCCATCGCCGCTGAGTCGCACCCGACGACGTAACACCGCCGTTACGCCGGGTAATCAGTCGATTGACAAGACGCCGTTACCGTCTGCTGTCGAAATGGTTACATCGATGGTGGATCGCACTGCTGGAGGCTGCATGGCTGACGGGCTCGAACGGTTGTACACGGCACTCGACGAGATGCTGCGCCCCGTCGACGACGCGTACGCCGCCGCCTATCCGGGCCCGTCCGCCGGCCGGCAACCGGTGCACACCGTCTACGTGCCCGCCGACCGGTACGACGCGGACACCGTCCGGTCGTGGGGCGAGCAGGCCCGGCAGGTGCTGTCCGAGAACATCACCGACGCCGGTGATCTCGCAGCGGTCACCGGGATGGAACCGGGACTCGCCCATGAGGTCCTGCCGCTCGTACAGGCCAAACTCGCGGCGGAGCCGATCGAGGATCTGCGCATCGACTTCGAGGACGGGTTCCCCCAGGCCGGAGTTCCGCTCGCCGACCGGGACGCCGACGAGGACGCACACGTCGCACGAGCCGCAGAAGCACTGCGAGCGAACACCGCGGCCACACCGTTCAGCGGTATCCGGTTCAAGTGCCTCGAGGCACCGACCCGTCGCCGCGGGATCCGGACGCTGGACGCGTTCGTGGGTGCGATCGCCGAGAAAGGTTCACTTCCCGAAGGATTCGTCTTCACCTTGCCGAAGGTGACTTCTCCCGAACAGATTTCGGCGATGGTGACAGCGTGCGAGTACCTGGAGTCCGCCTATTCGCTTACGAAGCCACTGCGTTTCGAGATCCAGATCGAGACACCCCAGGCGATCTGCGGACCCGACGGCAGCGCACAGGTCGCGGCGATGATCCACGCCGCCGCCGGCCGGTGCTCGGGTCTGCACTACGGTACCTACGACTACTCGGCGGCGTGCGGAATCGCCGCCGAGTACCAGGCGATGGACCATCCGGTCGCCGACCACGCCAAAGCCACGATGCAGGTCGCGGCCGCCGGCACCGGGGTGTTCCTGTCGGACGGCTCCACCAACCGCATCCCGGTGGGCACCGCCGACGAGATCCGCAGCGCGTGGGCGCTGCACGCCCGGCTCGTCGACCGTTCGCTGCGCCGCGGCTTCTACCAGGGCTGGGACCTGCACCCGGCGCAACTGCCCACCCGGTACGCCGCGACCTTCGCGTTCTACCGCCGCTCGTTCCCGGCCGCCGCGGCACGCATCGCCGCGTACCTCGGGCGCGCCGAATCCGGCTACCTCGACGAACCCGCGACCGCGCGAGCGCTGGCGTCGTTCGTGTACCGCGGCCTGAGCTGCGGTGCCCTGTCCGCCGCCGAGGTGCACGAACACACCGGCGCCGGCCCGGAGGACCTGCAACGCCTGGCGGGCTTCCGGACAGAGAAAGGACACTCCACCCGATGACCACCGTGATCCGGGCCCGACGCGCGGTCGTCGGCGACCGCGAACGCGCCTGCGCCGTGACGCTGCGCGACGGCCGCATCGTCGCCGTCGACGACTACGACGCCCCGCTCCCCACCGGGGCCGACGAGGTCGTCCTCGCCGGCGACGAGGCGCTGCTGCCCGGCCTCGTCGACACGCACGTGCACATCAACGATCCCGGCCGCACCGAATGGGAGGGCTTCGCCAGCGCCACACGGGCCGCGGCGGCCGGCGGGGTCACCACCGTGATCGACATGCCGCTCAATTCGATTCCCTCGACGATCGATGTGGCTGCGCTGGACGTCAAGCGCGCGACCGCAACCGGGCAGACCACCGTGGACGTCGGATTCTGGGGCGGCGCCGTCCCCGGCAACCTCGCCGACCTGCGGCCGCTGTGGGACGCGGGCGTGTACGGGTTCAAGTGCTTCCTCGCGTACTCGGGTCTCGACGAGTACCCGCCGCTGAACCGCGAACAGATGGTCGCGGCGATGCGCGAGATCGCCTCGTTCGACGGGCTGCTCATCGTCCACGCCGAGGACGGCCCGACACTCGACGCACAGCCCCCGGCCGCGGGTCGTCGGTACGCGGACTTCCTGCAATCGCGACCGCCCGTCGCCGAGTCGCGGGCGATCGCGCAGGTGATCGACGGCGCCCGCGAAACCGGTTGCCGGGTGCACATTCTGCACCTGTCCGACGCCGGGAGCCTTCCGCTGCTGGCCGAGGCGAAAGCCGCCGGGGTGCGCATCACCGCGGAGACCTGCCCCCACTACCTGTCGTTGTTCAGCGAGGAGATCCTCGACGGATCAACACATTTCAAGTGCTGCCCGCCGATCCGTGAGGCAGGGAACCGGGAAGCGCTGTGGCGCGGGCTGGCGGACGGCACGATCGACTGCGTCGTGTCCGACCATTCGCCGTGCACACCGGAACTGAAGAAGTTCACCAGCGGTGATTTCGGGGAGGCGTGGGGAGGCATCTCCTCGCTGCAACTGGGATTGCCGATCGTATGGTCGGAGGCACGGCGGCGCGGGCACACCCTCGTCGACGTGGTCCGCTGGATGGGTCGCAACACACGGGATCTGGTGGGACTCGCCGATCGCGGCGAGATCGCCGTCGGCAATTCCGCCGACCTGTGCGTGTTCGCCCCCGACGATGCGTTCGTGGTGTTCCCTGAGCGTCTGCACCACCGCAATGCCGTTACACCGTACGCTGAGCGCGCGCTGGCCGGGGTGGTCCGGCAGACGTGGCTGTCCGGCGCCCCGCTCACCGTCACCCTCGACGCGGCTCAGGATCCCGCCCCGCGCGGACGCCTGCTCACCCGTGCCCCCGCCCCGGAAGGAACCCATGAGCTCGCTTGATTTCCTGCAACTGCCCGATCTCGCGTCACGCGCCTTGGCCGGATCGGTGATGTACGCGAACGACGAATTGTTCGCGGAGCGTGAGAATCTCGTCGATCCCGAACCCGCGGCGCACGACACGAGCGACTTCGGGCACAAGGGCAAGGTGTACGACGGCTGGGAGACGCGACGCCGGCGCGAACCCGGGCACGACTTCGCGATCGTGCGACTCGGGGTGCCCGGCGTGGTGCGCGGCGTCGTGATCGACACCGCGTGGTTCACCGGCAACTATCCGCCGTTCGCCTCGATCGACGGAATCTGCGTCGAGGGATATCCGAACGCGGCGCAGTTGCAGGAAGCCGAGTGGGAACCGATCCTCGACAAGGTCGAGTTGCAGGGTGATACCGCGAACAGTTTCCCGGTGCAGAGCGAGAAGCGGTGGACCCATGTGCGGCTCAACATCTTTCCCGACGGTGGGGTGGCTCGGCTGCGGATCCACGGGGAACCGCGACCGGATCCGGCGTTCCTGCGCGGCACCATCGATCTCGCCGCGCTCGAGAACGGCGGGGATGTCGTGGACTGCTCGAACCGCTTCTACTCGTCGCCGCGCAACATCCTCGGTCTCGGCCGCGCCCGGCACATGGGTGAGGGATGGGAGAACGCCCGCCGCCGCGACGACGGGAACGACCACGTCGTCGTGAGGCTGGTCGGCGCGGGGATGATCGAACACGTCGAGATCGACACGTCGTACTTCGTCGGCAACGCACCCGGTTGGGCACGGTTGAGCGGAACAGCCGACGAGGCATCGCTTTCCGACGAGTCCGCGTGGGTGACGCTGGTTCCGCGCGTCGAGCTGCTGCCGGACTGCCGGCACCGGTTCCGGGTCGACGCGGACCGTCCGTTGCGGTACGTCCGGCTGGACGTCTACCCGGACGGTGGCATCGCGCGGCTGCGGGTGCACGGCACGCTCGTCTGAATTTTCGCAATCGGGACATCGATTACCCGGACGAAACATTCGGTCGCGCGGCGGTAACCGGGTGGGGATAGAACTGCAGGGACATGGATTCCCACCCGGTTGGAGTTGCGCATGGCCACTGCACATCCGGTCGACACCCGGTTGCCGTTCGTCCGGCAGCTCGCGTTCGGCATCCAGCACGTCCTGATCATGTACACCGGGTGCATCACCGTGCCCCTGGTGTTCGGCGCCGCAGTCGGTCTCGACCGTGACACCATCGCCATGCTCATCAGCGCGGACCTGCTGATCGCCGGCGTGATCACGATCGTCCAGAGCCTCGGTGTCGGCAAGCTCGCCGGTGTGCGGCTTCCGATCGTGTGCGGTGCGACCTTCGCCGGCCTGACGCCGATGATCCTCATCGCCAACGAATACGGGCTGCAGGCCGTGTACGGCTCGATGCTCGTCGGCGGCATCGTCGGCCTGGCCCTGGCCTATCCGTTCGCCAAGGTCATCCGGTTCTTCCCGCCGCTCGTCACCGGCGCGGTCCTCACCGTCGTCGGCATCTCGCTGATCGGCGTCGCAGGTGGCCTGATCATCGGCAACGACCCCACCTCCCCCACCTACGCGTCGCCGTCGCACATCGCGCTCGCCGTCGCCGTCATGGCCGTCGCGATCGGCTTCATCTGCCTCGGCCGCGGAATCTGGTCGCAGCTCGGTGTGCTCCTCGCGCTGGTCGTCGGCACGATCATCGCGCTGCCCATGGGCCTGATCGATCTCGGCGGCGTCGCCGGAAGCGCCTGGGTGGGAATCCCCACCCCGTTCCACTTCGGCGCCCCCGAGTTCCCGATCACCGCGGTGGTGGCCATGAGCATCGTCATCGCGGTCGTGTTCGCCGAATCCACCGCGAGCATGCTGGCGGTCAGCGAGATCACCGGCAAGCCGGTCGGCAAGGGCGACATCGCGCGCGGTCTCGCCGGCGACGGCCTGTCCGCTGTCCTCGGTGGCATCTTCAACGCGTTCGTCGACACCGTCTTCACCCAGAACGTCGGCGCGGTCGCGACCACCCGCGTGTACAGCCGCTACGTCACCGCGACCAGCGGCGTGATCCTCGTGCTGCTCGGCGCCCTCCCCAAGGTCGGGGCGGTCGTGGCGGGCCTGCCGAAACCGGTGGTCGGCGGTGTCGGCCTGATCCTGTTCGCCACCGTCGCGGTCGTCGGCATCAACACCCTGCGCCGGGTGGACCTGTCCGATCGCATCAACACCACGATCGCCGCGGTCGCCGTCGGGGTCGGCCTCGTGCCGGAACTCGCCGAGGGGATGTTCGAGAAGTTCCCGTCCTCCGCGCAGATCCTGCTCGGCAGCGGCATCACCCTCGCCGCCCTCACCGCGTTCGGACTCAACCTGCTGTTCAACCACACTCGGCTCGGGAGCATGGCCCGCGCGGCCGTCGCCGGCCCCGACGCTCCCGAGCCCGGCACGCCGGCCCCCGTCACCTCGGCCGGTACCCCTTCCACCCCAGGAGCCGTTCATGCAACCGTCTGACCCGTTCGAGGTCCCGACCATCGACATCTCCCCCTACGTGACCGCGGGCCCGGACAACGAACGCGCCCGGGTGGCCCGCCTGATCGACGAAGCCTGCAGCAGTGTCGGTTTCGTCCAGATCGTGGGGCACGGGATTTCCGATGACGTCGTCGACGGACTCACCGGTGCCATGGACGAGTTCTTCGGGCTTCCGCTCGACGACAAGAAGGCCTACCGGGTGGAGGGAGCGAACCGCGGATACAGCCCGCCGAAGAGCGAATCGCTGTCCCTGAGCCTCGGTGTCGAATCCGCCGGCCGCATGAACGACTTCTTCGAGGCCTACAACATCGGTGTCGAAGCCCGTTCGTTCCCCGGACTGGGGTTGTCCGAATCCGACTACGGCATCAATCTCTGGCCCGACATCGACGGTTTCGAGCCCCGCGTGCAGCGGTACTTCGGGGAGGCGTCCCGCGTCGCGCGCACGCTCACCCGCATCTTCGCCGACGCCCTCGGCCAGGCCCCGGACTTCTTCGACGCCCTCACCGACCACTCCATCGACGTGCTGCGCCTGAACAACTACGCGCTGCCGGAAGGCACCGTCACCCTCGACGGCGACCTCACCGGCATGGGCGAGCACACCGACTTCGGCATCGTCACGGTGCTGTGGGCCGACAACGTCGCCGGGCTGCAGGTACTCGGCAGCGACGGGGTGTGGCACGACGTGGCACCGCGCGACGGTGCGCTCCTGATCAACCTCGGCGACCTCACCGCCCGTCTCACCAACGACCGGTGGCGCTCGACCCTGCACCGCGTCAAGCCGCCGATCGTCGACGGCACCATCACGCGCCGTCGCTCGGCCGCGTTCTTCCACGACGGCAACGTCGACGCGGTGATCGCGACCCTCCCCGGCTTCGTGGACGAGGGCGAGGAACCCTACGAGCCCATCGTCGTCCGCGACCACATCAAGGCGAAGCTGGCAGGCTCCCGGCACGGCAAGCCGAACACCGCCGCGGTCCGCGAGGCCGCGCGCGTGCTGGCCGCCGCAGGAAACACGGCGACGCCGTGAGCCATGTCGTCCTGGTGCACGGCGCCTGGGCCGGGCCGTGGGTGTGGGACACGATGCTCGGGCCGCTGCGGGCAGCCGGGCACACTCCGCACCCGCTCGCGCTGCCCGGCGTCGGTGCCTGGGGCGACGACGACGTCACGCTCGACGACGTCGCGGCCCACGTCGCCGACCGGGTTCGTGGAATCGACGAGCCGGTCGTGCTCGTCGGGCATTCCGGTGGCGGCATCGTCGTCACCCAGGTCGCCGAGATGCTGCCCGAAAGGGTCGCGGGCGTCGCCTACGTCGCGGGCATGATGCTGCCCTCCGGCATGGATTTCGGGATGCTGTGCGACAGCCTGGATCTCGTACCGCCGGTCGGGATCTCGGCGTGGCTGCAGCCGACCGCGGACGGTCGCGGCACGGTGGTGCCGCCGGAAGCGGGCGCGGCGGTGTTCTTCCACGAGGCCGCGGTCGCCGATGCGATCGGTGCCGCGCGTCGGCTCGTGCCGCAACTCGAGACGGCGCGGCTCATGGCCCCGACGTGGACCCCCGAGCGCTTCGGGTCCGTTCCGCGCCTGTATGTCGAAGCGACACTGGATCGTTCGGTGCCGATCGTGACGCAGCGCGAGATGCAGCGGCTGGTGCCGGGCGCGCGGGTCGTCACGCTGGACAGCGATCATGCACCACAGCTGTCGGCGCGCGACGAGCTCGCGGCGGCACTCGCCGAGTTCGCCACCCGGGTGGCCGCCGAGACTGCGGCGGCATTGTAGCGAAATCGCTTGCCGGACAGCACAGTGGCCGCCGCCCGTGAGGGCAGCGGCCACTGTGGATCTTGCGCTGGTTACCGTCAGACGGTCGCCGCGACGGTCTCCTCGGCCTCGGCCGGGGAGCTCGTGCGGATCAGGTGGTCGAACGCGCTGAGCGCGGCGGTCGCACCCGCGCCGGCGGCGACGATGATCTGCTTGAACGGGACGGTCGTGCAGTCGCCGGCGGCGAACACGCCCGGCACCGAGGTGCGGCCGTGGGCGTCGACGACGATCTCGCCGCGCGGGCTGAGATCGACGGTGCCGGAGAGCCAGTCGGTGTTGGGCAGCAGGCCGATCTGCACGAACACGCCGTCCAGGTCGACGGTCTTCGACTCGTCGGTGGTGCGGTCGGTGTAGACCAGGCCGGTGACCTTGGAACCGTCGCCGAGGACCTCGGTGGTCAGCGCGCTGGTGACGATGTCGACGTTGGGCAGGCTGCGAAGCTTGCGCTGCAGCACCTCGTCGGCGCGCAGCACCGAGTCGAACTCGATGAGCGTCACGTGGGCGACGACGCCGGCGAGGTCGATGGCCGCTTCGACGCCGGAGTTGCCGCCGCCGATCACCGCGACACGCTTGCCCTTGAACAGCGGGCCGTCGCAGTGCGGGCAGTAGGTGACGCCCTTGTTGCGGTACTCCTGCTCGCCGGGCACGTTCATCGCGCGCCAGCGGGCGCCGGTCGCAAGAACGACGCTGCGCGAGAGCAGCCGCGCGCCGTTCTCGAGTTCGACCTCGACCAGACCGCCCTCGTTGGCGGCGGGCGTCAGCTTCGCGGCCTTCTGCACGTTCATGATGTCGACGTCGTACTGACGCACGTGGTTCTCGAGCTCGGCGGCGAACTTCGGGCCCTCGGTGTAGGGAACCGACGAGAAGTTCTCGATGGCCATGGTGTCGAGCACCTGGCCGCCGAACCGCTCGGCAAGAACGCCGGTGCGGATTCCCTTGCGGGAGGCGTAGATCGCGGCGGTCGCGCCGGCCGGGCCACCACCGACGACGAGGACGTCGAAGGGATCCTTCTCGCTGATCGCGGCGGCGGTGCGCTCGGCGGATCCGCTGTCGAGCTTGCCGACGATCTGCTCGAGGTTCATGCGCCCGGAGCCGAACAGTTCGCCGTTGAGGAAGACGGTGGGCACGGCCATGACCTGGCGGGCGTCGACCTCGTCCTGGAAGAGGGAGCCTTCGATCGCGGTGTGCTTGATGCGCGGGTTGATCACGCACATGGTGTTGAGTGCCTGCACCACGTCGGGGCAGTTCTGGCACGACAGCGAGAAGTAGGTCTCGAAGTGGTAGTCGCCGTCGAGATCGCGCACCTGCTCGAGCAGTTCCGCGGCTTCCTTCGAGGGGTGGCCGCCGACCTGCAGCAGGGCGAGCACGAGGGAGGTGAACTCGTGGCCGAGCGGGATACCGGCGAACTCGACCTCGATGTCGGTGCCGACCCGGCGGATCAGGAAGGAGGGGCGACGGGTGGCTTCACCGTCGCGCACGTGGGTGACCAGGTCGGACATGCCGGCGATCTGGTCGAGGAGGTCGGCGAGTTCCTTCGACTTCGGCCGGTCGTCGAGGGACGACACGAGCTCGATCGGCTGGGTGACCTTTTCGAGGAGCGACTTGAGCTGGGCGGCGAGGGAGGCATCGAGCATGAGGATCAACTCCAGAAGTGGAAGAACTGTGACCGGTGGGAATGGGGAGTCGGCGAACTTCTCAGCTCGAGCCGAGGAGATCCGGACGGCGCCCGGTGGTGCGGGACGAGGCCCGCGCCACCGGGACGAATTCCGTCGGGAAATCAGATCTTGCCGACGAGCTCCAGCGACGGGGCGAGGGTGGCGTCGCCCTCTTCCCACTTGGCCGGGCAGACCTCGCCCGGGTGGTTGCGGACGTACTGCGCAGCCTTGACCTTGCGGACGAGCTCGGCGGCGTTGCGGCCGATGCCCTCGGCGGTGACCTCGGTGAACTGGACGACGCCGTCCGGGTCGACCAGGAAGGTGCCGCGGTCGGCCAGGCCCTGGTTCTCGCGGAGGACCTCGAAGTCGGTGCTGATCTGCAGGGTCGGGTCGCCGATCATCGCGTACTTGATCTTGCCGATGGTCTCGGACGAGCTGTGCCACGCCTTGTGCGTGAAGTGCGTGTCGGTGGAAACAGAGAAGACCTCGACGCCGAGACCCTGCAGCTCCTCGTAGTGATCCGCCAGGTCACCGAGCTCGGTCGGGCAGACGAACGTGAAGTCGGCGGGGTAGAAGAAGAAGATCGCCCACTTGCCCTTGATGTCCTCGTCGGACACGGTCACGAAGGCACCGTCCTTGAAGGCCTCCGCCTTGAAGGGCTTGATCTGCTTGTTGATCAGCGACATGTAGAGCCTCACTCGGTCTCGATGGGGTTGACGGTTATCGACGTTAACGTCCACCTATTGATTGTGCCAATCGATTGTTCTTAGAAGTTCGATAAAGAATGGCTATCAACAAGGCATTACCGCAGGTAGGAGCATTGTCCGATTTATCCGATGTGACAGAACACACAAAGTGCGGCTGCGCCGCTCGTGTGCCTTTCTGGCGGCTGGGGACGCCAGAAAGGCACACCGGCGGCGGAGCCGCACCTAGGCTCGCGGCATGCGCGCACCGGCAGAGAAAGTCGCCTCCCCCGAGGACCTCGCACGGCAGCTGGACAGCACCGGCTACCTCGCCGACGAGGGGCTCGCCGTCTCGGCGTACCTCGCGCTGCGGATGGGTCGGCCGCTGTTCTGCGAGGGTGAACCCGGCACCGGCAAGACGTCCCTCGCCGTCGCGCTCGCCGAAGCGCTCGACCTGCCCCTGGTCCGGCTGCAGTGCCACGAAGGCATCGACGCCGCGCAGGCCCTCTACGACTGGGACTTCCCGCGCCAGCTCCTGCACCTTCGCACCCTCGAGGCGGCGTCGGCCGGCACCCTCGACCCGGACGCCGCGGAACGCTCGCTCTACACCGAACGGTTCCTGCTCACCCGACCGCTGCTGCGGGCCCTCACCGAATCCCCGTGCGTGCTGCTCGTCGACGAGATCGACCGCGCCGACGACGAGTTCGAGGCGTTCCTGCTGCAGCTGCTCGACGAGAACGCCGTCACGATCCCCGAACTCGGCGAGATCCGCGCGGCCGTGCCCCCGCTGGTGGTGCTCACGTCCAACCGGACCCGCGAGGTCCACGACGCCCTGAAACGACGCTGCCTGTACCTGTGGGTCGACCACCCGGACCTGGAACGCGAGGTCGCGATCCTGCGCCGGCGCCTCCCGGGCATCGACGAGACCCTCGCCCGGCAGGTCACCCGCGCCGTGCACGTCCTGCGCGAGATGGAACTGCTCAAACCGCCGGGCGTCGCCGAAACCCTCGATTGGGCGCGGGCCCTGCTCGAACTCGACCGCACCGTGCTGGACGCGGCGACCGCGTCGGCGACGCTCGGCGCCGTGCTCAAGTACCGGGAGGACCTCGCGCGCGTCGCCCGCGCCGGTCTGGACCGGCTGGTGGCGGGGTGACCGGGCCGTGCACACCGCATCACCCTCCGGAGGTGCTCTCGTCGGGCTCATCGGATTCACCCGCGCGCTCGCCGCGGCGGGCCTGCCCGTCGCTCCGGACGCCACCGCCGCGTTCGTCACGGCCGTGACCGAACTCGATCTCGCCGACCCCGGCCACCTGTACTGGGCTGGCCGCGCGACCCTGTGCCACAACCCCGACGACCTCGCCCGCTACGACCTGGCCTTCGAAAGCTGGTTCGGTGGAACGGTTCCCACCCACCCCGGGTTGACGGCGGAATCGCAACCGAAGCTCTCGCACATCGCCGCCCTCGCCGAAGCCGCGACCGCGGGCTCGGACGAAGCCGCGCCTGACCTGCAGGTCGCCGCCGACGAGACCGAGGTGCTGCGGCACCGCGACATCGCCGAACTCACCCCCGCCGAACGGGCTCACCTCGACGAGCTCATCGCCACGCTGCGTCCGCGGCCGCCGATGCGCG
>Ga0180218_1001498_pt1 | contig 13852 bp, 13 predicted proteins | sample eDN3rd37CKraftBY_FD_151334 | JGI IMG/M metagenome (GOLD analysis project Ga0180218, IMG submission 151334) | Enriched backyard soil microbial communities from Emeryville, California, USA - eDNA 3rd pass 37_C Kraft BY (version 2) (version 2) | ecosystem: Environmental > Terrestrial > Soil >...
CGCGGTCGGTCCCGGCGATGACGAAGCGGCCCTTGGTGAATTCGATGTCCGCGGGCGCGGCTTCCAGCACATGCGAGGCGATCGCCTTGCCGTTCTCGATGACCTTTGCCGATGCTTCGAGAATGGCCGCGCCGCTTGCGGTGATGGAACGCGAACCCCCGGTGCCTCCGCCTGCGAGCAGCTGATCGCTGTCACCCTGCACGAGGCGGATGCGCTCGAACGGGATGCCGAGCGCGCGCGACAGCACCTGTGCATAGGGCGCGGCATGGCCCTGACCGTAATCCAGCGTGCCGGTGATGATGGTGACGTCGCCGTTCTCCTCGAAACGGATGCCGCCCATCTCCTTGCCGGGAGGGGCGGTGACTTCGAGAAACGATCCGACACCGAGCCCGCGCAACTTGCCGCGCGCCTCGCTCTCCTTCTTGCGCGCCGCGAAGCCTGAAAGATCGGCGCCCGCGAGCGCTTCCTCGAACAGGGCCGGGAAGTCGCCGCTGTCGTATTTCATGCCGGATGGAGCCGCATACGGGATTTGCGACGGCGCGATGTGATTGCGGCGGCGCAATTCGAGACGGTCGATCCCCATCTCGGCGGCGGCGGCGTCGATCAGCCGCTCCATGTAATAATTGCCCTCGGGGCGTCCGGCGCCGCGATAGGCCGACACCTGCGTCGTATTGGTGAACATGCACTTGGCCGAGACTTCCAGAAGCGGCGTGCGATAGACGCTCGGCGTGTTCTTTACCGCGTTCAGCGTGCCGGGCAGGGGCGCAACCATCGCGAGGAATGCGCCCATATTTGCGTAGCCGCTCAGGCGCACCGCAAGGAAATGCCCGTCCTTGTCGAGCGCAAGTTCACCGATCATCTCGTGATCGCGCCCGTGCGAGTCAGACATGAACGCGCCGGAACGATCGTCGGTCCACTTCACCGGACGGCCGAGCTGCCGCGCAGCATGGAGGATGCAGATATATTCGGAATAGGCCTGCGCCTTCATGCCGAACGAGCCGCCGACATTTCCGGTCAGCACGCGCATCTTGTCCGGCTTGATGCCCATGATGTCGACAAGCTGGCCTTTCATGCCGAACACGCCCTGGCTCTGGGCATGCAGGGTGAAATGCTCGGTCGTGGGGTCGTATTCGGCGACCGCCGCGCGCGGCTCCATCGCGGCGACGACAAGGCGCGTGTTGCGCAGCGACAGCTTCGTCACATGCGCCGCCTGCGCAAAGGCAGCGGCGACTTTCTCGGCATCGCCGTAATGATAGTCGAGCGCGAGATTGCCCGGCGCGTCGTCAAAGAGTTGCGGTGCGTCGGGCTTTGCAGCGTCGCTCGCGAGTGTCACGGCCGGCAAGGGATCGATGTCAAGGACGACAGCCTCCGCCGCATCGCGCGCCTGCACTGCTGTTTCCGCCACCACGAACGCCACCGGATCGCCGACATAGCGCACCTTGCCGGATGCGAGCGCGAAGCGCTGCGGCTTGCGCATCTCCGTACCGTCGCGGTTCTTGAACGGTACGATGCATTTGAATGTGCCGTAGGCCGCGAGGTCCTGCGCGGTGTAGATGCCGAGCACGCCCGGCATGGTCGCGGCTTCGCTTGTATCGATGCCGTTGAGCACGCCATGCGCGTGAGGGGAGCGGACGATCGCAGCATAGGCCTGGCCGGGGAGTGCGATGTCGTCGGTGTAGTGCCCCTTGCCCTGTACGAGTGTCGGATCCTCGGTGCGAGGCACCGGCTGGCCGACCCCGAATTTCGCTACTGCCCAGTCGTCGCTCTTCGAAATGTCTTCGCGGATGTTCATGCGGGCTCGCGGTCTGGAAGGAGATACCGAAATAACGGTGGGACCCGCATGCGGCAAGGATGGGCAGAGGAATGCCAGTCTCCCGGTCGTTGCAGGTCGCCATCTGTCTAGCAGGTCGACGGCCGCCCAAGGACCCGTTTCCCAGGACCGGAAAACCGGGCTAGACTTTGCCCGATTATTGAACACGACGCCGCCGAACCCGGGGAGGGCGCGCGGCAGGACGAGTTAGATGAGTGACGAGGTTCGGGCGACCGGCCTCGATCCCGCGCGTGATCGCGCCCATTCCAGCGTTCTCCCGGAACCGGGGGACGAAAAGGGAGGGAGTTCGCGGTCCGGCTATCAGGGGGGTCGGGGCTCGTCCAAAAATCCCTCGGCCGAGGGCCGGGTGCGGGACGAACCTGCACCATATGACCACGTGCGCCGCGACGGGCGCGCGGAGTCGTCCGCATTGGGAACCGACCTTTGCGGGCCGACCTATGCCGCACTCGATCTCGGCACCAACAATTGCCGCCTGCTGGTGGCCCGCGCCACCCATGACGGGTTTCGCGTCATCGACGCATTTTCGCGAATCATCCGGCTGGGCGAAGGCATCACGTCATCCGGACGGCTCGGGGAGGCGGCGATCGGACGTGCGATCGAGGTGCTGCGGATCTGTCGCGACAAGATGCGAAACCGCGGCGTCACACGCGCGCGGCTGATCGCCACCGAGGCCTGCCGGCTTGCCGAAAATGGCGGTGACTTTCTCGAGCGTGTGCGCGCCGACGTCGGCATCGCCCTCGAAATCGTCGATCGGGAGACCGAGGCGATGCTGGCCGCGATCGGCTGCACGCCGCTCGTCGATCCGGACGCCGAAGGCGCGATCCTGTTCGATATCGGTGGCGGCTCGTCGGAGATCGCGAGCCTCGGCCGTCCGAAATCCTGCCGGCGCGGCCCGCCGGAGCCCGCGATGCGGGGCTGGACGTCGCTGCCGGTTGGCGTCGTGACACTCGCGGAGCGGCATGGCGGCATCACCGTGACGCGCGAGATCTTCGAGGCGATGGTCGCGGAGGCCTCAAGCCACATCGCCCCGTTCGCGCGCGATCATGCGGGGAATGCGCCGACCGCGCATCTTCTGGGTACGTCCGGGACGGTCACGACCATCGCGGGTGTCCATCTCGGGCTGAAGCGCTATGACCGGCGCAGGGTCGACGGCTGCTGGATGGCCGACGATGAAGTGACCGAGGTCATGGAACGCCTGCTCGCGATGTCCTATGACGAACGTGTCTGCAATGCCTGCATCGGCGCCGAACGTGCCGACCTCGTGCTCGCTGGCTGCGCGATCCTGGAAGCCATCCGCCGCGCATTCCCGAGCGAGCGGTTGCGTGTCGCCGATCGGGGACTGCGGGAAGGCATGCTGGTACAGATGATGCGCGCCGACGGACTCTGGCGCGAGGCGGGCATTTCGTGAAGGCTTCGAAGGGTAGCGGTGGACGCGAGCTGAAGACGCGCGTCAAGACCGGCAAGAATCGTTCGCTGTCATCCAAGCTCTGGCTCGAACGTCAGCTGAACGATCCTTATGTTGCGCGCGCCAAGCGCGAAGGTTTTCGTTCGCGCGCGGTCTACAAGCTTGCCGAGATCGACGACAAGGCGAAGTTTCTGAAACCCGGCGCTCGCGTCGTCGATCTTGGGGCTGCGCCCGGCGGCTGGAGTCAGCTCGCAGCGCAGCGTGTGCGTGCGATCGACGGCAAGGGACGCGTCGTCGCGATCGACATTCTGGACATGGATCCCGTGCCGGGCGTCGATTTCATGGTGCTCGACTTTCTCGATCCGGCGGCGCCCGACATCCTGAAGGAGCGGCTCGGTGGCGGCGCCGACGTTGTCCTGTCCGACATGGCCGCGAATGCGACGGGGCATCGCAAGACCGATCACCTGAAGATCGTGGCGCTGGTCGAGGCGGCAGCGGTGTTTGCGGCGGAAGTGCTGAAACCCGGCGGCGCATTCCTCGCCAAGGTGCTGCAAGGCGGCACCGAAGGCGATCTTCTCGCCATGCTGAAGCGCGACTTCGCTACGGTGAAGCATGTCAAGCCGGCCGCGAGCCGGCAGGATTCCGCCGAGCTTTATGTCCTTGCGACGGGCTTCAGGGGCGGCAACGCGTCCTGACGCGCAGCTATCGCTTTCTCGCCAGACATTGTTCGAGCGCGTAATTCGCGTCGCAGCGCTTGGCCGCAAGATCGGCCGACGCACCTGCCGCAGCTTCTCCGAGCTTGCACTCGGCAACCGACACATTGGTTTGCAGATAGCGCATCTGACAGGCGGCGCGCCGGTCTCGTGCGCGGATGCCCTTGCGGATCAGGGCCTGATAGCGCTTGCGATAATCCGGATTGTTCGTCCCGATCACGGCCAGAGCTTTCTCGTAATCGCCGGCCGGTGAAAACGGCGCGGCATAGGCACTGAGCGCGATCAGCGATTCGAATGCCTTCCGGCCTTGTTTCGGCGGCTGCGGCCGGTCGCGAAATGCCACCACCAGCGCTAGGCCTTCCTTGCTGAGCGCCTCGGCCTGCGCCTTTTGTTCTGCATTGCCGATCTCGACATTCCGCAGCCCGTCGATGAGCTTCGACGCCCGGTCGCAAACGGGACAGTCGGTCTGCGCGAAGGCCGCGGTTGCGGAAACGAGCAGGAAAACGATGGCAATCCTTCTCATACGACCCGGCCCCCGTGCAGGTTTAGCAATGGTCACAAGTCTATCGTGTTTTGAACGAAAATCGTTGCCGGCCTGCCTTTTTCGGGCGCGCAGTTGCCAAAAAGCCCCTTTTGCTGGCTTTCCTGATGCTGCATCGCCTCATAAGCCCCATTTATCGACACTTTTTGCATCTCGAATGTGCGCTTTCCCTTCGCAAGCCAGTGCGAATCTCTTATGCGGGGCTCTTGCGCACACCGCGCATCTAGGCGCACACCGCGCATCCAAGAGGGCATTTCCAATGGCGGCAAAACCAAAGGCAAAACCGGCTGCAGCAAAGGCGGCCAAAAAGACGGCGGCATCGAAGGCCGCTACGCCGAACAAAATCACCCTGAAGCACCTCGCGGCGACACTCGCCGAGGAGCATCAGATGACCAAGAAGCAGGGCGAGGCGATGCTGAACGACCTCGTTGCTCTGATCACCAAGCACCTGAAGAAGGGCGAGCGCATCCGGATCGCGGGTCTCGGCATCCTTCAGGTTCGCAAGCGCGCCGCTCGCATGGGCCGCAATCCCGCGACCGGCGAAGCGATCAAGATCAAGGCGAGCAAGAAGGTCGCCTTCCGTCCTGCGAAGGAACTGAAGGAAGCGGTCTAACCGTTTCGGCCGCGGATCTCCGCGTCAGCGGAAATCCGGAGCATTCAGCCTCCAGACTCTGACATTGCTCCCGGTCCCCGCCATTGGCGGGGACTGGCGGTTTCATGGAAGCGTTTTGTTTGGAAGCGTGTTTGTTGCGCGTGTCCTAGCCGAACTTCCGGTCGGACGTTTCGGCCGCTGCGATCGGCTCCGCCGATTCGGCAGGCTCGGGTTTCGCGGGGCTTCGTCCCGACATTTCTGCACCGGCATCGGCCGGCAATCTCCAGAAGACCAGCGCTGACGACGCCGAAATCGCGGCCACGATCAGGAATGCGGCGGCGAAGTCGCCGGCCACGAGATCCTGCGTCCCGGCGGCGCCGCGCCATCGCAGCGACAGGTCGACCATCAGCGCACCGACCGCGACGCCGGCCGAGATCGACAATTGCTGACCGACCGCGGTGAGGGCGGTGGCCCTGCTCATGCGGCGCTGCTCGATTTCGGCAAAGGCGATGGTGTTGGCGGCGGTGAATTCCAGCGCACGGAAGAAGCCGCCGATCAAAAGGATCGCGATCAGCACCGACACCGGCATACCGGGCCGGAAGATCGCGACCGCCGCGATGAAGATTGCGCTGATGATGCCGTTGGCGATCAATACGCGCTTGAAGCCGAAGCGGTTGATGGTGCGGCCGGCGACGGTCTTCATGCCGATGGCGCCGAGCGCGCTGGCGAATGTCACAAGCCCGGACTGGAACGGCGTCATGTTGAAGCCGGTCTGCAGCATCAGCGGCAGCAGGAATGGCAGCGCGCCGATGCCAAGCCGGAACAGGAAGCCGCCGACGAGACTCGCCTTGAAGGTCGGGTAGCGCATCAGCGAAAAATCGAGGATCGGCGCGGTCACGCGTTTTGCGTGGATCAGATAGGCCGTCATCGCGACCGCTCCGCCGACCACCATCGCGACCACGATCGGCCAGGGGATCATGTCGAGCCCGGCGACCGAAAGCCCGAAGGCCAGACCGGCAACGCCTGTGCCCGCAAGCAGCATGCCGCTGGCGTCGAACGGCTCCTGATATTCGGACGGCACCGGATCGATATAGGTCAGCACCAGGATGATCCCGACGATCCCGATCGGGATGTTGATCAGGAAGATCCAGTGCCACGATGCGTATGTGGTGATGAAGCCGCCGACTGGCGGTCCGATGACGGGTCCGATCAGCGCAGGGATCGTCACCCACGCCATCGCGTTGACGAGTTCGCGCTTGTCGATGGATCGCACCAGCACCAGCCGCCCGACCGGTGTCATCATCGCGCCGCCCATGCCCTGCACGATGCGCGCGGCGACGAAGCCTTCGAGCGAGTTCGCCAGCGCGCAGCCGACCGATCCGACCATGAAGACGAAGATGGCCGTTGCGAACACGCGCCGCGCGCCGAAGCGGTCGGCGGTCCAGCCGCTCACCGGAATGAATACGGCGAGCGAGAGCAGGTACGACGTGACGGCAAGCTTCAGCGCCAGCGGGTTCGCGCCGATATCGGCGGCAATCGCAGGCAGCGAGGTGGCGATGACCGTCGAGTCGAGATTCTCCATGAACAGCGCGCACGCGACGATGAGCGGTACGAGACGCGGATGATGCTGCATGGAGGGCCCGGCGGGAGAGATCTGCGGGCGTTGTAGCATTTCGATCTCTCGGCCGCGCTGACGTCTTGTGCTGGGGGCTGCCATTCCTACATGGAATGCCTGCGAATGGCCGCGCTGTCTTTCGGCCGGGAGGGTACACTGGAATGATCTACGTTCTGGCGTTCTTTCTGCCGCCACTGGCGCTGCTGCTGAACGGGCAGATTTTCGCGGCCATCTTCAACGCCGTCATGTTCGTGGCGTTCCTTGTGATCGGCCTCCTGACGCTGTCGCCGTTCCTGTGGCTGATCGCGCCCGCGCACGCCATGATAGCGATCTACATGCGGCGCGAGGACCGCAAGCACCGCGAACTGGTCGAGGCCATCGAGCGGCACGGTCCGCCGGCCAACTGGCGGCCGTAGTTTCCGTCAAACTTTACCGGAAGGCATTCGGGGCATGCGCGCGAGCGCGTGCCCCGTCAGCGCGGCTGTGCGCCGCTGCGCTCGCTGACGACGCAGCAGGCCGAGGTCCAGCCGGTATGGCCGCGCCACGTTGCCTCGCACCAGAGATTTGCGCTGCGGCGGTCCTGCGGCGGACGGCACTGACCGATCACGAGACCGGTTGCTCCAGCCGGGATCGAGACCACCAGCGGAAAATTGGTGCCGGGACCAGTGCGCATGTTGTGGACGCCCTGCGAGACATTGTTCAGCACGCGATAGGTCTCGCGCGGCAGCGCTGCTTGCTGGGGTGGGGCTTGCGGCGCAGGTTGCGGCGCGGCCATCGCAGGCGGCGGCGTTACGGCTGCGGGCGGCGGTGAGGGCGGGGTCGTGCGTTGCGGCTGCGGGCGAGCGGGCGGCGGAAGCGATGCATCGCCGCGCGCGAGGAAAATGCGTCCGGGGATCTGGTCGTAATAGGCTGGCAATTGCTCGTGCCCGACGCTCCGCGCAAGCTTAGGCACTTCGATCTGCAATTCCTTCGCGACATCGATCAGGTCGAGATCGGGACGCTTCACGAGGTCGATGAACAGCCGCGTGAATACCGAATTTGGATGTGTGTCGCTATCGCCAAGCCGGTCGAGCGCCTCCTGGCCCGCGCCGGCCGAGAACATCACGAACATGCCCTGCCGCGTATCCATCCGCTGCAATCCGCGCGATTGGCCGATCGAACGGCCGGACCCGGCCTTGAACGGATTGTTGCGGCAGGCATCGAGCACCATCACGGTGGTTGCTGCGCCGCGTTCGCGCAGGCGCTCGGAAATATCGTCGGCCAGGAAGCCTTCGGTGCGCAGCAGATTGCGCTGGCCTTCCGTCACGTTCGGGACGTCGGTCGGCATCAGGTAATTGCCGCCGTCGAGCGCGACCCCGTGTCCCGCGAAGAAGAACAGCGCGGTGTCTCCCGGCGACACCCGCGTCTCGAAATCGACCAGCGCGCGCGCCATGCGCGAGCGGGGCGCATCGGTGACGGTGATGACGTCGAAGCCGAGTTCGCGCAATGCGCCGGAAATCGCCTGCGCATCGCCGACCGCCTTTTCGAGTTTCGGGACGTCGCTATAGGCGTTGTTTCCGATCACGAGTGCGATGCGCTTGGCCGCCATCGCCGCGCTGTGAGGCGCGCAGCAGAACAGGATTGTGGCGAGGGCAATCAGATAGGATCGCAAGGGAAAATTCCGTCGATGTGTCGGACGGAAGGATAGAGGATGCGGATCGCGTGGCCAATAGAACGGCCCGCCGAGCGGTCCAGTGACGCGGCGCACCGCCGGGCCGCTGCCGAAATCCGACTATGCGGATGTGGTGGTCCCGCTGCGGCTGGAGGCCGGTGGTACTGCCCTGTCATTCATCTCGACCACCACGGTGTTCGGCACGCCCCAGGACATCACCCTGTCCGAACCGGCCCTTGGAAACCTTCTTTCCGGCCGCCGCCAAAACCGGCGAAATATTGCGCGGGATGACGCCCGGTCCATCGTGACGGACGCCCGCGGCCATGCTATCCGCCCGTGCCAACCTGTAGTTCAGAACGTCGGCTCGCCTTGCGGGAGCCCGAATCCGTCGCTAGGTAAGGCAATGGCAAACCCCTCATCAAATGGCATGAACGGCGCCCCGCGCGAGGCGCTGACATTCGACGACGTCCTGCTGCAGCCGGGCCAGTCCGACTTTCTTCCATCCGAAGTCGATATCCGCTCGCGCATCACCCGTGACATCACTCTGAACATCCCGATCGTGGCCTCGGCCATGGACACCGTCACCGAGGCGCGGATGGCGATCGCCATGGCGCAGGCCGGCGGCATTGGCGTGCTCCACCGCAACATGGAGCCGGACGAGCAGGCCGCGCAGGTCCGGCAGGTCAAGAAGTTCGAGTCCGGCATGGTGGTCAATCCGCTGACCATCGCCCCCGATGCGACGCTCGCCGACGCCTTCACGCTGATGAAGGAGAACGGTATTTCCGGCATCCCGGTGGTAGAGGGCGCGGGCAACGGCAAGGCCGGCAAGCTGGTCGGCATTCTGACCAATCGCGATGTGCGTTTCGCAACCGATCCGTCGCAGCGAGTGTCGGATCTGATGACCAAGGAGCGTCTGATCACGGTCCGCGAGAATGTCGGACAGGACGAAGCGAAGCGGCTCCTGCACCAGCATCGTATCGAGAAATTGCTGGTGGTCGATGGCGATTACCGCTGCGTCGGCCTGATCACGGTGAAGGACATCGAGAAGGCGGTCGCCAATCCGAATGCCTGCAAGGACGAGCAGGGGCGTCTGCGCGTTGCGGCCGCAACCACGGTCGGCGACAAGGGCTTCGACCGGACCGAACGGCTGATTGCAGCCGGCGTCGACCTCGTTGTTGTCGATACTGCGCACGGTCATTCGCGCCATGTGCTGGAGGCGGTGAACCGCATCAAGCGTCAATCCAACAAGGTTCAGGTGGTCGCAGGCAATGTCGCGACCTCGGACGGCGCCAAGGCGCTGATCGATGCCGGCGCCGACTCGATCAAGGTCGGCATCGGACCGGGCTCGATCTGCACGACGCGCATCGTCGCCGGCGTCGGCGTGCCGCAGCTCACCGCGATCATGGATGCGGTCGAGGCCGCGCAGAAGACCGGTACGCCGGTGATTGCCGATGGCGGCATCAAATATTCCGGCGATCTGGCGAAAGCGCTCGCCGCGGGCGCCGATTGCGCGATGGTCGGTTCACTTCTCGCCGGCACCGACGAGACACCGGGCGAGGTGTTTCTCTATCAGGGCCGGTCCTACAAGAGCTATCGCGGCATGGGCTCGGTCGGCGCAATGGCGCGCGGCTCGGCCGATCGCTATTTCCAGCAGGACATAAAGGACACGCTGAAACTCGTTCCGGAAGGCGTTGAAGGGCAGGTACCCTACAAGGGCCCGACTTCAACTGTCCTGCATCAGCTCGCTGGTGGATTGCGCGCGGCGATGGGTTATGTCGGCGCGGCGAATGTCGAGGACTTCCACAGGAAGGCGACCTTCGTGAAGATCACGAGCGCCGGCCTGCGCGAAAGCCATGTCCACGATGTGACCATCACGCGCGAGAGCCCGAATTATCCGGGCCGGGTGTGAGCGCTCACGTCCTGTCGAGAAACGCGCGGATCAGCTTGACGGTCTGATCCGGCTGCTCCTCCATGATCCAGTGGCCGGACTTCGCGATAATTCCGCCTTCCACATTCGTTCCGACTTCGCGCATCACAGCGGCCTGCTGATCGCCGAACGATTTTTCCGCGCCGAGCGCAAGGATCGGAAATGTCAGCTTGCCCTTCGCCTGGAAGGCCTTGTTGTCGGCAACGTCCTTGGTGTTGAACGTGGCGAATTGCTCGAACGCCGCATGCATTGCTCCGGGACGCGCATAGATTTTCGCATAGTGCCGGCGCGTTGCCTCGTCGATCGTTTTCGGATCGGCTGACAGTTCGTTCCAGAAGCGATCGAGATAGATGCGCTCGCGTCCCTTCACCAGCCTGTCCATGTCCGGACCGCGAAAGTTGAAATGCCAGAGCAGCGGGCTTTTCAGGATTTCGTCCCAGGCGCCGATCCCCGGCAATGGCGCGTCGATGACCACCCATTTGGTGATGCGATCCGGGTTTTGCGCGGCCAGTGCATAGCCCACCATGTTGCCGATATCGTGAGTCACGAGCGCTGCGCGCTGGACATTGAGCTTGTCCATCACGGTCGCGATATCGATGCCTTGCGTCTTCTTGTCATAGCCAGTGTCGGGATAGGACGAGTAGCCCATGCCGCGCAGGTCCGGGACGATTACCGTGTGATCCTTGATCAGCGCCTTCGCGAGCGGCGCCCACATGTCGCCGGTATCCGCAAAGCCGTGCAGCATGACCACGGCCGGTCCATGGCCGCCCACGCGCACGTAAATCGTTGCTCCGTCCGTCTGGATCTTGTGAACCCGCATTTCGGAGGGAAATCTTTCGATCCGTGCGTGCGCGACTTGCGACATCGCGAGCGAAAGGACGAATGCAATCAGAGCCGTTGCAATGTTCATCGAGGCGATCCCTGGCAATTGCGACACGAACGGGCAGCGTTAGCGATGTGGGTCGTCTTCGGCCGGAGCAGGACGTAACATTTACAGCCAGCCGGTCGGATCTTCGATCGGTTCTCCATCCAGGGAGCGGACGAGTCCGCGCACGCAGCGGAAGACCAGCCAGGCCCAGACGGCGACCAGGATTGGAATTCCGACACCGAAGAAGCTGAGATAGAAGCCGATCAGGCCGACCGAGGCCCCGATCCAGAACGTGCGAATGGCCGACGTCATGTGCGACGCATAGGGCGAGCCGCCGCACTGGAGGCGTTTCAGGTAGGCAATCCCGAGACCGACGAAGAAAGTCACGAGCGTGACGGCGCCCGCAAGGTAGAGGAGCCAAACCGTGATGGCGAAGTTTCGCTCCACACAGGGTTTGACCGGTTCCTGGACCGACATGGTGCCTCCGCGGGGGATCGCGCTGCGCCTCCAACGCTATCGACGGTAAATGCCGGTGTCTATCGGAAGCGGTGCCTCATGTATCGGCAGATGGCCAAACCGCCAGACGGGCGATCTGGCGTTTCTGCGGGCAGTTGCCTCTCTACAACCAGCTTCGGGGATTTTCGATCGGCTGGCCATTGATGGCGCGTACGAGCCCGCGCACGCAGCGGAAGATCTGCCAGATGGCCAGCGCGATCAGGATGAAGATCCCGATGCCGACGATGGCGAGCATGGCGCCGATCAGGCCGACGACCAGGCTGATCCAGAACGTGCGGATCGCCGAGATCATGTGCGACTGATAGGGCGTGCCCGCGAATGCGTCGCGTTTCATGTAGGCGATGACGAGGCCGGCGATGATCGTGACGACGGTGATATACCCGCCTAGATACAGCAACCAGACGGCCATGGCCCAGTTGCGCTCTTCCGATTGCTGGACCGGCCCCTGAAGCGGCTCCTGGGCAGGCATGGCTTCCCCCTCGCGATACTGCGCATCACAGGCTACCGACGGTCGCACAGGGTGTCTATCGGAGGCGTTCGCTTTTCTGTATCAGCACACTGGTCATGTGATGTTCGGCTTCCCCTGCTGAAGGGGAGTTAAATCGGAGCGAGCCTTGATGTCTGAAAAAGCGCGCCGATTCGTGCTCGCGTCCCGGCCCGTAGGTGAGCCGAAGGAATCCGATCTCCGCATGGAGGAGATGGCCTTGCCCGCGCCGGGCGCCGGCGAGGTGCTTCTGCGCACGCTGTACCTGTCGCTCGATCCATACATGCGCGGGCGCATGAGCGATGCCAAATCCTATGCGGCGCCCGTGCCCGTCGGCGGCGTCATGGAGGGGGGCACGGTCAGCGAGGTGCTGGCGTCGAACAACCCCGCCTTTGCTGTCGGCGATATCGTGCTCGGCCGCACCGGCTGGCAGACCCATACGGTTTCCGACGGCTCGGCGCTGCGCAAGGTCGATCCGTCACTCGCACCGATCTCGACCGCCCTGGGCGTGCTCGGCATGCCGGGCATGACCGCCTATGCCGGACTTCTTGAAGTCGGCAAGCCGAAGGCGGGCGAAACGCTCGTTGTTGCGGCCGCGTCGGGTGCCGTCGGCTCGGTGGTTGGGCAGATCGCGAAGCTCAAGGGCCTTCGTGCGGTCGGTATCGCGGGCGGGCCGGACAAATGCCGTTACGTGAAGGATGTCCTCGGTTTCGACGAATGCATCGACCATCGCGCGCCGGATCTGCCGGCGCGTCTGGCCGCAGCCTGTCCGAACGGCATCGACGTCTATTTCGAGAATGTCGGCGGACATGTGCTCGATGCGGTTCTTCCGCTGCTGAACACGTTCGCGCGTGTCCCGATCTGCGGCACGATCGCGCATTATAACGACACGGCGCCGCCGCCCGGTCCGGACAAACTGCCCGCGGTCTGGCGCATGATCCTGACCAAGCGCCTGACGGTTCAGGGTCTTCTGGTTTCCGATTTCGGCGCATTGCATGGCGACTTCCTGCGCGACATGGCGCAATGGGTGAAAGACGGACGCGTGAAATACCGTGAGGACATCGTCGATGGTTTCGAGAACGCGCCGCGTGCGCTGATCGGCCTGTTGCGCGGCGAGAATTTCGGCAAGCTTCTGGTGCGTGTCGCAGAACGGAGCAAGTAGATGTCGGTCCAGATGATCCTGTTACCGCTATTCCTGCAGGTGCTGCTGACCATTGCGCTGGGACTGAACATGGCGGTCAGGCGCAGGATGGCCTTCGCGCAGGGGACGCGCTGGCAGGACATCGCCCTGCGCGAGCCGAACTGGCCCAAGGACGCGATCATCGCGCATAACGCGTTTCTCAATCAGTTCGAGATTCCGGTGCTGTTCTATGTGCTGACGATTCTCGCGCTCATCACCAAGCAGGCCGATCTCCTGTTCGTCATCATGGCCTGGATCTTCGTCGTGATGCGCTATTTCCAGGCTGCGGTGTTCGTGACCACCAATCACGTGCCGATCCGCGGCGCGTTCTTCGGCATTGGCGTGCTCGTGCTGGTGATCATGTGGGTGATCTACATCGTGCGCATTCTCACGCTGCCGTGGGTGTAGGGGTTAGCGTAACGACATGATTCCATCCGCGCGTATTGCCGGCGCCATTGAGGTGCTGACCGATATCGAAACCAAGCGCCGTCCTGCCGCCGATGCCCTGAAGGAATGGGGGCAGATGCAT
>Ga0180218_1001500_pt1 | contig 13848 bp, 11 predicted proteins | sample eDN3rd37CKraftBY_FD_151334 | JGI IMG/M metagenome (GOLD analysis project Ga0180218, IMG submission 151334) | Enriched backyard soil microbial communities from Emeryville, California, USA - eDNA 3rd pass 37_C Kraft BY (version 2) (version 2) | ecosystem: Environmental > Terrestrial > Soil >...
GCGCTTTGTGGACGATGTTCGCCTCCGCATCATGCAACCAAACCTAGCGCAGGATGAAAAATTCAATTACGCCGCACGGCAGAAGATCATGGATCGTTATCTGTCGTTGTCGGACCGCGCGACCGGTCCGGATAATTCAGGACTGAGCAACGTCACGCATCTGATCTGGCCTGAATCGGCTTTTCCGTTTTTCCTGACTCGCGAAGGCGAGGCGATGGCGCAGATCGCCGATCTGCTGCCGCCCGGCACGATGCTGATCACCGGCGCCGCGCGTGCCGCCGATCCATCGCCTGACAAACGCGTCCGCGCCTACAACTCCGTCTACGTCATCGATCACGACGGGACTGTCCTGTCGGTCTATGACAAGGTGCATCTCGTTCCGTTCGGCGAGTACCTGCCCTTCCAGGCCACACTCGAAAAGCTCGGCTTGCTGCAACTGACAAAGCTGCCCGGCGGCTTCCTGTCGGGCGACCGGCTTCGCAGTTACGAATTGCGCGGGGCGCCGCGCTTCCTGCCGCTGATCTGCTACGAGATCATATTTCCAGGCGCGGTCGTGCCCGCCGGCGAACGTCCGGGCTGGCTGCTGAATGTCACCAATGACGCATGGTTCGGCATCAGCACCGGACCGTTCCAACATTTGCAACAGGCGAGGGCACGCGCGATCGAGGAAGGGCTTCCGCTCGTCCGTGCCGCCAACAACGGTATTTCCGCGATAGTGGATCCGCTCGGTCGGATCGTCAGGCAATTACCACTCGGAACCGACGGCGTGCTGGACGGGCCGTTGCCGCGATCGGTGACGCCGACGGTCTACGCACGATTCGGCGATAGCATCATCGCGATCATGATCGCCGCCGGCTTTTTTATAGTGCTCCGTTATCGATCAAAACAGGATCGAAAACCACTTTGATAAAGTGGTCCATGGATGCTTGCCAAACGCAAATGTTGCTAATCTGGAACTGCGGCGAAGCACCGCTGATTTGTTCTCTTGCTTGACGACACCTGAGCGAGCAAAATTTGGTTGCTCGACACAACCAACAAAGTTGCTGCACGTCTCGATTGAGGCTTCGAGTGTAAAATCGTTGACGACGCATCGGGAACAGGTGCAAAGCACCTGTCAGTTGCATTCGATGCGGCGTGTTGCGGAGAACTGAATGATTAAGAAGTCACCGAACCCTACGGACAAGCACGTGGGGGCGCGTGTGCGCATGCGACGGATGATGCTTGGAATGAGCCAGGAGAAGCTTGGCGATTCACTCGGACTGACGTTCCAGCAGGTACAGAAATACGAGAAGGGCACGAACCGCATCGGCGCCAGCCGCCTGCAGCAGATCTCCAACATCCTGCAGGTGCCGGTCTCGTTCTTCTTCGAGGGGGCTCCCGATAATTCGAATTCGCAATCGGGTTTTTCCGACGCGCCGTCGCCGGCCTATGTGTCGGACTTCCTGGCGACCTCCGACGGCCTGGCCCTGACCCGCGCCTTCATGCGCATCAAGACCCCGAAGCTGCGGCGCAAGATCGTCGACCTGGTCGAGCAGATCGCCGCCGAAGAGGACTAGGACGTATGGCCTGCGGGCGGCCGTAAGCAGGCCACACCCGCCGCGGCAGAGGCCCACCCCGCCCCATTGGATCGCCCATCCAGCCCACATCTTGACCGCGCCGTGCCGAGGCTGCATTGAACAGCTTTCCACAACCGACGAATGGTCCGCTTCGACCCTAGGGGGAGTCCTACCAGTGCCGCGCAAGAGCCACCTCTTTACCAGTGAATCCGTTTCCGAAGGGCATCCCGACAAGGTGTCGGACCAGATCTCGGACGCGGTCCTCGACGCCTTCCTGGAGAATGACGTCAAGCTTGGCATCGCCGATGACAGCTTGGTTAACACCCGCCTGGGCTGCGAGACGCTGACTGCGACGAACAAGATTGTCATTGCCGGCGAAGGCCGCGGGCAAGCTCCGTTCTTCAAAAATTACAACGGCAAGTCCGTCGTCAATCGCGAACTGATCACCGAGATCGCACGCGAGGTGGTGAAGGATATCGGCTACGACCAGGACGGCTTCTCATATCACGGGGCGGACATCGAGGTTCTGCTTCACGGCCAGTCTCCCGACATCGCGATGGGTGTCGACGCCAAGAAGAAGAAGGGCGGCGAACAGGAAGGCGCAGGCGACCAGGGCATGATGTTCGGCTTCGCCTGCACCGAGAGCGAGGTCTATGAGAAGAACTCGTTCATGCCGGCGCCGATCTATTTCGCGCACAAGATCCTCAAGGTGCTCGCCGATCAGCGTCATTCCAAGAAGCTGTTCGACCTGCAGCCCGACGCCAAGAGCCAGGTCACGATCAAGTACGAAGACGGCAAGCCGGTCGGCTGCACCAAGGTCGTGGTGTCCACTCAACACAACGCGACCAACCGCAACGGCAAGAAATACACCCCGTCGATGATCAAGGACCTGATCGGCGACGCGGTCGCCTCGGCCCTTCCGAAGGGCTGGATGCCGAAGAAGGAATCCGACTTCCTCGTCAACCCGACCGGCAACTTCGTGGTCGGCGGTCCCGACGGCGATTGCGGGCTGACCGGCCGCAAGATCATTGTCGACACCTATGGCGGCTATGCTCCGCACGGCGGCGGCGCGTTCTCGGGCAAGGACCCGACCAAGGTCGACCGGTCCGCGGCCTACGCGGCGCGCTATCTGGCAAAGAACGTCGTGGCGGCCGGGCTCGCCGAGAAATGCACGATCCAGGTCGCCTACGCGATCGGCGTCGCCGATCCGATGTCGCTCCTTGTCGATACGCACGGCACCGGACAGGTCGATGACGGCAAGCTGGAGAAGGTTCTCGCTGAACTTTTTCCGCTGCGCCCCACGAATATCCGGCGCACCCTCAAGCTGAACCGTCCGATCTACCGGCGCACCGCGGCCTACGGCCATTTCGGCCGCGCCCCCGACAAGGACGGCGGCTTCTCCTGGGAGAAGGTCGATCTCGCCGACCAGATCCGTCGCGCGTTCAAGTAACACGCTCAGACAGCTTGTGTTTTTGCGACGGCCGCATCATGGATGCGGCCGTCATGCATTCCGGCTCCGACCAATCCGGCAGCGCCCCACGCAGCGGCGCGTTTTTCGGGCGACGCAAGGGCAAGGCGTTGCGCACCGGACAAGCGCGTTTGTTTGCAACGCTCTTGCCGACACTCTGCATTGATCTGCAATCGTCTGCGCCCTCGTCCCTCGATGCGCTGTTTCACGATGCAGTGCGCGAGGTCCGTCTCGAAATCGGCTTCGGCGGGGCAGAGCACCTGATCGCGCAGGCAGCCGCCAACCCGGATTGCGGCTTCATCGGCGTCGAACCCTTTCTCAACGGGATGGCCAAGGCCTTGGCCGCCATCGACGCGAAGGGCCTGACCAACATCCGCCTGCATCACGGCGATGCGACCGACCTGCTGGCGTGGCTTCCACCGGCCGCCCTCTCGACGGTCTATCTGCTCTATCCCGATCCGTGGCCGAAACGGCGGCACTGGAAGCGCCGGTTCGTGCAGGATGCGAGCATTGCCGCCATCGCACGCGTGCTCAAGCCAGGCGGCATCTTCCGCTTTGCATCCGACATCCCGGATTATGCCGCCTGGACATTGGTCCGCCTGCTCCGCTCACCCGAGTTCGAATGGACGGCCGAACGCGCCGACGACTGGCGCAAGCCCTGGCCGGATTTCCTGCGCACGCGCTACGAGGCCAAAGCCGTGCGCGAAGGCCGCACGCCCTGTTACCTGACGTTCCGTCGACGATGACCTGACGGCCCTCACGCCACCGATGCGGCCGCCTGGCTCCGGACCGCCTTGGCATCCTTCACCGGCGGCAGCCCGAACATGCGCCGATACTCGCGGGTGAATTGCGGCACGCTCTCATAGCCGACCGCGAATGCCGCGCTGCTCGCGGATGCGCCCTTTGACATCATCAGCCGGCGGGCTTCGATCAGGCGCAGGTGCTTCTGGAATTGCAGCGGCGAAAGCGACGTCACCGCGCGGAAATGCTGGTGGAAGGACGACGGACTCATGCCCGCCTCCGCCGCAAGGCGCTCGACACGCAACGGCTTGCCGAACTCGGCCCGCAGCACGGAAACCGCACGCGCCACCCGCTGCACATGACCGTCTGGCCAGCCGAGGCGCCGGATCGCCGAGCCATGGCGGCCGACGAGGAGCCAGTAATGCATTTCCCGGATGAGCTGCGCCTTCAACACCGGAACCGCTGACGGCCGGTCGAGGAGCCGCATCAGCCGCAGCGCTGCATCCGCAACCTCGGCATCGGTCGGATCGACCCGCACCGGCGCCGAATCCGCCACCCGCTCGGTGCCCATCTCCGCGCCGAGAGCGGCAATGATCGCGAGATCGAGTTCGAACACCAGCGACAGATAGGGCGCGGCAACGCTGGCACGGGTGATCTGGCTCACCGTCGGCACGTCGGCCGTTATCAGGAGGGAATCGCCGGCGCTGAAAGCAAAGCCCTGCGTCCCCATCGTGACATGCTTGCTGCCCTGGACCACCAGGCAGACGAGAGGTTTGGATACGGCGTGGACCAGCCCGCTCGGTGCCGTCGCGCGCACCAGCACGAGGCCTTCGATCGGCGTTTGCGCCAGGCCGTCGGCGTTGGCGTGCGCTTCGGCGTAGCCGCTCACCGCTTTGAGCAAGGTCGTCATGGCTAAAGCTTATACGCGCAATCCCTCAGGCGCACGCCATTTGGAGGATTAGGCAAAAATCGCCCCGGTTTCGGCAAGCAGCTCCGCCCTGCCCTTCCGATCTCAGCGTGGCCACACCATGCAGGAGGAGCACATGACCACCATCACTCTCGTCACCGGCGGAAGCCGCGGTCTCGGCCGCAACACAGCCTTGAGCATCGCGCGTCATGGCGGCGATGTCATTTTCACCTATCAGAGCCGGGCCGAAGACGCGCAAGCCGTCGTCGCCGAGATCGCAGCGCTGGGTCGCAAGGCCGTTGCGCTCCAGCTCGATACCGGCAACGTCTCCAGCTTTCCGCAATTCGCGGAAGAGCTGAAGAAAGCGCTGCAAAAGACCTGGCAACGCGACACGCTCGATCACCTCGTCAACAATGCCGGACACGGTGACTACGCGGCGATCACGGATACCACCGAAGCGCAGTTCGACCGGCTGGTGAACGTCCATTTCAAGGGCGTGTTCTTCCTGACGCAGACGCTGCTGCCGCTGATCAAGGATGGCGGTCGTATCCTGAACACGTCCAGCGGACTGACACGCTTCGCCTATCCCGGTTACGCGGCCTATGCCGCTGCGAAGGGCGCCGTCGAAGTGCTGACCGTTTATCTTGCGAAGGAGCTTGGCGCGCGCCGGATCACGGTCAACACGGTGGCGCCGGGCGCGATCGAAACCGACTTCGGCGGCGGCGCGGTCCGCGACAATCCGGAGATCAACAAGCAGCTCGCGACCATCACTGCGCTCGGCCGCGTCGGCGTGCCCGATGACATTGGCCCGATGGTCGCGAGCCTGTTGTCGCCGGACAATCGCTGGGTCAACGCACAGCGGATCGAAGTGTCGGGCGGACAGGCGATCTGATGCGATGCAACTTACGGGCTCGTCTACCGCGCAGGCGAGCCCGTGCAATCGCTTACGCCGCGCTGCCGCTTACGCTATCCGGCGTCACCTGCCAGAACCGCACCACCCGGCGTGCGGTGGATTCCGACAGCCGGTCGAAATTCGTGCTCGCCGCATCGATGCTGGGCGCGCTTTTGCCACGGTTGCCGGGCCGCGCCATGATGATGTCGCGCGCGGTCGGCCAGGAATAACCGGCTGCCTTGCACAGGATGAGGATCGGATCGGGCCGCTCGCCGCTCACCAGCCGATCCACCACATCGACCGGTATGCTCGCGAGCTTTGACATCGCAGCGATCATTTCATCGTAGCAATGCTGTCGTGCGAGAGCCGCAAGCGCGGCCTCGTCCAACCGACCGGCATCGGTCAGTTCCCGTATCTTTGCCTGCGCCTGCGAAAAATCGCGGGCCGGCTTGTGCGGAAGCCCGCTTCCAGGCGCCTGCGTCAGGATCCGGCGCAGTTCGGCCTGGGTTTCGGGTCTCACCTTGGCAAGGAGACGCTGCTGCAGAACGTTGGTCGCGCGAGCGATCAATTCGCGGAACATGTGGTCCGGGACATCGGCGCGGAACGCGACAGTCTCGGCGAGTACGTTGTCGCTTTCGGCACTTCGGATCAGCGCGCTGAACCCGCTTTCCGAGATTTTCGCTCCGGCATTGCCCGCGAGCTTGCGCTTCACCGCGAAATCACCGCGGCGCACCAGAATATCCGTCACCGGCTCCGCGATTTCGGCGCGGCTCGAAATGGCATAGAGATGCTCGGCGCTCATTGCGCTGGCGATCGCCACGAGGTCGGCCGTGACCAGCCGGGGCGATTGCGCCAGCACCGGGCCGGCCACCATGATGTCCTCGTCTTTCGCCAGCTTGCGGATCACCTGGATCGGTGAATTCTCCACGGGCGCGAGCTGCCGCGATAATTCTGCGCGTGCCTGGGACTCGATCTCGTTGATGAGCATCACGAACACATCGTCGAACAGACGGATATGTTCGTCCTTGAACCGATCGGCGCCGCGCAGGAACAGCGCCGTGATTTGCCGCAGCGCCTCGGAACGCCGTTCGCCCGAACCGTGTCGCACGACGGTCTCAAGCTCGGGGAGCAGCGAAAAAGCTGGAGCCATCGTGGGATCGTTTATCGTAGCCATCCGGCGGAACCGCAAAAAATTTACCTTTCGAGTCTGAACGAAGGGTTAGCCGGTTCCAGCCTTCTCCCTTGCGAAACGAGCAAAAACCGCTATATTCGCGGTGTCTTAAGACACCTCATAACGATCCTTCACTGGATCGGTTTTTGAGAGTGGGCCCCGCCCGGGACCCGCTCTTTTTTGTTACCTGATTTGGCTGGATTGCGTTTTGCGATGCGCAATCCCGCAAGGCGCCGGGCGACGTAAGACCCTGGAAATACCGTACAGCTTCGATGAATCTGTTGCATGACGACAAGACCGTTGCCGAGCCGCGGCTGATCGCGCAGCCGGGGCTTGCCGCGCGTGTCGCCGCGATCGCGGAACCCGTGGTCGAGAGCCTGGGATACCGGCTGGTCCGGGTGAAGATTTCCGCGGCCGACGGCTGCACCGTGCAGGTGATGGCCGAGCGGCCGGATGGAACGCTGGCGATCGAGGATTGCGAGGAAATCTCGCATGCGTTGTCGCCGGTCCTCGATGTCGCCGACCCGATCGAACGGGCCTACCGGCTGGAAATCTCGTCGCCGGGCATCGATCGGCCACTGGTGCGGCGTTCGGATTTCGAACGGCACGCCGGATATCTCGCGAAGATCGAAATGAATGTGCCGGTCGATGGCCGCAAGCGCTTCCGCGGCATCCTCGCCGGCGTCGAAGGCGATGCAGCACGAATCCGTCTCGAGGACGGCAAGGCCGCGAAAGACGGCGAGCCTGCCGAATTTCTGCTGCCAATCGAAGATATGGCGGATGCGAAGCTTGTCCTGACCGACGACCTGATTGCCGAGGCCCTGCGCAAGGGCAAGGCCGCCGAGCGCGAGGCACGCGGCGAGGGCCGCGCCGAACGCGATGACGCGCCCAGGGCCAAAGCCAAGACCCCGGCCAAAGACAAGGCCAAGACGAACGATCGGACGAAACAGAAACCGGATCGGGCGATGCCCCGGCCCAAGCAAGCTCAGTTGGATCGCGCGAAGAAAGCGCGGTCCGGTGATTATGACGAAGGAGAGTGATCATGGCCGCGGTTAGCGCCAACAAGCTCGAATTGCTGCAGATCGCGGACGCGGTCGCCCGCGAAAAGTCCATCGACCGCGGCATCGTGATTGCCGCGATGGAGGACGCGATCGCGCGTGCGGCACGTTCGCGTTACGGCAGCGAGACCGAGGTCCGCGCCGAAATCGATCAGAAGAAAGGCGAGCTTCGCCTGTCGCGCCACATGCTGGTCGTCGACCAGGTGGAGAACCCGTCGAACCAGATCAGCCTCGAGGATGCGCGCCGCCTCAATCCCTCGGCGCAAATCGGCGACACCATCGCCGACGCCCTGCCGCCGCTGGAATATGGCCGTATCGCTGCGCAGAGCGCCAAGCAGGTGATCGTGCAGAAGGTGCGCGAGGCCGAGCGCGACCGGCAATATCAGGAATACAAGGACCGCATCGGCGACATCGTCAACGGCGTGGTCAAGCGCGTCGAATACGGCAATGTGGTCGTCGATCTGGGCCGTGGCGAAGCCATCGTGCGCCGCGACGAGATGCTGCCGCGCGAAGTGTTCCGCAACGGCGACCGCGTGCGCGCCTATATCTACGACGTGCGCCGGGAGCCGCGCGGGCCGCAGATCTTCCTGTCGCGCACCCATCCGCAATTCATGGCCAAGCTGTTCGCGCAGGAAGTGCCGGAAATCTATGACGGTATCGTCGAGGTAAAGGCGGTCGCGCGCGATCCGGGCTCGCGCGCCAAGATCGCGGTGATCTCTCGCGATTCCTCGGTCGATCCGGTCGGCGCCTGCGTCGGCATGCGCGGTTCGCGCGTGCAGGCCGTGGTGAACGAATTGCAGGGCGAGAAGATCGACATCATTCCCTGGTCGCACGACATCGCGACCTTCGTGGTCAATGCGCTCGCCCCCGCCGAAGTCGCCAAGGTGGTGCTCGACGAGGACAAGGAGCGTATTGAAGTCGTCGTTCCGGATGCCCAATTGTCGCTGGCGATTGGACGCCGCGGCCAGAATGTGCGGCTCGCTTCACAACTGACCGGCTGGGACATCGACATCCTGACCGAGCAGGAGGAATCCGAGCGTCGTCAGGCCGAGTTCCAGAACCGCACCAAGACCTTCATCGAGGCGCTCGATGTCGACGAGGTGGTGGCGCAATTGCTTGCCTCTGAAGGCTTCACCTCCGTCGAAGAGCTGGCTTTGGTCGATATCAAGGAAATTGCCGGCATCGAGGGCTTCGACGAGGAGACCGCCGAGGAATTGCAAAGCCGCGCCCGTGATTACCTCGAGCGCATCGAGAAAGAATACGACGAGAAGCGCAAGGCGCTGGGCGTCGAGGACGCATTGAAGGACGTTCCCGGCGTCACGACCAAGATGCTGGTCGCGTTCGGCGAGAACGGCGTGAAGACGGTCGAGGACCTCGCCGGCTGCGCGACCGACGACCTCGCCGGCTGGACCGAGCGCAAGGATGGCGAGACCAAGCGCGAGCCGGGCATTCTCGACGGGTTCGAACTCACGCGCGACGAGTGCGAGGGCATCATCATGCAGGCCCGCCTGAAGGCCGGATGGGTCACCGAAGCCGACCTTGCGAGCGAAGCTGCCGAAGAGGCCGCCGAGCCCGAAGCCGCAGGCGCGTGAGGTGGTGAGACCGGCATGCTCGCAACGCTCGACGACGACAACGCTCTCGACAGCGGGCCTCACAAAGGCGCCGCCCCCGAGCGATTCTGCGTCGTCGCGCGGGCGGTCAAGCCGGTCGATGAGCTGATCCGCTTCGTTGTGGGTCCGGACGGCGCGGTGGTGCCGGACGTGAAGCGCAATTTGCCCGGCCGCGGACTGTGGATTACCGCGACCCGGGACGCGGTCGATACGGCCCAGCGCCGCAAGCTGTTCGCCCGGGGCTTCAAGCGGGAGGTCCGGGCGGACGCCGAAATCGGCGCACTGACCGACCGCCTCCTCGAACGCGCGGCCCTCGACGCGCTCTCGATTGCCGGCAAGGCCGGATCGGTCGTGAGCGGCTTTGCCAAGGTCGAGGCCGCCATCGACCGGGACAACCCGGTGGCGCTGCTGCACGCGAGCGACGGCGCCGAGGACGGCCTGCGCAAGCTCAAGGCCCTGCTCCGGCGCCAGGCGGAGGCCGAAAAGCCGGAAATTCCGGTGATCCGGGCGTTTCCGGGGGCGCAATTGGATTTGGCATTGGGCCGGTCAAATGTGATACATGCTGCCCTGCTTGCCGGCCCAGCAAGCCAGGGCTTCCTCACGCGTTGTCAGCGCATGATGCGCTTTCGCACCGGCGAAACGGACATGCCGGCGTCACATCGCGCGTCGGACAAGGAACCCAGAGAACGGATTCGGGAACGGAATACGGATGAGTGAAACGAAGACACCTGGCGAAAAGAAGATCGGCAGCGGCAAGACGCTGACGCTGAAGCCGCGCACCGAAACGGGCGTGGTCCGCCAGAGCTTCAGCCACGGCCGCACCAAGCAGGTCGTGGTCGAGAAGGTCAAACGTCGCGTGATCGGCGCGCCGGGCGAAGCCAAGGCGGAGCCGGTCGCCGAACCGGTCGCCCCGAAGCCGCGGGTCGCCCCGCCATCGGCCAGATCTGCGCCGGCAGCGCCGCAAGCGCCCGCGCCGTCGAAGTCCGGCGTGGTGTTGCGCACGCTGACCGACGACGAACGCAATGCGCGCGCCCATGCGCTCGCCGACGCGCGGTTGCGCGAAGCCGAAGAGCGCCGCATTGCCGAAGAGGATGCGCGCCGCAGGCAGAGCCGCGAAAGCATCGAAAAGGCCGAGCGCGAGGCCGCCGAGGCCCGCAAGCGCGAGGAAGAAGAACGCCATCGTCGCGAGGAAGAGGCCAAGCGCAAGGCCGAGCAGGAAGCCAGGAAGCGGTTCGGCGAAGAGACGGCGCCGGCCACTGCCGCTCCCGCGGCTCCGGGCGCTGGCCGGGTCGGCGCGAGACCCCAGGTCATCGAAGCGGACGAGGACGAGACCCCGCGCGGACGCCGTCCCGGCGCCGGCGCAGGTCCGGCGCGTCCTGCTCCTGCGGTCAAGGCGCCGCGGAATGCGATTCCGAAGCAGCGCACCCGTCTCACGGTGGTGAACGCAACCAATGCCGACGAAGTGCGCGAACGCTCGGTTGCCTCGTTCCGTCGCCGTACGCAGCGCCTGAAGGGCCATCACGACGAGCCGAAGGAAAAGCTCGCCCGCGAAGTGGTCATTCCGGAAACCATCACGATCCAGGAACTCGCCAACCGCATGGCGGAGCGGGGCGTCGACGTGATCCGCATGCTCATGAAGCAGGGTCACATGGCCAAGATCACCGACGTGATCGATGCCGACACCGCCCAGCTGATTGCGGAAGAACTTGGCCACACCGTCAAGCGCGTCTCGGAGGCCGACGTCGAAGAGGGTCTGTTCGACGCTCCCGACGATCCGGAGGATCTCGAGCCCCGGGCGCCGGTGGTCACCATCATGGGTCACGTCGACCACGGCAAGACGTCGCTTCTCGACGCGATTCGTTCGGCCAACGTCGTTTCCGGTGAAGCCGGTGGCATCACCCAGCATATCGGCGCCTATCAGGTCGACTCACCCTCGCACGGCAAGATCACCTTCATCGATACGCCGGGCCACGCCGCCTTCACGGCGATGCGCGCACGTGGCGCGCGCGTGACCGACATCGTGGTTCTGGTCGTCGCGGCTGACGACGGCGTGATGCCGCAGACCATCGAGGCGATCCATCACGCCAAGGCGGCGAAGGTCCCGATGATCGTCGCGATCAACAAGATCGACAAGCCGGACGCCAAGCCCGACCGGGTTCGCACCGAGCTGCTGCAACACGAAGTGCAGGTGGAATCGCTCGGCGGCGACGTTCTCGACGTCGAAGTCTCCGCCATGAAGAAGATCAATCTCGACAAGCTGCTCGAGACCATCGGTCTTCAGGCGGAAATTCTCGACCTGAAAGCCAATCCGCGCCGTCTCGCGGAAGGCACCGTGATCGAAGCCAAGCTCGATCGCGGCCGCGGCCCGGTCGCCACCGTGCTGGTTCAGCGCGGCACGCTCGATATCGGCGACATCGTTGTCGCCGGCTCCGAATGGGGCCGGGTGCGCGCGATCATCACCGACAAGGGCGAAAGCGTCGACGATGCCGGCCCGTCCGTGCCCGTCGAAGTGCTGGGCTTCAACGGCACGCCGGAGGCCGGCGACCGGCTCGGCGTGGTCGAAAGCGAAGCCCGCGCGCGCGAAATCACCACCTATCGCGCCCGCCAGCGCCGCGACAAGCAGGCCGCCCGCCAGACCGGCATGCGCGGCTCGCTCGAGCAGATGATGGCGCAGGCCAAGACCGCCGGCCGCAAGGAATTCCCGCTGGTCGTGAAGGCGGACGTGCAAGGCTCGCTGGAAGCGATCGTCGGCGCGCTCGACAAGCTCGGCAATGACGAGGTCGGCGCCCGGATCGTGCTGTCGGGCGTCGGCGGCATCACCGAGTCGGATATCACGCTCGCCGAATCGATCGGCGCCGCCGTGATCGGCTTCAACGTGCGCGCCCACAAGGAAGCGCGCGAAGCGGCCGAGCGCGACGGCATCGAGATCCGCTACTACAACATCATCTACAATCTCGTGGATGACGTGAAAGCCGCGATGTCGGGACTTCTCACGCCGGAACGGCGCGAGACCATGCTCGGCAATGCGCGTATCCAGGAAGTCTTCAACGTCTCCAAGGTCGGCAAGGTGGCGGGTTGCATCGTCACCGACGGCACCGTCGAGCGCGGCGCCAATGTACGGCTGATCCGCGACAATGTCGTGGTCCACGAAGGCAAGCTGTCGCAGCTCAAGCGCTTCAAGGACGACGTCAAGGAGGTCAACGCCGGCCAGGAATGCGGCATGGCGTTCGAAAGCTATCAGGATATGCGTGTCGGCGACGTGATCGAGTGCTACCGGGTTGAGCAAGTGCAACGCAGCCTGTGAGTCCAAGTCTCACGGCTACGTAGCGGCTTTTATAAAACAATCGAACCGTCATGCCCCGCGCGAGCGGGGCATCCAGCGAACCGCAATCGCGGTGTCGCTGGGTCGTCCGCTTTTCGCGGGCGATGACCCGCGAGGTTTTTTTCGTCATGAAACACAAGAAGCCGAAACAGGACGTGGGGCCTGCCGGCGCCTCGCAGCGTCAGCTCCGCGTCGGCGAACTGATCCGTCACGCGATGGCGGAGATGCTGACGCGAGGCGACATCCATGATCCGGTGATCGAAGGTCACATGATCACGATCCCGGAAGTGCGGATGACCGCCGACCTGCGGCTTGCGACGATTTACGTGATGCCGCTCGGCGGCAAGGACGTGAACGAAGTCATCGCGGCGCTGAACGACAACAAGCGCTTCTTGCGCGGCGAGATCGCGCATCGCGTTAACCTGAAATTTGCACCTGACATCCGTTTCCGCGCCGACGAGCGATTCGACGAAGCGGAACGGATCGAGAAGCTTTTGCGAACGCCGCAGGTACGGCGCGACCTCGAAAAGGAAGAAGACGCAGATGAGTGACGAATCGCGCGCCGCTTATGGTCGGCCTCATGCTGCGGACGCCCTGGACGCTCCCCGTGATGAGCGCGCCGTAAACCTGCAGGCCGAGGGTGGACGCAAGGAAAAGCGCAAGCAGCAGCCGCGGCGCGACAAGCGCGACGTTCACGGCTGGGTGGTGCTCGACAAGCCGATCGGCATGACCTCGACGCATGCGGTCGCGGTGATCCGCCGGCTGTTCTCGGCAAAGCGCGCCGGTCACGCCGGCACGCTCGATCCGCTCGCGACGGGGTGTCTGCCGATCGCGCTCGGCGAAGCAACCAAGACCGTGCCCTTCATCATGGATTCGCGGAAGACCTACCGCTTCACGGTGCGCTGGGGTGAGGAGCGCGACACCGACGATTCCGAAGGCCGCGTCGTCGAGACCAGCGCCGATCGCCCGACCGCCGACCAGATCCGGGCGATCCTGCCGCGCTTCCGCGGCGTCATCCTGCAGACCCCTCCCCGCTTCTCGGCCATCAAGATCGACGGCGAGCGGGCCTACGACATCGCCCGCGACGGCGAGGAGGTGGAACTGCAGCCCCGCGAGGTCGAGA
>Ga0180218_1001501_pt1 | contig 13845 bp, 14 predicted proteins | sample eDN3rd37CKraftBY_FD_151334 | JGI IMG/M metagenome (GOLD analysis project Ga0180218, IMG submission 151334) | Enriched backyard soil microbial communities from Emeryville, California, USA - eDNA 3rd pass 37_C Kraft BY (version 2) (version 2) | ecosystem: Environmental > Terrestrial > Soil >...
AGCTTGGCCGAAGGTATTTGCCGGAGACTAAATGATTGATGTGGCTACGCTCTAGGACTCAAAGCGATTTAGGTCTGTAGCATTCGGCGAAGGTCCAGAGCAAGAAGGCCGGCCTTTGGCGGGGCACGCGACGGGGGATGAGCGTTCCGGGTGATCCTGATCAGTTCGCCGAGGCTGATGCCGGATCGGGACTTCTCTTGACCGTGTTGGGCTCGCTTTTAGGCTGTCCCGGCCCTGTCTCGATCGCAACCTCCACGGACATCCCTGGCCGGACGAGCGTGCCGAGATCCGGATTTTGATCGAGGAGGATCTTTACGGGCACGCGCTGGACGACCTTCGCGAAATTGCCCGACGACCCATCGGGAGCCTGGGACGCGAAAGGGCTGCCCGTTTCAGGCGCCCATCCGGAGACACGCCCCGTGACCTTCAGATCGGGGAAGGCATCTATCTTGACGCGGGCCGTCTGTCCGGCACGCACCTTCGTCATCTGCGTTTCCTTGAGGTTCGCGATGACCCAAACTTTCGGAAGCGAAACGACGGTGATGATGGGAGATCCCGCGGCGACGAACTGGCCCGGACGGACTTGACGCAGACCAACCATGCCATCGGTGGGCGCCAGAATCCGGGTGCTCGCGAGGTTGTCGCGCGCAACATCAGCCGCGGCTTTGGCCGCCCGAAGCTGGGCATCGAACTGCTGCTGAGCGAGATTGATGCTGGGCGTCATCGTCTTTTGCTGATCGCGCTGGGCTTTGCTGAGAAGGAGTTGAGCGGCCGCGCGCTTTGCAGCGCTCTGCGCTTGCTCGACCCGTTGTGCCGTGCCGATGGTGTTGCGATTGAGCAGGTCCTGCTGGCGCTTCACTTCCAAATTCGAGCCATCGACGTCAGCTTGGGCTGCATCTATCGCCGCTTCCGCCTGGCGGATAAGGCTTTGCTGCGCTTCTTTTCGGTAGGCGATATTATCGATATTCGCCTGCGCCGCGGCGACGTTGGCTTGAGCTTGCGTTAGCGCCGCCTCGTAGTCGGATTTATCGATTTCGGCGAGGACATCGCCCTTTTTTACGGTTTGGAAATCGGTGACCGGCACGGACTTGATGTAGCCTGAGACCTTGGCGGCGAGTGGGGTGACATCGCCTGCGATGAAGGCGTTGTCGGTGGTTTCGATGGCCGGTTTGGCCGGTTCGCTGTGGGCGGGCCGCGTCCAGCGGTCGTCGCTGCCGCTCAAGTGCCAGGACAGGACTCCTGCGGACGTAATGGCGAGAATGCCGAGCGTCCTCAGATATGAAAAAGCACTTCGGAGAGGCGCAGGTGGCTGAACCTCAGCGCTATCGGTCTTTTCCGCCCCGGCTGTGTCATCGCTCATAGGGCTTTTCTCCAGGCTTCAGGAAGAAACCTTGCTACCTGCCGGCGTCACGGGGCAGCGGGCGCCCAGTTCCGGGGCCATCGCCGCGCCGTAGGCGACGCGAGTGAATCGGAACCGTGCTACTCTCGGCAAAAGCATAAGTTCCGCATACGTATCGTTTGCCGTGCCGAGGAGACATAGTGATTGGAGTGCCGCCGCTGGATCTGCGAGGTTGCCTAATCCATTCGACGGGACTTTTCAGTTCAAGCAGCGCGCATGTGCGGAGCCATTGCACAAAGAAAGCGTAGCTTTTGAGATTGCTTTTCCTCTTTTCACGGCGGTTTGGACGCTGCACCTGATGCAGACGGAGGGGCCCGGCAGCGGGCAAGCTTCAGGCGCGTCCACAATAAAAAAGGCGCCACCGGACGGTGGCGCCCTGGAGTGAGCGCAGGAGACGGGAATTTATTTCAGTTCGCAGCGGCTTTCTTTTCGGGCGACCAGATGGCAGCTTCGCTCGCCTTGATTTCCTTCGGCAGAAGCTTTTCGGCGAAGAACGCGTCGGCAATTTTCTGTTCGTCGGCGAGGTTGTCGGCAGTTACCGTTTCAACGACGTAGCTGCGACGGGCGTTCGCGGCAGCGACGATTTCAGCGTCCAGGCCCCAAACTGGCGCCAGCAGCTTAGCGGCGGCTTCCGGATCCTTCTTCGCCCACTCGCCAGCTTCCTTCAGTTTGGCGAACACGATCTTCAGCACGTCAGGACGCGCTGCAGCGAAGGCTGATGATGCGAGATAGTAGCGGCGGTAGTCAGCGATGCCTGTGCCGTCAGCGAGAACGCGAACGTCCGATTGCTTTTGAACTGCAGCGACGAATGGGTCCCACGTCGCCCAGGCATCGACGGAGCCACGTTCGAATGCGGCGCGGCCGTCGGCGGGTGTCAGGTAGGCCGGTTCGATGTCGCTGAACTTCAGGCCTGCCTGCGCAAGCGCGGCGAGGAGCAGGTAGTGGCTGCCCGATGCCTTCGCAACGGCGATCTTCTTGCCTTTGAGGTCAGCAACGGATTTCAGCGGCGAGTCGGACTTCACCAGCAATGCCTGCGCGGTCGGCGAGGGTGCCTCGGTCGCGAGATAGGTCAGCTTGGCGCCCGCGGCCTGCGCGAAAATCGGAACGGTATCTGCAACGTCGCCAGAGACGTCGACGGCGCCGACGTTCAGCGCTTCAAGCAAAGGAAGACCGCTCGGGAATTCGGACCACGCGATCTTCACGCCGATTTCGGACAGCGCCTTTTCAAGCTCGCCGTTCGCCTTGAGCACGTTGATGAGCGTCGATGATTTTTGGAAGCCGATCCGCACGGTGGTCGGCTGGTCTGCCGCGATGGCAGAGCCGCTGAAGTTCGAGGACAGCGTCAGCGCAAGAAGGGCCAGGCCGCTAGAGAAGTGGCGTCTATCCATTTCGATATATCCAAAGTTGTGCTGCTGCGGTGTGCCGCTGCCGCGTTCTGCATGGCCCGAGTAAAGCGAAGGCATCTCGCGGAACGCCAATATGAAAATTCGAAATGCAAATCGTTTTTTGTTGTTTGTGATCGGTGTCTGCCTCGTCCAATAAAACAGAACGTTGCGTGGGACTGACGGAGGCCGCGATGAGGGCTTCCCCTGATGCCCTATGGGCAGGCTGCGCCTCGCATCGAGGGTTCAAAACACCGAGGAAGTTGGTTGTGACAATTGAAGCGGCTGAGCGCGCGAATGTCCTGTGGTTTCTGCCGACGCATGGCGACGGGCATTATTTGGGGTCATCGATTGGCGGCCGACACGTCGATCTCAGCTATCTAAAGCAGATCGCGGAAGCGTCCGACCGGCTCGGCTATTTCGGCGTGCTGTTGCCGACGGGGAGAAGCTGCGAAGACTCCTGGGTGATCGCATCGGCGTTGTTGCCGCAGACGCGCGATCTGCGCTTTCTCGTCGCTGTGAGACCCGGTCTGCTTTCTCCTGCGGTTGCTGCTCGTATGACGGCAACGCTCGACCGTATTTCCGATGGGCGGTTGCTGATCAACGTGGTGACGGGCGGCGATCCTGTCGAGAACAAGGGGGACGGCGTCTTCCTCGCGCACGACGAGCGCTACGAGGTGACGAAAGAATTTCTCGAGGTCTACCGCGGGCTGCTCGCCGGCAACCGCGTGGATTACAATGGGAAGCACATCAAGATTGAAGATGGGCGGTTGCTCTTCCAACCCGTGCAAACGCCGCACCCGCCGCTTTATTTCGGCGGATCATCGGAAGCTGGCATTGCGGTCGCGGCAGAGCAGGTCGACAAGTACCTGACGTGGGGCGAGCCCCCGGCCGAGGTCGCAAAGAAGGTTCAGGTGGCGCAGGCTGCGGCGGCGGCGCGCGGGCGCAAGCTGTCGTTTGGCATCCGGCTTCACGTCATCGTTCGCGAGACGAACGAACTCGCATGGCGTGCAGCCAACGATCTCTTGAAGCATCTCGATGAGAAGACCATCGCTGCCGCGCAGAAGACGTTCGAGCGCATGGATTCGGTCGGCCAGAAGCGCATGCTCGCGCTCCACACCGGCAGCAGAGACAAGCTGGAAGTGAGCCCCAACCTCTGGGCGGGCGTCGGGCTCGTTCGCGGTGGGGCTGGTACGGCTCTCGTCGGCGATGCGCAGACCGTTGCGGAGCGCATCAAAGAGTACATGCGCGTTGGCATCGACACTTTCATCTTCTCAGGCTATCCGCACCTGGAAGAGGCCTACCGTTTCTCGGAACTCGTGTTCCCGCTGTTGCCTCTGGCGCACGGCTCTCGCGAGCAGGGACGGAGACGTCCAGGCGGTCCGGTCGGCGAGACGATCGCCAACTCCTTTCTTCCTGAAGAACGCCAACGGGGGCAATCATGAGCCGGACTTCGCGCGCGGAAGGCATCGCCGACCGCCTGGTGCCCTGGCTGTTGCCCGTTTCCGTTCTGGTTCTCTGGGAAATCGCCACACGCGTGGGCTTGATCGAGGAGCGTGTGCTTCCCGCGCCGAGCCATGTCGCATTGGCTTTCTGGGAAACGGCCAAGGACGGCACGCTCGCGCATCACGTTTTCATCAGCTTCAATCGCGCCATTATCGGGCTTGCGGTGGGCGGCAGCTTGGGCTTTGTCCTCGGCGTTCTCAATGGCGTATCGCGTCCTGCGGAACGGCTGCTGGATTCCGGGCTGCAGATGCTTCGCAACGTGCCGCATCTCGCCATCATCCCGATGGTTATCTTGTGGTTCGGCATCGACGAGACGGCGAAGATCTTTCTGGTCGCCGTGGGAACGATGTTCCCAATCTACCTCAACACTTTCCACGGAATTCGCACCATCGATCGCGGCCTGATCGAGATGGCGAAGGTGAACGGGCTTGGGCCCTTCGCAATCTTCTGGCGCGTGATTCTGCCGGGCGCGTTGCCGTCCGTTCTCGTTGGATTGCGCTATGCGCTGGGTATCATGTGGCTGACGCTCATCGTGGCGGAAACGATTTCCGCGTCATCGGGTATCGGATACATGACGATGAACGCGCGCGAATTCCTGCAGACCGACGTGGTCGTGCTCGGCATCCTCGTTTATGCGCTGCTGGGTAAGGCAGCCGACTTCGCGACGAAGCTGATCGAGCACCGGGTGCTGGCGTGGCATCCCGCCTATCACAGCGCCGGCTCCGTATCAGCCTAAGAGCAGAACACATTGGATCATGCAGCAATGTTGAAGAGACTCGATAACCGCCAGGACGCCGGCTTCGGCGCGGAGGGCGAGGCAAAGCTGAAGGGCTTAGGCAAGTCGCTGAAGCTTGAAGCGCTGAAGCGGGCGTTCGGGCAGCGCGTCGTTCTCGACGGACTAAGCCTCGATGTGCCTGCGGGTCAGTTCGTTGCCATCGTTGGCCGGTCCGGCGTCGGCAAGTCGACGCTGATGCGTTTGATCGTCGGTCTCGATCAGCCGGAAGCGGGGCAGGTCGTCATTGACGGAAAGCCGGTTCGCGGACTGCAGGATTCCGTGCGTCTGCTTTTCCAGGATGCGCGTCTTCTGCCTTGGCAGAGCGTTCTCAGCAACGTCGGCATTGCGCGGGCTCCGGGCTGGCGCGAGACGGCGCTGGAAGCTTTGAGAGAAGTCGGACTCGCAGATCGTGCCAACGATTGGCCGGCGGTGCTTTCGGGCGGGCAGCGCCAGCGCGTTGCATTGGCGCGCGTGCTCGTCGGCCGGCCGAGCGTCCTGCTTCTGGACGAACCCTTCGGCGCGCTCGATGCGCTGACGCGTGTTGAAATGCACGAGCTTCTTGAATCGCTGTGGCTCGAGCGGCGATTTACGACGCTTCTCATCACCCACGACGTCGCCGAAGCTGTGGCGCTGGCGGATCGTGTCGTCGTGATCAAGAATGGTCGCCTGGCGTTCGACGTCGATGTCAGCGCCGAGAGGCCGCGCGATCGCACGGATCCGGAACTCGCGGCATTGCAGGCGCGCATTCTCAAGGAAGTTTGATCAGCGTCATTCATCGACGTGGGACAGCGGGCGGGCAACGTGCTCGAGCGGCTTGCGCTCGGCTGCTACTGCTTTGAACCAGGCGATGACAGCGGCTGTGAGCATCAACGCTGTGCCGATGAGATAGCCCATGAACACGCTGTCGCGTGATCCGGTATCGATGAGATAGCCGAGGAACGTCGGGCCAATGACGCCGCCGATGCCTGTGCCGATCGCGTAGAAGAGAGAGATGGTGAGCGCGCGGACCTCAAGCGGGAAGGACTCGCTGACCGTCAGATAGGCGGCACTTGCTGCTGCCGATCCGAAGAAGAAGACGATCACCCAGGCGATGGTGAGCGTGGAATCGGAAACGAGGTTCGCTGCAAACAAATACCCCGTTAGTGCGAGCAGTAAGCCGGAGACGCTGTACGTGAGAACCAGCATCGGCCGGCGGCCCCAGATGTCGAAGAGCCGTCCCAACAGCAGCGGCCCGAGAAAATTTCCGAGCGCGAAGGGGAGCAGATACCAGCCGATCTTGTCGGTCGCGACGCCATAGAACGACGATAGGACGAGCGCATAGGTGAAGAAGATGGCGTTGTAGAAATAGGCCTGCGCGGTCATCAGCGCGAAGCCGACGATGGCGCGGTCGCGGTTCGTTTTGAGGATGGATGTCGCGACTTCCAGCAGCGGCGTATGGCTCCGCGTCTTTAGGCGGGTGGTTGCGAGTTCTCCATCATCGAAGATGTGGTTCTCGCGGCGTAAGCCTTCTTCAATACCGGCGACGATTTCTTCGGCCTTCTCTGGATGGCCATGTGTGATGAGCCAGCGCGGGCTTTCCGGGATCCAGAATCGCAGCAGAAAGATGAATGCGCTGAGGCCTCCACCGATAAGGAAGGTGAGCCGCCAGCCCATGTCCGCGGGGAGGAGGTTCGTATCCAGCAGATAAACCGCGCCCAACGCGCCGAGCGCCGCACCAAGCCAGAAGCTGCCGTTGATCGTGAGATCCGTCCAGCCGCGATAACGCGCGGGCACCAGTTCCTGGATGGTCGAATTGACGGCCGTGTACTCGCCGCCGATGCCAGCGCCGGTGAAAAAGCGGAACACCGAGAAGCTGACGAGATTCCATGAGAAGGCCGTCGCAATCGTCGCGACCATGTAGGTCGCGAGCGTGATGAAGAAAAGCTTTTTCCGGCCGAGGCGGTCGGTTAGCCAGCCGAAGAACAAGGCTCCGGACACCGCGCCCGCGAGGTAGGCGCTGTTGGTAATCCCGACTTCGACGTTGGTAAACTGAAGCGTCGGGCTTTCCTTCAAGGCCCCCGCGATGGCGCCGACCAGCGTGACCTCAAGCCCGTCGAGGATCCACGTGATGCCGAGAGCTGCGATGACGAGAACGTGGAAGCGTCCGAACGGCAAACGGTCGAGGCGCGAGGGTATCGTCGTTTCGACGACAGTCCCGCTTTCAACTTTTGAACTTGCAACCGGCTTTTGCATGAACTGCAGGACTCGCTCGTGCCTCAAGCGGAAACGCGCGAGCCGTGCAGCGGTTCAGTGTTCCTGATTTCCTACCTTCATACAAAGCCTTCCGGCGCATGGTGGGGAACGTAGAGTTCTTCGAGATAGGTGATTTGTTCATCGGAAAGCTTGAGCGACACGGCCTTCAACGCGTCATCGAGCTGGTGGGGCTTGGTCGCGCCAATGATGGGAGCAGTGACGACGGGCTTGCTCAGCATCCAGGCCAGGGCGACTTGGGCGGGTGACACGCCGTGCGCTTTGGCGATTTCGATGACGCGGTCGACGATCGGCTTGTCGGCCTGCTTCGACTTCTCGTAGAGGGTCTGGGCGAAGGGATCGTTCTTGGCGCGTTCGGTCTGCGGTTCTTCTTGCCAGGGCCGTGCGAGCCGTCCGCGCGCCAGCGGCGACCAGGGCGTGACGCCGATGCCCTCCGATTTGCACAGCGGCAGCATCTCGCGCTCTTCTTCGCGATAGAGCAGGTTGTAATAGTTCTGCATCGATATGAAAGGCGACCAGCCGTTGGCACGCTGCAATCCCAAGGCCTTCATGAACTGCCAGGAATGCATCGAGGATGCGCCGAGATAGAGCGCCTTACCGGAGCGGACCACTTCGTCCAGCGCTTCGAGCGTTTCCTCGAGCGGCGTTTCATAATCGTAGCGATGGATAATGTAGAGATCGACGTAGTCGGTGCCGAGGCGTTTCAAGCTCTCGTCGATGGCGTAAAAGATCGCTTTACGAGAGAGGCCCTTGCCATTTGGTCCAAGCCGCATTGGAAAATTGAGTTTTGTTGCAATGACGACTTCGTCGCGTTTGGCGAAATCGCGCAAGGCCCGGCCGACGACGCGCTCACTTTCGCCATGCGAGTAAACGTTAGCGGTGTCAAAAAAGTTGATGCCGTTTTCCAGCGCCGACTTGATGTACGGGCGGCTATCTTCCTCGCTCAGTGTCCACGGCCACTTCATCACCCCGCCATCTGATTGGCCGTAGCTCATGCAGCCTAGGCAAATGCGGGAAACTTCCAGGCCGGTGCGACCGAGCTTGACGTATTCCATCGAAACCTCGCGAGGAAAAGAGCGCTTTGGGCGGACGCCTGATGTGGTGATCGGGGCGCGCCGTTCAAAGTATGATTTTGGATAGCAGGTTCCCGCGCAAGTGGGCAGCGCTGCAGGGTCAGTGTTTGCCGGTGGCAGGATGATGCGGGCGGATTTTCCTACCCGCCTGGACCCAGTGCGCAAGTCCGGTTGCAATGGTGACGCCTGCTAGGGCTCCGGCATTGCCAGCGATAATGCCGCCTGCGGTCCATGAGAGGCCGATGAATGCAAGTGACGGCAGAACGGCGTTGGCTTTCGATTTCGACAGGGACGCGGTGACGACCAGAGCGCCGAGAACGGCGCCAATAGCGCCGAAATAGTAGTGACAGATAGCGCCGATGAAGACGATGACCAGGGTCACGCCAGCCGTCCCTTAGGAACCGCGAATCGGTGATGCATTTCGGATATTTTACATCAGCGCTCTGCAAACGCTTGACGACAATTTAGACAGAATAGAGCCGGATATGCCGCTCGTTTCGGCATTCCAGCTAAAGGATGCCCGATTCAGCGAAAAGGGATATCGCGCCTTTTTCAATTGTTGCGCCTATTGATGGCAGAGGCCCAGTCACGCCGGCCAATCGAATTGAGGTGTTTCACGAGGGCGACATGAGGAGACCTGAGCTGGAGAGGATGGCGCGCGCAGCAATCGCGGTGCGCGCTTACTTCGGACACAGTGTTCAGCAACTTTGAAGCCAGCGAACTCGGCCCCCTTTAGGGGGTTGAAACGGAAAATCTCGGCGGGAGCCTGCGATGTTAACCTATCGCTGCCGAGTATCTGATATAGTACGTATACCTCATATCCTCCCCCCGGATTGAGGTTAAGCGTGGGCACTCGGCCACCCCTCTTCCCCCCGCCGGGTGCCCACCACCACTTTGCAGGGCTTAGCCTACATCTCTGCGCGCAATGCCCGCATGATAAGGCGGCCCGAGGATTCGTCCACGGTACGTCGCACTTGGTATTCGGGTAGCTCGCGCTTCGGTAACGCTTTTCCCAGCCGGCAACCCGCGCACGCACGACAGGGTTCACGGGCTTATATGGCTGCTTGCCGTTATGCTCAGCTTCATCGAGCGCCTTCGCCAACTCGCCGGCTGAGATCGATGGCGCCTTGGGCACGATGACGTCGCCGGGCCTGCGAGACGGTGGGACCTCTTTCTGCGACGCAAGTACCATATTCACGCGCGTGGGCCGGCTTTTCTTTGCCGGTGACAGGGCCAGCTGCGTGAGCGCTTCCCGAGCAAGCGCCTCGCCGATTGTCACGACGGTCCACGCGCTCGCGACGATCAAAACGATATAGAAAAGCGACGCATAAACTCGATCTGACATGGCACAGCCGGGGTTACCTCTGGCTCCGTGCCCCCGAACGGCAGCCTAGCAGAATACTCTCCGCGGCTACGGCTGTTCCCCGCTCGTGATAAAAAACGTCTTATCGAACATAGCGCAGTTGTTTGTGTCGGCTGTCAAAGCTTGCGCGCTGAGCTGATGGCTGTGCGGATCGCGTCAAGACCATCCGTCAAGGCGGCGGGACCTGGCTGAAGAATGAGCGGCGACTTAATTTCGTGGATCCTGTTCGCGATCACAGCGGGTATTTCCTGCCATCCTTCGCGTGCACGTATTTTTTCTGCGCGTACTTTCTTGCCGCACCACGACGCGAGAATGATTTCCGGTGACCGGCGCGCGACATCGTCGGGCGTTACGATGCGATCTTTGGCGGCGTGCTCGCGTCGCTTTTCGGGGAAGACATCTTCCCCGCCTGCGACTTCGATCAGCTCGGAAACCCAACATATTCCGGTGATCAACGGTTCATCCCATTCCTCGAAGTAGACGCGCGGGCGATGGGAAGCTTTACGCGTTTCGCTGCGGACTTCTTCAACGCGCTTTTCCAGCGCGCTCGCAAGGCTATCTGCTTTCTCGTGGCAGCCCACGAGAGCGCCCAGCGTACGGATCATCGCGAAAATTCCTGCTAGATCGCGATGATTGAATACGTGGACCGCCAAGCCCGCTCGGACCAAGTCTGCCGCAATGGAGGCTTGGATATCGGAGAATGCGAGAACGAGATCGGGCTTCAGCGCTGCGATTTTCGGAATGTCTGCTGACGTAAAAGCCGATATGCGCGGTTTCTCGCGCCGGACTTGCGGTGGACGGACGGCGTAGCCCGAGACGCCGACGATCCGATCCTGCTCGCCAAGAAGGTAGAGCGTCTCGACCGTCTCTTCAGTCAGGCAGACGAGCCGCCGGGCGGGGAAGTGGCGCATGACGTTGGTCCCTACAGCGATCGCGTGAGAGAGCTAGCTGCCGCTGTTCATCTTGTCCTCTGTCTTCGTATCGAAATCGGCTGCGTCATGACGTTCGCGCAATTGGCTGGCAGGATTTCCAGAGGTGCGGTTCACCATCAAGCCGCGGCGCACGGCAGGGCGACTGCCGACAGCATCAGCCCAGCGGCGGACGTTCGTGTAGTCCTGCACGGAGAGGAACTCGGCAGCTCCATAAAGCGAGCCTTGGACCAGCTGACCGTACCAGGGCCAAATCGCCATATCCGCGATGGAATACGCGTTGCCTGCGATGAAAGCATTGTTTGCCAACCGGCGGTCGAGCACATCGAGCTGCCGCTTCGTCTCCATCGCGAAGCGGTCGATTGCGTATTCAATTTTCGTTGGCGCGTAGGCGAAGAAATGTCCGAAGCCGCCGCCGAGGTAAGGTGCGCTGCCGACTTGCCAAAAGAGCCACGACAGACATTCGGCGCGCGGCGCAGGTTCGACGGGCAGGAAGGCGCGGAACTTTTCGGCGAGATAAACCAGAATAGCGCCGGATTCGAAGACGCGGATGGGAGATGGGCCACTACGGTCCATCAATGCCGGAATTTTGGAATTCGGGTTGACTTCGACGAAGCCGCTGCCGAATTGGTCGCCCTTCGAGATTTCAATCAGCCAGGCATCGTATTCGGCGCCAGCGTGTCCGAGCGCCAGCAACTCTTCGAGCATGATCGTGACTTTGACGCCGTTGGGCGTGCCTTGGGAATAAAGCTGGAGCGGGTGGCGGCCAACCGGCAAATCCTTTTCGTGCGTCGGGCCCGATATGGGGCGATTGATGCTGGCGAATTGACCTCCGCTCGGCTTGTTCCACGTCCAGACTTTGGGCGGGGTGTAATCGGTCATCGCTCGTCTCCTTGTTGTTCTTATTTTACATGCGGCCGCGCATCGCGAACGGCGTCACTTGAGCGGCTCGGTTTGGTACAAAGTCACGCGCAGGCCTCCGTGCGATACTGGTCCGCCGGGGGGAGCGAACGGAAGTCCGGTTGCCTTGGCGAGCGAGGGCTCGGTCGTGATCAGACCAACTCTCCAGCCGGGGAACCGGCTCAAAATTGTTTGCCCTAGCGAACGGTATAGGGGCCGCAGATTGTCCCTGTCACCGATCCGGTCGCCATAGGGCGGATTGATGATGACCAAGCCGGGCGGGCCCGGCGGTGCGGTTACTTCCGAGACGGCGAACTCCTCAAAGGCGGTCAATTCCGAGACACCGGCGCGTTCGGCATTTTCCCGGCTCATGCGGATGGCCCCTGGGTCAAGGTCGCTGCCGAAAAACTTCAGCGTCGTTGGCTTCATTTCGCCGGCGGCAGCACGCATTCGCTGCCAAGCGGACTTGTCGAAAGTCGCCAATTGTTCGAAGGCGAAGTGGCGCGAGCGGCCGGGTTTCAGACCAGCGGCTATTTCCGCAGCTTCGATGATGAAGGTGCCGGACCCGCACATCGGGTCGACCACGGGTTCGGTTCCGCTGTACCCGCACTGCCGCAGGAACAGAGAGGCCAGCGTTTCGCGCATTGGCGCTTTGTTGACCGCTTCCTTATGGCCGCGCTTGTGCAGGGATTCGCCCGACGTATCGACCGCTATGGTGCAGAGATCGTCCTCGATGCGGGCCTTGATGATAACTTCGGCCTCGGCGGAGACGGGGGCACCCAGTTCTTCACGGATGGCTCGTTCGATCCGTTGCGCGGCGGCGCCCGAATGATAAATGCGAGAGCCCCGGCAGGTGACTTGGACGCGGAAGGGCACGTCCGGGCGCAGGATATCCCCCCAGACGAGGCGGCGCGCGCGCTTGTCCAGCTGAGCAAGGTGCATGGCCCGGAACTCGCCGATGCGCGCAAGGACCCGGCCTGCGCCTCGAAGCTCGAGGTTGGCGCGCCAGACTTCCGGCCAGCCGCCCCTGACGGTCACGCCGCCTGTGGTGACTTTTGCGTCCTCGAACGCGTGAGAGCTGGCCTCTTTCAGAAGAACGGGTTCGAAGCCTGGAGAGGTCGCGAGAAAGATTTCGAATTCGGCATTTGTGGTCATGCCGACTGCATATCGGGAAGCCGCCCTGGCAGCGATGGTTTTGTTCGCCGCGGCCGAGGAAAAAAACCGCCACGCAACTCCCGGGGAGCAGGTGCATAACTCGGCACCGGCTCGCTAACAGCGCTCAGCTTTGGGTTTGTCTGACTGTTAACTCGCACAGCCCGGCGCGTCCCGGCATTCGCCAGGTATTCCGGAACAATCAACCGATCCGCTGCGTTCTTGGCGAACTAAATAGGATACCGGGAGGTTTCCATGGCTAGAACTGACACAGCGGAAAACATTAAATCCGCATCCAATGATTTGGCCGACCGGGCCATGGATGCAGGACTGAGAGCCGTCGATTCTTTGGATCGAGCGGTCACGAGTGCCCAAGACACCGGACAAAGGCTTGTCGAGCAAACGTCCGAGATTGGACAGAATTTGCAGAAAGTCGCGAAGAATTTTTCGCATGCTGTCGACAAGTCTGTCGCCGAGCAGCCGATGACGACGTTGGGAGTAGCCGTAGCAGCCGGCTTCATTCTTGGCGCAATTTGGAAAGCCTAATCTCGGAGTTGTCCGGTGTTCGCAAGCTTATTCAAGAGAGCCGAAGCAAGCGTTGATAGCGCGCTTGGCGAACTCGGAAACAGGGTATTGATCGCCATTCCGTTTATCGTGGCGATCGGGTTCGCGGCGGCGAGTTTCTCGTCGTTCGCGAACCGGACCTACGGTCCTGAGATCGGCAATCTCATCGTCGCGGCAGCGTTCGTGCTGCTGGGCTTTGTGGTTGCGGTCATCGTGAAGATGAGAAAGCGATCGACCGCCTCGCCATCAATGGAAGAAGAAGCAGTTCCTGAGGAACCTCTGCACACCGGCCCGTCTTTTCTAGAAGACGACAAGGTGATGAGCATCGTTTCTGCTGCTGCACCAATCGTTCTTCCGGCGATGCTCAGGACGGCGACCAAGAACTGGCCGCTCATCCTGGCGGCGGCGGCCGGACTTTATGTTTTCAGCCGTTCCGAAAACGCGGGAAGCGCTGCGCAATCCTCGCCCCCGCAAGTTTGACAAGGAGTAATCAATGGCATCCGCAGGTATGAACCGTTCGGAAGACGAGACGAGGGACATTTCGCAACGCGA
>Ga0180218_1001503_pt1 | contig 13815 bp, 11 predicted proteins | sample eDN3rd37CKraftBY_FD_151334 | JGI IMG/M metagenome (GOLD analysis project Ga0180218, IMG submission 151334) | Enriched backyard soil microbial communities from Emeryville, California, USA - eDNA 3rd pass 37_C Kraft BY (version 2) (version 2) | ecosystem: Environmental > Terrestrial > Soil >...
CGATGATGAGCATGGGGTTGTTCAGCGAGAAGCCGATGCCGGCCGCCGCCCAGCCTGAATAGCTGTTGAGCATGGACACCACCACCGGCATGTCGGCGCCGCCGATGGGGATGATGATGAGCACGCCCAGGATGAAGGCCAGCACGGTCATGATGATGAAGGGCAGCCACTCTTGCGTGCCCATGAACCACAGGCCGCAGGCCAGCATCACCAGGGCCAGCAGCAGGTTGAGCATGTGCTGGCCGCCGAATACGACCGGAGCGCCCTGGAACAGGCGGAACTTGTATTTGCCCGACAGCTTGCCGAAGGCGATGACCGAACCCGAGAACGTGATGGCGCCGACGAAAGTGCCGATGAAGAGCTCGAGCCGGTTGCCCACGGGCAGGCCCGCGCCCTCGGCGGCAATGTTGAAGGCATGCGGCTCGGCCACGATGGCGATGGCGATGGCCACCGCGGCCAGGCCGATCATGCTGTGCATGAAGGCCACGAGCTCGGGCATTTTGGTCATTTCGACCCGCTTGGCCATGATGGTGCCGGTGGCGCCGCCGATGAGCAGGCCCAGCAAGATCCAGCCCAGGCCGACGGCGGCCGAGCCCTCTGACAGACTGATGATGAGCGCCGCGGTGGTGAGCACGGCGATGGCCATGCCCACCATGCCAAAGACGTTGCCCCGCCGCGAGGTGGTGGGGTGGGAAAGGCCCTTGAGCGCCTGGATGAAGCAGACCGAGGCCAGCAGGTAGAAGAAAGTGACGAGATTGATTGAGATCACGATTTGCCTCCGGCCTTCTTTTCTTTCTTCTTGAACATCTCGAGCATGCGCCGGGTGACCAGGAAGCCGCCGAACACATTGACGGCGGCCAGGGCCACGGCGAACACGCCCATGTAGCGGGCCAGCCCGCCTTCGGTCAGGCCTGCGGCCAGCATGGCGCCCACGATGACGATGGCCGAGATGGCGTTGGTGACCGCCATGAGAGGGGTGTGCAGCGCGGGCGTGACGTTCCAGACCACGTGATAGCCCACGTAGACGGCCAGCACGAAGATGATGAGGTTGAGCAGAGTGGGATTGATGGCTTCCATCAGGCGCTCCTTAGTACGTTGCCGTCGAGGGTCATCAGGCAGGCGGCGACGATTTCGTCTTCGCGTTGTATGGCCAGGCCGCCTTCCGCATCGGTGATGAGCTTGAGGAAATCGAGCACGTTGCGTGCGTAAAGGGCCGAGGCGTCGGTAGCCACCAGGGCCGGCAGGTTGCTGTAGCCGATAAGGGCCACCCCATGCTTGACGACCACTTGGTCTTTTTCGGAAAGAGGGCAGTTGCCGCCGCGCTCGACGGCCAGGTCGACGATGACCGAGCCGGGTTTCATGGCCTGGACGGTTTCTTCGCTGACCAGCGTGGGGGCCGGACGGCCGGGGATCAGGGCCGTGGTGATGACGATGTCGGCCTGCTTGCAGCGTTCGGAGACCAGTGCGGCCTGCCGGGCCATCCAGGCGGCCGGCATGGGGCGAGCATAGCCGCCCACGCCCTGGGCGATTTCGCGCTCTTCGTCGGTTTCGAACGGCACTTCGATGAACTTGGCGCCCAGCGACGCGACCTGCTCTTGTGCGGCGGGGCGGACGTCGGAGGCTTCGACCACCGCACCCAGCCGCTTGGCCGTGGCAATGGCCTGCAGGCCGGCAACGCCCGCGCCCAGCACGACCACGCGCGCGGCTTTGAGCGTGCCGGCGGCCGTCATCATCATGGGAAAAATGCGTCCGTACTGGTTGGCCGCCAGCATGACGGCCTTGTAGCCGGCCAGGTTGGCCTGGGAAGACAGCACATCGAGGCTTTGGGCGCGTGTGATGCGCGGCGCGGCCTCGAGGGCGAACGAGGTCAGGCCCGCCTGGGCCAGCGCCTGCAGACCCTCTGGGTTGAACGGGTCGAGCATGCCCACCAGCACGGTGTTGGGCTGCATGTGGCCGAGTTCGGCGGCCGAAGGCGAGCGCACTTTGAGCACCAGGCTGGCGCCCAGCGCGTCTTGATTGCTGCCCAATGTGGCGCCGGCCGCCTGGTAGGCTTCGTCGGTGTAGCTGGCGGCTGCACCGGCGCCCGTTTCTACCACGACGCTGTGCTTGGCTGCGACGTACTTCTTGATGGTTTCTGGCGTTGCGGCGACGCGTGTCTCGCCCGCCGCGCTTTCGCGCGGAATGCCGATGAGCATGTTGTTCCCCCGGGGTTTACGGCTCTTGGAATGTGGCTCGTGTTCTTTTGGATCGTTAACTATAACCGAAGTAAGGCTGCGGCCCGCCACGGCGGGCGGCCGCCCCTTGATAGGCTTGGAACCTAGTGTCCTGTTTGGCTAATTCGCGTACTTATCTTCGGCGCCTGGGCCCGCCATGCTGCGTTGCAAATCCGCGCGATAGCTACGGCTATCGCTGTGGTTTGCGCCTTGCCTGGCAGGCCCATGCATCCGAATATAAGCACACAATTAACCAAACAGGACACTAGCCCTTGCTGGCTTCGAGTGCCTGCGAGATGTCGGCCAGGATGTCGTCTATGTGCTCGATGCCGATGGAAAGACGGATCATGTCTTCGCCCACACCGGCCGACGCCAGTTCTTCGGGACTGAGCTGGCGGTGGGTGGTGGAGGCCGGGTGGCAGGCCAGCGACTTGGCGTCGCCGATGTTGACCAGGCGCAGTACCAGCTGCAACGCATCGATGAAGCGCGCACCGGCCTGGAAGCCCCCCTTGATGCCGAATGAGAGAATGGAGGCGGGCTTGCCGCCCAGGTCGAAGTACTTCTTGGCCAGAGCGTGTTCAGGGTGATCGTCAAGGCCGGCATACTGCACCCAGGCCACCTGGGCGTGCTGCTTGAGGAACTCGGCGACCTTCTGGGCGTTTTCGGTATGGCGCTCCATGCGCAGGGCAAGCGTTTCAATGCCCTGCAGAATGAGGAAGGCATTGAAAGGCGACAAGGCCGCGCCGGTATTGCGCAGTGGCACCACGCGGCAGCGCCCGATGAAGGCGGCGGGGCCCAGGGCCTCGGTGTACACCACGCCGTGGTACGAAGGATCAGGCTCGTTGAGCATGGGAAAGCGCTGCTTGTGCTCGGCCCAAGGGAACTTGCCCGAGTCGACGATGGCGCCAGCCAGGGTGGTGCCATGGCCGCCCATGTATTTGGTAAGCGCGTGCACGATAATGTCGGCCCCATGCTCGAAGGGGCGGCACAGGGCAGGCGAGGCGACGGTGTTGTCGACGATAAGCGGCACCCCGTGCCGGTGCGCGGCGTCGGCCAATGCCTGGATGTCGACCACATTGCCCGCCGGATTGCCTATGGTCTCGCAGAACACGGCCTTGGTATGCTCGTCGATAAGGGCCTCGAGCGCTGCGATATCATTATGGGGAGCGAACTTTACGGTGATGCCCTGGCGCGGCAACGTGTGGGCGAACAGGTTGTAGGTGCCGCCATACAGCTTGCTGACCGACACGATGTTGTCGCCGGCCTGCGCGATGGCCTGTATTGCATAGGTAATGGCCGCCATGCCCGAGGCCACGGCCAGGGCTCCCACGCCGCCTTCCAGCGCCGCCACGCGCTCTTCAAGGATGGCATTGGTGGGGTTGGTGATGCGGGTGTAGATATTGCCCGCCACCTTCAGGTCGAACAGGTCGGCCCCGTGCTGGGTGCTGTCGAATGCATACGAGGTGGTCTGGTATATGGGAACCGCCACCGATTTCGTGGTTGGGTCGGGCTTGTAGCCGGCGTGTACGGCAAGTGTCTCTAGTTTCATACTTGTTCTGAATTTTTGGGAGAAGTGGGTTTTGGCGCAGGATATCAGCAATTCCGCGCCACAGGGCCGGGGCCTTATAAAGGTTCTTTATATGGCCAATGAACCGAACCGGCCTTTGTCGGTCTTATACGAAAACTATAAGATAGCGTTTTTGGGGTCTGCCGCGTTTCACAATGCGCAATGCCTTGTGCGGAAACCCATGGCCGTTGGGGCCGAACGGGTAGATTAGCATTCACCATACCGATTGTGTCATATCGCTGGGGTAAACCCCGGCACTTTGAGGTTGCAAATGAAAGTTGGGTTCAAACGCGCGTTGATGGGCTTGGCCGCATTGGTGGTCCTGGCTCTGGGGGCCCTCGCGATCTTCCTGCTTACGTTCGATCCCAATGCCTACAAGACCAGGTTCGAAGAATTCATCTACGAACGCTACCAGCGCACCCTGTCCATCGAGGGCGACATCGAACTCTCGATGTTTCCGCGCATCGGGCTGTCGGTGCAGAATATCTCGCTTTCCAATCCCGGCAACCCCGACGATCTATTCGCTTCCATCGACAGTGCACGCTTCGCCGTGGCCATCTGGCCGCTGCTTTCCAACCGCTTCGTGGTCGACCACGTCGCCATCAGCGGGTTCAAGGCCTGGATACGCCGCGACGAGCAGGGCGACTACAACTTTCGCGATCTGTTCGAGGGCACGGCAGGGCCACCCGAGCCCATCGCCCTGGCGCCCGAACCCGCCCCGGCTTCAGAGAACGAGCCCGTGGTCGGTGTGTTGAAAGAAGCCCTTGCCCAGCCTCTTGCCGAGGGGGGCGTCAGGCCTGTCGAGCCGCGCAAAGAGGCTGCGCTCCATGTGGACATCGCCGGGCTCGAGCTCAAGGGCGGCGAGATCCATTACCTGGACGTCAAGCGGGCCAAGGCGGCACGTTTGGTCAATTTGCAGCTCAATACCGGCCGCATGACTTTCGACCAGCCTTTCGAGGTTTCCATGCGCGGGGCACTGCAGGGCGAAGACCCCCTGGCCGACGCCACGGTAGAAATCCAGGCACTGGCCAAGATCGACCCGCTGCTTGAAACCTATTCGGCCCAGAAGCTCAACCTGCTCGTCTCGGGCCAGGTGGGCCCGCTCGATGCAAAGACCCTGGCGCTGCGCGGCAACTTTGCCTATAACGGCTATTCGCGCATGGTGGACGCCAGCGGCGTCGAAATGCTGGTGCAAGGAGCCACCCAGGGCGAACGGCCCATCACCGATCTGAACGCAAGCCTTACCATGCCGCGGCTCAAGATCGACCAGACCCATTCCGAATTCAACATCGAAAGAATGTCGTTGCGGGCCACCGGCGGCCTGCCCGACAAGACCTTCGACCTGGCCTTCGATGCGCCGCGCCTGTCGATTTCACCCGACGCCGCTGAAGGCGAAGCCGTGGCCGGCACCGTCAAGCTCGAGGGCCGGCAGTCGCTGGGGCTGAAGCTGGGCATGAATGGCCTGGGCGGCAACGCCTGGAACCTGTCTCTCAAAGAACTGAAGGTCGACGGCAGCCTGAAGAACGGCGAGACCCTGATGCTGGTCAATATGTCCACTCCGGTGCAATGGGACGTCATCAACGAGAAAGGATCTTTCTCGGCCATCAAGGGCGACGTGGCCATCCAGGACACCGAAGAGCCCACGAGCACTTTCGAGTTCCCGCTCATCGGCAGCCTGCACGCCGATCTGGTCAAGGACGAAATCAGCAGCGAGATCAATGCCGTGCTTAACGGCGCCCCGCTTAATTTCAACTTCAAGGCCACTGAGCTTTCCGATCCCAAGCTGCGCTTCGCGCTGCAGGCAGACATGCTCGATTTCGACAAGCTTGTTCCTGTGGCCAAGCCCGCTCCCGCGCCGGAGGCGCCCCAGGGCGAGCCGGCGGCCCAGGCCGAGCAGGCGCCCGACGACAAAAAGGGCGGCCAGGCTCCGGCGCCCGACAAGGCCGAAAACGCCCCGCCCGAATCCATCGACCTGACCCTGCTCAATGACATCGACGTGGCGGGTACCGTAAAGCTGGGCGGCCTGAACGTGCGCGGCATCGAGGCCCGCAACGTCAACATGTCGGTCGCCGCGCGCGAGGGCAAGCTCAGCGTCAACGGCATATCGGCCAACCTCTACGAAGGCTCGCTCACCGGCGCGCTTACGGCGGACGCCAAGAATCAGTTCACTGCCCAGCTCGACCTCAAGCAGGTTGCCATGGGACCCTTGCTGCAGGCCGCCAGCGGCAGCGATCGCGTCAGCGGTGTGGGCACGGTGGCCGTCAATCTCAAGACCCAGGGCGCGACGGTGCCCGCACTGAAAAGCGGCCTGGCCGGCAGCGCCCGGCTGCAGGTGCGCGACGGCGCGATCCGGGGCATAGACTTGAACCAGACGCTGGACCAAGTGGGGCAGGTGCTGACAACCGTGCTCGATGGCGAAGGGCCCGACCTGAAAACGGGCTTCAATCTTGGAAACCGCACCGAGTTCAGCGCCTTCGACACTTCGCTGGCCATCAAGAACGGCGTCGCCGACGTGCAGAAGCTTGATCTGCGCACCCAACTGCTGCGCGTCACGCAGGGCAAGCCGGCCAGCATCGACCTGGTCGAAAACCGGCTCAATCTTCTGGCCAACGTGAGGGTGGTTGGTGCGGGTGGCGGCGAAGGGCAGCCCAATCTGTCGGCACTGCGGGGCATGACGGTGCCGGTGCTTGTCAGCGGCGCCATGGCGGCCCCCGAGTTTCGTGTTCAATGGAAAGAAATGGGCGGCAGCCTGGTAAAGGGCGCCATTGAACGCGGCCTGCTCGACCTCGTCGAACGCCATGCGCCGGCAAGCCCTGCCGCACCCAGCCAACCCGTCAAGCCGGGTGCTTCGGGCCCGACCGGCGAAGACGCGGTCAAGAGCCTGGGCAAGGCGCTGAAAGGCTTGTTGGGCAATTAAGGATTGAGGGCACTCGGCGCCGGCGCGAGCCCCGCGGGGCCGGGGCTGCACGCCCGCTGACCCTAGACTTGCACGGCCAGCTTGACCAGGCGTTGATACTTGCTTAGCAGGGCGTCGTTGTCTTCACGATGGGCGGGATCGACTTCGATGCATTCCACCGGGCACACCACCTGGCATTGGGGTTCGCCGTGGTGGCCGACGCATTCGGTACAGAGATCTGGGTTGATCTCGTAGATTTCGGCGCCCATGTAGATGGCGGTGTTGGGGCATTGGGGCTCGCAGACATCGCAATTGATGCATTCGTCGGTGATACGCAATGCCATGGCTGTTCCTGCAAAAAGACGGGTGCGGGCCTTGCCCGCCAGGACGACTCAAACGCGGCGCCGCTATGCCAGGTACGGCATGGCGCCGGATACAGCGGCCCAAGGGGCCTAGTGCACCTATTTTAGTCCTGTTGGCGGCTTAGGGCCAATCGGCCCTTCATGCGCCTGCCTGGGCGTCCCGCTTGGCCTTCGCCTTGTCGTGCAGCCAGCGCTCTACCGACGGAAACACGAACTTGCTCACGTCGCCGCCCAACAGCGCGATCTCGCGCACGATGGTGCCCGAGATGAACTGGTACTGGTCGGAAGGCGTCATGAACAGGGTTTCGACCTCGGGCAGCAAATGGCGGTTCATGCCGGCCATCTGGAATTCATACTCGAAATCGGACACGGCGCGCAAGCCGCGCACAATGACGCGGGCGTCTTGTTCGCGCACGAAATCCTTCAGCAGCCCGGCAAAGCTCTTGACCTCGACGTTGGGATAGTGGCCCAGCACTTCCTGGGCGATCTCGACCCGCTCTTCGACCGTGAAGAAAGGCCTCTTGGCCTGGCTGTGAGCAACCCCCACGACGACATGATCGAACAGACTGGCGGCGCGACGAACCAGATCTTCATGACCACGGGTGAGGGGATCGAATGTTCCGGGGTAGACGACAGTTATCATGGGGTTTCCGATGGGAAAGGGGTTTCGGTGGATGCAAAAGAGGGATTATTGTCTTTTTCTTGCAGTGCAGCAAATTGAAGCAGTGCAAAATGCACTTGGCCGGCCTTGCCTTGCCTGACTACGGTGTACTGTTCAGGCACGTTGGCCAGGCTTTCAGCCTCGGCGTAGACCAGCGCGCCGGGTGCCAGGAACTGGGGCAGCTCGTTCCAGAGCCGTTCCAGCCAGCCCAGGCCGAACGGCGGGTCAAGCAGCACCAGGTCGTAGCGCGTGGCATCCAGCCGCTTTACCACCACCGAGGCATCGCCTGCGTGGATGCGGACATTCTGGGCGCCCAGCTTGGCGCGCAGGGCCCGCAGCGCGGCAACCGCGGCCGGGTTGTTCTCGACCATCTGCACATGGCGGGCGCCGCGCGAGGCGGCCTCGAAGCCCAGGGCGCCGGTGCCTGCGAAAAGGTCGAGCACCTGCTTGTCGGCAAACCGGCCGCCCCATAAGTGATGCAGCCAGTTGTACAGTGTTTCGCGTACCCGATCGGGCGTGGGGCGCAGCCCCGTGGCATCGATCACTGGAATTGGAGTGCGCCGGTAATCACCGCCTACAATACGGACGAGGTGTTTCTTCATGTTGATCCGGGCTTCCCGTATCGCTCAAAGTCTTTTTCGCTAGTGTAAAGCCTATGTTCAGTTTTTTTAAAAGAAAGAAGTCGCCCGAGGCCGCGCCCCCGGACGACAAGGCGCCGCTGGACGGCGGCCACGACGCACCGGGCGCGGGGCCCGATGCTCCCGCGCCCGCGGCACCTGATGCCGGGCAGGCGCAGGCCGAAGCCCTTCGCCAAGAACAGGCCGAACGCCTCGAGGCGGAGCGCGTCCAGGCCGAGCAGGCCCAAGCAGCCAGGGCCGCGGCCGAACGGGCGGAGCTCGAGCGGGCCGAAGCAGCCCGACTCAAAGCGGAAAAGGCCGCCCGCCTGGAGGCGGAACGGGCCGAGGCGGCACGCGTCGAGGCCGAGCGGCTCGAGGCTGAACGCCTGGAGGCTGAGCGACTTGAAGCTGAGCGAATCGAGACAGCACGCCTGGAAGCCGAACGGCTGGACGCCGAGCGGGCCGAGGCTGAACGGATCGAGGCCGAGCGTCTTGAGGCGGAGCGCGCCCGAGCAGCCGAGGCCGAAAAGGCGCAGGCCGCGCCGCCGTCCAAATCGTCCTGGCTCTCGCGCCTGACCAGCGGGCTGTCGCGCACCGGCCAGAACATCAGCAGCCTCTTCGTGGGCGTAAAGGTCGACGAGGCCCTGTTCGAAGAGCTGGAGACGGCCCTGATCATGGCCGACGCGGGCGTCGAGGCGACCGAAAAGCTGCTGGCGGCCCTGCGGGCCCGTGTGCGCAAAGAAAAAATCGCCGATGCGGCCTTGGTCAAGGCGGCGCTGCGCGACCTGCTGGCCGAGCATCTGGCGCCCCTTGAAAAAGACTTTCCCATTGATCGCGCCGCGCCGCTGGTCGTCATGATCGCGGGCGTCAACGGGGCGGGCAAGACCACCTCTATCGGCAAGCTGGCCAACGCCTTTCAGCGCCAGGGCAAAAGCGTGCTGCTGGCGGCCGGCGACACCTTCCGGGCGGCTGCCCGCGAGCAGCTTATCGCATGGGGCACGCGCAACAACGTCACGGTCATCGCCCAGGATGGCGGCGACCCGGCGGCGGTGGCCTTCGATGCCGTCAACGCGGGCCGCGCGCGCAGCGCCGACGTGGTCATGGTCGATACGGCGGGCCGCCTGCCCACCCAGCTTCACCTCATGGAAGAGCTGAAGAAGATCAAGCGCGTCATCGGCAAGGCCGACGGACAGGCGCCGCACGAGGTGCTGCTGGTGGTAGACGGCAATACCGGCCAGAACGCCATCTCGCAGATCAGGGCGTTCGACGCGGCCATCGAGCTGACCGGCCTGGTGGTCACCAAGCTCGATGGCACCGCCAAGGGCGGGGCGTTGGCCGCGGTGGCCGCGGGCAGCCAGGGCGTTCGGCCCGTGCCGGTGTACTGGATCGGAGTGGGCGAAGGCCTGGAAGACCTGCAGCCTTTCGTGGCGCGCGAGTTCGCCACGGCGGTGGTCGGCGAATAAGCGGGCCGAAGGCAAGGTACTCCTGCCTTGCTCTCCTTGCCGTGCAAGCCGGCGTTGCCTTGCGGGTTATGCCCGCTTCAGGATGCGTGGCGCATCCCCTCGCCTTGCAGGCTATGTCCGCTTCACGATGCCCGGCGGGCCGCTTTTTTTTTGCGCTTGCGCCGGGCGGTGTGCAACTGTTCGAAGACAGCCTGGGCCAGGTCGATCTGTTTTGATTGCATGGCGCGCAGCCATCCCACAGCGAACCACGAAGCGGAAGAGGCGCCGGCCAGGCTTCGATAGTGTTCTTCGGCCACGTAGCAGTCGTTCAGGTCGCCCAGCACGTCCTGGATGTGGTTCAGTGCGGCGCCCAGGGCCTTTGCTTCGCGGCCGGGCAGCAGGCTCGAGCTGAAATCCAGGCTGTAGCGCATCAGCTTCACCTGCTTGCGGACATTGTGCTGCTGGTCGACGGAAAGCGCATTGAAACGGCGTCCGCGCTTCAGGATGCGTTCCCACCAGTAGTCCAGCCGCTGCTGCAGAAGGACCGCGAGTTCGGGGGCGGCGGGCGCCTTGGAAGTACCGCGTTTCCTTCGTTTGGGCCGCGAGTCCTGGCCGGTATCGGCCACGCGCACCAGGTGCCGAAGCAGCGCCAGCAACAGGGATTGAAACTCGACGCCGCCGGCCGCGTCTCGCATAGAGGCCATGGGAGGGCGGTCCGGCCATGCCGGGGCCGCGGTTTCGGGCATGCCGGCCTGTCTCAGCCGCGGCTCGATATGCAGGCGGATGACGTCCTGGTTGCGTGCCTCGCCCAGCATGCTGAAATAGGCCTTGAGCGCCTGCGCAATATCTGGCTCGACAGCTGGCACGATCCCCTCGAACAGTTTCCAGCACGAGCGCAGCCTTCGGATGCCGACCCGAAGCTGATGGGTGTAGACGGCCTGGGTGTCGTCGCCGGAGCCGGCGGCATCCACCCCGGCCAACAGGGCGGCGTTGGCCGCCATCTGCAGCAGGCAGTCGCCCGCACAGGCGGCGTAGCCCTGGGCCGCCGTCATCTCGGCAGCAAGCGAAACCCTGGCTGCGCGGCGGGCGGGAAACAGCGAGGCGGGCGGTGTGTGCGGCCCTTCGGGCGACTCCTGTTCAGGCGGGTGGGGCGGCAGTGCCGCAAGCCGGTCGCCGCGTTCGGCCTTGCTGCGGGTTTCAAGCACGAGGCCGTGCCTGGCCAGCCATTCGCCGCCCACTTCGAAGACGGCATCCATGTTTCCGGATACGAGCTCGAATTCGACCTCGCTGATGGGCAGCGCCCAGCCCTGGGAGTGGATGGCGCCGTTGTCGTGGGCGATTTCGATTACTGCGTCTTTCAACTTCGCCAGCAGCACCCGCCGCGTGACACGGGTTTCGTAGCGCAGGCTCAGTGGTTCGCCAAGCTGGGCGAAGAAGCCCGCCAGCGGCCCCTGGTCGTATAGCGACAGGTCGAGCGTGGCCTGCGGGCGGGGGTGGTTGATCTCGATGCGGGTAAGCGGGTCGTTGCCGCGCGCCTTGAGGGTCTGCACCCAGCGCCGGCCTTCGCGGCGTACACGCAGCGCAATGCCGGCCTGGGCCAGCGCCCGCGAAGGGGTGTCGAAATACAGGGCGCGCAAGGTGATCTGCCGGGCCTTTTGGGCACGCATGGCCCTGGCTACCGCCGCCTGGGCCGTGGCCGGGATATGAAGGCTGAGTTCTCTTTCCATGCTGCTCCAGCGCAAAGGGGCCAAAGGGGCACACGGCCGCCCAAGGGAAGATGATATCTCTGAATTATTGCTGAATGTGCAGTTTTCCCCATGCCGGCGCCCCGTGGCCGCGGCGTGCGCCGGCTGCGCTGCAAGAATGCCCGGTTCAGGCGACAATACGCAAGAATTCGCCCACTCCAGGCGTTAAAATGTATGACCTTCCATAGAGTCTTTTGTCATGAGCAATCTGTCCGCGGCGCAAACCGATAGCGCGCAAAGCTACGATATCGCCCCTGTTCCCGAAATCATCGCTGAATTGCGGGCCGGCCGCATGGTCATCCTGGTCGATGAAGAAGACCGCGAGAACGAGGGCGACCTCGTCATGGCCGCCGAATACGTCACCCCCGAGGCCATCAATTTCATGGTCACCCATGCACGCGGGCTGGTGTGCCTTACCCTTACCGAAGAGCGCTGCCAGCAGCTCGATCTGCCGCTTATGGCCAGCCGCAACGGCGCTCGCTTCGGCACCAATTTCACCCAGTCCATCGAGGCCGCAGAGGGCGTGGAAACGGGCATATCGGCGGCCGATCGCGCCCGCACCATCCAGGTGGCCGTGGCGCGCAACGCCAAGCCGTCCGACATCGTCCAGCCCGGCCACATCTTTCCCGTGCAGGCTGTGCGCGGCGGCGTGCTGGTGCGCGCGGGCCATACCGAGGCCGGCTGCGACCTTACCGCCCTGGCCGGGCTTACCCCGGCGGCGGCCATCTGCGAAATCCTCAAGCCCGACGGCACCATGGCGCGGTTGCCCGACCTTATGCTGTTCGCACGCGAGCACGGCCTGAAAATCGGCACCATCGCCGACCTCATCCAGTACCGCAGCGAACACGAGTCCATGGTCGAGCGGGTCGGCCAGCGCAGCCTGCAAACGCCCTGGGGCGAATTCCAGGCCGTGGCCTATCGCGACCTGGCCTCGGGGGCGCCGCATCTGGCGCTGGCACGCGGCAATATCTCGTCCGACTCCGAAACCCTGGTCCGCGTGCACGAACCCACCACCATGCTCGACATCCTTTCAGCCGACGCCACTTCGCATAGCTGGACAGTGCCCAGCGCCATGAAGGCCATTGCCGAGGCGCCCAGCGGAGTCATGGTACTGCTCAATTGCCAGGGCTCGGCCGAACTGCTGTTCGAGCAGTTCGGCGCCTGGGGCGGGGCGCCCGCGCCCAGCGCCGCGGCGGACGGCCAGCGTTTCGACCTGCGTACCTATGGCATCGGGGCGCAGATCTTGCGCGATCTCAACGTGGGCCGCGTGCGCCTTCTGGCCAAGCCCCGAAAAATGCCCAGCATGACAGGTTTTGCCCTGACCGTAACCGGTTACGATAGTGAACCTACCCCATCCGCCTAAAAGGAACCGACATGAACCCTTATACCCTATCGCCTGACCTGAACGGAGAAGGCCTGCATTTGGGCATTGTCCGCGCGCGTTTCAACGAGGACATCGGGCTGGCCGAACTCGATGCCTGCCTGGCCGAACTGGCCGAACTGGGCGTAGATGAACGCGACGTCATGGTGGTCACGGTTCCCGGTGCGCTCGAACTGGGCGTGGCGCTGGCGCAAATGGCCGAAACCTTCGAGTTCGATGCACTGATCGCCCTTGGGGCGGTGGTGCGCGGCGAAACCTACCATTTCGAGATTGTCAGCAATGAAAGCGCCGCGGCCATCAGCCGCATCGCGCTCGAAACAGGCATTCCCGTGGCCAATGGGGTGCTTACCACCGAAAACGAAGAGCAGGCCCATGCCCGCGCCGCCGAGAAGGGACGCGACTGCGCCCGCACGGCGGTCGAAATGGCCAATCTCACGGCGGCGCTCGAACCCGAGTCCGACGATGACGAAGATTATGATGATGATGACGACTTCGACGACGAGGACGAAGATTTTGATGAAAGGTAAACCGCAGGGCGGCGCGGCGCGCGCCAACCCTCGCAGCGCGCGCCGCCGTGCCCGCGAATTCGCGCTTCAGGGCGTCTACGCCTGGCTTCTGCGCGGCGATGAAGGCCTGCAGGAGGCCGGCGCCATCGACGCCCACCTGCGCGACGACGAAGAATTTCCCGAGGCCGATGCCAATTGGTTCAAGACGCTGCTGCATGGCGTGCTGCGCGAGGCGCCTGCCTTGCGCGAGCGCTTTGCGCCCTATCTCGACCGGCCGCTCGAAGAGCTTTCCCCCATCGAGCATGGCATCTTGCTCATCGCCAGCTTCGAGCTCATCCACCATATCGAGGTGCCCTACAAGGTGGCCATCAACGAGGCCGTCGAGCTGGCCAAGTCGTTCGGCGGCACCGACGGCTTCAAGTTCG
>Ga0180218_1001505_pt1 | contig 13805 bp, 7 predicted proteins | sample eDN3rd37CKraftBY_FD_151334 | JGI IMG/M metagenome (GOLD analysis project Ga0180218, IMG submission 151334) | Enriched backyard soil microbial communities from Emeryville, California, USA - eDNA 3rd pass 37_C Kraft BY (version 2) (version 2) | ecosystem: Environmental > Terrestrial > Soil >...
TGCAGCTCGCCGGAACCCCAGCCACGGTCGCTGATACGTTGGCGAAAGTGATCCGCACCCGCGACATGCCCCCTACGTACCCCTTGTAATCTGGTACCTGGCACACCAGTTGATGGGTGCGATGCAGCGGCCAGGCCGTGGCATTGCGGTGCCCTTCGGGCATTTCCTCCCTGGACTTGGGCCGCCCATGCGTGTGCGGCCCTTTTTTTTTGAACTCACGTAAGAATGACAGCGACTTCAGCGGAAGATCGATCCACCCTTGGCAAAGAAGTCGTTAACAGCCGCCGTGATGGCCCCCGCGATCTTCCGCTGCCACTCCTGAGATAGCATCTGCTTTTCCTCCTCCGGATTGCTGATGTACCCAAGCTCGATGAGCACCGCCGGCGTCTCCGCCTGTCGGAGTACGAGGAAGTTGGCCGAGCGCTGCGGATCGCGACTGAACTGGATATTGCCGCGCAAGCGTTTGAGTGCGAACTGGCGGAAATTGAGGGCGAGGCCTGCCGACTCGCGGGCCATCAGATCGAAGAGAATGCTCTTCACGTCATCCTGGAATATCTCGGTCGGCAGGTGGGCGCCGGCGAGCAGATCCGCCGCATTCTCCTTGTCGGCGAGGCGCCGCGCGCGCTCGTCGGACGCGCTCTGCGAGAGCGTGTAGATCGTTGCGCCACGGATCGCATGGGCGAGTTCGCGCGCCTCTAGCGAGTCGGCATGAAGCGAGATGAAAAGCTGCGCCTCGTGATCGCGGGAAATCCGGATGCGTCGCTCCAGCGGGACGAAGGTGTCGTCCGAGCGTGTCATCATCACGCGATAGCGCCCCGAAGCGAGAAGCGCCTTCTCGAGCGCACGCCCGACGGCAAGGACGATATCCTTCTCGACGCCGACCGCTCCCTGGGCACCGGAATCGACGCCGCCGTGCCCGGGATCGATGACGATCAAGGGCGCGCTCGGCGTGGCGGGAGACGGCTTCGGTGGCGCGGGCTGGGGCGCCATATCGGCAAGTTTCAGACGCGCGGCGCTGTCTCGCGCAGCCGCAACCTCAATCTCGCTCAAGCCTGCAGCACGGGCCGGGATCAGGTCGAGCTCCAGGCGATGGCGCCCGCGCGCGCCTTCGCGGATGAGGCGCGTCGCCTCGACCTGCACCGGTCCCATGGTCTCGATCACCAGTCGCGACCTGCCAGGCGCGAAGGCGCCGAAGCGATAGCTCGAGATGAGACCGGCGCCCTTGCCGCCCGTCGCCGCAGGTATCGTGAACTCAACGTTCGTGACGTCGACGACGACCCGGTCAGGCGTCTGCAGGCGGAAGACCTGGTACTCAACCGGCCCCGACAGATCGAGCGCCAGCCGCGTCAGCGCGCGGTCGCCCGTCACCGAGGCCCCATCTGCGACAACTGGTCCCGCCGGGACAGGCGTTGGGGCGGACTTCGTCTCTGAACCTGGATCAGAGGCCTTGGCCGGGGGCTTGGATGCGGTCGGCTTGGGCGCCGGCGGCATGGTCTTTATGTGGGTAGACCCCTGCGCCAAGGCCGGCATAGTCGCAACCTGACCGTCGGTGACCACGAGCCCACAAATAGTGGCCAGACACACCGCCAGTGAACGCATCGTCTCTGTTCGCCTGAGGCTGCTCCCCCTCGCCATGGCCCAGGTTAACCCAATCTTGGCCGAATCGGCGCTCTTGTTGCTGCGGGCGGATGCAAAGTGATCGCCCCCGCCTATCGTATGCCCTCCGCGGCCCTTGCCTAGCTAGGGGCAAGATCGTAGAGATACTCAAGTGTGTCGTTCTTGCCGCGACGAGTTGCTGCCGGGACCTGTTCGTCTCTCGTCAAGCCGTTGAGCGCGAGCTGCTTGGAGCGCCCCGCAGATCTGCGGAGGAGGCTTCTGAAGGTTTGTGGCCCGAATTCGGACCGCATCGCAATGCTCACCGCTGAGTGCGAGGTCCTAGCTGCGATTTCGCTGTCGCTTCAGCTCGTTATGCCGCCAGCGCTGCTCAGGCGACATGACCCCGTCCAGGGGCGAGCCCGGCGGCAGGAGCGTGTTGGCGCCTATGACACGCGGCGTGCCGGAGTTTGTCCTCCGGCTCCATTGAAGCTCCGCAGCCAGTCGGCCTAGGAGCACTGGTTATGAGCAGTTCCGGACCAACGTGCCTCGCAAGAGATCGAAGGCTGGAACGTATTAAGAACAAAGGGGCTTTCAAGCCTCTCCGAGGACCTATGAGACAAAGGAGTCCCACCCAACCAACCCAGTCCGTACCCGGGTCCCGGGCACGGCGAGCTGCTGCGTACGCCAGCACGGCCGCCCCTCGCGCGGCCAGGTTCTGCGCGTCGGGCGCGAGAGGGTGGCGGGCTCCGTCTGCATTCACGCTATCAGCCAACCCGCGCCCCAGCCCCGCGCACTCGCTGAGCCCCCATCGCACGCGCGACAGGACGACGAGCCCCGGGCGGCGCGCCCAGGATCAAAGACCATGGAAAAGAACAAAATGCTTATCGATGCCACCCACCCGGAGGAGACCCGGGTGGTGGTACTCAGAGGCGGCCGGGTAGAGGAATTCGATTACGAGTCGGCATCACGCAAACCGCTGCGCGGCAATATCTACCTGGCCAAGGTGACCCGCGTCGAGCCATCGCTGCAGGCCGCATTCGTCGAGTACGGCGGCAACCGCCACGGCTTTCTCGCCTTCAGCGAAATCCATCCCGACTACTATCAGATCCCATTCGCCGACCGGCAGGCGCTCATCGACGAGGAAGTCGAGGAAGAGGCGCGGGCCGAGCGCGAAGCGGATGCACGCGCCGAGCGGCGCGAGCGGCGCGGTCGCGGCCGCAACCGTCGCGGCCGCCCGGCGTCCTCGGATCCTGCAGATCCTGCTGCTGCGGAAACTCTAGAAGGCGCTGACATCGAACCCGGCGAGGACGACGAGGCGCAGCTCGATGCCGCCGAAGCCGACGATCTCGACGATGGCGCCGAGGCTGAAGCCGAGGCGAATTCTGCAGAGGACGCCGAAACGCCATCGCCTGCCGCAATGCCGCTCGCGCACGAACGCGAGGAGACGCTCAGCGAGCCGATCGAAGCCGCCGTCGAGACAATCGAGATCGGCCACGCACAGGCCCACGAGTTCACGGCCGAGCCGCTGCCGGCCGCGGAGCCCACGACCGAGGAAGATGCGCCGAAGCCGATCGGTCTCGTCGAGGAGGTCGGGGTCACCGAGGTCGACGCCAACGGCGCCGCTCCCGAAGCGATCGAGCAGGTCGGCGCCGAGGATGCGCTCGAAGAGCTTCCAGAGCGTCCGCAGCGCCGCCGCGCGCGCCAGTACAAGATCCAGGAGGTGATCAAGCGCCGCCAGATCATCCTCGTCCAGGTCGTCAAGGAGGAGCGCGGCAACAAGGGCGCAGCGCTCACCACGTACCTCTCGCTCGCCGGCCGTTACACCGTCCTCATGCCGAACACGGGCCGGGGCGGTGGCATCTCACGCAAGATCACCAACGCCCAGGACAGGAAGCGGCTCAAGTCCATCGCCGAGGAGCTCGAGGTGCCGGAGGGCATGGGTCTCATCGTGCGCACGGCCGGCGCCGCGCGCACCAAGCAGGAGATCCGCCGCGATTTCGAGTACCTGCTGCGGCTCTGGGAGAGTGTGCGCGACCTCACGCTGCGTTCGACCGCGCCCTGCCTCGTCTACGAGGAGGGCAATCTCATCAAGCGCTCGCTGCGCGACCTCTACTCCAAGGACATCGACCAGGTGCTGGTCGCCGGGGACGAGGCGTTCGAGGAGGCGCACGGCTTCCTCAGCATGCTCATGCCGGGCCACGCCGACAGCGTCATCCCCTATCGCGAGCCCGAGCCGCTCTTCTCGCGCTTCCAGATCGAGCGTCAGCTCAACGCGATGTTCAGCCCCTACGTGACGCTGCGCTCGGGCGGCTACCTCGTGATCAATCAGACCGAAGCGCTCGTCGCCGTCGACGTGAACTCGGGGAAGTCGACGCGCGAGTTCTCGATCGAGGAGACGGCTCTCAGCACGAACCTCGAGGCCGCGGACGAGATCGCCCGCCAGCTCAAGCTGCGCGACCTTGCCGGCCTCATCGTGGTCGACTTCATCGACATGGAGGAGAAGCGCAACAACCGCGCCGTGGAGCGCCGCCTCAAGGACGCGCTGCGCCACGATCGCGCGCGCATCCAGGTCGGGCACATCTCGCACTTCGGTCTCCTCGAGATGTCGCGCCAGCGGTTGAGAACCGGCGTGCTCGAAGGCTCGACCTCGCAGTGTCCGCATTGCCAGGGCACCGGCATCATCCGCTCGACGGAGTCGGTCGCACTCGCGGTTCTGCGCGGTATCGAAGATCACTGCATGAAGGGACCGCCGACCTCGATCGCGGTCCTGACGACCGCAAGCGTCGCGCTCTACATTCTGAACAACAAGCGCGGCTTCATCTCGGAGATCGAGCAGCGCTACGGCATCTTCGTCAGCGTCCAGGCCAGTGAGCGCATGCAGGGCGCGAACTTCGCGATCGAGCGGACGAGCGAGCCCACGGCCGCGCCCGCGCGTGCCCAGCGCAATGTCGTCAGCATGGATTGGGGCTTTGACGGCAGCGAGACGGAAGACGAAGCCGAGGAGCGCACCGAAAGCCGCGGCGAAGCCCGCGAGAGCGGCGCCGGTGACGAGGAGGGCGGCGAGCCGCGCTCGCGTCGCCGCCGTCGGCGTGGCCGCGGGCGGCGCGATCGCCAAGAGGGGGGCACGGAGCGGCACGCGCAGCGTGCGACGGACGAAGAGACACCCCAGCTTGCCGAGAGCGACCGGGACCAGCCGGAAGGCGACGAGGCGGATGGATCCGACGAGCGCGAGGAGAACGCGCGGGAGGGGGGACGAAGTGCGGACGAAAGCGAGGGCGGTCGCGGCCGGAGGCGTCGGCGTGGCCGTCGCGGTGGTCGCTCACGTCATCGTGAAGGCACCGCACCCGACGGCAGCGTGATCGCTGGCTCGCCTGCGGATCCGGGTGCAGATCAGCCCGAGGTCGATCCGGCCTTCAGACCGCACGGTCGGTGGGGTGATCTTCCGGCGCGCCGGAGAGCCGAGGCGCCGCTCGAAACACCCGATCACGGCGTGACGTCGCAAGGTATCACCTGGGAGATCGTCGGCGCCGTTCAGGAGCCCGAGGCGCAGCCCGAAGCTGAGGCTCCGCCGGAAGCCGAGGCGTCCGAGCCATCGCCCACGCCCGCCGCGCCGGCCAAACCCGAGCGGGAACCTGTCGCAGCAACCTCGCCCACCGCCGAGGATACCCCGGTGCGAGAGCCGGTGCTGGCCAACGGTGCGATGACGCATGCCGAGTCCGCGCCCAATGAGGCCTCCGTGGCGGCGGAGCCCGCCGAGCCGGATGGCCCGCCCCGCCGCGGCTGGTGGCAACGCCGTTTCGGCAGCGGCTGAGTACACATTCAGCCCTTTGACCGTCCCCTCTTTCCACAGATGGAAGGAGGGGACGCATACATTTGATCCGCAGGCACGCCCAAGCGTGGCAGCCTTAGCGCACGATCGGTCATAAATGCTCGCGAGTTGCCTGCAAGCTTGACGCCCGTCAGGTGGCTGGAAGACGGTGGCCGCAGTTTTTAAGCGGGCCCTGAATCCGAGGGGGGTGGCGCATGTCCGCAGTCGAAGTGCTCACGCCGGTGCAGCGGGATCAGGGGACGGCTAGCCCCACCAACTCAGCTCCTGCCGCGGAGACTCCGCCCGCCGGCACGGCGCCGGTAGAGCTGCCGCCTTCCGCAGCCCAGCAGCCACGCGACGACGTCGTCGACGGGATCCTCGCTCAGGCCGACACGCGCGAGCGGTTCATTCCCGTGACGCGCGCAGCACTCATGGAGCGCTTGACGCGCCCACAATCCTGGCGCGGCAACGAGGCCAAGGAGGCGCGACGCTTCTTCCGCTATCTCGACTATTGGCGGCAAGCTTCCTACTCCGCCCACCTTCTGGAGATGGGCCAGACCTACGAGCCCTTCAATCCCGACAGCGACCTCCTCGTTACGCGCAAATACACGCAAGCGGAGAAAGCCGCGCTGCAGCAGCGGCTCATAGAGCAGACGCAGCTTCTGCTCGAGCAGGCCAACTACACGCGTATTGATCCTGCCGCCGTGGAGCTGATCCTCACGGCCGACAGCCACTACGGGCTCGACCTCCACGTCGACATGCACGCATTCGACGAGCTGATGATCTTCTACCGTGGCGCGACGAGCCGTCGGTTCCATCGACGCGACGCCCGCAAGCTCTATCTCTTCAAGGAGGAATACGAGGTTCCGATCTTCCAGCGCTTGTTCGTGCTCTTCAAGCTGAAGCCGATCGAACAGCGCATCGAAGAGGTGATGAAGCAGGAGAGCTGCGACCGTGCAGCAGCGGAGCGCATCGTGCGCAAGCTGCGCGGCTCGCTTGGGGTCGAGATCAACTCGAACTCGATCTACATGAAGCTCTTCAAGAATATCCCGCGCTCCGACATCGAGATGTGCTTCCCGAACACAACGGTCCGCTTTCGCCTGTTCGACAAGCTGCAGCTCGGCGTGACGGCCGGTGGTGGCTTCGGTGTCGGCGTCGTCGGCACGGCAACGAAGCTCATGGTCGCGGCGAACCCGATTGCGCTTGCCGGCGCCGTCGCCACGCTCGGCGGGCTCGCCTTCCGCCAGGGGATGAAGTTCATCCACAAGCGCAACGAATACATGGTCACGATGGCGCAGAACCTCTACTTCCACGCGCTCGCCGACAATCGCAGCGTCATGACGGCGCTCGCGGATCGCGCGGCCGAGGAGGATATCAAGGAGGAGATGCTACTCTACAGCGTGCTCGCCAAAGATACCGTGCACGTGAACGAGCTCCATGACGTCGACGTCGCCATCGAGCAGCAGCTCTTCAACACCTTCGGGCTGAACCTGAACTTCGACCTCCAGGATGCGCTCGATCGCCTGATCAACGACGGCGTCGTGGAGATCGGACAGGACGGGTGGATCAGGACGCTGCCGCCCGCCGAGGCGGCCCGACATATCGACAAACTCTGGGACAGCTATCTCGACGATCTTCCCGATCCGGCGCGCGGCGAAGGCGTGGAGTTCGAGGACGAGCCGCTAGGGTGAGGCGGCCAAGTACCGACCGCGCTCCCGTGGACTGGTAGCTTTACCAAACGAAAGCGCGCCGCCCGGTTTCCCGGACGGCGCGCGATCTGTCTCAAGCTGGTCGTTCGGGCGCCCTGATCAAGCCGCCTGACGCTGCCGCCGACGTGCGGCCTTTGCCCGGCCGAATGAAACCGGCTGACGGGCGGCTGCCTGCCAACGGCGTGGCTCAAGGGCCTCGCCGCGACGATGCTCCTTCACCTGCACATCGGCAGCGTCGAAGGCTGCTTTGAGCAGGGGCACGACGAGATGCGGCTTGGTATCCCCGCACATGAACACGTCGAGCGCCGCATAGCCGGCCTCGGGCCAGCTATGGATGGTGATGTGCGACTCCGCCAGCACCGCCACCCCGGCGACCCCGCCCTTCGGCGACGTCGGGTGAAGATGCACGTTGAGCAGCGTCGCTCCAGCGGCCCGGGCACAGCGCTCGAGCGTCGTCTTGATGTAGGGCAAGTCGTCCAGACGCTTGCCGCCAAACACGTCGATGATGAGGTGCGAACCCGCGAACCTCACGCCGTCTCGCTCAACGAAGTAATCCTTACGGTCGTCGTTCGCGACGGGTGCAGCGTAGATAAGGTCTTCCTTTTGGGCGGTGCTTGAACGAGTCAAGTCCATCCCCAATTGGAAGAGGGCGTCATCAAAGGCCATGTGACCCTCCCCAACCAGCAGACAGATGTGACCCGCCCGCTCCTTACCTTGGGGTTTCAGGAGATCCTTGACCTTTGGGGCAGGTGGACGAACGGAGACGCGTGATATGAGGCCAATCGCCCCCCCACGCAAGACCTTTTGCCCCCCAGAGGTAAAAAAGTTTCGCCCGTTGCCGCCAATGACGAATGTCAGCGGACGCTCAGGCGCGCGCGTGCCTACTTCTCGAGAAAGCGCTTGAGCAGGTCCTTGGCCTTCTTGGCGCCCTTCTCGGCCTCCGGCGTATCGCCGAGCAGGCGCTTCGCCGCCTTGTCGATATCCTCATCCTTGATGCCGCGGGCCGTCTCGCGCACGCCGTCGATCACCTTTTGCGAGCTTCTGAGGATGCTCTGGTAGTCGCCGCGAAGACGCGGACGATGCCACGGCCCGGAGAGCTGCAACGGTACCGTTAATCCGGCGAAACTCTTGGCATTGCCTGTGGCCGCGCCTTCCGCCAGCCGCGGATTGAGGGTCAGATCGAGTGTGCGCGCGGGAAGATTGATGGTGCCGCCGCTGTCCAGGCTGATCGGCGAGGCGGTGATGCGCATATCCTTGCCGGTCGCGACGCCGTCCTTGATGACGAGCGCGGCCGAAAGGCGCGAGAACGGCGTGCGCGCGCGCGGATTACGGTCGAGATTGGGAAGCTCCAGGCGTCGCGCACTGGCGATGATGTCCTGGACGCTCCAGCCGAGGATGGCGCCATCGGCGATGTCGAGAGAGGCGGTGCCGGCCAGCGTGCCGATGATCTCCCGCTCACTCGCGCCTTGCCCGGCCACGGCGAGCCGGATGCGAGCCGGCCCGTCGAGAACCTCGAAGCGGCCGGCATTTCCCAGCGTCTCGAGCGCGCTGACGCCATCGAGCGCGAGATCGATGGCGAGATGCCCCGCGGCCGAGGCTGTGATCACGCCCTTCGCCGTGCCGCCATTCAGAGTACCTTCGCGAATGTCGATCTTCAGGGCGCCATCCGCGAGCGACACGGCGCCCACGGCATCGCTGAGGACGGCACCGCGCCAGACGACGCGCGTAGCGCGCAGCTTCGCCTCGCCCGCCGCATCGTTGAGATTCGAGAAAGCGATCGGCTCCGTCCGCCACTCGCGAGAGCTTCGGCCTTCCCGCGACGGCAGCTCCTGATCGTCGGACGGCGCTGCGCTTTCCGTGCTCGTCTCGGCCGGCGTCGCCACGCGGGTGGCCTCGACGCGGCGGACACTCCGGCTGCGCTCGCGCTCCTCGCTGCGGCTCTTGCGGGCCGCGTCCTTGCTCTCGCGCATTTGGTCGAAGTCGAGTTCGGCGAGCACCAGATCGGCGGTGAACCGGGGACGCCGGCCGAGCGTCACGTCCACTTCGCCGCGCGCATCGAGGCCGGTCGATTTGAGTTGCATCTCCTCGATGCGGGCGCGGCCCTCCCGCGCTTCGATCCGGCCCTTCAGCGCAACGGCACCGCTCAATGACGCGCCGTCGCGGAGCCGCATCCCGAGCCAGCGCCCAGCCTCCACCACCGACGGTGTCGTCAGATCGAGCCGGCCGCTGAGCGCTGGCCTGTCAGCCGCGCCGACAGGGCCTTCGTAGCGCGCATTCCCGTGGCGCCCCGAGAGTTTCAGCGAGACACGCTCGATGCTCCCGCCGCCCTCACCGGGCTCGGCTCCGACATCGATCTTCACCGTTTCGCCGTTGTAGGCGAGGCTGCCGCGCCCGCGGATCGGCGCGCCCTTACGGCCGTCACGACGCGAAAGCCGAAGCTGGACCTGATCGGCTTGCGTCAGACTGCCCGTGCGCAGATCGCGGTAACGCACAATGCCGTCCGAAACGTGGATGGTGAGATCACCACCTTCGAGCGCTTGAATGCGCTTGCGTTCGCGCTTTCGGCCCGCTTTGGGCTTTTCATCGAGCTTCTCGTCTGCACCATCCACGATCGCGTCGTCGAGCGCCGGCGCTGAGAAGCGACCTGCGCGGCTGTCATCGCGATCAACCTGGGCAACGCGTACGTGCCGTGCCTGTCCAATATCCGCCTTGAGCCATTTGCGGCGCCCGTCCTGTCCGACGACCAGATCGAGTTCCGGCCGCCTCAATGATACGCGCTCGGCCTCGACACGCCCCCGGATCAGCGGCCAGAGTTTGGCCTCGACCTCGACGGCCTCGGCCCTGAGAACCGGCGCTCCCCCCTCCTCGGCCGTGGCAACGACAACGTCGCGGAACTCGATCGTCGGCGCCGGTAGCAGGCTCAGAGACGTGGCACCATTGAGCTCCAGCACGTAGCCCGTGCGGGTCCGGAATTCCGCGGTCACGCGCTCGCGGGCGATGTCCAGCGGCGGCGCTACGAACAGGAAGGTCGCGGCAGCAACGACTATGAACACGACCGCGAGCCCGGCGTAGGCGATCGTTGTCAAAATGATCGAGAACCAGCTCCGCCGCCGTCGAGGACGCGGGCGCGGCGCACGTGGAGGTCCCGGCGGCGCATGGCCTGGAGCGGGTGTCGTCGCTTGCGCGGTCATGACAGGCCATCCCTTGCAACGGGATTGTGGCGGGTGTCAGGGCGTACTCAAGTGCATCACACCAGAAAATCTACGCTTCCAGTGTCCTTTAGGCTCCGAAGTCCGCTCGGGGGCCCAGAAGCGCCTCTGCCTCAGATGTCCAGGTCCTTGGCGAACGCCGCCCGCTCCTGGATGAAACGGAAGCGCAGCTCCGGCTTCGATCCCATGAGCGCGTTCACCGCCTCCGATACGGCCGTCTTGTCATCCTCCACGACCTCCACCCGAAGCAACATCCGCTTCTCCGGATCCATGGTGGTGACTTTCAGGTCCTTGAAGTCCATCTCGCCAAGGCCCTTGAAGCGGGTGATATCCACCTTGCCCCGGCCCTTGAACTCGCTCTCCATGAGCTGGTCCTTATGGCGATCGTCGCGGGCATAGACCACCTTGCCGCCCTGCGTGAGGCGGTAGAGCGGCGGCACAGCGAGATGGAGGTGGCCGTTGGCCACGAGCTCCGGCATCTCCTGGTAGAAGAAGGTGATCAGCAGCGAGGCGATGTGAGCGCCGTCGACATCGGCGTCGGTCATGACGATCACGCGATCATAGCGCAGGTCCTCATCACGATACTTGGTACCCGTGCCGACCCCCAGCGCCGTGATCAGATCGGTCAGGAGCTGGTTCTGCGCGAGCTTGGAGCTCGTGGCGTTCGCGACGTTGAGGATCTTGCCGCGCAGCGGCAGCACCGCCTGCGTCTTCGGGTTGCGCGCCTGCTTGGCCGAGCCGCCAGCCGAATCGCCCTCGACGAGGAAGATCTCGGTGTCTCCGCTCGTGTTGGCGCAGTCGATGAGCTTACCTGGCAGGCGCAGCTTGCGCGTCGCGTTCTGGCGGCCGATTTCCTTCTCGCGGCGGCGCTTGAGGCGATCCTCCGCCTGATCGATCGTCCATTCGAGAAGGCGTGTCGCCTGCTGCGGGCTGTCGGCGAGCCAGTGGTCGAAGGCGTCGCGTATGGCGCTTTCGACGATGCGCGCCGCCTCTTGCGTCGCGAGTCGGTCCTTGGTCTGGCCCTGGAACTCGGGTTCGCGAATGAAGACCGAGAGCATGCCCGCCGACGTGCCGAGAATGTCCTCGGCCGTGATCTGGGCCGCTTTCTTGTTGTTCACGAGCTCGCCATACGCGCGCAGGCCCTTCGTCAGCGCATTGCGCAAGCCCTGCTCGTGCGTGCCGCCTTCCGGAGTCGGCACGGTATTGCAGTAGGAATTGAGGAAGCCGTCCTCGTCGCTGACCCAGCACATGGCCCACTCGACGGAGCCATGCCCCTCCTTCTTTTCGATGCGGCCGGCGAAGATGTCCTTGGTGACGCGCGTCTGGCCATCGATGGAAGCTGTCAGGTAGTCCTTGAGGCCGCCGGGGAAATGGAATGTCGCCTCGGCGGGCGTGTCGTCCTTGATGAGAGAGGGATCGCAGAACCAGCGGATCTCGACGCCGCCGAAGAGATAGGCCTTCGAGCGCGCCATCTTGAGGAGGCGCGCCGGCTTGAAGGTCGCGCCCTTACCGAAGATCTGCTCGTCCGGGTGGAAGCGGACCTTGGTCCCGCGCCGGTTCATGATCGAACCGAGCTTCTCGAGCTTGGTCTGAGGAATGCCGCGGCTGAAGACCATGCGGTAAAGCTGCTGGCCGCGCGCGACTTCGACCTCGAGGTGGTCCGAGAGCGCGTTGACGACCGAAACGCCGACGCCGTGCAGGCCGCCCGACGTCTGATAGGCCTTACTGTCGAATTTGCCGCCGGCGTGCAGCGTGCACATGACGACTTCGAGCGCCGACTTGTTCTTGAACTTCGGGTGCGGGTCGATCGGGATGCCGCGGCCGTTGTCCGTGACGCTCAGGAAGCCGTCGGCATCGAGGCGCACCTCGATCCACGTCGCGTGACCCGCGACCGCCTCGTCCATGGAGTTATCGATGACCTCGGCGAAAAGGTGGTGCAGTGCCTTCTCGTCCGTGCCGCCGATGTACATGCCGGGGCGGCGGCGCACGGGCTCCAGGCCTTCGAGGACTTCGATGAGATCAGCGCCGTAATCGTCGGACGCATCGCCATTCTTCCGGGCGCGCAGGGGCTTTTCGGTCAACTCGGCCTCGAGCTTGGCAAACAGGTCACGGGAGGACGCCATTGCGTATGGCTCCAATTTTCTGTGAACGGGATATGTGACGCATCACATGCGATGAGCGGCTGCGGAAACCGGCCGAATCTCGGGTCGCGCCCGTGGGCAGCGTGGTCGCACGAGGGATGCCCCATTGGCAAGACCCGTCCCGGAATGCTCCCCGCTCGCTGACTTCCAGGGTGGCGCCGCTGCCACGTAACTTATCCATCCCTCTGTCAAAAATCGAGATCGGTGTAGTGGGTGGGCGGCGGCAGCGCAGGGAGCCGATCGGCAAGCAGCGGCCGGAACGAAGGCCGCGATTTCACCCGGGCGTACCAGACGCGGGCGCTCGGCGTGATCTCCCAGGGGACCTCGGCGAGATAGTCCAGCACGGATAGATGCGCTGCCGCCGCGAAGTCTGCAAAGCTCGGTGCGTCCCCCGCCAGCCAGCGCCGCGTGTCGGTCAGATAGCCGATATAGTCGAGGTGCCCGCGCAGGCTCGCATGAGCGGCCCTGAGCCCACTTGAACTTGGCGCGCCCGCGGGTGGGCCCGACAGGAGGCGCGGCCACGCCTTGGCCGCCAGGAGCGGCTGGGTGACCTCCCTATCGAGCCGGCGATGAAACCAGTCGACGAGGCGGCGAGCCTCCGCGCGATCCTCTCCCGAGCCGGGAAAGGGCCTGAGATCACGCCCATCAAGCAGGCCACGCCCGATCAACTCGTCGAGATATTCGCTGATGGCATAGGCGCCGGCGACGACACCACCTTCCTCGAGCTCGAGAAGCGGGAGATCGGCCGGCAAGCCGAGGCCGCGCGCGCCCGGGACTGCCGCATCGGCGCTCTCGGCGACGAGCTCGTGCACAATATTGAGCTCCAGAAGTGTGAGGCGGATCGAGCGCGAGAATGGGCACAAGGGAAAGTGCCTCAGACGCAGCATGGCGTTGCCTGCCCCGGAGCTTGCACGAGTAGCGGAGAGATCAGAGAACCTTGTCCGTCACCGGGGCCGCTATCGGCACGACCTTGACCGCACTCGTCTCGCGGACGGCGAATACCAGCCGCAGTGTCTCAGGCTGGCGGCGGTCGAGGGTACGCGCAGTCACCAGTTGCAGCCGCACGCCCGGAAGCCCCACAACGGGAGCCGCCATGTCAGCGACACCCTGCACCTCGACGGTCCGCACATGGGCAGACGCGTCGCCGAACCGCACATGGTCACCGACAGCCAGCGGTTCACTCAAAATGCCGGACGGCACCGGCGCACCGTCCACCGCAAGTGCGGGCATCGACACAGGTAGGGCAGCCGGAACCTTGGCTTGGGTCACCGGAAGCACGGTGGCACTATCTGTCCCTGCATCATCGAGGAAGAGCGTGCCCTGGGGCGCTACGCGCGCATAG
>Ga0180218_1001506_pt1 | contig 13793 bp, 12 predicted proteins | sample eDN3rd37CKraftBY_FD_151334 | JGI IMG/M metagenome (GOLD analysis project Ga0180218, IMG submission 151334) | Enriched backyard soil microbial communities from Emeryville, California, USA - eDNA 3rd pass 37_C Kraft BY (version 2) (version 2) | ecosystem: Environmental > Terrestrial > Soil >...
GGTTGCCGCCGAAGAAGTCGGGACTCGGTGAACGAACCGGGATGTAAAGCATGTTCCGGACAGGATCGACGGTCATGCTGCCGGCGACATTGGCCATGCCGGTCTTGCCGGCGACTTCTTCCGGAATAGACTCGAAAGTCCAACGCAGTGCACCGCTGCGCGCATCGAGTGCGAACAATGTGCCGGGAGATACAGCACCTTCGGCAAGGCCGTTCCCGCTCCAGCCAAGAAACAGGAAATCCCGGAACACGGTCGGTGGCTGTGTCAGCGCCAGCGGCCATTTTCTGTTCGCGCTGTTCCACTGGTCGGCATTCAGCACGCCTGCATCGCCGAAGTCGGCGCAAAGTTTTCCGCTATCGGCATCGACGGCGTGCAGTTTCGCATCGACGGTGCCGACATAAACGCGCTTCTGGCAGGGCTCTTCCGCAATCGGCTTGTCCGCCTGCCAATAGGCGACGCCTCGGTTCGAGGCTCCACGCTGTGCAGCGGCATCAAGAGCCGGTTTTGGATCGTAGCTCCATTTCAGACGCCCGCTATCCGGCTCGAGTGCGAGAATGCGCGATCTTGGCGTACCGACATAAAGCGTGTCGTTTGCAAAGATCGGGGTGGCCTGCCAGCCGCCAGGATCAGGAGTTTCGGCGGTGCGCATACGCCAGGCGGTGCGCAGGTTTTTTACATTCGCCGGCGTGATCTCGCTCAACGGCGAGAATTTCTGCGCGCTGAGATCGCCGTTGAAGTGCGACCATCCGGCATTTTGCGCGTGTGCAAACGAGGCCAGTGCGAGCGTTGCGATGACCGGGCCGGAGAGTATCGGGAATTTCATGTCAAGGCCCGTGCATGAAAGCGGTCAGGCTGTGCGTGTCTGGAACAGTCGGATGAACCAGCCGAAAAGGCATACCGCCATAGCGGCAACGAGCGTCGTGCTTTCGAGAAGATAGCCGGCGAATGCAGTACCGACGATGCCGAAGAAGCAGAGCGTGGCGAACACGGCACGGACACCGAAGCCGCCCATGTCGCGTCCGAGCAAAAAGCCCGCAAACAGCAACAGCGCCGAGGAGACGATTACCAGCATTGCGCCGGCGGAGCCTGCGACGCCGCTGTCGGCTGCATTGTAATTGATGATGGAGACGGTGAGGCCAACGATCGAGGCGATGACGATCAGCCAGGCGCCGTAATCGCTGCGTCTATATTCGTCCGCGCCCATGGCTGTATCCCCGCGCACAATTTACTCCTTCGCGGCCTGCCAGGGCAAACCGCCATCCCTGCATGTGGTGTGCAGGCTGGGGGGGCTTTGAGCGGACTACGGGAAAACCTGATAGCGGATGGAAGGCGGAGGCGGTCGCCGTGGGGACGGCGGCGATGTTCTGGCATCCGCGACGTCCGGCCTCACGCCAGCCGGGACTTGGGAGACGGCCGGTCGCGGTTCTGGCGACTCCGCCCGCGCGAGGGTCGAGGTCGTGCCGGCGAGAGAAAAGACCAGCGCCAGCGCCCACATCGTGATCGAGATGAGCGAGGTCCACATCGCGAAGGTGAGATATGTGTCGCGCAGAACGGTCGCGCTGGCCCATTGGGCATAGGCCTCCGGCGGGCGGAAGTTCTTGTCGATGTAGAGCCACATCTCGGTGCGGCGATAGTCCTTGGTCAGCGCCTCGCGCGCTTTCAGGACCAGGACGAAAGCCATGACGGTCGTGAGGAAGCCGCCGGCCTGAAAGGCCAGCTTGGGGTCGAACGACATCCCCGTCATGACGCAAAAAATACCGAGAGATGCAAAGCCGCAGGCGCGCAGGACCGTTTCGTAGGCGATACGGCGCATGTGCTCCATGGCAAGCCTCGACCTCGCTGCGTGCGCCTCAATCTAGCAAGGATCGCATTGCGTTTTCAGTCACGAAGCGGTGTTGCGTTACGCCCATCTCAACAGGAGGCCGGCGCCGAACATCACGGCAGCAATCAGGGCGGCATTTTTTCCGGCCATCAGCAGCATCAGTTCGAGTTGTTCATGCGCGAAGGCGAGGCCAGCGCGTCCGCTCGGCCGTTCGTGCGGCTCCATGACCAGCCAGGCCTCTGTGTTTGCGACGCGCTCGTCGGTGAGGAATAGCGCGCGCACGAGAACCACAATCGCGAAGAACATGATCGCCGAGGCGCCGATGACAAGGGCAAGCGGTGGATCGAAACTGTAGACCACCATCAGAATGCCTGCGGCGAGCGCCGTGAAAACGGCATCCCGGACGATTGTGAAGAACGCAAAGCGCGCAAACGTATCCATGCGGGTCTCCTTTTCGATCGGATACCTGCTCCTTGGACACTCCCCTCCCGAGATTCCTCAATCAGGATGCAAGCACCGTGCCGAGCGCTCGGCTGCTGCCTGAACGCGGCGTCCGCTAGGCTGGTTCCGGAAAGCGGCAGGAAAACGTCATAGCCCAGCGCTGGGCGCGGGGGACCCCGCAGTCCTTGGCATGCGAGCCGCTCAGAGACCGATTTTCAGGAAGTTACCGATCGCCGGAATGGTCAGGATGGCGGTGCCAGCCAGCCAGATCCAGAGCGAGACCACCGTCGAATCGTCCTTCGCCCCGATATAGCGCTCGTATAGCGCCGCCGGTATTCCGCCCAGAATCACCGTCCCGGTCGACAGCATGAGCGAGGAAAAATAAGCGATGGCGGCGGTTGAGCCGAACAGCGGCTCCGCCATGAGGTACGCCGAGATCTGGAAGACAATGAAGAAGAACGGATTGAAAATTCCGTTGATCATGCCGAAGAAGGCGATGCCGATGTAATAGAAGCTGCGTTCGTTCATGCGCCGCCCACCTTCAGCAAACCGGTGGCGAAGAAAACGACGAACAGGAGCACGCGCAGCCAGAACATCCAGACGAAGCCGAACAGCCATTGCACGACCGGGGACGCTGCCCTCGGCGTCACCAAGGCCAGAACCTTCAGGACGGGATCCGTGATCGCGCAGAAGCCGCGCCAGATGTAGTTCTTGGAATCGGCGTCGACGAAGAGCCCGAGCAGGGCGCGCCCGAGCATGGTGTACATCACCACTGCCAGAACGAAGTTCGGCAGGTTGAAGTACCAAAGACTCCAGAACGATTGCTGCACTCAGCAAAGTCTCCGCAGGCCAGATGACATAACGCAAAGCCTGACCGAGGTCTTGCAAAAAAGAACGGGGCCCGAAACCGGGCCCCGTCTTGTTTGACGCCTTCTTGAAGAGGCTTAGTCCTTTTCCTGCAGAACCGTGCGACCGCGCGGCTTGCGGATTTCGTCGACGAAGGCCTGCATTTCCTTCGACGGCTCCTTGCCCATCAACGACACCACATAGATCAGCAGGAAGCCAACGGGCATGCCGATCAGGCCGGCCGCGATGTTGTTGATACCAAACCAGCCAACCTTGCTGGCCATCGGGTGGCTTGCGGCAACCCAGGTATCCATCGCGTTGGGGGCAGCCATGGCCTTGGTTAGATCGACCAGCGGATTGCCGGCCGGGCTGGGCAGGGACGACATGGCGAGATACTTCACGCCGAAGCCGGGGAAGTACCGGCTGACCACGAGGTACATCAGCGCGATGCCAAAGCCACCAATGATGCCGGCGATGGCGCCTGCTGTCGTGGCACGCTTCCACCAGATGCCCATGACGAGCGCCGGGAAGTTGCCGGCCATCGCGAGCGAGAAGGCCCAGCCGACCATCGCGAGAATGTCGGCAGGCTTTGTCGCCGCGGTAGCCGCCGCACACACGGCGACGAGCACCAGCAGCACACGGGCGACCGTGAGCCGCTTCACCGTCGGCGCGTTCGGGTCGATCATCTTGTAATAGATGTCGTGCGACAGCGCGTTGGCGATGGCGAGCAGCAGACCGTCCGCGGTCGAGAGCGCGGCGGCGAGACCGCCGGCGGCGACCAGGCCCGAGATCACATACGGCAATCCTGCGATCTCCGGCGTGGAGAGCACGATCACGTCAGTGTTGATCGCGAAGTCCTGGAAGCGGACGACTTGCGTGCCTGCTGCCTTACACGCATCGATCACGGCCTGCAGGCTGGCGGCATTCTTGCCGCAGACCTGGATCAGACCGAGTTCGCCCCAGGTGAACATCCATGGCCGGATTTCCGTCACGCTGCGGCCGATGATGTTGGTGTAAACCTCCAGCTTCGAGAACGCCGCATAGGCCGGCGCCGAGAAGTACAGGAGGAAGATGAAGAACAGCGACCATGCCACCGACTGACGGGCTTCACGCACCGAGGGGGTGGTGAAGTAACGCATCAGGATGTGCGGCAACGAAGCCGTGCCCACCATCATGCAGAAGATGATCGCGAAGAAGTTGAGTGGTGTGTAGTTCAGCCACGGCTGGATATGAGGCTTCAATGCCCCAGCGGCCGCCAGGCCGTCCTTCACCATCGCTCCTTCGCGAGCGGTGATGTCGGCGATCGCCTGACCATAAGTCAGCTGAGGGATCGGGAGCCCGTACTTCTGCGTGGACAGGATGATGATCGGGGTGAGGTACGCCACGATCAGCACGATGTACTGAGCGATCTGCGTCCAGGTCACCGCCCGCATGCCGCCCAGCATCGAGCAGAGCAGAATGCCGGCAAGGCCCACGAACACCGCGACCTCGAAGTTCATGCCGAGGAAGCGCGACGCGATGATGCCGGTGCCGTAAATCTGCGCCGTCACGTAGGTGAAGGAGCAGCAGACCAGCACGATCACGGCCAGGAAGCGGGCGAAGTTGCCGCCGAACCGGAAGGACATGAAGTCCGGAACGGTATAGGCGCCGAACTTGCGCAGATACGGGCCGACCAGAACCGAGACGAGCACGTAGCCGCCGGTCCAGCCAAGCACCCAGGCGAGGCCGTCATAGCCGAGCAGAAAGAGCGTGCCGGCCATACCGACGAACGAAGCGGCGGACATCCAGTCCGCGCCGGTCGCCATACCGTTGTAGAGCGCCGGGACGCGCCGGCCCGCCACGTAATATTCGGAGACCTGCGCCGTGCGCGAGAGCACGCCGATGATGGCGTAGACCGCGATGGTGAAGAACACGAACAGATAACCGAGCACCCTGTTCGGCACGCCGACCTGTTCGAGGATTGCCAGCAGCACGACGAAAGCAAGGAATCCTCCGGTATACAAACCGTAGATCTTGCCGAGATTATTGATGAAGTCGTTGCCGCCAGAGGTTTGAGCGGGAGTAGCCATTTGTGTGTGCTCCCTCAATCGTCTTCGGCGACGCCGAACTCACGGTCGATCTTGTCCTGCTGCTTCGCAAATACGAAGAGCTGGACCACGAACGCGATCAGCGAGCCTTGCGCGGCCATGTAGAAGCCGAGCGGGAAACCGGCGATGACGATCTTGTTCAGTGCCGGTGCGAACATGTGGATGATGTAGCCGAAGAAGAACCAGATCCCGAGATGGATCCACATGAGATTGGTCGTCTTTCGCCAATGAGCCTGGTCATTGGCAGACGTGCCTTGTGTCGTTGTCTGCTGTGACATGGGTCGGTTGCCCTCCCTCTTGAGTAACCAGATGCGCGCGCATCCGGAGCTGTCTGTGCGGGGAGAGCCGGTTGACCCGGTGATGGTGCGGCACCTCCCCAACTTGCCGCTGTCTGACACGCGATCTTTGCGCCGCGCTTGCAGAACGATACGGAAAATTAACACTGACGAGGGCGGGGGCTTATACGACTTTCGGCCAAAATAAGGCTTTTTCTCACTGAAATTGCTAATGTTTGTCGCGCTGCGCTCTTCGCACGTGCGAGATCAAATAATGCGCTACATAACAACGCTATAAAAAGAGGAAGGCGATGGGGCTGTTGGATTTTTTGCTGCGGCGCAAACCGAAGATTCGTTCGCTGCAGGGGCTTGCTACCTTCATCGACGAGCAGGCGGCCTTCCTCGTGCAGAAGGGAATCTACGATTATTCGCGCGCGCGTTCGGGCCATTACTCGAAGGTGATGCTCGCGGACAAAGGCTTTCAGGGTGCGCTCAATCGTTCGCGCTGGCGCGCCTTTCCGCTTGGCCTCGCCATGGTGGCGGAGACGGTCGAGACGATTCTCGTGCCTCGGGCCCAGGGCGATCGCCGCAGCGTTCTCGATCCGCTGATCACGCTCGTTCTGTCGATTTACGACCGCTATCCGCGGCCGGCCGAACTCACCGATGAAGAATGGGCGGCGGGGCGGGCTGATCTCGCGCTGCATCTCGAACGGCTCTCGACGCATCCGCCGAAACGGGTCATCGACATTCCCGAGCCGTTCGCCGAGCGCTACTTCGCGATGATGCCGTTCGACAAGCCGTTCCTTACACCCGATGCGCCGACAGCAAGAGGTTTCATGCAGCTGCATCTGATCAAGGTTCAGGAAGACTTGACGAATCGCATGGATGCGGACGCGCTGGTGCAGCAATTGCGCGGCGCGACCTGATGCTGCATACGGAGCGGCGACATGGTCGCGGTCACCAATGCCACACCGCTGATCTCGCTCGATGCGGTCGTTCTCGATACGGAGACGACGGGACTTGATCCGCGCAAGGCCCGCGTGATCGAGGCGGCCGCCGTCCGGATAGCCGCAGGAAAGATCGACACGCAGGACGCGTTTCGGAGCTACATCAATCCGTGCGAGCCGATCCCCGCTTTCTCGACAGCGGTGCATGGCATCGACAACGGGAAGGTCGCGCAGGCGCCCGTATTCGCTGTGATGTGGCCAAAGCTGTCGGACTATATCGGCAATGCGGTGGTGGTCGGCCACACGCTTGGCTTCGACCTTGCGATCCTGCAGCAGGAATGCCGGCGCGCCGGTTTGCCCTGGACGCCATTACGCGCTCTCGACACCCAGCATCTCGTGCAACTGATCGATCCGCGCCGCGGCGGCAACTCGCTCGAAGAACTGGCGGCATGGCTTGGTGTCACCGTCGAGGGACGGCATTCGGCGCTGGGTGACGTGCTCACGACCGCTGGCGTTTTTCAGGCATTGCTGCCGAAACTGCGCGACAACGGCATCCGCACCTATGCGGAAGCGGCACAGGCCTGCCGGGCGCTGACCGATGCGCTCGATCGGCAATATCGCGCAGGATGGGTTACGCCCGATGCGGCCGTCGACCGCGACAGCGCGGCACGTACTCTGGATCGCATCGACAGCTATCCGTATCGGCACCGGATCAGCGACGTGATGTCGGCACCGCCGAAGATCATCTCGTCGGACCGCCCGCTCGGAGACGCACTCAGCGAACTGATCCGCGAAAGGGTTTCATCGCTCTATGTGGCTCCCCCCGATGCCGCGGACGCGCGATTGCCGGCCTTTGCCGCCGGGATCATCACCGAGCGTGACGTATTGCGGGCCATGGCGACCGGGGGTGAGGGCGCGCTGAAGCAGCGGATCGAACAATTCATGAGCCGCCCGCTTGCGACCATTTCTTCGGACGCTTTCGTGTACCGCGCGATCGGACGCATGAGCCGGCTGAAGATCCGTCATCTTGGTGTGACGGACGAGAGCGGTTTCATTATCGGCGCATTGTCGGCGCGCGATCTGTTGCGGTTGCGGGCGGGAGAGGCTGTCTCGCTCGGTGACGAGATCGACGAGGCCGATACCGTGCCTGTGCTGGGCGCTGCCTGGGCAAAACTCCCGCATGTCTGCGCTTCTCTGCTCGCGGAAGGGCTGCCGGCGCGCGAGGTGGCGGCGATCGTTTCCCGCGAGCTTGGTGCGCTGACCCGTCAGGCTGCGGTGATTGCCGAGCGGCGCATGCTGGAAGCCGGCGACGGCGACCCGCCATGTCCCTATGCGATGACCGTGCTCGGCTCGGCGGGCCGGGGCGAAAGCCTGCTCGCGCTGGACCAGGACAACGCGATCGTGTTCGAGCGCGGCGATCCCTCTGGGCCTGAGGATCAATGGTTCGCCCGGCTTGGCCAGCACGTCGCCGATATTCTCAACGAGGTCGGCGTCCCGTATTGCGCCGGCAGCGTCATGGCGAGCAACGCGCAGTGGCGAGGCTCGGTCGCGACATGGCGAGCGCGGATCGCGGACTGGATCACGCGCTCGCGGCCGCAGGACCTTTTATCCGTCGACATCTTCTTCGACATGCGTGGGGTTTACGGCCAGCTTGGGCTTGCGGATACGCTCTGGCGCGACGCCTTCGACATGGCGAAAGGGCAGGCCAGTTTCGCGAAGCTGCTTGCGGAGGCCTCCGGTCGTGTCGAGCGCGGGATCGGCCTGTTCGGGCGAATCCTGACCAGAAAGGGTCGCATCGATCTGAAGCGGACGGGATTGTTCGGCATCGTGTCAACCGCACGTGTGCTCGCAATCCAGCATCACATCCTGGAGCGGACGACGCCTGCAAGGCTCATCGGCGTTCGCGCGCTCGATGTTGGCGGCGATTCCGATATCGACGGGTTGCTCGAAGCGCATGCGGCATTTCTTGAATTCATCTTGTCGCAGCAGCTTGAGGACATCCAGAACGGCAAACCCGCGACCAATACGGTATCGGTGCGGCGGTTGTCGTCACGCGACCGCGAACGCCTCCAGTCCGCGCTGCAGCGCGTGCGCCATCTCGACGATTTGAGGCGCGACCTGATGTTCCGAAGCTAGTGGCCTCGATCAGACCTTGAAGCGCGGATCCAGGAAGTCGCGCAGGCTGTCTCCGAACAGGTTGAAGGCAAACACCGCGAGCGAGATCGCGACTCCCGGGAACAGGATCATCCACGGCGCCTCGCGATAAAAGTCGGCAGCATTTCCAGACAGCATCAGGCCCCAGGCCGGGGTCGGCTCGGCGACGCCGAGGCCGAGGAACGAAAGCGAAGCCTCTGCGAGAATGGCCTGCGCGATGAAAGCCGTGAGCATGATCAGGTAGGGCGCGACCACATTCGGCGCCATATGGCGGAAGATGATGCGACTGTTCGAGTAGCCGGCGGCGCGCGCGGCATCGACATAGGGCATAACGCGCACCCCGAGCGCGGCTGCGCGCACCACCCGCGCGACCCGCGGGATGATGGGAATCGCGATTGCAAAGATCAGGTTCACATCGACCCCACCGATGACGAAGCGGCGCAACGCGGCGACGACCACGAGCGCGAGCACGATCAGCGGGAAAGCCAGCAGAATATCCACGATCCGCTGAATGATGTTGTCGATCCGTCCGCCGAAATAGGCCGATGCAATGCCGAGAATGGCGCCCAGCGACGAGCCGATGAAGGAGGAGAAGAAGCCGATGATCAATGCCGTGCGCGAGCCATAGATCAGCCGTGAGCAGATGTCGCGGCCATAGGCGTCGGTTCCGCACCAATGCTCCCATGATGGCGGCGACAGGATCGCAGCGAAGTCGATCTCCAGCGGGTCGTAGGGGGCGACCCATTCCGAGAAAATACCCGCGAACATCATCGCGGCAATGATGACGAACGAGATCGCACCCAGCGGCTGTTGCAGGATGAATTCTGCAATCGGACCGCGTGGCGTGCGGATGCGGTTGGTTTCGAGCGTAACGACGGCCATGTCGGTCAACCGTACCGGATGCGCGGATCAAAGACTGCATAGAGCAGGTCGATGATCAGGTTCACGAAGACGTAGAAGGCGGCGATCAGCATCACCATGCCCTGGATCAGCATGAAGTCGTTGCGCGCAACGCTCTGCACGAAGAGCTGGCCGATGCCGTTCAGATTGAAGACCTGCTCGGTGACGACCAGGCCGCCGATCAGGAAGGTGAATTCGAGGCCGATGACCGTGATCGCCGGCAGCAATGCGTTGCGCAGGGCGTGGCGGGTGATGACAAGTTTTTCGTAGACGCCCTTGGCGCGGGCGGTGCGGATATAGTCCTCGTTGAGGACTTCGAGCAGCGAGGAGCGGATCATGCGGGCGACGACCGCGCAATAACGATAACCTACCGCGAGCGCCGGCCAGATCAGCTGGGTGAAATTGGCCCAGGGGTCGACGTAGAACGGGGTGAATGTGATCGGCGGCAGCCAGTTGAAGAAGGCCAGGAGGCTCAGCATGATCAGCATGCCGAACCAGAACGAGGGAATCGACAATCCCCCTATCGTGAGGATCCGGACGAGGTAATCGATCCAGGTGTCGCGAAACAGCGCGGCCAGTGTCCCCATCGGTATCGCGAGCAGCACCGCGATGATGGTCGCCATCAGCGCGACCTGAAGCGACAATTCGAGCCGCAGCGAAATCTCCTCCAGCACCGGCCGTTCGGTCCACATGGATATGCCGAAGTCGCCCTTCGCCATGTTGACCATCCATTCGCCGAACTGCGTCAGCAATGGCCGGTCGAGACCGAGGCGCTTGCGCTCGGCCTCCACCACTTCCTGCGTGACGTTGCCGCCGTCGCCGCGCAGCTTCACTTCGACGATGTCGCCGGGAACGACGCGCAGCATGAAGAAAACGAGCACCGCGACGCCGAGCAAGGTCGGGATCATCAGCAGCACGCGGTTGACGGTGTAGCGAAGCATCAGCGGTATTCCGGCCAAAGGTATTGCCCCCTCCCGGCGCAAAGGCCGGGAGAGGGCGGAGTGGATCAGCTTTCGAGCCAGACGTCTTCAAGCTGAGCGCCGAGATTGTGGCTTGGACTCATCTTCCAGCCTCTCAGGTTCTTGTGTGTCAGCACGATGCGATGCCACCAGAACAGAGGCTGCTGATAGGCCTGTTCGAACAGCCGCTTCTCCAGCGCCTGGATATGCGCCTTGCGCTTCTCGACATCGCGTTCTCGCAGCTGCATTTCGTAGAGCTTGTCGATTTCCGGGTCGTTGGAGCGAGACAAGTTGAGCGGGTTCTTGTCGCGCGACAGGAACTTGGTCATCGACAGCGTCGGGTCGTCGTTGAACAGGTTGGAGAAGTCGATGGCCACCTCAAAGTTTCCGCTGTTCATCGCGGCGATATACGGGGCGGTGTCCGACTGCTTGTGTTCGACATTGACGCCAATCTGACGCCATTGATCGACGAGGAAGATGCCCGCGGGCGTGTAGGGCATGGCAAGGTTGCGGTTCCAGAGAACGAATTTCAGGTTCTCCTGGCCGGCCTCCTTGAGAAGCTTGCGCGCTTCCTCGCGCGATTTCTTGATGTCCTTGCTGAAGCCCGGCAGTTTTGCGAGCTCGGCTTCGGGCGTTGCCAGCGGCGAACCGGGACGGACGACGCCGCCGACCGAGCGCAGGGTGGAGATGCGAGACAGGCCCTTGCTGCCGCCCCAGCGGTCGATCGCCATGAGCAGGGCGCGGCGGACCCGCACGTCGTCGAATGGCGGCTTCTCGACATTGAAGGCGACGAGAAGGTTCAGCGTCCAGCTGGATTCCTCCACGCGCAGCTTGTCGCCCATGGCCGCGACCAGTCGGTCGCGTTCGGCCGGGGAGACGCCGCGGAATTCGCCCAGCACCTGTCCGCCTTGCAAAGCATTCAGCATAGCGGCGGCCTGAAGGGTGAAAATGCCGCGGAACGTGTCGAGATAAGGCAGGCCGGGCTTGAAATAGTTCTCGTTCCGCTTGCCCGAGATGTGGCTGCCCTTGATGTGCTCGACGAAGACGAACGGGCCGGTGCCATTGATCTTGGTGCGCGGCAACGCCGGATTTTCTGCGAGATCCTTCGCCGAATAGATCACATTCCAGGGGCTGGCAAAGTGATCCATCATCGAGGAGTTCGGCGCCGTCATCTTGAAGACGACGGTGAGCGGGTCGGGCGTCTCGATGGTGCCGATATCGGCAAAGGTGGCGCGCCGGTTGGAGACCACGCCCTGCGGCGGATTGCGCAGTCGATCATAGGTCGCCTTGATGTCGGCGGAGGTGAGGGCGGTGCCATCGTGGAATTTGACGTTCGGCTTGAGCTTGAACGTGTAGGTCAGAAGGTCGGGTGCAGCTTCCCACGATGCTGCAAGATCGCCTTCGATCTCAGGGAATTTGTCGAGGTTGTAGCGCAGCAGCGTCGAATAGAACGGCGCCGCGAGATGCAATGTCGCGTAGGTGTCGCTCGCATGCGGGTCGTAATGCGGCGCCTCGGCGCTGATCGCGAAATTCAGATTGCCGCCGCGCTTGGGCTTGTCGGCCTGGGCATAAGCGCGGCTCAGATCGAAATTCAGCCCGCCAAGTCCAAGCGCGAGTGCGCCGGCGGACCCTTTGAGCGCTGTGCGTCTTGAGATTTTCATGTTTGTTTCCTCCCTTTCGCCGGCATTTTGCCGGTCGTCTCGTCGTCCCACTTTGTCGTCAGCGTTGCCCCATTTCCTGTCGTCCGTTGGCGTCAGACCTTGATGCAGGCTGCAAAGTGACCCGGCCGCTTTTCTTCCAATGGCGGCACGACACGGCGACATTCGTCGCTTGCCATCGGACAGCGCGTATTGAACACGCAACCGGACGGCGGCGACAAGTGCGATGGCAGTTCGCCCTTGATCAGGCGCGGCTCGCGGCCTTTCTCGACCGTCGGATCGGGGATCGGCGCGGCGTCCAGCAGCACGCGGGTGTAGGGATGCAGTGGGTCGCTGTAGATCGCATCGCGGTCGGCGACCTCCATCACCCGGCCGAAATACATGACCACGACCCGCATCGAGATATGCCGCACCACGGCGAGGTCATGGGCAATGAACAGATAGGCAAGGCCGAGTCGTCGCTGGAGATCCTCCAGCAGGTTGATGATCTGACCCTGGATCGAGACGTCGAGCGCCGACACCGCTTCGTCGCAGACGATGAAGGACGGCTCCATTGCCAGCGCCCGCGCGATGCCGACGCGCTGGCGCTGCCCGCCCGATAGCTGGTGCGGATAGCGCGTGGCCATTTCCGGACGCAGGCCGACCTGTTCGAGAAGCTGTGCGACGCGGTCCTGCTCCTGCTTGCGGCCTGGCACGAGCTTATAGACATGCAGCGGTTCGCCGATGATCTGGCCGACCGTCATGCGCGGATTGAGCGAGGAATACGGATCCTGGAAGATCACCTGGATCTTGCGGCGCATCGCCTTCATGTCGCCGGCAGTGGCGGTGGCAAGATCGAGACCCTCGAATGCAATGTCGCCGCCGGTTGGCTCTTCGAGTTTGAGGATCAGGCGGCCGACGGTGGTCTTGCCGCAACCGGATTCGCCGACGAGGCCGAGCGTCTCGCCTGGATAGATCTCGAACGAGACGTCCTGCACCGCACGCACGGTGCCGCTTGCGCCGCGAAAGCCGCCGCGCACCTCGAAATGCTTGGTCAGGTTTCGAACCGAAAGCAGCGGCGCGCCGCTTTTCATCTCGACCCGCGCCGATCCGGCCTCGGCCGCCGCCCAGGTCAGCTTGCCCTCTGCGATTTCGGCGTGCCGGTGGCAGCGCGACAGCCCGCCGGTATCGGTCCGCACCAGCGCCGGTTCGGTCTCGCAGATTGCAAGCTTGTAGGGACAGCGCGGCGCAAAACGGCAGCCTGGTGGGGGCGAGGCGGCATTCGGCGGCAGACCTTCGATCGTTTCGAGCTTGGCGCCGCGCGGCCGGTCGAGCCGGGGCACCGAGCGCAAAAGGCCCATCGAATAGGGATGGCGCGGCCGGTGGAACACGTCGTCGGCGTCGCCTTCCTCGACAAGGCGCGACGCATACATGACGATGACGCGGTCGGCGTAGCGGGCAACCACGCCGAGATTGTGCGTGATGACGATCAGCGCGATGTTCAGCTTGCGCGACAGTTCCTTCATCAGCTCGAGGATCTGCGCCTGGATGGTGACGTCGAGCGCGGTGGTCGGCTCGTCGGCGATGATCAGCTTCGGGTTACAGGCCAGCCCGATGGCGATCATCACGCGCTGGCGCATGCCGCCGGAGAATTGGTGCGGATATTGTTCGAGCCGCCGGGCCGGATCGGGAATGCCGACCAAGCCCAACAGCTCGATCGCCCGC
>Ga0180218_1001507_pt1 | contig 13786 bp, 10 predicted proteins | sample eDN3rd37CKraftBY_FD_151334 | JGI IMG/M metagenome (GOLD analysis project Ga0180218, IMG submission 151334) | Enriched backyard soil microbial communities from Emeryville, California, USA - eDNA 3rd pass 37_C Kraft BY (version 2) (version 2) | ecosystem: Environmental > Terrestrial > Soil >...
GAAGCTGCGCGACTTCCTCGCCAACCCGAACGCCCTGACCGGAACGATCGCTTATGCCGAGCGCCCGATCGGGCTGCTCTCCCGCCCCTATTTTCCCGATGGTGAGGTCGGCACCCAAAACGGCCCGCTATCGCGCCCGATCGCCAATTTCAGCCCATTCTCGACCGGGCTGCAATCCGCGCTCATCATCGGTAATCTCGCCCAGCATATCGGCTACGTCCAAAGCGGCGCGGCCGACACGCCGGAACAGTGCACGACGCTCCCGAACGTCGGCGGCAGCGGCGCGAACCGGCTCGCGAACGGCATCCAGATCTTCCCCGGCGGCGTCCCGATCTATCGCGGCACGACGCTGGTCGGCGCGGTCGGCGTCTCCGGCGACGGTATCGACCAGGACGACATGACCGCGTTCCTCGGCCTCCATAATGGCGGGCTGCGGATCGGCGGCGTCGGCCACGCGGCGGTGGCCGACCGGATCAGCAGCGTCGCGATCCCGGCCGCGAACGGCGGCTTCCTGCCTTACGTCCAATGCCCCTTCGCGCCGTTTCTCGACACCAGCGCCCAGAACGCCTGTCAGGGCAAATAGCGCGTGATCGGGCTCTCCCTCGCTTTGCTGCAAGCCGTCGCGCCGATGCCGGCCGCGATGGTGGAGCCGACCGACGAGGTGACGACAGCGACGCCCCCCGCCGCCGAACATCCCGCCGCCGGGATCGACGCGGAGGATGCGCTGCTCCCGGGCCGCCGCCGCCCCGGCACCGACCGGCCGCTGCCGGACAGGGTGGTGCAGGACAACCCCGGCGCGGTCCGCCCGCCGCCACCCGAAGCCTTCCCGGCCGGCGACTTCCCGCTGCCAGACCGCTGGCGGCTGGTGAAGACGCTCTGCCCCGATCAGGCCCGGTTCCCGACGATCGGCGCGGTCTGCCATTCGCGGCTCGATCCCTATCACCACAATCCGCTCAAGGGCGACGTCCCGATCAACCTCGAAAAGAAGCCGGGCTGGCTGCCGATCAAGGGCGACGACTGGTTCTTCATCCTGAACGCGGTATCGGACACGGTGATCGAGCCCCGCTCCTTCCCGACCCCGGTCAACCGGCAACTGGTGTCCGACCCGCATTCGCTCGACGTGTTCGGGCGCGACAACAGCTTCGTCGTCTCGCAGACCTTCCTGTTCGGGGCGGCGCTCACCAAGGGCTCGACCGCCTACAAGCCGCCCGAGATCGAATATCGTGTCGCCCTTGCCTACAATCTCAATTATGCCGATGTGCGCGAGCGCCGCGTGCTGTTCGTCGAGCCGTCGAAGCCGACGCACCGTTTCGACCAGTTTCTCGGCGTGCAGGAAGCGTTCGTCGACTATCACATCCGCAACGTCTCCGATCGCTACGATTTCGATTCGATCCGGGTCGGCATCCAGCCGTTCAACGCCGATTTCCGGGGGTTCCTGTTTCAGGACAACCAGCTCGGCATCCGCCTGTTCGGCAATCGCGACGACAACCGCTTCCAATATAATCTCGCGGCCTTCTGGCGGCTGGAGAAAGATACCAATTCGGGGCTGAACAGCGTCGTCCAGAGCCCGCGCAAGGATTTTGTCCTCGTCGCCAATCTCTACCGGCAGGATCTGCCCGTCACCGGCCTCACCAGCCAGATGACCGTGGTCTACAACCGCAACCGCGAAAAGGGCGCGATCCACGTCGACGATAACGGCTTCCCGGTGCGCCCGGTGCTGCTCGGCAATCTCGAGCCGCGTGATTACGACGTGGTTTATCTCGGCTACAACGCCGATGGCCATGTCGGCCGGCTGAACCTGACCGCCTCGCTCTACGGCGCGTTCGGGCACGACAGCAACAGCTTCTTCACCGGGCGCCCCGCCTCGGTCCGCGCCTGGTTCGGCGCGGCGGAACTGAGCTACGATCACGACTGGATGCGCTTCCGCCTCTCCGGCCTCTACGCCTCGGGCGATCATGATCCCTATGACGACCGGGAAACCGGCTTCGATTCGATTTTCGAGAATCCGATCTTCGCGGGCGCCGACACCAGCTACTGGATTCGCCAATCGATCCCGTTCGCCGGCGGCGCGCGGGCGGTGGGGGTCAGCCAGCGCAACGGCGTGCTCAACAACCTGCGCTCGTCCAAGGAGGAGGGCCAGTCCAACTTCAACAATCCGGGGACAATGCTGCTCGGCGTCGGCGGCGATTTCGACATCACGCCGAAATTCCGCCTGTCCGCCAACGTCAACCATCTCTGGTTCGAAAATACGACGACGCTGCAAACGCTGCGCAACGAAGGCAGCATCCCGCGCGCGATCGGCTTCGACTATTCTCTGGCGGCGATCTACCGGCCGAAGGCAATCCAGAACGTCGTGTTTCGCCTGTCGGGCGCGATGCTCGATCCGGGGCCGGGCCTGCGCGATCTGTTCACCAACGCGGCGAACTTCAACGGCCAGAAGCGCGACGCGCGTTATTATTCCGTCCTGTTCAACACCATCCTGGCTTATTGAGCGGATCATGGGGGCACGCATCCTGACACGGCCGATCGCACGGACCCTGCTCGGCATCGCCGGGCTTGCGGCCGCCGCGCTTCTAGGCAGCGCGCCGGCATCCGCTTCGGACGCCGAACAGCCGGTCGAGCGCGATTACAGCCTGGTTCGCGCCGCCGTCGCGCCCGCCGGCCAGAGCGAAGCGGAAGCCGAGGCCAAGAGCAGCGGCTGCGTCACCTGCCACACCAAAAGCGACCAGCCGACGATGCACGCCACGCCCGCCGTCCGGCTCGGCTGCGTCGATTGCCACGGCGGCAACGCGAAGATCGCGGGCGACGCCGGCCTGCCGCACAACGCGCCGGCCTATGTCACGGCGCGCGACGCCGCGCACGTCCTGCCGCGCTATCCGCAGGCGTGGCACTGGCCCAGCTCCGCCAATCCGAAGCGGAGCTACACGCTGCTCAACCGCGAGGCGCCCGAATATATCCGCTTCGTCAATCCGTCCGACTATCGCGTCGCGCGCGCGGCCTGCGGCGCCTGCCATCTCGACATCATCGAGGCGGCCGAGCGTTCGCTGATGTCGACGGCGGCGATGTTCTGGGGCGGCGGCTCCTATAATAACGGCGTCCTGCCCTACAAGAATTACATGTTCGGCGAGGCCTATACCGCGAAGGGCGAGCCGGCGAAGGTCGTCTCCCCCGGCGATCCGGCCGGCACCGTCACCGAGGCGGAGAAAGCGCGCGGCGCGCTGGCCGCGCTCTACCCGCTGCCGACCTGGCACGTCATGCCACCGGCTGACGTTTTCCGCGTGTTCGAGCGCGGCGGGCGCAACATAAGCTCGGCCTTCCCCGAGATCGGCCTGCCCAATATCGGCGGCACCGTCCAGCGGCTGGAGGAGCCGGGGCGGCCCGACCTCAAGCAGTCGAACCGCGGCCCCGCCACCGGGCTGCGGGTCGCGATCGCGGTGCTCAACATCCACAAGACCCGGCTCAACGATCCGTACATGTGGTTCATGGGCACCAACGACCAGCCCGGCGATTACCGTCACTCGGGCTGCGCGGGCTGCCATGTCGTCTATGCCAACGACCGCGAGCCGCGCCATAGCCTCACCTACGCCGCGTTCGGCCGCGACGGCCAGACCCAAACCGCCGACCCGACCATCGCCATGAAGGTGGACAGCGCGGGCGAGAAGGAGCGCGGCCACCCGCTCCGCCATGCCTTCACCAAGGCGATCCCGACCGCGCAATGCATGACCTGCCACATGCACCAGCCGAATATCTTCCTGAACAGCTATCTCGGCTACACGATGTGGGATTATGAGTCCGACGCGCCGCTGATGTGGCCGCACAAGGATAATCCGCTCGCCCCCGGCAGTAGCCAGAAATACCCGACCGCCGCCGAGACCCATGCGGTGCTCGAGCGCAATCCCGAGGGCGCCAGCCCGCGCGGCCTGTGGAGCGACGAGGATTTCCTGCGTCACGTCTATGACAGCGTGAACGCGCGGGCGAAGGACACCCAGTTCGCCGACTATCACGGCCACGGCTGGAATTTCCGCGCGATCTTCAAGCGCGACCGCGACGGCAATCTGCTCGACGCGGATGGCGCCATCGTCGCGCCCGACGACTCCGACAAGTTCCGCAAGCCCTGCGCCGACGAGCCGACCGCCGCGCAACGCGCGCTCTGCCTCAGCACCTCGACCGACGGCCGCGAGGCGAAATTCGTGCCGCCGGGCATCAACCCCGGCAAGGCAGTCCACATGATGGACATCCACGCCGAAAAGGGCATGCAGTGCGCCGACTGCCATTTCGCGCAGGACAGCCACGGCAGCGGCCTGATCTATGGCGAAGTTGCCAGCGCGATCGAGATCGGGTGCAAGGATTGCCACGGCACCGCCGACGCCCTGCCGACGCTGCGCACCTCCGGCCCCGCCGCGCGGCCGGGCGGCACCGACCTCGCCCTGCTCCGCAACGCCGACGGCCGCCGCCGCTTCGAATGGCGCACCGACGCGAACGGCGAACGTGCCCTCATCCAGCGCTCGATCGTCGATCCGAAGCTCGAATGGCAAGTCAGCCTCGTCAAAGAATCGGTCGATCGCGGTTCGGCGCATTTCAATGCCAGGGCGTCGCGCGCGAAGCTGATGGCGGCCGATGGCGGCGACACCGGGCGTTATGCCTGGGGCCCCGGCATCGCGCCCGAAAACCGTGCGCACAAGCCCGAGCAGATGGCCTGCTTCACCTGCCATCTGGCCTGGACGACCTCGTGCGGCGGCTGCCACCTGCCGATCGAGGCGAACTGGAAGACCTCCTCGCATCATTATGACGGGGTCGAGACGCGCAATTTCGCAACCTACAATCCCCAGGTCGCGCGCGACGACATGTTCCAGCTCGGCCGCCACCAGACCACCAAGGGCAACCAGATCGCCCCGATCCGCTCGTCCTCGGCGCTGATCCTGTCCTCGACCAACATCAATCGCGAGCGCATCTATATCCAGCAGCCGCCGATCGCGGCCTCGGGCTATTCGAGCCAGGCGTTCGCGCCCCACTTCCCGCACACCGTGCGCAAGACCGAGACCAAGACCTGCACCGACTGCCACCTCTCGGCCGCCGACGACAACAATGCGATCATGGCGCAACTGCTGCTGCTCGGCACCGATACCGTCAATTTCGTTGGGATGAACGCGTGGATGGGGCTCGAAAAGGGCCTCGCCGCGACCCGCGTCACCGAATGGCAGGAGCCGCAGGCGGTGATCGGTTCCTACCTCCAGCGCTACGCCTATCCCGATTACTGGCAGATGCATCAGGACCATGGCCGCGAGCTGACCCGCTGGCGGCGCGGCGCCACTTTCGACAAGAAGGGCTCGGGCGAGACCCGCTCGGTCGAGGAGTTCGGTACGATCTATCAGGGCGCGCCCGATGCGGTGCGCTGCCTGCAACTGCGCGGCGAATATATGTTCGCCGCCACCGGCAAGGGCGGCTTCCGCGTCTACGACGTCGCCTCGATCGCCAACAAGGGCTTCTCCGAACGGATCGTCACCGCGCCTTATTCGCGGCTCGGCCAGAATCTGCGGATCGCGAGCCCGAACGCGACCTGCATGGCGCTCGCCACCGACCAGCCGGTCAGCCCCGAGCGCAACGACAATATCGTCAAGAACTTTCCTGAGAATCAGGAACAGCCGATGCACGCAATCTATCGCTATGCGTTCATCACCGACGCCGTTGAGGGGCTGATCGCCACCGATATCGACACCTTGGCTGACGGCGAACCGCGCAACAACTTCCTGAAACGCAGCCTGACCTGGAACGAGAACGGCGTGCTCAAGGGCGCGCGCCACATCACGCTTGCCGGCGACTATGCCTATATCGCCGCCGATGCCGGCCTCGTCGTGGTCCGCCTCGCCGATCTGGCGAACCAGCTCGTCCTCGCGCCGAAGCTGATGACGGTGCTGCCGCTCGCCGATCCGCGCGCGTCGGCGGTCCAGTTCCGCTATCTCTGGGTGACGACGGCGGCGGGGCTCGAAGTGTTCGACATCACCGACATGGCCGCGCCCCGCGCCATCCCCGAGGCGACCGTGCCGCTGGCCGACGCCCGCAAGCTCCATGTCGGGCGGACCTACGCCTATGTCGCCGCGAAACGCGACGGCCTCGTCATCGTCGACGTCAAGAACCCGACAAAACCCGTCCTCTATCAGAAGGTGACGTTCGACGGGCGGCTGAACGACGCCGAGGACGTGATCGTCGCCAGCACCAACGCCTCGCTGTTCGCCTATGTCGCCGACGGCCGCAACGGCCTGAAGGTGTTGCAATTGACCAGCCCGGAGAGTCAGCCCAATTTCTACGGCTTCTCGCCCGCACCCAAGCCGGAGCTGATCGCCTGGGCCAAAACCGCTTCGCCGGCGCTCGCCCTCTCGCGCGGCCTGACCCGCGATCGCGCGGTGGACGAGACCGGCGGCCAGATCGCGATCTTCGGCCGGCTCGGCTCGCGCCCCTTCACCCGCGCGGAGATGGAAAAGCTGTTCCTCAACCGCAATCGCGTACCGTACAAGGTAGTGGACACGGTCAGCTTCGAGAGTTGGGTGCCAGCGCGACGATAGCGCACCTCGTCACACAGGCGAGAACGGCGGCTTCGCAATCGGAAACGCCAGAGACCCAACCACATGGTTCGGCTACCGCGGCGAATGGTTTTATCTTGACGATGCTTCGTCATCCGACATCATCAAAAGATGGCAGAAACTTGGGCCTATAGTTTAGCGATTGCGCTGGCGCTTGCGTTTGTATCGCCCGGAAGCGCAGCGGCCGTTGAAAGAGATACGCCCTGTTTCGACCTCGCCGTGATCGCAACGACGCCTCGCTATCAGTGGCACCCTGCTGAGGCTGAGGCCGGCCCAGACGAAATTATCTTAAGATCACCCGTCTCGATTCAGTTTTCGGTCAAGCAGGTGATTTCTGGTACATTCAAGCCCACTCAGATAGAATTCGAGACATCACTACACACCCGATTCAACCCGAGAACCAAACAATTTCTCCTGTTCTTAAAAAAAGAGGGTAATGAAAAATATTCTCTACAAAAGATGAACTATGAGCTGGTTCATGATCGCTCAGGCCGGCTTATATGGCCGATACCAGCACCACTCGACCCATCCTATACAGAAGACGGGTTTATACCAGTTAACTACGAAACTCTGATGCGACCAATCTCTTATCGGCCGAAAGATGCATGGTGGCTCGTAACGCCGCCTGATGTCGATCCTCCACCTGCTGATGAATATAGCTGGGGACACCTTGGTAAAAGCGGAGTCATCACGGCGTCGCGCGGCATTTTTGCCGTCGATCTCGTCGCAGCCGCAGCGGAGAAGCGATGTGAGGCGGCCTCCGCTCGGTAGGTTAGCCCCCTTGTGTCGACTGGGCGACGGTAGCCATCGGTGTCCATGACAGGCCAACTGGAGCGAAACCAGCAATTCGCTTCCCCACCAGATACTTCCGCCCGCTTATTCCTCTCCCCCGAACCCGGCCAGACGCCGCAATCCCGGGAGCAGCGTCGCCGGCTCGATCGGGGCGAGCATGGCCGCGAGGCGCGCTTCGTGTGCGCTGTTGGCCGCGTCCATCGCCGCCAGCAGGGCGGCGCCCGCCTCGGTGAGGCTGAGCGCATAGGCGCGGCGATCCGCCGGGTTCACCCCCCGCGCCACCAACCCGCGCTGTTCGAGCGTCTCGATCATCGCCACCAGGTTGGGCCGCTGGATGCGCAGCGCCTCGCCAATGTCCTGCTGGCGGCAACCCGGCCGCGCGCGCAGCATCAGCAGCGCCGAATAATGGCCGGGGCGCAGGCCGAACGGCTCGAACGCGGCGACCAGATCGCTCCACGCCACATTCTGCGCGAAACGCAGCACGAAACCCAGCCGATCGCACAAGCCCGTCCCGGCCAACAGGGCTTCGGCCTCTTCCCGCTTGTCGTCCATCCGCTGTTTGTCCATTCCTCTGCCATGCAGCCCGAGCCGGCCACGGGCGCACGACGAATCGCTTGCATAGAATTGTTATAGAGCATAACCACTTTTCAAGATCGTGAGGAGCCGCCATGTCGACCTTTACTCGCCTGAACCCTCTCACCGGCCAGCCCGCCAGCGAAGCCGCGGCGATGACCCCGGCCGAAGCCGGCACCGTCGCTGACAAGGCCGCCGCCGCGTTTCCCGCCTGGGCGGCGATGGGGCCGAACGCGCGCCGCGCCCTGCTTAACAAGGCAGCGGACGCGCTCGCCGCGCGCGGCGACGATTTCGTCGCGGCAATGAAGGGCGAGATCGGCGCGACCGAAGGCTGGGCGCGCTTCAACGTGATGCTGGCGACCAGCATGATCCGCGAGGCGGCGTCGCTCACCACCCAAATTTCCGGCGAGGTGATCCCGTCCGACACGCCGGGTTCGCTCTCGATGGCGATCCGCGAGCCGGTCGGCGTCATCCTCGGCATCGCGCCGTGGAACGCGCCGGTCATCCTCGGTGTGCGCGCGATCGCGACGGCGCTCGCCTGCGGCAATGCCGTGGTGTTCAAGGCGTCGGAGATCTGCCCGCGCACCCATGCGATCATCGTCGAAAGTTTCGCCGCCGCCGGCCTGCCCGAGGGCGTCGTCGGCGTCGTCACCAACGCGCCCGCCGACGCCGGCGACGTGGTCGGTGCACTGATCGACCACAAGGCGGTCAAGCGGATCAACTTCACCGGCTCGACCGCCGTCGGCCGGATCATCGCGAAGCGCGCGGCCGAGCATCTGAAACCGGTGCTGCTCGAACTGGGCGGCAAGGCGCCGCTGCTCGTCCTCGAGGACGCCGATCTCGACGAGGCGGTCGCCGCCGCGTCGTTCGGGGCCTTCATGAATCAGGGCCAGATCTGCATGTCGACCGAGCGGATCATCGTCGTCGATGCGGTTGCCGATGCGTTCGTCGAGAAATTCGCCGCCAAGGCAGCGTCGATGAAGGCGGGCGATCCCGGCCTTGGCACCACCCCGCTCGGCGCGGTGGTCGACCGCAAGACGGTCGATCATGTCGAGGGGCTGATCGCCGACGCCGTCGCCAAGGGCGCGACCCGGCGGGCCGGCGGCGACAGCCAGGGCGTGGTCATGCCCGCCACGGTTGTCGACAATGTGACCGACAGCATGAAGATCTACCGCGACGAGAGCTTCGGCCCGGTCGTCGCCATCATCCGCGCCCGGGATGAGGAGGACGCGATCGCCAAGGCGAACGACAGCGAATATGGCCTCTCCGCCGCGGTCTTTACCCGCGATGTCGCGCGCGGCCTGAAGGTCGCGCGGCGGATCAAGTCCGGCATCTGCCACGTCAACGGCCCGACCGTGCACGACGAGGCGCAAATGCCGTTCGGCGGGGTCGGCGCCAGCGGCTACGGGCGGTTCGGCGGCAAGGCCGGGATCGACCAGTTCACCGAACTGCGCTGGATCACGGTCGCGACCGAGCCCGGCCATTTCCCGATCTGACGCACTCTTCCGAAGGAACCCAGCATGACCGCCCACCCGAACGACGACCCGAACGTCGTCACCTATCGAATCGAGAACAATATCGCCTGGGTGAGCTTCAATCGCCCGAACAAGCGCAACTGCATGTCGCCCAACGTCAACCGGCGGATGGCCGAGGTCCTCGACGAGATTGAATTCCGCGACGATGTCGGCGTCCTCATCCTCAAGGGCGAGGGCACCGCCTGGTCGGCCGGCATGGACCTCAAGGAATATTTCCGCGACACCGAAGCGTTCGGCCTGCCCGGCACCCGCAAGGCGCAGCGCGAGGCCTATGGCTGGTGGCGCCGCCTGCGCTGGTATCATAAGCCGACGATCGCGATGGTGAACGGCTGGTGCTTCGGCGGCGCTTACGGGCCGCTGTTCGCCTGCGACCTCGCCGTCGCGGCCGACGAAGCGCAGTTCGGCCTTTCGGAAATCAACTGGGGCATCCTGCCCGGCGGCGGCGCGTCGAAGGTCGCGGCGGAGCTGATGCCGTTCCGCAAGGCGATGTATCACGCGATGATGGGCGAAAATCTCGACGGCAAGACCGCCGCCGAATGGGGCCTCGTCACCGAATCGGTGCCGCTCGCCCGGCTCGAGGCGCGCGTCACCGAAATCGCCAACGTCCTGCTCAAGAAGAATCCGGTCGCGCTCAAGGCGACCAAGGACGCGATCCGCCGGATGACCGAGATGACCTATGACAACGCCGAGGATTATCTGATCCGCGCGCAGGAGGCCGCGAACAGCTTCGATGCCGAGGGCCGCAAGGAAGGCACCCGCCAGTTCATCGACGAAAAGAGCTACAAGCCCGGCCTCGGCGCTTACGACCGCGGCCGCCAGCACACGCCGGGCTGAACGGCCGGAAAACCCGCTTGGTATTATAATACCGCTCCGGAAACGCGCGGTTTCGCTTGACTTCGCGCGGTTTCCCGATCATTAGCCCGGTCCGTCAGCGCCGCCCCTCGCCGGGCGGCGCGGTTCGTTTGCGACGGGTCCGCCCTTCGAAGGAGAATGGTGCCATGAAGGCGCTCATGAAGACCACCAAATCGGCGACGCCGTCCACGGTGGAAAAGAAATGGCATCTGATCGACGCCGAGGACCTGGTCGTCGGCCGGCTCGCCACGATCATCGCGAATATCCTGCGCGGCAAGCACAAGCCGAGCTACACGCCCCATATTGATTGCGGCGACAACGTCGTCGTCATCAATGCCGACAAGGTCCGCTTCACCGGGCACAAGAGCGCGAAGAAGGTCTATTATCGCCACACCGGCTATGCGGGCGGCATCAAGAGCATCACCGCCGCCCAGATCCTCGAAGGCCGCTTTCCGGAGCGCGTACTGGAGAAGGCCGTGGAGCGCATGATCCCGCGCGGCCCGCTCGGGCGCCAACAGATGCGGAACCTGCGTATCTTCGCCGGCCCCAGCCATGACCACGAGGCCCAGAACCCCGAACCGCTCGACGTTGCGTCGATGAACCGCAAGAACAAGGTGGGCGCCTGATGTCCGACAATCGCCAATCGCTTTCCGACCTCGCCGCGCTGACCAGCGCACCGGCGCCCGCCGCCGAAGCCCCCGCGACGCCGGCTGCTGCTGCCGAGGCGCCCCAGGGCGAGGCGACGCCGGCCGCTCCGCTCGAACCGGCGACGCCGCTGCGCGAGCAGATCATCGACGCGCAGGGCCGCGCTTATGCCACCGGCCGCCGCAAGGACGCCGTGGCGCGCGTCTGGCTGAGGCCGGGCTCGGGCAAGATCACGGTCAACGGCCGCGATCAGGAGGTCTATTTCGCGCGCCCGACACTGCGCCTGGTCATCAACCAGCCGTTCGGCGTCGCCGACCGTGCCGGCCAGTATGATGTGGTCTGCACCGTGAAGGGCGGCGGGCTCTCGGGGCAGGCCGGCGCGGTCAAGCATGGCATCGCCCAGGCCTTGACCCGTTATGAGCCAGCGCTCCGCGCGCCGGTCAAGGCGGCGGGCTTCCTCACCCGCGACAGCCGCGCGGTCGAGCGCAAGAAGTACGGCAAGGCCAAGGCCCGCCGCAGCTATCAGTTCTCGAAGCGCTGATCCGCACGGACGGCTACGATCGGGGCGCCCTTCACGGGCGCCCTTTTCGTATCCACGCCGCCTCAACTAATTGGCGGCGCGGTCGTAATCTTTCCAGAGGCGGAGCGAGGGGCTCCGGCGAAACGGCACGGTTTCGTTGCGGGAGGCGGTACGTCCCATGCGGACCCGGATATTGATTGTCGACGCGTCGCTGACGATCCGCGCCCTGCTGACGATGCTGTTCGACGCCGACAATCGCTTCGCCGTGATCGCCGCGGCGGCCGACGCCGGCGAAGCCGCCGCGTCGATCCACGACCGCCCGCCCGACATCGCGATTCTCGAACATCCCGACGAGGACGACACCGCCCTGCTCACCGCGCTGGCGGCCAAGCAGGTCCCGATCCTGCTCCTCGCCGCCGGCACACAACGCGCGCTCCCCCTGTCCCGCGAGTGGCGCGCGCTCGGCGTGGTCGGGCGCTTCGACAAGGCCCGGCTGCGCGGCGACGCACGGCGCTTCGCCGACATGGTCGCCCACGCGGCGCAGAAGGACCGCGAGGCGAAGCTGCGCTATCGGGCCGGCGCCTGACCGCCCGGCCGCCTATTTGAGCAGGACGAGTTCCTCGGCCATCGAGGGGTGCAGCGCGACGGTATCGTCGAACGCGGCCTTGGTCAGCCCGGCCTTGACCGCCACCGCCGCCGCCTGAAGAATCTCGGGCGCGTCGGGGCCGATCATGTGGAGGCCGACGACGCGACCGCTGTCGGCCGCGACCACCATCTTGTAAAGCGCGCGCTCGTCGCGCCCCGCCAGCACGTTCTTCATCGCCCGGAAATCGGACGTATAGATTTTCACCGCGCCATATTTCTCGCGCGCCTGCGCCTCGGTGAGGCCAACCCCGGCGAGCGGCGGATGGCTGAACACCGCCGAGGGGATGCAGTCGTAATCGACCCGGCGGGGGCTATCACCGAACACCGTATCCGCGAACGCCTGCCCTTCGCGGATCGCGACCGGGGTAAGCTGGACGCGATCGGTGACATCGCCCACCGCGTAGATGCTTTGGCAGGTCGAGCGATTGTCGGCATCGACCTTGATCGCGCCGCGCTCGTTGAGCTCGACGCCGGCGGTTTCGAGGCCGAGGCCCGACGTATGCGGCTGCCGTCCGATCGCGAACAGCAGCATATCGGTATCGAGCGGCTCGCCCTTGCTGACATGGACGCGGAGCGACCCGTCAGCCTGCCTCTCAACGCTTTTGAAAGCGGCGTTGAACCGGAACTCGATCCCCTTGGCGATCGAGATCTGGAGCAGCCGGTCGCGAATCTGGGCGTCATAGCCGCGCAGGATCTTGTCCGAACGGTTCACCAGCGTGACGTGGCTTCCGAACTGGTGGAAGATGCCGGCGAATTCGTTGGCGATGTAGCCCGCCCCGGCGATCACCACCCGCTTCGGCAGCGCTTCGAGATGGAACACCTCGTTCGAGGTGATGCCGAGTTCCGCGCCGGGGCAGTCGGCCACCACCGGCCAGGCGCCGGTGGCGATCAGGATGACCTTCGCGGTGACGCGGCGGCCATCGGCCAGTTCGATCTCGTGAGGGCCTTTAACCGTGGCGCGCTGGTGAAAAATCTCAACGCCGTTCGCATCGAGCGTCTCGGTATAGAGCCCGTTCAGCCGATCGACCTCGGCAAGGACATTGTCGCGCAGCACCGCCCAGTTGAACCGGCAATCGGGCACGTCCCAGCCGAAGCGGCGCGCATCGTGCAGATCCTCGGCGAAGTGCGCGCCATAGACCAGCAGCTTCTTGGGGACGCAGCCCCGAATCACGCAGGTGCCGCCGACCCGGAATTCCTCGGCCACCGCCACCCGGGCGCCGTGGGCGGCGGATACCCGCGCCGCCCGCACCCCGCCCGAACCGGCGCCGATGACAAAAAGGTCATACTCGTAACTGGGCATCCCGTATCTTCCTTGCCTGAGCCGACCATGCGGCGCGCTTCCCCTGCTCTAGAGGGATTGCGAGGCAGATGGAATCGCCCGGCTCGAAAACCGGCAATCGGCACGTAACCCGGTCCCGGCCGCCAACGGCAACAGGCCGCTTGACCTTGATCGCGCCGCGCCGCAGACCTGCCGTCATGTCCGACAGCGCCGCCGAGGAGCCCGGCTCCGCCGCCAGCAAGCCCGCCGGAAAGGCGGAGGCTTTATGGGACACGGTGCGGCCGTTGCTCCTTATCTTCGTCGCCGCCATTCTGTTGCGGAGCCTCGTCGCCGCGCCCTTCAGCATCCCGTCCGAATCGATGCTGCC
>Ga0180218_1001508_pt1 | contig 13779 bp, 12 predicted proteins | sample eDN3rd37CKraftBY_FD_151334 | JGI IMG/M metagenome (GOLD analysis project Ga0180218, IMG submission 151334) | Enriched backyard soil microbial communities from Emeryville, California, USA - eDNA 3rd pass 37_C Kraft BY (version 2) (version 2) | ecosystem: Environmental > Terrestrial > Soil >...
GCGAACCCGTGTTGCGGCAGACCTCTTCCAGCCGGTGCGCCAGGTCCTGCTCCACCAGGGTATAAAGCACGATGCCGGGCGCCGTCTCGATCTCGCTGATGACGCGCTCCAGCTGCGTGTTGGAGCGCACGAGGGGATAGACATGCTCGATGGCGGCCACGCCCTCGTATTGCGCCACCACCGCGCGGGCGACCGTGATCAGCGTTTCGCCGGTGGAATCCGACACGAGATGAAGATGGAAATAACTGCGGCCCACGGTGGCGTCCCTCCAGGGAGAGGAGTCGATCAGTGTGGATAAAACGCCCGTGTCCGGAGGTCCAGCCGAAGGGCCTGTGGGATTCGCCCCGATCCATCAACAGGGCTCGTCGTTGTGCGAGTCTCGAACGGCCGATTTGGGAGAATCCGGCACGAATCAGCGCCAAGAATTCGATTCAGATCTGGTTAATCTTCGTTAACGGGCTGTTAAGCTTTAAGAATTCGGAAAGGATTGTGACACCCCCGCCTCATCCGTTAATGACCCGTTAACAGCCCGGCCCGTGTGGACCGCCTGTGGACGGGGTTGCGGCTTTGCGATTCACGGCCCAAGAGAAACATCAGATTCTTAGATTCAAAGATTATCTTTATTAGAGAGGGCCTGTGAGCGAGCGTCCCACCAAAGCGATTCTCCGCGTGCTGAACGGCGAGCCGGTCTGGCCGCTTCCCATCTGGATCATGCGCCAGGCCGGCCGTTATCTGCCGGAATACCGGGAGACCCGGAAGCAGGCCGGTTCCTTCCTCGATCTCTGCTACAACCCGAAGCTCGCCGAAGAGGTCACCCTTCAGCCGATCCGCCGCTTCGGCTTCGATGCCTCGATCCTGTTCTCCGACATCCTGGTCATCCCCCATGCCCTCGGCCAGAACGTGCGGTTCGTCGAGAACGAGGGACCCAAGCTCGATCCGGTCACCTCGCAGTCGGATTTCTCCCGGCTTGCCGACGAGCTGCCGCTGGAGCGCCTGGAACCCGTCTTCGAAACCCTGGACCGTTTGAGGCAGTCTCTGCCAAAGGAGACCACGCTTCTCGGCTTCTGCGGCGCGCCCTGGACGGTGGCGAGCTACATGATCGCCGGCAAGGGCACTCCCGACCAAGCGCCGGCTCGGCTGACCGCCTATCGCGATCCGGCCTTCATGGACGCGCTCATCGACAAGCTCGTGCGGGCCTCGACGGCCTATCTCATCCGCCAGATCGATGCGGGCGCGGAGGCGGTCCAGATCTTCGAGAGTTTTGGGTCGGCCCTGCCGCCCGCGCTGTTCGACCGGCTGTCGCTTGAGCCGATTCGTCGGATCGTCGAAGGACTCCAAGCTGCTCGGCCCGATGCAAAGGCTATCGTTTTCGTCAGAGGCGGTGGGGCGCATCTCCACCGTATGGCGTCAGAAGGGATCGCAGACGCGCTCGCACTGGACTGGACTCTCGACATCGCCGAGATCCTGCCACGGCTGCCCCTCGGCATCGCTACCCAGGGCAATCTCGATCCACTCGCGTTGATCGCTGGCGGCGAAGCGCTCGACAAGGGTATAGACACGATCCTGAACGTGGCGCGGAGGATGCCTCACATCTTCAATCTCGGGCACGGCATCCTGCCTGAGACACCGATCGACCACGTTGAGCAGATGATCGCTCGCGTGCGGGGGGCTTAAGATAAAATGCTGTATCTCTGGCTCAAGGCGTTCCACGTCATCGCTGTCATCGCCTGGATGGCCGGCATGCTCTATCTGCCGCGCCTCTTCGTCTATCATTGCGATGCCCCGAAGGGCTCGATCCAATCCGAGACCTTCAAGATCATGGAGCGGCGCCTGCTGAAGGCGATCATCAACCCGGCCATGGTCGTGACCTGGCTGCTCGGGCTGTATCTCCTCTGGGACGGCGGCTGGTACACATCCGGCTGGATGCACGCCAAGATCGCCCTCGTGCTGGTCATGTCGGGCCTGCACGGGGTCTATGTGCGCCGGCTGAAGGAGTTCGCCGCGGACAGGAACACGAAGCCGGCGAAATATTACCGCATCCTCAACGAGGTTCCGACCCTCCTCCTGATCGGAATCGTGATCCTGGTGATCGTGAAGCCGTTCTAATTCTTCGGGAGTGCGGTATCCCAAGGTCGTGCAACGAGACCTGGGATACCTTTCAGGATAATTCTCGTCATGTCGGCCTTATGGCGGCCATGGCGGGGAGACAAGCATCCCATCCTTCTGCCCCTCCAAGGACCTTGTCCGCCTCGCCCGAAAATGACCCTTTCGGAGGTCAATCCCTTAAAGCCTCTTGAGCCTCGGCCCGAATAGGGCTAAATAAGAATTCTCTTCCTCTAAAGACAGGTGCGCTGCAAGGGGCCCCCAGGGCTCTCTCTCAAGTCACCCCTCGTGAACTGAGCGGCCCTGTCGAATCATCCCCGACCTTCCCGCGTACAGCCCCATCTGCCCGCGAATTTACCTCGAGAGTGTTCCCCGATGAGGGAAATCAAACTTCAAGACCTGAAATCCAAATCCGCCACCGAACTCATCACTTTCGCCGAAGAGCTCGAGGTCGAGAACGCGAGCACCATGCGCAAGCAGGAGCTCATGTTCGCCATCCTCAAGCAGCTGGCGGCGCGCGAGGTCGAGATCATCGGCGCCGGCGTCGTCGAGGTGCTGCAGGACGGCTTCGGCTTCCTGCGCTCGGCCGATTCGAACTACCTGCCGGGCCCTGACGACATCTATGTCTCGCCCTCGCAGATCCGGAAGTTCGGCCTGCGCACCGGCGACACGGTGGACGGCCCGATCCGCGGCCCGAAGGAGGGCGAGCGCTATTTCGCCCTGCTCAAGGTCAACACCATCAATTTCGAGGATCCCGAGAAGATCCGGCACAAGGTCCATTTCGACAACCTGACGCCGCTCTTCCCGCACGAGCGCTTCAAGCTCGAGATCGACGATCCGACGCGGAAGGACTTCTCGCCGCGCATCATCGACATCGTGTCGCCCATCGGCAAAGGCCAGCGCGCGCTCATCGTGGCGCCGCCGCGCACCGGTAAGACCGTGCTGATGCAGAACGTGGCGCAGTCGATCACCACCAATCATCCCGAGTGCTACCTCATCGTGCTGCTCATCGACGAGCGTCCGGAGGAAGTGACCGACATGCAGCGCTCGGTGAAGGGCGAGGTCGTGGCCTCCACCTTCGACGAGCCGGCGACCCGCCACGTGCAGGTGGCCGAGATGGTGATCGAGAAGGCCAAGCGCCTCGTGGAGCACGGCCGCGACGTGGTCATCCTGCTCGACTCGATCACCCGCCTGGGCCGCGCCTACAACACGGTGGTGCCGTCCTCCGGCAAGGTGCTCACCGGCGGTGTCGATGCCAACGCCCTGCAGCGCCCGAAGCGCTTCTTCGGCGCGGCGCGCAACATCGAGGAGGGCGGCTCGCTCACCATCATCGCCACCGCGCTCATCGATACCGGCTCGCGCATGGACGAGGTGATCTTCGAAGAGTTCAAGGGCACCGGCAACTCGGAAATCATCCTCGACCGCAAGGTCGCCGACAAGCGCACCTTCCCGGCCATCGACATCACCCGCTCAGGCACCCGCAAGGAAGAGCTGCTGGTTCCGTCGGACACGCTCAAGAAGATGTACGTGCTGCGCCGCATCCTCAACCCGATGGGCACGGTCGACGCCATCGAGTTCCTGCTCGACAAGCTGCGCCAGACCAAGTCGAACCAGGAATTCTTCGATTCGATGAATACCTGACGCGGGCAGACCGTCCGGCTCCGAACATCAGCCCCATCCTCTCGGATCGAGAGGGTGGGGTTTTTGTTTTGGAGTCTCATGCCCTTGCCTGAGCCCTCAGGATGAGGGAGGTCGTGTGTAATCCAGCGTCTCAGGACAAGGTGGGAGACTCATTCTCTTCGGTGTCAACTTCCCGGATCGACCGTAAAGCAGGGGGGTCTCCATTGCCCGGCCCTGGCTCACACCACGCCCATGAGCCACAGGACGATCAGAGTCAGCAACGCGGAGACCAGGGGCGAGCCTGCGCAGCCGAGGCGGTTCGAGAAGAAGAAAAACATCGCCGCTCCCCTGACGCGTCACACCTTCGAAGCCGAAACGATCCCGGCGCTCGACATCTCCCGCACCTGGGCCCTCAGCCCATCCGCATCCGTGACCGGCAGCGAGCAGCGCATGCCGGCACAGACGAGAGCCCGGTGCTCCGTGCTCGACGAGGCGAGCGCCTTGGCCGGGTGATGGTCGTCGAGTTCTTCGTCCGCTCGCAGGCGGCGGACGCTGCGGATCGGGTAGGGGATTTTGAGCCCGGTCTCGAACAGGACATCCGCATCGTTTCCCGTGACGAGGATGGTCAGGCCCCGCAGGTGCAGGTCGAGGGCATTGAGGATCGAGGTGTGGGCCAGCGGGGATGCGCGGGCGATCCCGGCGAGCCGGCTCAAAACCTCTGAGGCCCGGTGGAGATCGCCCTCGGTCTCGGTCAGCTGCGCCAGCCGCACGAGCGCTTCGGCGAAGACCCCGTTGGCGTTGGGCACCGCCTCATCCTGGCTCGGCTGCGGCCGGATCACCAGAGGATCCGCGTCCCGGGCCGTCATGGCAAGGCAGCCGGTCTCCTCGACCCAATAGTCCGAGAGCAGCCGGTCGCGCCATGTCTGTGCATCGCCGAGATAGGCGCGGTCGGCGGTTGCCTCGAAGAGGGTGAGCGCAGCGCGCATCATGGACGCATGGTCGAGGGCGAAGCCTGGAAAGACCAGCGCGCTGCCGCGCCAGGAATGACCGAGCCGGTCGTCCCTGGTCATCGCTTCCGTTATGAAACGATAGGCCCGCCGGGCGAGGACGATCCAGTCGGGCCGGTCGAACAGGGGAGAGGCCCGCACCAGGGCCGCGATCATGAGCCCGTTCCAATCCGCCAGCACCTTGTCGTCGAGGCCGGGCCTCACCCGTGTCGAACGCCTTTCCAGCAGCTTGGCCCGGAGAGCGGAGAGGCGCTCCTCAACGGCGGGCGGTGCCTCACCGGAGATGAGTCGGTTCGGGATGTTGCTCCCCTCGAAATTCCCCTCCTCGGTGATGTCGTAGACCTTGGCGAAGAAGGCGGCATCCTCCTCTCCCAGGACGTCGCGGATCTCGGCAAGGCTCCATACGTAGAACCGTCCTTCCTCGCCCTCCGAATCCGCGTCGAGGCTCGACGCGAAGGCGCCTTCCGGGACGGTCATCTCCCGCCGGAGCCAGGTGACGATCCCGTCGGCTGCGTCCCGGAACAGGAGGCGGCCGGTTTCGGCATAGGCCAGGGCATAGAGCTCGAGCAGCTGCGCATTGTCGTAGAGCATCTTCTCGAAATGTGGCACGAGCCAGCGCTCGTCGACGGAATAGCGGGCGAACCCACCGCCCAGATGATCGTGGATGCCGCCGAGCGCCATGCGTTCCAAGGTGAACAGGAAGCGCTTCTTCGCCTCCTCGTCGCCCGTGCCGCCCGCGTAACGGTAGAGATATTCGAGGATCGACGGATTGGGGAATTTTGGGGCGCCCTGAAGCCCGCCGTTCTCCAGATCGATCAGTTCGGACAAGCGGACGCCCAGGCGGTCGAGATCGTCGAGACCCAGGGTGCCGCCGTCGCTCGGGACAGTCCTGGCAAGATGCTGCTTGATCGCATCCCGGTTCTTGAGGATGGGCTCCGGCTCGGCGTGGTAGAGGCGACTGATCTCGCGCAGCACGCCGACGAAGCCGGGCCGGCCGAAGCGCGGCTCCTTCGGGAAATAGGTGCCGCCCCAGAACGGCTCGCCCTGCGGAGTCAGGAACATGGTGAGCGGCCAGCCACCCGGCTCGCCTAAAAGATGCAGGGCGCTCATGTAGACGTGGTCGACATCCGGCCGTTCCTCCCGGTCGACCTTGATGTTGACGAAGAGCTCGTTCATGACCGCGGCCACATCCGGATCCTCGAAGCTCTCATGGGCCATCACGTGGCACCAATGGCAGGCGGCATAGCCGATGGAGATCAGGATCGGCTTGTTCAGCCGTTCGGCCTCGGCCAGGGCGTCGGGTCCCCATTCCCACCAATGGACAGGATTGTCCCTGTGCTGCAGAAGGTAAGGGGAGCTGGCCTCGTTCAGGCGGTTCATGCTGTCTGCTCCGGCATCGGCCTGCGAGGTCGGTCGACCTGGGCGCGGCTCGTGGCTTTAAGACTTCATCAACCTTAAATCCTCTCACGATGACGAGGTTCATCCCCATGCGTTCCGACGACACGATCTTCGCCATCGCCTCCGGCCACGGCCGCGCCGCCGTGTGCCTGATCCGGATCAGCGGGCCGGAGAGCCGCACGATCCTGGAGCGGATGGCCGGCAGGGTGCCGGAGCCCCGGCGCGCGGTCGTGCGGACCCTGAAGGACCCGGTGCGCGGCGAGCCGCTCGATCAAGCGCTGGTGCTGTGGATGCCGGGGCCAGGAAGTTTTACCGGCGAGGATCAGGTCGAGCTTCAGATCCATGGCGGTCTTGCGACCCGGGCCGCCGTGCTGCGCGCGCTCGGATCCCTGGAGAACTGCCGGGCGGCGGAAGCGGGCGAGTTCACCCGAAGGGCCTTTCTCAACGGGCGGATGGATCTCGCCCAGGTCGAGGGCCTCGCCGACATCATCGATGCCGAGACGGAGGCGCAGCGTCGTCAGGCCATGCGCCAGCTCGGCGGGCGGCTCGGTCATGCCGCCGAGAACTGGCGTGAGAGCGTGCTGCAGGTTCTGGCTCTCCTCGAAGCGAGCCTCGATTTCTCCGACGAAGGCGACGTGCCGGCGGATCTGGAGGCCGAGATCCTGCAGATGATCGACCGGGTGGCATTTGAGATCGGGCAGGCCATGGCGAACCGGACCGGCGAGCGCCTGCGCGAGGGGCTGACCGTCGTGCTCGCGGGACCGCCCAATGCGGGAAAGTCGACCCTCCTGAACGCGCTCGCCCAGCGGGACGTGGCCATCGTGTCGCCGATCGCCGGGACCACCCGCGATGTGATCGAGGTCCATTGCGACCTCGGCGGGCTGCCGGTGATCATCGTCGATACGGCGGGCCTGCGGGAGAGTGCCGACATGATCGAGCAGGAGGGTGTGTCCCGCGCCCGCGCCCGCGCGGAGGATGCCGATCTCGTGCTCTGGCTCGTGCCGCCGGAAGGGGAGGAAAGCACGCCACCCCCAGCCCGCCGCCTCCTTCGGGTGGGGACGAAGTCCGACCTCAGCCGTGCCGCGGATGGTTGTGACCTGAGGATCGCGGCCGCGACCGGGGAGGGCTGATTGCCCGCCTGGAAGAGGAAGCGGCAGCCCTGATGGGGCAGGGCGACGCTATCGTCACCCGGGAGCGTCACCGGAAAGCCCTGGAGCGGGCCCATGCTTCTCTGGAGCGCGCCCGTGTCATGCTGGTGAGCCATGGCCCGCTCGAATTGGCGGCCGAGGAGGTGCGGCTCGCGGCCCGCGCCATCGGTGAGATCACCGGCCGTGTGGACGTGGAAGACGTGCTCGACCGCCTGTTCTCCAGCTTCTGCATTGGCAAGTGATCGGGTCATCCTTGGTGACCGCAAGGCCGGGAAAGATACCGGCGCCAGGAACCATCGGTGCCAATGGTAACCCTGAATCGAATCGGTGAGAGTCGACATTTCAGCTGTTCACGAATCGGTGGAACAATGCTGAATCGGACCGGCACATCCTGTGAATGGAATGTGCAGAACCGGGATCGGACCCAAAATGTTTCACGTGAAACATTTTGCCCTTTTGACCTCTGCGGCGTGGCGCACTAGAGCATCGGACGCAACAGCTTTCGCCGGTTCTGCGCGAAGAGATGCGCAAGGCGGGACCATGAGGTGCCAGACAGGACCCAAGGTCCCCGCTGGCGCTTCGAGCCCAGGCACAAGGTGCGGGAAAGGTCCTTTCAGTCTTTTAAGCCGGATCGTTTGCCGGCACGGAGGGAAAGCCGATGCAGTCCAGGGCGGTTGCTCGCCTGTGGGTCCGGCTTTCCTCGATGGAGAATGGCATGAGTCAGGTGTTCGACGTGATCGTCGTAGGCGGCGGCCATGCGGGGTCCGAGGCGGCCGCCGCGGCCGCTCGCATGGGCGCGCGCACGGCTCTCGTGACCCATAAGCTCGCGACGATCGGGGCCATGTCCTGCAATCCGGCCATCGGCGGCCTCGGCAAGGGCCATCTCGTGCGCGAGATCGATTCTCTCGACGGGATCATGGGGCGCATCGCCGACCGGGCGGGCATCCAGTTCCGCCTGCTCAACCGCCGCAAGGGGCCGGCCGTACGAGGGCCGCGCACCCAGGCGGACCGCAAGCTCTACGCCCGCGCCATGCAGGCGGAGCTGCTGCAAACGCCGAACCTGACCATCGTGGAAGGAGAGGCGGACGACCTTATTGTCCAGGATGGCCGGATCGCTGGCCTTCTGCTGACGGACGGCCGCACCCTCCCCGCCGGGGCCGTCGTGATCACCACGGGCACGTTCCTGTCGGGCCTGATCCATATCGGGGAGAAGAAGATTCCGGCCGGTCGCATGGGTGAGCGTCCCTCGCTCGGCCTGCCGAAGACCTTCGCGCGCCTCGGCTTCACCCTTGGACGGTTGAAGACCGGTACGCCGCCACGCCTCGATGGCCGCACCATCGACTGGGCCGGCGTGGACAAGCAGGCGGCCGATGATGAGCCGGTGCCGTTTTCCCTGTTGACCACCCGGATCGCCAACCCGCAGATCGAATGCGGCATCACCCGCACCACGGACAAGGTTCATGCGCTGATCCGAGACAACCTGCATCGCTCCGCCATGTATTCCGGCGAGATCCAGGGCAGGGGGCCACGCTACTGCCCATCCATCGAGGACAAGGTGGTGCGGTTCGGCGACCGGGACGGACACCAAATCTTCCTCGAACCCGAAGGTCTCGACGACATTACGGTTTATCCGAACGGGATCTCGACCTCCCTGCCGGAGGACGTGCAGCTCGCCTTCCTGCAGCACATCCCGGGCCTGGAGAAGGTCACGATGCTCCAGCCCGCCTATGCCATCGAGTACGATTATGTCGATCCGCGTAACCTGACCGCCGCGCTCGAGACGAAGGCGGTCCAGGGCCTCTTCCTGGCCGGCCAGATCAATGGCACGACGGGCTATGAGGAGGCGGCGGCCCAGGGCCTGGTGGCCGGACTCAACGCGGCCCGCCGGGCTTCCGGCCAGGACGGTGTCGTGTTCGACCGGGCCGAATCCTATATCGGCGTGCTCATCGACGACCTGATCACCCGGGGCGTGAGCGAGCCCTACCGGATGTTCACCTCCCGGTCCGAATATCGCCTGAGTCTCCGGATCGACAATGTGGACGAACGGCTGACCGGCAAAGGGCTGGAGCTGGGCTGCGTCGGCTCCGAGCGAGAGGGCCATTTTCGGCAGTCCCAGTCTGAGATCCAGGACACTCGGCAGCGGCTCCAGGCACTCACCTTGACCCCTCAGGAAGCCTCCCGTCACGGCCTTGAGCTGAATCAGGATGGTGTCCGCCGCTCGGCTTATCAGCTTCTGTCCTATCCGAACATCGGCTGGACCGACCTTGAGCGGGTTTGGCCGGAACTGTCCCAGGTCAACCGCAATGTTCAGGAGCGGCTGGAAACGGACGCAACCTACGCGGTTTATCTCGACCGGCAGCAGGCCGATATCGCCGCCTATCGCCGGGACGAAGGCGTGGTGCTGGAGGACAGCATCGACTTCCAGGGACTCCCTGGTCTGTCGAACGAGATCAAGGCCAAGCTCGATCTGGTCCGGCCCAAAACCCTGGGCCAGGCGGCTCGGATCGAGGGCATTACTCCGGCAGCCCTGACCCTTCTCGCCGCCCATGCCCGTAAGGGCTCCGGAAGGAGCGGGCGTGCGGCAGGGGCATTGTCATGATTCGACCCGGCATGAAAACCGCTTCCGACCTGAATGTTTCACGTGAAACATTCGAGAAGCTGGAGCTGCTCGAGCGCGAGCTGCGCCGCTGGCAGGCGATCAAGAACCTCGTCGGTCCGGCCACCCTGACCCAGATCTGGGACCGACACATTGTCGATTCGCTCCAGCTTCTCGACCTTGCCCCTGATGCGAAGACGTGGCTGGACCTCGGCTCCGGCGCCGGTTTTCCCGGTCTGGTGCTCGCTATCGCGGGGGCGGAGAGGGGCCTCAAGGTCCATCTCGTCGAGAGCAATTCGCGCAAATGCGCCTTCCTCCGTCACATCGTCCGCCTGACAGGCGCCTCGGCGACCATCCACGAAGCGCGGCTGGAAGCGGTGGTTTCGGACTTCATCGGCACGGCCGATGTGGTCTCGGCGCGCGCTCTGGCCTCGCTCGCCATGCTCCTGGACTGGACCGCCCCCTTGTTGAAAGCGGGGACAATGGGCCTGTTTCCCAAAGGGCGGGACGCTGAGACCGAATTGACCGAGGCCCGGAAAAAGTGGACATTCGAGGCAGAGATCCTGCCGAGCCTGACCGATTCCGAAGCCAGGATTCTTCGCATAACCTCCATCGAGAGCCATTCATGATGACCGACCGCAACGGACCCGAAGCAGGCGCGCGTGGCGTGACTCCACGCGTTCTCGTGCTCGCTAACCAGAAGGGAGGCGTCGGCAAGACTACAACGGCGATCAACCTCGGCACGGCGCTCGCCGCCATTGGCGAGAAGGTGCTGATCATCGATCTGGACCCGCAGGGCAATGCCTCGACCGGTCTCGGGATCGACCGCAAGAGCCGTCAGGTCTCGACCTATCACGTGCTTGCCGGGGAATCGTCTCTGTCCGAGGCGATCACCGAGACTGTGGTGCCTGGATTGTCGGTCGCACCCTCGACTCTCGACCTGCTTGGCGTCGAGTTGGAGATCGCCAGCGAGCGGAACCGGTCGCACCGTCTCCGCTCGGCGATCCTGAGTCTTTCGGCCTCTGAGGTAAGCGAACCTTTTACCTATATTTTGATCGATTGTCCGCCATCGCTCAACCTTTTGACCATCAATGCCTTGGTGGCTGCTGACGCCGTTCTGGTCCCCCTTCAATGCGAATTTTTTGCACTGGAAGGCCTCAGCCAGTTGCTTAAGACGGTCGAGCAGGTCCGTTCGGCCCTCAACCCGGACCTATCCATTCATGGCGTCGTGCTGACCATGTTCGACCCGCGCAACAACCTCTCGGGTCAGGTCGTCGCCGACGTGCGCGAGTTCATGGGCAGCAAAGTCTACGAGACCATGATCCCGCGCAATGTTCGCGTGTCCGAGGCACCGTCGCACGGCAAGCCGGTTCTGCTCTACGATCTGAAATGCGCCGGATCGCAGGCCTATCTCCGTTTGGCATCCGAAGTCATTCAGCGTGAACGCGCCCTGCGCGCGGCATAAAACATTTGAGAGAGACAATGGCAGAAGAAGGTAAGTCGCGCCTGGGCCGTGGATTGGCCGCCCTGATCGGGGAAGTCGGGGACGAGATGGGCAACCTGGAGCGCAAGGGCTTCGTGCCCCGCCACGTGCCGGTGGAGTTCCTGCGTCCGAACCCGCGCAACCCGCGCAAGGTCTTCGACGACGAGGATCTGCAGGAGCTGACCCAGTCGATCAAAGATCGCGGCATCATCCAGCCCATCGTGGTCCGATCCTTGATCCCCGGATCGACGGAGAACTACGAGATCGTCGCCGGCGAGCGCCGCTGGCGCGCGGCCCAGAAGGCGGGTCTGCACAAGGTGCCGGTGGTGGTCGTCTCCATCGACGACAAGACCTCGCTCGAATACGCGATCCTGGAGAACGTCCAGCGCGCCGATCTCAATCCGATCGAGGAATCGGAAGGCTATTCGCGCCTGATGGTCGAGTTCTCCTACACGCAGGAGAACCTCTCGAAGATCATCGGCAAGAGCCGCAGCCACATCGCCAACATGCTGCGCCTCGCTGATCTGCCCGCCGGCGTGCGCAAGCTCCTGATGGAGCGCAAGCTCACCGCCGGCCATGGCCGAGCGCTCCTGTCCGTGAAGGATCCGGTGCAGGTCGCCAAGCGCGTCATCGACGAGGGCCTGAGCGTGCGTCAGGTCGAGGAGATCGCGCAGAACGACAACGCGACGCCCGAGAAGACGGAAGCCAAGGCGGAGAAGGCCGCGAAGGCGGAGAAGGACCCGGATACCCGCGCCCTCGAGAGAGCCCTGCAGGACGTGCTCGGCCTCACGGTCAGCATCGACCACAAGGCCAAGGGCGGCGAATTGCGCATCAAGTACAAGACCCTGGAACAGCTCGACGGCCTGTGCCGGCGGTTGAATCCGTAAACAAACCCGCTCTACACCATGCAGACCTCATCCTGAGGAGGTCGCAGAGCGACCGTCTCGAAGGATTGTCCAGTGCTCTCTGGATGCTCCTTCGAGACGCAGCCTGACGGCTGCTCCTCAGGATGAGGTGGTGCTTCCGCAATAGAAAAGCTGAAGTCGACTTCTAGCGCCTCGCCGCCCGCGCAATGTCGAGCAGGGTCTTAGCCGCGATCGTATCGTCGAGATCGGCCATGCGGCGGGTTTGCAGAAGGCTCGCCTGGAGAAGCGCGATGTTGTTCTTGAGGCTGTCGCTCGTCCAACGCTGAAGGTGGCGTTCGACCAGGGGCTTGCGGCGGAAATGCAGGCTGCGCATGGTTTCCATGACGCTGGGAATCGGTCGTCCTTCCTCTACGGAAAGGCGGGCCGTCAGCAGCATCAGGGCGTGGCGCAGCGCGGCGCCGAGCAGCACGGCCGCGTTGACGCCCTCGGCCGCGAGGCGCCGGGAGCCGGTCTCCAGGCCCGTGCCCTCGCCGGCGAAGGCGGCATCCACCACCGCATCCATGGCGAGGCTCGACACGTCGCTCATGATCGCGTCCACGTCGGCGAGCGTGATCTCGCGCTGACCGTGGGCATAGAGCATGAGCTTGGCGAGTTCGCCCCGGGTGGCCAACCGGTCGCCGCCGAGGCTCGCGATCAGGGCCGTGCGAGCCTCGCGCTGGATGGAAAAGCCGCTTGCCTTCAGGGTCTCGTCGACCACCGTGCCGAGGTCGCGGCCCGTATCGGCATAGCAGGGCAGGGCGAGTGCCTTCTGCGAACGCTCGCAGAGTGTCCGCAGGGGTGAGGATTTCTGCAGGTCGCCGCCCTCGATGACGATCACCGTATCCTGGATTTCGCTCTTCAGGACCGCATCGACCGCCGGCGCGATGTTGCGCGAGGTCGATTTCACCCAGATGGCGCGCTTGCCGCCGAACAGGCCCATGGTCCCGGCCTCGTCCGCGAGACGGGCCGGGTCGGCGGCGATGTCGTCGCCGTCGATGCGGATGAGCTGGAAGGGATCCGACGCATCGTCCACCGACCGCTCGGCGACCGCGCGGGCACGCTCGTTGATCAGGCCCATGTCGGGCCCATAGAACAGGAACACGCCGACCCGCGGATCGGGGCGCCGCAGCGCCCCTTCCACGTCACCTGCTTTGACGGCGACCATCGGCTTCAGCTTGCGGTTGCGAGCGCCGCCGACAAGCGGGTCCTCACCTGCTCGGCCAGATCCTTGGCCAGCCTGATTTCCGCGTCGCGGCCCGCCCGGATGTTGGCGAAGCGCTGGGAGAAGCGGTCGAAGCTGGTGGACGAGGTCGCCGTGCCCTGTGTGACCACGGTCTTTCCGTCCAGGCTGGTCAGGGTATAGGTCAGGGTGCCGGCGACGATGACGGAGCTCGCCGTGCCGGTCTCGCTGTTCACGACGGGGGTCGACCGGCTCTCGCTCAATCTCAGGGCCAGCTTGTAGTGCTTGGGCGCTGCCGATCCCGAGCCGTTGAGGGCGTAGATCATCTCGCTGCGCAGG
>Ga0180218_1001510_pt1 | contig 13765 bp, 11 predicted proteins | sample eDN3rd37CKraftBY_FD_151334 | JGI IMG/M metagenome (GOLD analysis project Ga0180218, IMG submission 151334) | Enriched backyard soil microbial communities from Emeryville, California, USA - eDNA 3rd pass 37_C Kraft BY (version 2) (version 2) | ecosystem: Environmental > Terrestrial > Soil >...
CAAGAGTGATCAGGCATATGCCAATGTTGAGGGTCTCTGTCCAATTCGATGGGATCGCGTCCAGACGCCATTCGCCAGCGTTGAGCAGCAGGATCGCACACGGAACGAAAGAGAGCCCAGACAGGACATAGAGGGCTGTCAACAGCGTAATGGCGAGCCGGGCTTCAGCGCGCCCGCGCCAGTAGTCCAAAGCTGTGACCAGCAGGATCAGCGCCGCCGCAATATTGAACACGACTATTCCGGCACCGTTGTAGCCGGCCAAAATCGGAATTGCCGTGGCGGCGGACGAGACGACTGAAATGACGCCAACGCCGCGCCAGGGGAGAACGCCCGTGAGAAAAGCCCGGCCGGCACCGAAAACCAGGGCGAGGCCAGTCAGCACGATCGAGAAACCAGCCGCTCCGAGGACCGGAGACATGGTGTTTCCGTACCAGCCATAGACGAGCGCGCCGAGCGCCATGCCCAAAACGCCAAGCTCCCAGGCAATGAGGAAGCGTTCCGTCCTGGAGACAAGCCAGCTGACGAAAAAAGTGATTGCCAGGCCGCAGCCGGAAAGGACAAAGGCCGTCAGGAGCGAATGATAATCCAACGGCACGGCGGACTCTGGGACTGTTGGCGAACGCGCGCGGATTATCGGCTGGCTGTCATTGCGAAAAGCTTAAGCTGAGCATCAGCCTGCGGATGCAGCGGACCAGTTCGATGCGATTGGCAGAATCCAGCTCTGCAAGCAGCGTCCGTGCACCAGCATCAGTTGCAGGCGCACTTCAGTTGAGCATCTCAGGCGCTCTCAGCTGCTCCAGCGCAATCGCGAGCGATTTGTTCGCGCTCTCGAACCAATGTTACGCATGCGAAGCGGTGTATGACTTCAGCAGGGATGAAAGGACTGTCATGACTACGGACCTGACCATCGATCGCCTTCTTCTCGCCGGCGTAGTTGCCGCGCTCCTGTTCTTCGTCATTCCGACGATTGCGATTTTCCTGCGTCCGGGATTCGACATCGAGCGCCATGCCATAAGCATGCTGAGTCTGGGCGAAGGCGGTTGGGTGATGAAGGCTGTTTTCATGGTGTCGGGCCTCCTCACCTTCCTCTGCGCGCTTGGCCTCTACCGCGTGCTGGCCCACACATGGCCCGGCTTCACGGCTGCAATTCTGGTTGGTCTGTTCGCCGCGGGGCTCGTTCTGGCGGGGCTGTTCGATGCACCGGCCGGATTGGGCTTTCCTCCGGGCACGCCGCAGGATCAGGAGCCGGTGATGACGCCGGGCGCTGTCGTTCACAGCATAGCTTTCATGATCGCGTTCGGCGGGCTCATCGCGGCGTGCTTCGCTTTCGCGATGCACTTCTTCCTCGCGCAGCAGTGGCTTCTAGGCTCGATCAGCGCCGCCGCCGGCATCGCGCTGCCCGCGCTGATCGCGCTCGGTGTCTCGCTTACCGTCGCGCCGGGGATCGCTTTTTACTGGGCTTCCATGCTGGGCTGGGCGTGGCTCGCCGCGGTCGTCCTCACACTGCCTCCAGCCGCCTGAGCCGCGGCTTTCCCGCTGGCCCGGATGCAGGATCTCACTACTCCGCGCGACGCGACTTGACGTCGTCTCGCACCTTTTGCAGCCAGCTGCCCAACGCGCCCAGAGCCTCTCCACCCTTTCCAATCAGATGCGAGAGCTCTGCTTCTGCCGCTTCCCGGTGGGATTTTTCCCGATCAGGCAGTGGTGGGAGGATATGGTTGTAATAGGACTTGCCGAGAAGACGATGAAGCAACCGTTCGCCCGGGAACGGCTCGTCATTGTTGAGCGTCCGGGCCGCCCGGAGAAGATTGCGGATGTCGTATTGCACCGGACTGATATCGGGCACCTGCTTGCGCAATCCGAGCAGCGTGTAGACCCCGACGCGCGCGGTGCGAATCGAAGAGTCCATCGTGAAGATGATGTCGTTCGAGGTCTCGACGAACTGTCCCATCAGACCGAGATTGGTGCAGCCTTGCGGCACCACGTGCGGCCGGTCGCCGGCGGCGCGCGGCATGAACATCGCGGTGATGTAGGGCATCAGCGCCAGACGCACCTTGGTGTTCGCCGTAACCTCGTCGATCTTGTCGACGATGCCGAGATGGTAGCAAAGCTCCTCGAGCACCTCGCGCCCGGTGCAGGCCGGCATCGGCTTTTTGACCCGGTCGCCGTTCTTGTCCATGAGCAGCGCGTAGGCCCACAGCACCAGCACGTCCTTCGGCTGGCCCGGAAAGTGGGGCTGGCGGTTGCAGGTTACGCTCAGCACCCAGCTCGAATCGGTGAAGGTGATGATGCCGCCCGTCACCGTTTTGCCGGAATAGGGATCGTTGACCGACAGCTCCTTCAGCCGTTCGACCAGCGGCGACGGCTTGCACGTGATCGTCACCGATTCCCATATCGATTTGTCGATATCGCCGTAGAATTTCTCCGGCTTACCGAACACCGGCGACTTCTTCGCCAGGTTCTTCCACAGCGCCCAGTCGCTCTCGTCGCCCGGGTCGTGGCGGCCGCGCTCCAGCACGGGCGCGTGATCCATGTGGCCGTAGGCAGTGCCTTCGGTCATGGAGCCAGTCAGAGCGAATGCGACGTCCTTGTCCGCGACCGGGATGACCTCATCCTTGCCCTTCACCTTTGCGCGGATTCCGGTGACGGTGCGGTTGCGGCCGTCCTCCCGCATGTCGAGATCGTAGGCGCGGGTGGCGAAGCGAACCTTCACCCCGTGCTTCTTGAGGTGATTGACCAGAGGGCGGACGAAGCTGTCGTACTGATTGTACTTCGGGAAGACGAGCGCAGACATGTCGGTCAGTCCGTCGATCGAATCGACGAAGCGATGCATGTAGAGCTTCATTTCCAGGAGGCTCTGCCAGTTCTCGAAGGCGAACATCGATCGCCACAAGAACCAGAAATTGGTGTTGAGGAAGCTCGGACTGAAATATTGCTCGATGGTGACGTCGTCGAGATCCTCCTTGCGCTTCAGCATCAGGCGGATCAGCTCCCATTGGTGGGACTTCGACAGACCGAACGTCGAGAAGTCGCGGATCTCCCCCTGCTTGTGCATGAGCCGCGCCTTCGACCAGTTGGAGTCGTTGTCGTTGACCAAGCGGTACTCGTCGAGAACGCTGAAGCCTTCAGGCAGCTCGAGCGCCTGGACATCCTGAAACATGTCCCAGAGGTTATCATAGTTGAAGTTCATCTCGCGGCCGCCGCGGATGATGTAACCGTCCTCGGGATTGCCCGCGCCGTCGAGTGAACCGCCCGCGATGTCGAGCGCGTCGAGGATGGTGATGTCCTCGCCCTTCATGCCGCCGTCGCGGATCATGTAAAAGGCGGCCGCCAAGCCGGCGATACCGCTGCCGATGATCCACGCCTTCCGTCCCTCGACCTGATTGCCCGGCACCGGCCGGTTGCGCATATAGGCGCCCATCATGTCGGGCGGGGGCATCGTATTTTCAGGACTGTTGTGCCAATAGCCGGCGGTGGCGTCGTTCTCGACAGTGAAATGCGGAGTTTGCCGGTCAGCCATCTTGCTTCTCCACGAAAGCAATGGGGCTCAAGTATTTGGCACGCGCGCTGCGGCCATTTCGGCGTAACAGCGAAGCGGCTGGATGGTTCCCTCTACAGAGCGAGAGCACGGCTGGGGATGGCTCACCGCGATCGTGCTCACGCCGCCTCAAGCCGCCTGAGCAGCTGAGGCCCCGCGCGGACTATCTGCGTTAGCCGATCACTCCCACTCGATGGTGCCGGGGTGGTTTGGAGATCACGTCGTAGACGACGCTGTTGACGTGGCTCATCCAGACCCAATCGCGCTTGCCGGGTGCCCGGTCGCGCGCGCCATAGCGCGGTTTACGGGGTATTGCCTGCATCACAGCGGCTTTGCGCGGCCACTCTACGCTCAACCTCTGTGGCGGGTTTCCCAATGGCAATCCGCGATCGCTTGCAAAGCGCTTCGACGATAGGGCCGGCAGTCAGGACAAGGCTTCAACGGCCTTGTAGGTCGCGACGGTCAATTGCTTTGGTAGATCGTGTAAGGCGAACCAGCCGAATGCAGCGTGCTTGTCGGGTTCGATCAGTTCCGGCGCACCATCGAAGTGCGATGTGACATAAACCGGCGCTACCCAATGTTCGCCTTTGAATTGGTCGATCTGATCGACAACACACAACAGCTTGAGGTGTGAAAGCGTGATACCGAGTTCCTCTTGTACCTCACGCACCACGGCATTTTCCACCGGCTCCAGCCAGTCGATCTTACCGCCTGGCAAGCCCCAGCAACCGCTCTCCGGTTCGCGCAGACGTTGAACGAGCAGAATCGCGTCATCTTTCAAGATTGCTGCGCCACAGCCTAATCGAGGCGCGTTCACTGTCATGCCGTTCTCGCCGAAATCCATTTCGTTGCTTCGGGTGCATTATAGTCTTGCAGGGCGGTCAATAAGGGGCGCACCTCCTGTTCAACGATCAGCATGCTCCGATGAACCGGCTTTACGAACGCCTCCGTAACGATATGGTCGAGAAAAGACGATAGACCTGTATAAAAGCCATTGGTGTTGAGGAGCGCGCAAGGCTTGTGGTGGTGGCCGAGTTGCGCCCAAGTCCAGACCTCAAACAGTTCCTCCAATGTGCCGAGGCCTCCGGGCAGGGCAATGAAAGCGTCAGACAGTTCGGCCATTAAGGCTTTGCGCTGATGCATCGTGTCGACGATGCGGAGGTCGGAAAGGCCGGTATGGGCAACCTCCTTTTCGACAAGCGAGCGCGGAATGACGCCGATCACTTCGCCACCACGGGATTGGACGGCATTCGCGATTTCTCCCATCAAACCGACTGAAGCGCCGCCGTAAACAAGGCCAATGCCGGAATCGGCGAGAGCATGACCAAGTTGCTCTGCTGCCTCAGCACAAATGGGTAGCCGGCCGAAGCTGGAACCAGAAAATACGCAATATCTCAAAGTTTTATCCCATCGTCTGCGCATGGAAATGCGGTGCGGTGGGTCGCAAATTCGCAAACCACTCGATTGTTAATCGATAGATATTTTCCTTTGATGGGCATAGTGAGCCCGCCGAGGAACTACGACCAGTCCCGAAGATGGTCGTTCTTTGGAATCCGGTTCAGGATTTGGTCTGCTGATTTCTGCGGGCCGTACCGGACGCCAGATCACTCCCACTCAATCGTGCCGGGGGGCTTGGAGGTCACGTCGTAGACGACGCGGTTGACGCCGCGGACTTCGTTGATGATCCGGGTCGCGACGCGGCCGAGGAAGGCCATGTCGAAGTGGTAGAAGTCCGCCGTCATGCCGTCGACGGAGGTGACGGCACGAAGTCCGAGCACGTGATCGTAGGTTCTGCCGTCGCCCATGACGCCCACGGTGCGCACGGGCAGAAGCACGGCGAAGGCCTGCCAAATCGCGTCGTAGAGACCGGCGCGGCGGATCTCGTCGAGATAGACGGCATCGGCTTTGCGCAGGATCTCGAGCTTCTCGCGCGTGATCTCGCCGGGGATGCGGATCGCGAGGCCGGGTCCTGGGAACGGGTGGCGACCGACGAAGGCGTCGGGCAGTCCGAGCTCGCGGCCCAGCGCGCGGACTTCGTCCTTGAAGAGCTCGCGCAGCGGCTCAACAAGCTTCATGTTCATGCGCTCGGGCAAGCCGCCGACGTTGTGGTGCGACTTGATCGTGACGGACGGGCCGCCCGTGAACGAGACGCTTTCGATGACGTCGGGATAGAGCGTGCCCTGCGCCAGGAACTCGGCGCCGCCGATCTTCTTGGCTTCCGCCTCGAAGACTTCGATGAAGTGCTTGCCGATCGTCTTGCGCTTGGTCTCGGGATCGGAGACGCCTTCGAGAGCACCCAGGAACTGCTCGGACGCGTCCACGTGGACGAGCGGAATGTTGTAGTGATCGCGGAAAAGGCCCACGACCTCTTCGGCCTCGCCCTGGCGCATCAGGCCGTGATCGACGAAGACGCAGGTCAGCTGATCGCCGATCGCCTCGTGGATGAGGACGGCGGCGACGGCGCTATCGACGCCGCCCGACAGACCACAGATGACGCGACCCTTGCCGACCTGACGCTGGATCTTGGCGATCATCTCGCGGCGGTAGGCGGCCATCGTCCAGTCGGACTTCAGGCCCGCAATCTTGTGCACGAAATTCGAGATGAGCTTGGCGCCGTCCGGCGTGTGGACCACCTCGGGGTGGAACTGCACGGCGTAGAAGTGGCGGTTCTCATCGGCGACGGCGGCGAAGGGCGCGTTCTCGCTCGTCGCGATGACCTTGAAGCCCTCGGGCAGGCGCGTGACGCGATCGCCGTGGCTCATCCAGACTTGGTGACGTTCGCCCGGCGCCCACACGCCTTCGAAGAGCGGGCTCTCGGTTCCGATTGAAAGGAAGGCGCGGCCGAATTCGCGGTCGTGGCCGCTTTCGACGTTGCCGCCGAGTTGTGCAGCCATCGTCTGCTGGCCGTAGCAGATGCCGAAGACCGGAACGCCGGATGAGAAGACGGCCTCTGGCGCGCGCGGGGAATTTTCCTCAGTGACGGACGCGGGTCCGCCCGACAGGATCACAGCCTTGGGCTTCAGCTTGGCGAACGCTTCAGCGGCGTTCTGGAACGGGTGGATTTCCGAATAGACGCCCGCTTCGCGCACGCGTCGCGCGATGAGCTGCGTCACCTGGCTTCCAAAATCGATGATGAGAACGGCGTCGGTCAAAGTCGGGTCGAGCCTCTGTTCAAAGGCCTCCCCTACGCGAAGACGGCGGCTGCCGCAACGCCTGCCGGGGGCCTTGGCCGTGCGACAGTGCACCCCGGGCGGCGGAATGGCCGGCTCGGAGCCCAAACAGACGTCAATTCAGCTGCCAGAGCACGAAATTCAGCTCTCCGGCGAAACTGACCCAGGCAAGGTAGGGCAGGAAAAGGTAGCTCGCACGCCTATCGATCCGCCAAGCCATGATGATGAACAGAAGGATGGCGATCCAGAGCGCGATGAGTTCGACAAGGGCCAGCCCGATCTCGTGGCGTCCAAACATGACATAGGACCATAGCGCGTTGAGGATCAGCGCTATGCCCCAGACGACGATCGCGTGCGTGAAGCCGGCGGCTTTCCACACCAGCCAGCCGGCAATGGCTATCATGATGTAAAGGATGGTCCAGACGACCGGGAAGACCCAATCGGGCGGCGTCCAAGACGGCTTTTGCAGCGAGGCATACCATTCACCCGGCATGAAGGTTGCGCCTGAGGATGCCGCGATGAAGACCAGGACGGCGAAAACGGCAAGTGATCCGATGTTGCGCAAGGCTCCGCTCCCATTTCTTCCGGCCTTCAACCGGGCCGGTTGGAATCATCAGGCACTAAAACGCGAATAATCGCAATTCCGATGCGCCAACTGGTTTCCAAATCACGACGGGGGCAGCGAAGGCTCTTCGCCGATTGAGGGGAATTTTACGAACCGCCCCAGAAGCTGAGAGCCATATTGGTTGACGTGTCCGCCGTTTTTGTAGAGCAGGACGCCATCCATGATTGGCGAGCAGCGCTCTTCTCCGCACATGAACTCGACGGGCAAGGATAGGCTGACCCTAGGATTGCGCGCTGCGACACGTGTCAGGGCGTCGTTCGAGCGTTTCAGACTGTCCACAGCCTCCATCTTCGACATGCCGCAGTTCGAGACGTCGCGATGGCTTTCGACGGCCGAGATTATGCAGCGCACTGGCAAGCCCCCATAAGACGGGATTTGCCCGATCATTACGACTTTGATGCCATGGCCGGTGAACGTTCGCACCGTCTCCTTGAGCGCCTGCTCGAAGTCGAGCGCGGCGGGGCGGCTGGATTGATCTGCGCCCTTGCCTTTTGCTGCAGCGGCTGCGTTCACGCGGAAAAGCCACTTTTCCCAGTAGTTGGAGATGACCGCGATTTTCAGGCCGGGATTGCGTTCAATGAACTTCATCGCTTCACGCTGATAGGCGGCGCACTCTTGCGTCTTGTCTTCATCTTCGGCTGGCAGAGCCACGCCAAACAGCAGCGCACAACCGCCGTTCGTCACCTGCCTGCCGGAGAGATGATGGTCCTCGGCGTATTTGGCGACGAGTGGCGCCCAGTGATCGCCCATGGAGTCACCGAAAAGCGCGATCTCGTATGAGGCTCCGGCTGGCCGGCGCTTGCCGAAATTGCAGATGCCGTCGTTGGCGAACACGTTCTCGAGCATATCGCAGGCCTTCCGGTGCGGGTTGCCTGCAACGAGTTGGTTTAGGACGCGGCGGGCCTCGGGTCCGAACCGCTCGGGCCAGCCCCTCATGGCTTTGATGGCGCCTCCCGCCACCGCCATGATCAAAAGACACGATAACGCCGTCGCAACAAACTTCAGGTCGAACGGGTCTCTCGCGCCGTCGGCTGGGCGCGACGTGCGGAAAGGCCGTTCGATCCATCGCCACGAAATCACCGCGGCAATCACGCTGACCACAACGATATGAGCGGCCTCCGATGCGTGCAGCGGCCGTTCGAGGCGGTAGCTGGCGAGAGCGAGAAGCGGCCAGTGCCAGAGATAGAGGGAATAAGACACGAGCCCCGCGAAGACCAAGGGCCGGCAACTCAGCAGCTGCCGCAGGAGGACATTGTGGGACAGGCACGCGGCGATAATGGCAGCTATGCCGAGGCAGGCGGGCACCGCAGAGAGGCCCGGAAAACGCGACACCGGGCTCAGCAAAAAGAAACTTCCGATGACGGCAATCACGCCGGCGATGCTCAGGGCTTCGCTCCCTGCCCTGCTAAATTTCAGTTGCGTACTGATAAGCGCGAGCGCCGCGCCGCCGAGCAGTTCCCAGGCACGCGTCGACAACATGAAAAAGGCGAACGCCCGATCGACAGCGACTTCGGCTTCCGCAAACCAGAGCGAAGTGGCGACGCCCGAGAGCACCACTCCGACAAGCGCGCGCTTGGAAAGGAGCGGTGCCGCCAGCATCAGGAAGAGCGGCCACGTCAGATAGAACTGGTCTTCCGCCGCGAGCGACCACGTATGCAGAAGCGGCTTCTCTAGATCAGGCGCGGAGAAATAGCCGCCTGAGTAGTAGAAGAAGAAATTTGCGTAGAGACCCGCAAAGGACAGAAGGCTGCGGCCGTAATACCAGAGGGCATCGGGCAGAAGGATGATGGTTGCGAGCACCGTCACGACGGCAACGCAGACGAATGCGGCGGGCAGCAGCCGCCGGGTGCGGCGAACCAGAAAGCGATAGAGCGAAAAGCGCCCGTCCGAAATCTCGCTCGTCACGAGCGATGTGATGAGAAATCCCGAGATGACAAAGAAAACATCGACGCCAGCAAAGCCCCCGGACATCACGCCTGGGAAAGCGTGATAGCCCACGACGGCAATGATCGCGAGGCCTCGCAACCCGTCGATAAACGGCAGATAGACCATTCCCCCGGCCCCTCCGATCCGATGGAAGCCTCCGCAGCTTCTCGCGGGATAAGAGCGAGCGGGCGTTAGGCAGTCAACTGATGGCCGCGAACAAGATGGGGAGACGGCGCGTGATCTATCTCCTATCTAACGACGGGTATGCGCATAAGAGGGTCGCCGATGTTGATGGTCAAAACGCGGGTTGGTCTCAGCGCGATCGCAGGGATCGGCCTTTTTGCGGACGAAGACATTCCGATGGGCACGGAGACGTGGCGCTTCATGCCCGAGTTCGACCGGCTGCTGACGCAGGCCGACATCGACAGCCTGCCAGAGCCTGCGCGCTCTAATATTCTCGACCACGCCTATCTCGATGCAGCGAGCGGGCTTTTCGTGCTTTGCGCGGATAACGCCCGCTTCATGAACCACGCGGATGAACCGAACACGGCGGGCATCCACGAGCCGGGCGCCATCGAAGGCTATGACATCGCCATTCGTGACATTCGGGCCGGCGAGGAAATGACCTGCGATTACCGCACATTCGATGCGCACGTGGGGCGCAAACTCGGCATCGGATAGCCGGGCCGCGTCGCCTTACTCGCCCGGGATCACAACCGGGTGCGCCGCCTTTCTGGCCGAGCGCCGGCGCTTGACGGCGAGCGTGCGCAGCGCTTCGGCGGCCATGATGCGGCGTTGCAGGTAGGGCGAGAAGTAGCCGGCGTAGCGGCGCCAAAGATCGGACCGCCGCCAGTCTTCTCCCGAAACGTGCCCGCGGCAGAGAGATGAGCCGCAAGAGCAGACGAATTCGTCGTAAGGCGAGCCGTCGCTCATCGCGTAGTCGTATGTGATTTCCTCGCCCGGCTGGATATCGCGCATGGCGACGAGCGTGATCTGGCCGGAAAGGCCGGAATTCGGATCGCAGCTATGGTTCACGTAGTCCGGCGGCTCGCAGTCGGATAGCGAGACGAGATACTGATTTTCCTCGACCTGCAGGGAGTATCTGCGCACGGTCTGAGGCATCTCGTTCAGCTCTTCGCCGGAGATCAGCGTTCCGCTCCAGACGACGATCAGCTCACCTTTGGCGATGGCTTCGCGCGCGACGACGGTGTGGCCGCCGCGATCTGGAGTTAAATGGACTTCGCATTTGGGAGTGAGGAAAGAGTGGGGCCTGCCGCTCATTCATTGACCTCAATTGGCCTCACGAGCGTGGGCACGGCGTGACCGCAGAAAGCGACCCATGACACCTGTCCCTCGGCTTGCTGCTAGCCGTCAGCAAACGTCGCATCAGATAGTTTCGTCGCGCGCGATGTCAACGGCGAAAAGTAGGCATTTCAGTGATGATCGTGCGCTCACCTCTGGCACTACAGTGCGCGAGCAAGAGGAATTGTTCCGGGAAGAGTACGGATACGGACGATTTTGCCGCCGGCGGACGCAGAGGGACGCAGAAGCGTCCTCTACTGATCAATCCACAGAAATCTGGCAGCAGCGCTCCTGCCAGAGAGACCCAGCTTAGGCCTTACGGGCTAGAACGGCGATGAAAAAGCCGTCGGTGCCATGGCGGCCCGGTGTCAGCAAAAGCGAATCGGCGCGCCCATCCGCCGACGCGGGAACATCGCCCCAGCTTGCGTCCCACACTTCAGCCGTGGGAACCGCAGCGAAGCCCTCGTTGTCTGCCAGGAAGCGTGCGATCTGTCCGGTGTTCTCTTCCGGCAGCAGCGAGCAGGTGGCGTAGACGAGCCGGCCGCCGGGCTTCACCAGCGCCGCGGCGCGTTTCAGAACCGATTGCTGCTCGGCCATGCGGGCTGTCAGCGCTTCGGGCTTCACTTTCCACTTGGCGTCGGGGCGGCGGCGCCAGGTTCCCGTTCCCGTGCAGGGGGCATCGGCCAGGACGATGTCGAAGCGGGGTCCAAGGGCGTCGACGGAGGCTTCGTCTCCGGCGCGCAGCACCTGGAGGTTCCGCACGCCTGCGCGCTTCACGCGTTCGAAGATGGGCTTCAGCTGGTTGCGGTCGGCGTCGTAGGCGTAGAGCTGGCCGGTATTCTGCATCAGGGCGGCGAGCGCCATGGTCTTGCCGCCGGCGCCGGCGCAGAGATCGAGCACCTGCTTGCGCGGTCCTGCACCCGACAGCAGCGCTGCGATCTGCGAGCCCTCGTCCTGAATTTCGAACCAGCCTGCCTGGAAGGCCGCCTCGGCTTGAAGGTTCGGCGTGCGCTGCGCGCCAACGGGCGGCGGGACGCGCACACCGACCGGGGAAATGGGGCACGGCTCGGCGCCGAAACTTACGAGCGCTTTCAGGACTTTCTCGCGCGTGGACTTCAGCGTGTTGACCCGGAGGTCGGCCGGCGCGCGGCGTGCCATCGCCTGGCCTTCGGCGATAGCGCGGTCACCGAACTGGGCGGAGAAGGATGGCCAGAGCCATTCGGGAATGTCGGCCTGGACGTAATCCGGCGCGCCGTCCAGAGGACGTGTGAGGCCCTGCTGTTCCGCCTCCGTCAAAGGCTCGGGCGAATGATCGGCGCCATCGCAGGCGGCGATGACGGCTTCCGGCGTCATGCCTAGCGCGGAGGGTGCGGCACCGATGGCCAACGCAGGCGGCGTGTCCGCGCCCAGCGCCCAAGCAATGGACGCCCGGCGGCGAAGCGCGTCGTAGACCAGGCCGCCGATGGCGTTCCGGTCTCCGGATCCTGCGAAACGGTGCGCCTTACCCCAGTCGGTCAAAGCGATAGAAACGGGCTGATAACGATTGAGGATGGATTCCAATACCTCGATCGCCGCAGCGATGCGGGCTCCGGCTTTCATTTGTCGTGCAATCTCAAACGCCTGTTAAGACCTTGATGGCGAAGAGCACCCACATCGCGGCGAGGACAACGACCCCGACGGCATAGGCTCTGAAGCGCCAGTTGAGGTCGTTGCTGGTGGTGTGGATGTAGGCGTGCGCGTATCGCGTGAGCACGAACGCCCAGGCCAGCGCCAACATCAAAATATCACCCAACCGGGTGATGAGAAGAAATGCTATCAGCACGAAGAAGAGCATCGGCAGTTCGAACTGATTGCGGAAGCAATTGCCGAACTGGCGGGCGCGGGTCGTGTAACTCGCGTCGGAGAGCAGGACGTCATCGGCTTTGACTTCGCCGCTCGACAAACTGCCGAGGCGCTCGCGGCCCATGAAGCCTAAGAGCAGGAAGATGAGCAGGACCTGGACGAAAACCGGTAACAGGAAATCCGTGAACGTCATTGGTGTCCCCTCTGGCCGGTTTCTTTCACTCCATGACTCATCTTCATTAGCTCAACCGCCAACGCCCGGATAGTTCGGACTTTCGCGCGTGATCATGACACCGTGGGCATGGCTTTCTCGAATGCCTGCGGGCGAGATGCGGACGAACTTGGCGCGCTTTTGCATTTCGGGAATGGTTTTCGCTCCCAGATACCCCATGCCGGCGCGCAAGCCGCCGACGAGCTGGTGGACGACGGCTTCCATCGGCCCCTTGTAGGGTACCTGGCCCTCGATGCCTTCCGGCACGAGCTTCAGCGTGTCGCGAACTTCGGCCTGGAAGTAGCGGTCTGCCGAGCCGCGTGCCATGGCCCCGACGGAGCCCATGCCGCGGTAGGACTTATACGTGCGGCCCTGATAGAGATAGGTCTCGCCGGGCGCCTCGTCGGTGCCAGCCAGAAGCGATCCGATCATCACACAGGATGCGCCGGCTGCGACGGCCTTGGCGATGTCGCCGGAGAAGCGAATGCCGCCGTCGGCGATGATCGGCACGCCAGCGCGCGCAGCTTCCTTCGCGCATTCCATCACAGCCGTCAGCTGGGGAACGCCAACGCCGGCGACGATGCGCGTGGTGCAGATCGAGCCCGGCCCGATGCCGACCTTGACTGCATCGGCGCCCGCTTCGATCAAGGCTTTGGTTGCATCAGCCGTTGCAACGTTTCCGGCAATCACCTGGACACTGTTCGACTGGCGCTTAATGCGAGCGACCGCGTCGATGACCTTGGCGGAGTGGCCGTGCGCGGTGTCGACGACGATCACGTCGCAACCGGCGGCGATCAGGCGTTCGGTCCGCTCATAGCCATCTTCGCCGACCGTCGTCGCGGCGGCGACGCGGAGGCGCCCCTGGGCATCCTTCGAGGCGTTCGGGTGCTTCGCTGCCTTCTCAATATCCTTGACCGTGATGAGGCCGATGCAGTTGCCGGCATCATCGATGACGATCAGCTTTTCGATACGGTTCTGATGAAGAAGGCGCTTGGCTTCTTCCTGCGAGACGTTGCGCTTGACCGTCACTAGGTTCTGCTGGGTCATCAACTCGGAGACGGGCTGGTCCAGCCTTGTCGCGAAGCGCACGTCGCGGTTCGTCAGAATGCCGACGAGCTTGCCCTTGCCTGCGCTGCCATCCGGCGCGTCGG
>Ga0180218_1001513_pt1 | contig 13731 bp, 16 predicted proteins | sample eDN3rd37CKraftBY_FD_151334 | JGI IMG/M metagenome (GOLD analysis project Ga0180218, IMG submission 151334) | Enriched backyard soil microbial communities from Emeryville, California, USA - eDNA 3rd pass 37_C Kraft BY (version 2) (version 2) | ecosystem: Environmental > Terrestrial > Soil >...
AAAGTTCAAGAAATGCTGCGGGATTGCCTTCTGAACAACCCATTGGCGAAACCGCGAGTAGGACGAGATGCGTTGTAGGCCCAGCCTGCACCAAATATGCGGAAGAACCCCTGATCGCCGCGCTATATTCCGGGAAGGTCCAACCGATGCAGCCGGTATCTGTAGCCCATCCTGTGGAGGAGGCGTCGGACGGCTAGCTCCGGCTTTGTGTCGCGTGACTTGACCGACCGCATAATCCGACTGCGCTGTGCGGCAGTTTCGGTCACTGTTTGAAGTCGATCTTCATGCTGGGGTCGGTTTCAACGTCCTCGATGATCTCGTTGTAGCGCTTTACCAGGTCGGAGACGGCAACCCTGCGGCCTTCCGCAGCGAATTTGCCGAGTTCGTAGAGATTGAGCGCCACAAATTGCTCGATTTCGAAGACGTCAATCCGATCCGCCATCCCCGCATTATCGGCAAGAGCCTTTGCGACCGTCAAGCCACGCTGCATCGTTACAAGAACTGGTCTGTAGCCATCGTCCAGATTATCGCGGCAGCGCTCGATAACGGCTTCACCGGGTGAAGTAGTTACATGGATTGCCACGTCGCCAATGAAGAAATCGCCCGGGCGGCCCGTCTGCGCGTCCGACGTAGAAAAGCCGTTGTGCTCGAACTTGCCAGCGCCGAGCGCGCATTCAAGCTTTGCGCCGACAATGTGCTGCATGACGCCGCCGACATAGTTCATGCCAGGCGTGTTCTTCTGTCGTTCCTCTGCTTGCTGGAGCACATCGCGGACAACAGTGCGCAAGCTGCGAGAGGCGTCGAGCCGAATTCTGAACGGCTTTGCCGAGAAGAATTCGTGTACCCGCGCAATCCAAAAATTCTCCACCGCATCAAGATCGACGTTGCCGGTCTCTGCCAGCCTGTTCAAAAAACCAACATACTGGCGCATGTTGGCAATGCTGCCGCGACTGGTTCGGCCGCCTTCGGCTGCGAGCACGCGCGTGATGCCGTGCCGGGACAACACAGCCTGGACGGCATTCCTGCCGAGGCCGAGCACCTGCCCGCCTTGGTCGGTGAGCAGATTTTCGGGATTGAGCGGCAGACCAGACGCCTTGGCCTGTTGCGTTATGACGAGCGCGACGCAGAGAGGCCCTTTGCGAGCGAACTTGTTCCCTTCTGTGAAGGCGGCAAGGACCTGGTGCAGTTCCTCACTAGTCATCACGCCGCTATTTTCCCGTTACCGCAACGAACCGAGATAATTTTTTCGAGGATGTTAGCCGCAAGAAACCGCACCACCGGGACCGCAACGCCGTCGCCAGCGAGGTGATAGGCTTCGTTGTAATTTTCAGGCAGGCGGTATTCATCCGGCAGTCCCATCAGCCGCGCGGCCTCGCGTGGCGAAATCAAGCGTGAACGGACCTCCTCGCCATCGACCAGCATGATGACCTGGCGGCTTGAACCGCCGGAAGGCGTGCGTAGGCAACCAGCAATGTCGTCGAACCGGATCTCTGCGCGTTGCACCTTGGCGCCTGTTTCGTCGAGCCGTGTCCGCTTATAGATTGTTCCCACCATGCAGCGTCCCGCCTTCTTCGCGGCTGAAACCTTGGCGCGGTTCACGGCGCTCATCATGTCAAGAAGCTTACGGGTCTGCTCGGGCGAGTGCCACTGAACACCTTGCGGGTTTTCTTCTAAGAGATCTGCAAAGACGGTGTTGCGCGCAGGGGGCGATGGCAGCCGCCACCATATCCACGCTTCACGACATCCCTTCGCCAGACCCTCATAGGCTCCAATCAGCGCGGCAGAGTGCCAGTTTGGATCAGGTGCTGGCGCAACCAGGCTTTCAGGGATCGGCTGGGATTTATGGACGCCAATTATAAAGAGGCGCGGCCTCGATTGGGGAACAAAGTCCACGGCGTCTACGACGACAGCTCCGTAGCGGTATCCAGCATCCGACAGCGCTGCGCCGATCGCGGCAAAATCCTTGCCGCCGTGCGAGGTCAGTGCGCCGCAGACATTTTCCAGTACAATAAGACGGGGCGCGCGACCCTCTTCGCCGAGCTTTGTCATCAGCTTCCAAAACGGCCAGAACGTTCCCGAACGTTCGCCCTTGAGGCCTGCGCCAGCCCCGGCGAGCGAAAGGTCCTGGCAAGGGAAGGATGCCCATGCCAAATCTGCGCAACTTGCAAGGTCTGCGGTGGTCACGGCCGCCACGTCGCCAATCTTGAGGTGATCTACACCCCAGTTCAGAGCGTAGCTTGCAGCCTTCTTTGCATCAAAATCATTTGCGAAAAGGCATTCCCAATTAGGCCCAAGTCCCGCCCGGGCCATGCCGCCGCCCGCGAAGAATTCGTAAAACGTGCCCATCTTCATTCCCCCGACAGTTTTTGTTGTTCGTTGTTGGCGGCGTCCCGGAACAGTTTCTCCTGGATGGCTTCAGTAATCCATGTGTTGCGCGAAACGTGCCCAACGCGTTGGCTGCGGGCGGCATCGATCTTCTCGAACATCTCTGGCGAGAGGCGGAGATTGATCCGGTCGCGAGTCCGGGATGAATCGGAAAGAGCTGGCTTCATGGGCGGCATCATGGCGCCATTCTGGCGCAGATCAAGAGTGTTCGCATTTTGTTCCTGTTAATAAGGGCGGTTGCGTTGCAGGCAAGTGGCCATACCACTGGCCAGCCCTCCGAGCGACGGGGTCCCAGCAACCGCCAGGCTGGCGAGCTGCATCGGTACGCAGGAGGCCTCCGAGCAGCGTACAGGCTGCGGCCCACCTGACGAGTGTCATGCCCGTTCTCAAACGGCTACTCGCTTGATGTTGCTCAGTAACGATTCAGAGAAAAACGCCGTTTGCGGCATAATCGCAGATGACGCGCTGACAGCGGCTGCTGGAGATTTTACGTCGAAGTGTGTTGCGGGCTGCTCATATTCGGTTGCGTACAACTCTTTTCAGTATGCAGCCACGACGTATCAGGTCGTCCGCAATGTGCTTTAATTCGTTACAATTTGCAGTCATGCGATTCATAACTCGAGATTTACGTTTCCATTTCCAAGATCTTCGTTGCGAAGCTTGAGTTTTGCGATTCCAGTGCGAACGGCGTTTGCGAGGCAGGTTAGGGGCCGTCAAACAAATGCTTTGCGCCGATGGGGTTTGAGCTCACCATGGTTGCAGCAGTGTGACAGATGGGGGGGAGCCATGGCGACAAGCAGGCAGGACGCGGAGAGACTGGGCAAGCAACGTGAACGACAAAGGCGATATCGCGATCGGCAAAGAGCTGAGCGCAGACCAGGCCGAGACGACATTGCAAGGATTCTGCTTCATTTCATGATCGTCAAAGCAGTGAAGTCTGCGGATACGGTCGCGATGGAGAAGCTGATCACCATGCTGTTGGACGCTTTGAAAGGGCAGGGCTTCGATGAAGATGCATCGCTGGATGTCGTTGAAGACCTGATTTTTCGGTACACCAAGCGGGGTTGGGATTTCCGCCGTAAGATTCACCTGACGTCAGATTGAACCGGTCACGATATCGAACACTGCAGGTCAGTGTTCGAACCTCATTCTCCCGATTTCCGACTGTTCTCTTTGCAAACGCAGTTTGCATTCTTCAGTACCGTCGTCCCCCCATTACTTCGTCGAACGGCGTTTGCCAACGTAACGCCGATATAGAGGTCTGTAACGCGTATATTGAAACCTTTCTGGTTAATCAGGACCAGACCACCGACCAAGTAGTACCGCAGACCAGGATCGAAGGTGCTAGTGATCGCGTGTCAATGCCGGCTGGATATAGATAGAGATCGTCTGGTCCGCCTCCTAGCAAGCCCGCTGATCAACGGGTTCGGAGAAGATGCCGAAGCTTTGAACAAGATAGCGCAACCCATAGTGAAGACGGATTTCATAGGCCCATAAGCAAAGCATCGAGATAGCGCCTGATGGCCAGCAGCTGTGGCAGACCACCTTCAATCGCGGTCTCGACGGGTCGTTTGCCATTGAATAAGGGCCCATCGTTGGTTCGACTGAACCACGTCCTGGAGAGGGGCTCCTCGAAATACGCCTCCAGCGCCTGATAGATGCCGACCAGCGCACTGAGACGAACCAACTGCTCCTCGGACAGATCCCCACCGAAGCCGACGTCTCTATTTCTTGTCCATGTCTCTGAGGGTAGAGCGGCAAGAGCTGCGGCTTCAGAAGGGTCAAGCCCCCATGCGTTAGCGATGCGGGTGTACGCCTTGAGCGCTACGGTTTTTTGGTTGATCTTCTGGGATCGTTCTGTTTTCTGCATCACTTAAACCTCTCCGTAGTGCGTGGCCCATGGTATCAACGCTCAAATCGGAGGCAAGAGCGACCAGTTCCCCATGATGCGCAAGCGATAAGGCTGGTTTGCCTTCAGAGAGTGCTTAATTTGTCGATGGACTCGCAGCATGCTTTTCGGGTCATGGCGAGATGAAGCCGCAGCAGCAGGAGATTGACCGCCTTCGCGAGGAAGCGTCAAAGCTGAAGGGGGCGCGCGACATCCCAAAAAAAGCCGCAGCCTCTGCGGGAGGGGCGCGATATGAGGATCACTTCAACTCAAGGCGCCTTAACATCTGGCCGATAGTATGGCGGTGGGAGACGCTCGTTGCAGGCTGCGCTGGATCGCCATCTGGCCAATCTGCGGGCAACCTGCTGAAGAACGCCTATCGCCCGATAGGCGAACGGATCGAGGTCCCGAAGCCAATGGCGAGTTACCGAACGGTGAATCTACCGACCCGGCCTGCCGTATTTTCCCGTGCGCTGGGGTGATGGCCATGGAGCAGATCTGGGAAGCGACTTCCAGCGCTGTCCTATTGCTTTCGGCCAGAACGCAGCGTGCGTTCACCATGCCGAGCAAAGGTCATAGCTATGATCGATGCATCGTTGCAGGTCCATCATTATAACAGCGCACCTAAATCATGATTGTTGAGTACGGCGACATCCCAGGGGTATCATTTCCGTCAGACGGCCTTTCCAACAGGGCGGAAGCTACTCTCGAGGCATACGTTCGCTCTGGCGATTGAGATGCCTACAGCAGGCAACATTCTGAAAAAAGATCCTCGCCAACTTTTGGTCGGGCAACGCCCGCGGATGTGACATGGACTAGCACGGGCGACGGTGGCCTTATCTCTTGGACGCGTGGCAGACACGCTTTTCCTGCTCCCAACCAAATGTCGTTCCATTGTGCGGGATAATCCGGTTTGCGGGGAGGACGCCGCGCTCGTACGGGTTGTCAAAGGGCCTGCGTTCGAGAGCCTCTCCCGATGGTCAAAGCTTGCGCTGACGTCTAATTGCTGTCGCGTGGCTTTTTTGGTCGAACTTAATAATCATCCTTACGGAGCGATATTATTTTTATGGGATGCAGCTCTAAATAACCACGAGAAAATGCGCGTTTTGCATAAAAACGTGAAAAGTGCCGTTTTGCAAAATAGGCAGCGACCGGAGATTTTCATATTTTACGAGGTAATAACCGGACGGAGGTTCGGCCGTTTTAGGCGGGGAAAAGACCAATTATATATTTGTCCTGAAAAACGTGCTTATTTTTAAAGATAAATAGGCAGCGTCATTAATTACACGTGTTTCCCTCCTAATAATAGGTTCGGCGTCAGCGACGCAATTGTGTATTGACACTTCGAATCGAATCGATGTACTTACCCACAACAACGCGATGCACTGCGAGGGAGTTGATGAAGTGAGCGATTGCAAGAGACCGAAAGGCCTGGAGGGCCAGGGGCCAAACACTTGTCTATGGGGGAGTGTAAGGGCTTTATGAAGCATACAATGCTGTGTTGATTGATCAGAAATGCGATGTGTTTGGAATGTAAACGGCGCTCTTCTTCGAGGGTCGTAGACCGCTCGGCATTTTACTTTGCCCGTCGATCATTTTGCAGTAGAGAGCAATCAGGCTCTTCCATAAAGGAGCCACCATTTCCTGGCGAGGAGGATCGTGCCGCGACGAACGGAAGGTTCGAGCACGTCCCTTTGACTGGAGCATAACTGACCAGCCGAAACATTTTAGGTCTGTTCCAGCCCTGAGATAGCGGCCTGACGTCTACGACGTCCGCTATTCAGTTTAGTCAACAAACGCCGGCTCGGCTAATCAGGCCGGTCCATCCAGCATAATCAAGTTTTCGCCCGTCGAGCACATCTCGGGCGACATAGAAGGATATTATTGTGTCAAACATCAAACTTTCACCGGAACAGCCAGGAAGCAGGAGCTTTCGTTTCATACAGGTGGAAGGACGAGCTGCACACGACCGAGGGCAGCGTAAAACATATGCAACATCAATTCCGGGTGGGATGACTCGTCTCCACGCCGGGGCCTTTATTGTAGGAGCTCGTTGATGCTGAAATTCATGCCCGGTCAGGAAGTCAGCGCCACATTCCTGCGGGAGACCGAACGATGGAAGCGGCTCCTTGCGGACACGGAGAAAATCGCCGCAGGGATGTTACCAGAAGAAATCGCGGTCCCGGAAGAGACGCCAACGCTCGATGACTGGTTCGGCGTCGCACTTGAGACGCCAGCGCTTGCTGGCTACTCCACGGGTCACCCACGTCTGGTTGGCGCCAGGCGCCTTATCACAACAAGCGATCTCTGGCTCCTTTCCAACGACGGCAGGTGGGCGCGGACACTCTCACGCTGGTATCGGCTTGGAGAGCCGATGACAGCCCAGCAAGATCCGGTCGGCAAGTGATGATGAGCAGCACTAGATTCACCCGGCCGGCAGGCCCCGCTCGGAACGGGCCCGCAGTGATAAACTGAAAGCTGGGTGCGCGCCGCGTTATCTTGAGAGCCTACCGGCGACACGCTCCATGTATCGATAACGAAGCACGGCTCGGACACTGGCTTCCTGGCTACAGACAGTAATCACAGGCTCCATATTGGAAAAGCAGGAGTATATGCCGCCGCCATCGTCATTGCTTGACGACAAGAGAAACATTGATGATGTCTGCAATGGAAAGAATTAATCGTCGCTAAGAACCCCGCCAGTTGTGGCGTCTCTTCGAGTTTGGACTACACCATGGATTACTACGATAATATGAAGCGCTCATGGCTTTCATCAGGTCGACCGATCAGTGCAGAGAGTCAACAAATTACGGCTGAAATGGCCAGATCTATTGCGCTGTCCGAGGGACACACACAAAAGCTCCTTTTCGGGGAGGTGCAGGCTGGAAAGACGCTGTTCTACCTTGGACTTTGCGCAACGCTTTACGATTTGGACTGGAAGGGAGTGGTGGTGATTTTCACCAAGTCTGACCTAAAATTGACGAAACAGACGCTTCTGCGCGTTGAGGCTGAGTTCCGCTCATTTGTGGAGGCTGGAGACATAGACGTTCATGATATCATGGGGATGAAGAACGTCACGTCTTGGCAGGTGACGCACCAAAAACCGATCATCCTGGTTAAGAAGCACTCTAGCAACATCCGCCGTCTTATCGATTTCATCACCTCAAAGCTTCCGTCAAACTATCGCGTTTTGATCGTCGATGATGAAGCAGATTTTGCCACGATACGCTACCGTAGGATCGGAGGCAGCTATCAGCGCGGTCGTATCGGAGATCTCATAGTGTCTCTGCGGGAAAGCATCCGGAACTGTGCATTCCTGCAGGTGACTGCGACCCCCCAATGTGCGCTTTTACAGGAACAAGGGTCACCATTTCGACCCGAGGAAATCAGCCTTCTGCCCCGTCACGCCGGATATTTCGGTGCTGATCGCTTATTAGGCGAAGAGCATTTCTTCGTCCCAGTTCCGGAGACGGAAATGACGGCGCTCAGGACTCTCGATATCAGATTTGAGGACAATCTACTCGAGCGTGATGGCGTCGCGTCCTTCCGTGCCGCTTTGTTGAACTTCATCGTTGCGGTTTCGATCCTCCGGCTTCAGCCACCACTCCCGGGGGACGTTGATCAACGATACTCGATGATCGTGCATGTCGATGTCAAAAAGAAATCTCATGAGGCCCTGTGTGAACTTGCGGAACGGATGCTTGCCGAAATCAGGTGCGCGATTGGTGCAGGCGATCCGATGTTCAAGAGCCTGGTTGATCGAGCAATCGCCGCTTTCAGGCCGTCGTTGGTGGCTGCCGGTCGGGACCTTCCCCCTCATCGCGAGATACTTGCCGCAGTTCAGACTGCAGTGCTTGAAGGGGGGATCCGTATGGAAGTTTTAAATTCTACCCGAGATACGTCTCAACTACTCAACGACAAAGGCGAATTGCGCATGGGACCTCCGATCAACGTGTTTTTCGGAGGATTCATGCTGGACCGGGGCATAACCGTACCAAAGCTGCTGGCGATGTTCTATGGCCGGGCGCCCAAGAAGATGCAACAAGACACAGTTCAGCAGCACCTTCGTTTGTTGGGCAATAGACTGGAAGGACACTTGCCCTTCACCAGATTCTACACAACAAATAACGTCTATGATGCTTTGAGAAAAATCCATAAAATGGATACATCGCTGCGGGCCGACGTGGCAGAAGGTGACGCCGAAGGAAGAATGCCCTTTGTCAGGGCGGATCCTGACAGCGGGATCGTTCCATGTGCCAAGGACAAGATGCCGAGAGCCTCCGCGTTTAAGTCGGATAGTAGCCTGATCCCCGTTGGATTTCAAACAGTTGGTACGAAACAACTAAAGAAGATTTCCGAGCAGGTCGAGTCGCTGATACCACCAGACGCTCTTGAGAGTAGCCGGCCGATAAAAGTTCCGGTTGAAAATGCTGTACGTATTCTCGATCTACTTGAGGGAGCGTTTAGGTTCGAGATCGGTCAAAGTTTCGATTGGGCAAGCGCTCGGAAAGTCATAGAGACACTGTCGCGCTCACCGCTTCGTGATGAGGATCGGGGGTTCTGCTGGATCGTTGCTCGCAGGAATAGAACCATGGTTCGAAGGCGACCGGACGGTCGATATTCAAACGCGCCATCCTCCTATCAGGAGCGCAAACTTTACCGATCCCTTGGTGGAGGGTTGCCCATACTGGCACTGTTGGGCCAGAAGGGTCGTGAGGCAGATGGTTGGAAAGGTCAGTCGTTCTGGTGGCCAGAGGTCGTGATCCCACCAAGGGCAGATAGTCTGTTCTACGCTGTTTGACCAAGCGGCAACGGAGTATTCTGATAAGTTGTGAACTGCGAGCTCGTAGATGCGATTCAAGTTAGCCAACGCGGCTGCGTGCTGATCGCAGCCGTCGAAAAGGCCAATCCGATGATTAAGTCGCGGCGATCGGGGCACCCTCCACTGCGATTCTGAGCCGCACTCAGGCCGATCCGGTTGCCGGCAAAGTTGTTGATGTCGCCCTGCTCATATTCCGCGACCTCATCTACGTAGCGTACGAACTTGGAGCCACTGGAAGATTTTGCTGGAGAAGCGCTTATTGAACATTTCAACGGTTTCGTGCCAAACGGCCTGTCCTTGGCGAAGGTAATGCCAAGACCTGTGGCCTTGCTTACATTTTTTCGACCCAAACCAGCTAGGCTTCGTCGAAAATCTAAGGGACTAGGAATGAGCCTTCTTCCAGACATGCTCATGCTGCGAGCATATGGTGAACCTGTTCGGCGCGTGGCGGCTGTCGACTGCAGGCATATCTCGCCTGTTGCTTGCGCATCATGTGAATTATCTCGATCCCACCGAGGATCACACGGGCAGTGCCATCGTTTGGATTACCAGCATCGGCTGTACCCGCTACCTGATGTCGCGCTGGTCCTGTTCGATGCGAATGTTCAGGTAGGCATTTCGCCGGATAAGGATCGGCTTCCGCTCGCGCCTTGACCGATCTTGAAGTCGGCATTCCGTGTCGGAGGCCAGGATCGCTCACAGTTGGGCTGGCTACCATTCATCACGAGCCGATTGGATCGGCCAATCCGATTGAGTGCCTTGCGCAAGAACAGTTTGCCGCAGTAGGTTCGCCGGGCACTGAACAAAAATGCAATCGTATCGCCATTGCTGTTGATAGCACGATGGAGACATTTCTATTCGTACCTGACTTTGATGTGCGTTTCGAGCCACTTGGAAGGTGAACTGCCCCCCGTTTCGACCGGACAGTCGGCATAAGCAGAAAGGCTCAAGCACAGACTTGAGGACAGGCTTATGTCTAACGAGTATCGACATGTTGAATTGCTGACGGGTGATGTTCGCCGTAGGCGGTGGACAACCGAGCAGAAGCTGACAATCATCGAGCAGAGTTTCGAACCAGGCGAGACGGTATCTTCCACCGCTCGCCGCCATGGCGTTGCGCCCAATCTGCTCTACCGGTGGCGCAGGCTCTTGAGCGAGGGAGGTGCTGCAGCCGTGGATTCTGACGAGCCCGTTGTCGGCAATTCGGAAGTGAAAAAGCTGGAAGACCGTGTCCGCGAGTTGGAGCGCATGCTCGGCCGCAAGACGATGGAGGTCGAGTTACTCCGCGAGGCCCTTTCCAAAGCGGACTCAAAAAACGTATGGCCCGCCCCGTTAGCAAGAGGATTTTACGGTGTTCTGATCAGTCTGCGTCAACGTATGCGGTCTTGTGAGCATGCTCACAGCCAAGATGGACATCCGCACGTCTAGAGCCCCATAAACGGTTCGGCAGTGAATGCCATTTTTTTGATCGGGCTTTCTAAACGCCGTTCGACTGTCAGGCCATCTTCACGATCCTTCCTGCAAACCTCGTTGGGCTACGTTTTTCCTAGTGCGTAGCCGATCTAATTACCCAGCTACCGGGTAACCGCGGTCAAAGCCTGCTTCCTTGCGCAAGGTGGCCCACGCTATCCGCGCCAGCTTGTTAGCCAGAGCCACGACCACAGCGTTACGGTGTACGCCTCGCTCGATCATGGCATTCAACCATCGACCGAGCGGCGTGTCAGTCGTTGAAAGCGACGGTAACGCTGCGCGAGCACCATGAATAAGTAGGGTGCGTAAATAGGTATTCCCCCGTTTTGATATCCCGAGCAGTCGGGCTTTACCGCCGGTACTGTATTGTCTGGGTACCAGTCCGAGCCAAGCACCAAGATCGCGGGCTTTGGCGAAGCTACTCGCATCGCCTACCGCAGCCACCAGGGCCGTCGCATTGAGTACGCCTATACCGGGAATCGACGTCAGTCGGCGCATGGCGGCATTATTGCGCGCCAATTGGATAAACTCAGTATTTAGGGCACCAATCTTCGCGTCGAGTAGCTTCCATTCGGCGCGCAATTCGCCAACCAATTGATGCACACGCGGTGACAGTCTCTCGATACCCTCGGCAAGCATACCATCCACGCCCAACTCGAGTTTTCGCCGCCCAACCGGAAAGATCACCCCGCGTTCCAGCAGGATTGCGCGAAGCTGATTGATGAGGTTCGTCCGTTCGGCCACAAGGCGAGAACGCACCCGATGCAGCGTTTGAAGGTCCAGTTGCTCCTGGCTCTTAAGATCGACAAAACGCATGGTCGGACGAGATGCAGCTTCGGCAATACCCTCAGCGTCCCGGTCGTCATTTTTCTGGGCCTTTATATATGGGCGAACGTATTCCGGCGACATCAGCCGAACCTCATGACCTTGTGCCGCAAACAGCCGGCCCAGATGATGGGCACCGCAGCATGCTTCCATTGCAACCACGCAGACTGGAAGCTTCGCCACGTAATCAATCAGCGTTTGGCGGCGCATCGCCCGACGAGTGACAACTCTACCGGTCGCGTCGACACCAACTACGCTGCAAGAGTTCTTGCCCAGATCAATTCCAAGGATCACTATAGTCATTGGCCCGTTCCTTTCTTTCTCACACACGACAGCATCATAATAGACGCTGGGGAAAGGGGCGGGCCATTCCATAAACGGATATCGCGGCCAATCTTGTTGCCGAAGGACGGTTCCCGATGAAGACTGTCGCAGACACGCTAGGCGTCTCCCGTTCCAACCTCGTCGAGCGCTTGAAAGGCAGATCGAAGCCGCGCGGGCCCTATCACAAGGTGGAGTTGCCCCATAAAAACCGGACAGGATCAGGTTTCTGTTTGACGGTTTAAGAACTCACGCGGCGACCGATACCCCAATGCCTTGTGCGGGTGAAGCGTGTTGTAATGCTCGAACCACAAAGGCAGTTGGGTAATGACGGTTTTGGCGTCCGGAAGGGGATTGACTGAGACGTAGTCACGCTTGAAGGTTTTGACGAATGCTTCAGCCATTCCGTTGGACTGCGGGCTGCGAACAGGTGTCGAGCAAGGCTCCATCCCGATATCGAGCAGCAGCGTTTTCGTATCCTTCGCAATAAAGCACGAGCCGTTGTCAGTCAGCCATTCTATGGGCTTTGGAAGGGTGTTGATGCGCCCGAAGCGATTTTCGACGGCGGTAATGACCAGGTCTTGAACATCCTCGCTCTTGATGCCTTCGGTAGTGGCGACATGTGCGATGGCTTCGCGATCACAGCAGTCCAGAGCAAAGGCAACGCGGACCTTCTCTCTGTTATCGCAACCGATCTCGAAGCCATCCGAGCACCAGCGTAGGTTTGACTGCTCCACAGCAACGCGACCGTCGTGGCGGCGAGTGTCGATTGCACCCGTATGGCGTTGGAGAAGCAATCCATGCACCTTCATCACCCGGTAGACGCGCTTGACGTTTGGCCACGAGCGGCTCTCGCGCAAAGCGTTACGGCGCAGAATGGCATGAACCCGGCGGTATCCATAGGTAGGCATACCGGCGATGATCGCCTTGATTTCTTTCACCAGGTCATCTTCCGCGAGCGGAGGTCGTCCACGGGCTTTGGAAGGAAACTGCTTCGCCCGTTCCGCCATATTTGATCGGGCGACACCGAAAGCCTCGCATACAGCCGTCATCGGAAACTTCCCTTCGGCAACGACAGCGAGCGCAAGAGATGTTTTTTTGGGCCAGCAGCGATCTCAAGCGCCTCTTTGAGGATTTCGCCCTCCATCGTCTTCTTACCTAGCAAACGCTGCAGCTCTTTGACCTGATTCTGAAGGGCGCGATATTCGGATGCCGGAACGACATCTTCCTCCGCAGCCGTGGCCGTCAGAGCGCCTTGATTGGCGAGCTTGCGCCAGGTGAACAACTGGTTCGGCTGGATGCCATAACGCCGAGCAACAATGCTGACTGTCGCATCCGGCTCATACGTCTCCTGAATGATGGCAAGCTTCTCCGCTGTCGACCAGCGACGGCGGCGCTCAGGGCCGGACAGCACTTCTATCTTAGGTATGTGACTGATGGGGTGGACGCCCCTCGACGACACCGAGGTGCTATCATCAATGCTTCAACTCAGACAAGCGAGGAGAATCGAAATGAGTCTCAATGCGATCGGACTGGATTTGGCGAAGAATGTATTTCAGGTGCATGTAGCCGACGCTTCTGGTGCGGCCGTTCTACGCAAGCAACTACGTCGCGGTAAGGTCCTTGAGTTTTTCTCCAAACAACCGACCTCCTTAGTTGCCATGGAGGCCTGCAGCGGCGCCCACCATTGGGCTAGGGAAATCGGCAAGCTGGGCCATACGGTCCGCCTAATTCCCCCAGCTTATGTAAAGCCTTTTGTGAAACGCCAGAAGAACGACGCAGCTGATGCGGAGGCAATTTGTGAAGCATCTTTGCGTCCGACCATGCGTTTCGTCGCCGTGAAGACCGAGGAGCAACAAGCTTCTGCAGTGGTATTCAAGGCGCGGGACTTACTAGAGCGGTTTCCGATCAATCTGGATCATATCCGCACGAGCTGAAGTAATTGGCGCATTCGCTTGGCTGGAAGATGTCGACGAGCTTGCCGATGAGGCCCCACAGGCCGTTTACGGTTCTCTCGCCT